>Ga0308156_1001539_pt1 | contig 26171 bp, 22 predicted proteins | sample PhyAR2_FD_201041 | JGI IMG/M metagenome (GOLD analysis project Ga0308156, IMG submission 201041) | Phyllosphere microbial communities from UC Gill Tract Community Farm, Albany, California, United States - DLSL A.R2 | ecosystem: Host-associated > Plants > Phyllosphere > Unclassified | place: USA... | reverse complement strand
CCTGCACGACGGGGGCGTCCTCGTCGAACTCCTGCGAGCCGAGGAGCTCGCGGACCTCGAGCTCGACGAGCTCCAGGATCTCCTCGTCGTCCACCATGTCGGACTTGTTCAGCGCGACGACGATGTACGGGACGCCGACCTGGCGGGCGAGCAGCACGTGCTCACGCGTCTGGGGCATCGGGCCGTCGGTGGCGGCGACCACGAGGATCGCGCCGTCCATCTGGGCCGCACCGGTGATCATGTTCTTCACGTAGTCAGCGTGACCAGGAGCGTCGACGTGCGCGTAGTGGCGCTTCTCGGTCTGGTACTCGACGTGCGAGATGTTGATCGTGATGCCGCGCTGGCGCTCTTCGGGAGCGTTGTCGATCTGCGCGAAGTCGCGGGCCTCGTTGAGGTCCGGGTACTGGTCGTGCAGAACCTTGGTGATCGCCGCCGTGAGCGTGGTCTTGCCGTGGTCGACGTGACCGATGGTTCCGATGTTGACGTGCGGCTTGGTCCGCTCGAACTTGGCCTTGGCCACTGTGGGTCCTCCTCAGGACTCGGAAGCATGCCCCCGGTACTCGACCGTTGGCGTGCAGGGTGTGTGTCTGATTGTACTTGGTGACGAGGGGCCCGTCGCCGGGCACCCTCGCCTGTGGAGAGAACGCCGGAGCGTTACTCTCCGCTGTTCTTCGCGATGATCTCCTCGGCGACCTTGGCCGGGACCTGGCTGTAGGTCTCGAAGGTCATCGAGTAGACCGCGCGACCAGAGGTCTTGGACCGGAGGTCCCCGACGTAGCCGAACATCTCGGACAGCGGGACGCTCGCGCGGACCACCTTGACGCCCGAGGCGTCCTCCATCGAGGCGATCTGGCCACGACGGGAGTTGAGGTCACCGATGACGTCGCCCATGTACTCCTCGGGAGTACGCACCTCGACGGCCATGATCGGCTCGAGGATGGCGGGGCCGGCCTTGCGGGCGGCCTCCTTGTAGGCGATCGAACCGGCGATCTTGAACGCCATCTCGGACGAGTCGACGTCGTGCGCCGCGCCGTCCTTGAGGATGGCCTTCACGCCGACGGTCGGGTACCCGGCGAGGATGCCGACCTGCATGGCGTCCTGGATACCGGCGTCGACCGACGGGATGTACTCGCGCGGCACGCGACCACCCGTGACGGCGTTCTCGAACTCGTAGACCTTCTCGGCCGTGACCTCCATCGGCTCGAGCGCGATCTGCACCTTCGCGAACTGACCGGATCCACCGGTCTGCTTCTTGTGGGTGTAGTCGTAGCGCTCGACGACCTTGGTCAGCGTCTCGCGGTAGGCCACCTGGGGCTTGCCGACGGACGCCTCGACCTTGAACTCACGCTTCATGCGGTCGACCAGGATGTCGAGGTGGAGCTCGCCCATGCCCTTGATCGTGGTCTGACCGGTCTCGGCGTTGAGCTCGACGCGGAACGTCGGGTCCTCTTCGGCGAGCTTCTGGATGGCCGTGGAGAGCTTCTCCTGGTCAGCCTTCGTGTTCGGCTCGATGGCGACCTCGATCACCGGCTCCGGGAACGTCATCGACTCGAGGACGACCTGGTTGGACGGGTCGCACAGCGTGTCACCGGTGGTGGTGTCCTTGAGACCGATGACCGCGTAGATGTGGCCGGCGGTCACGTTGTCGACCGGGTTCTCCTTGTTGGAGTGCATCTGGAAGATCTTGCCGATGCGCTCCTTCTTGCCCTTGGTCGAGTTGATGACCTGCGCACCGGACTCGATCGAGCCGGAGTACACGCGGACGTAGGTGAGGCGACCGAAGAACGGGTGCACCGCGACCTTGAACGCGAGGGCCGAGAACGGCTCAGAGGCATCCGGCTTGCGGATGATCTCCTTCTCCTCGTCCTTGACGTCGTGGCCGATCATCGGCGGGACGTCGAGCGGCGACGGGAGGTAGTCGATGACGGCGTCGAGCATCGGCTGGACACCGCGGTTCTTGAACGCGGAGCCGCAGAGGACGGGGTAGACCTCGGAAGCGATCGTGAGCTTGCGGATCGCGCCCTTGATCTCGTCCTTGGTCAGTTCCTCGCCACCGAAGAACTTCTCGAGCAGGGCGTCGTCGGTCTCGGCGACGCGCTCGATCAGCTTCGCGCGGTACTCCTCGGCACGGGCCTGGAGGTCCGCGGGGATCTCCTGGACCTCGTACTGGGCGCCCATGGTGACGTCACCCTTTGCGTCGCCCGGCCAGACCTTGGCGTGCATCTCGATGAGGTCGATGATGCCGACGAAGTCGTTCTCGGCACCGATCGGGAGCTGGAGCACGAGCGGCTCCGCACCGAGACGGTTGATGATCGTGTCGACGGTGAAGTAGAAGTCGGCGCCGAGCTTGTCCATCTTGTTGACGAAGCAGATGCGCGGGACGTTGTACTTGTCGGCCTGACGCCACACGGTCTCGGACTGGGGCTCGACGCCCTCCTTGCCGTCGAAGACGGCGACGGCACCGTCGAGGACGCGGAGCGAACGCTCCACCTCGACCGTGAAGTCCACGTGACCGGGGGTGTCGATGATGTTGATCTGGTTGTTGTCCCAGAAGCAGGTCGTCGCGGCCGACGTGATCGTGATGCCGCGCTCCTGCTCCTGCGCCATCCAGTCCATCGTCGCGGCGCCGTCGTGGACCTCACCGATCTTGTGCGTGATGCCCGTGTAGAACAGGATGCGCTCGGTCGTCGTGGTCTTGCCGGCATCGATGTGCGCCATGATGCCGATGTTGCGGACCTTGTTCAGGTCGGTGAGCACGTCCTGTGCCACAGGTTCCTCCGGGAGAGTTGTAGGAGAGGGTGGCGGCCGTCCGGGTGCCGCGGCTCTTGGCCGAGGCACCCGGACGGTGCCGGATGACTACCAGCGGTAGTGGGCGAAGGCCTTGTTCGACTCGGCCATCTTGTGGGTGTCCTCGCGGCGCTTGACCGCGGCACCGAGACCGTTCGACGCGTCGAGGATCTCGTTCATGAGACGCTCGGTCATCGTCTTCTCGCGACGGCCCTTGGCGTACGAGGTGAGCCAGCGGAGCGCGAGGGTGTTCGCGCGGTGCGGCTTGACCTCGACCGGGACCTGGTAGGTCGAGCCACCGACGCGGCGGCTACGGACCTCGAGGGTCGGACGGACGTTGTCGAGCGCCTTCTTCAGCGTGACGACGGCGTCCTGGCCGTTCTTCGACGAGACACCTTCGAGCGCGTCGTAGACGATGCGCTCGGCGAGGCCCTTCTTGCCGTCGAGGAGGATCTTGTTGACGAGCTGGCTGACGACGGGGGCGCCGTAGACCGGATCGGCGACGACGGGGCGCTTCGGGGCGGGACCCTTACGAGGCATCTAACTCAACCCTTCTTCGCACCGTAGCGGCTACGAGCCTGCTTACGGTTCTTGACGGCCTGGGTGTCCAGGGCACCGCGGATGATCTTGTAGCGCACACCCGGGAGGTCCTTCACACGACCGCCGCGGACGAGCACCATCGAGTGCTCCTGGAGGTTGTGGCCCTCACCGGGGATGTAAGCCGTGACCTCGGTGCCGTTCGAGAGCTTCACACGAGCGACCTTGCGCAGGGCGGAGTTCGGCTTCTTCGGGGTGGTCGTGTAGACGCGGGTGCACACGCCACGCTGCTGGGGGTTCGCCTTCAGTGCCGGCGCCTTGGTCTTGACGACCTTCGGCGTACGACCCTTGCGAACGAGCTGCTGGATGGTAGGCAACTGTTCTCCTGGTTCTTCGCTCGTGCTCTCTGGCCGACGCGGTCCGTCGGCTTCCTCATCCCACGCGGACCAACGCCTGACGGCGGAGGGAGATGGGGGATGGAGTGATCGGGAGGCCGGAGGCCTGCAAGATCTGGGCGCGCCCGAAGGCGCACACCCAGAAGAGCCTAGCCGTCGTGACAGACGAGGTCAATCCGTGGTAACCCGCCGACCGGCCCGTCCGCTGTCGGCGTGACAGCGGCGACGAGCTCCGGACGGGGCGTCAGGACCCCGACTCGGACTGCGCGTTGCCGACGGCCGACACGAACGTCGCCCCGTCGTCGCCGAACCCCGTGATCCACCCGGACGCGCGCACGGTGATCGGCCCGGCGGTCGCGGTGCCGCGGCCCTCGGGACCCGTGAACTGTGCGCGGAACGTCGCGGAACCCGCCGAACGGGTCGAGACCGCCCAGCCCTTCGACGCCCATCCCCCGACGGCGACGGACGGGCGGGACTCGAGTGTCCACTTCTGGTCGGTGTAGGTGTTGTCCGGGTCCTCGCCGTAGGCGTAGAAGCTGCAGCCGTCGGGAGCCGCGGTCGGTGCGGCCACGCAGGCGTCCACCCATGCGTCCACTGCGGCCGACGCCGCCGTCGACCCGGCTTCCGTCAGGGTCGTCGCCACCACCACCGGGGTCCCGGTCGCGCCGAACCCCGGGACGGGCGCCGTCGAGTCCGTCGCGGTGAACCACTTGCCGCCGTCGAGGTGCACTCCGTACGACCCCGGGAACGCCCGGAGCGAAGCGGTGCCGGACGAGTCGGTCCGGACGTCGGCGCCCGCGACCTGCACGGTGCTGCGAGGCGGCCCCTGCACCGCGACCTGCACCGACCCGAGCACCGGTGCCCGCAGCGACCACACCGGGAAGACGCCCCAGTCGGTGCCCGTGCGTTCGAGTTCGAACGTCGCCGGGATGATCCGCCCGGCCTGGGTCAGGACGGTCCGGACGGTCGCGTGGTCCGACTGCTGGTCCACCGAGGTGATCCGGTGCGCCGTGATCTTGTCGCCGGCACGGGCGTAGACCGCGTCGGTCAGCAGCACGTCGCTCTTCTCACGGTCGATGCCGGCCGTCCGGAGCGCGTCGGCGAGGTGGCCGTGCTCGACGTCGTCGAGGAAGGACTGCACCGGGCGCTCCGCCGAGTGCGCGTCCGATCCGACGGACCAGCCGATCCCCCCGGCGACCACGAGCAGGACCAGTGCCGCAGCCCCGGCCACGATGCCGACGACCGCACCGCGGCGCAGCCCGCGCCGCCGCCCGGTCGTGCCCGGCGTCGGCTGGACAGCCGTCATGGCGGGTGGCAGGGCGCGGTCGCCGTGCAGGGACTCGTCGTCCGGCACCGACTCCCAGCCCGGCGTGTGGTCAGCTCGGTCGGTCATCGGTCCCCCATGGTGCGTCGGTCAGCGCTTCCCCGGAATCGTACCGGCCGAGGCGGGGGTGATGCGGGCCTCCCGTCAGTCCTGTGGACGGACCGGCGGCTGCTGGGGCTCCTGTGGATGACTCGCCTGCCAGCGCACGGCGGAGATGCCGCCGACGACGGTCAGGAGGGCGACGACGACCGCACCCACCACGAAGGGACTGAGGGCGTACCCCGCGGGGAACACCAGGAGCTCGGCGACGTCGGACCGGACCAGGGCGTAGCCCACCGCGCCCACGCCGAGCATGACCAGGTACGTCGTCGCGGCGGCGACCAGACCGGTGATGCCGGGGTTGCCCTCACGGGCGCCCGTCGCGGTCGCGAGGAACACCACGATCGCGGCGCCGACCACCATGCCCGGCCCGAGGTACGGGGTTGCGTCGGGTTGGCGGATCGCCTCGGCGTCGGCGAGCAGCGCTTCGAAGCCCGCCACGGCGATGACGAGCGCGATGAACAGGACGGACGTCATCGTCGCCACCAACCACCGGGACATGGGCTGATCGTAGCCCTCACCCGCCGACGGTCGGGGTGGTGGCTACGGGGCGTCGGCGCGTTCCGGCTCGGGGGCGTGGTGCTGGGCGGCGCGCTGCGGCGTCGCGTACTGCTGGGTGGCCTGCTGCTGGATGGCGTGCTGCTCTGTGGCCTGCTGCTGGATGGCGTGCTGCTCTGTGGCCGCGCGGACGAGCGCGAGCGCGATCGTCGCGGTGATGACGGGGACGCTCTCGGTCATCGGGGCGGGGGCGTCGATGCCGGTTCCGGTACTGCCGCCGGACACGGCCGGGAGGCCCGGGGCCGGCTCCGGCGTCGCGGTGACGCCCGCCTCGTGGTCACGCAGTGCCGGGCCGATCACCGGCAGGACCGCCGTGGTCGTCGGGAGCTCGGCGTGGAGGTCGGTGGACCGGGCAGTGGGCACCCCACTCGTGCTGCTGCGTCGCCGGCGGAGACCCATCCGGACGAGCACGACGGCTGCGACGACCGCCCAGATGCCGTTGACGATCGTCGACGGGACCGCGTGGTGAGCGGCCACGTTGACGGCGACGGCGATCCCTCCGACGAGGTTGAACAGCTGGTACACCGGGCCGTTCGGGATCTTGCCGAGCGAGAAGAGCAGATATCCGGCGATGACGGTTCCTGCTCCGAACCAACCGAGGAACTCGATGACACCGACGAACACGCGCGACTCCGGGCACGACGAGGAGCACCCGTTTCGCGGGCGTCCGAGAGGGAGATGGGCGGCCGCGAGCGCGGGCCCGAGCAGCATCGTAGACGGCACCGGCGGCGAGGCGGAAGTGCGAGCGGCTGGGCGGGGTGGCCCGGCGCGGGGGTGGGGTCTCGAGACCGACTACCCCTCGGGCTCGGGTGACGCGGAAGGGCTGGGCGCGGTCGTGGTGCCCGCTGAGGGATCACCGGACAGGACGTAGATCGTTCCTCCGAACGTCCAAGTCGATGCGCTGGACTCCTCTCCGGAGGTCTCCGCCGACGATGTGATGTTCGTGACGAGGAACAGACGCTCGCCGGTCTGCACGCCCTTGAGGAACGCACGGGCTTGGTCGAAGGAACCGGTGACGCCGACCGAGACAGCGATGGTGCTGAAGTTGGTCGCGGTGACCGTCGCATCAGTGGCCGGCATGGGAGCGGCGTCGTTACCGGCAGAAGTACTCGCGTCATCCGACGGGCCCTCGGGGCTCGTGTAGGCGGCCGGGTCCGCCGTTGTGATGGACGAGATGGTCACGCCCGACGCCGCCGCCACGGCGTTCAGCTCCCGGTAGAAGCCGGCCGTCGACACGGTGGACGGAACGGAGGCCTGGAGCGCCGCCAGAGCCTGCTTCTGTGCGTCGAGCGTCTTGTTCTCCTCGCGGAGCTTGGCAAGCTCCACTCGAGCCTGCTGGTTCCGCTGCTCGATGGCGACACGCTGCTTGTCGTTGTCCGACGCGGCCGCGAGTTGCGGTTGGACGCCGAGGAAGAACCCGCCAGCGACCACGACGACCGCAGCCAGCATGGCGACCACGAGGAAGAGCCGGTTTCTGCTCACGATCAGTTGCCCTTGTCCTTGTAGCGGTTGTCGTACGCGCCTTCATCGACGTGGAGGGTGAGACTTGCCGTGTAGGCAGTGCCCGCCTCCTCGGAGAGAGTCACCGAATTCGCCGTCCCGTCGACGAACCCGGGCAGGTTCCGGAGCGAGTCCAACCAATCCGGCACCTGCGGGAGTGTCGGGCTGCTCGCGGTGAAGGTGAGGGTCGCGACCCGGGCGCCCAACAGCGCCGATGTGCCCTGCGGGTACGGGGACGTCGCCGTGGCCGAGTCCGCCGTGACGGTCGTGATGCTCACCCCCACCGGGAGCGACTTCTGAACCGCGTCGAGGTAATCCGACCAGTCGATCTCCGTGGAGCCGCCAACGCGCTGCGCAGCACTCGAACGGGCGGTGTCGTTGACCGTGGACTGGAGGTCGGAGAACTCGCGCTTCTGCGCAAGCAGGGCAGCTGTCTCGCTCTGCGCCGCAGAGAGTTCGGATGCCGACTGGAGGTTCAACGCACTGACCCCGATGATGGCGATGACCGTGACGAACGCGAGGACGAGGACACCCAGCCACGCGCGTCGGACTCCGGCTCGCTGCCGGCGATGGACGTGGACCTCGCCCGGGAGGAGGTCGACGCGTGGAGTTGCGCCGATGACAGCTGCCGTCGATTTTGATCCGCGTGGCGGCTTGCTCGAAGCGGCAGCCTTCTGCACGGTGCCGCGCGGTTGACGGCCCCCGCCGGGCTTCCTCGGCGCGGTGACGGTCGGCTCGTGGACGGTGGTCATGCTGCGGCGCTCCCGACGGCCAGGCCGAACGCGGTGGCGATGGAGGTCGCGCGCTGGCGGACGGACTCCAGGGAGATCGAGCGCGCGACTGCCACTCCCCTGAAGGGATCACCGACGACGGTCGGGATGCGGTTCGAGGACTCGATCTCTGCAGCGATCCCGCCGAGTTGCGCTCCGCCGCCCGACAGGACGACCTGCGCGACCGACTGCCCTGGACGTGTGTTCACGAAGTAGTTGAGCGTGTTGCGGATGCTGGCGAGCAGTTCGGCAGTCGACTCGTGCAACACAGCGAGCGCCCGAGCGTCGTCGGCAGTTCGAGCAGTGCCGTCGAGCCCGAGGTGTCGCTTCACGAGTTCGGCTGCCTCGCGATCGATCTCCAAGCGACCGGCAAGGGTCTTCGTGAAGTCCTCGCCTCCGACCGGGATGATGCGGACGAACTGCGGAATGCCGTCGACGAGGATGACGACGCTGGTGGTCTCTGCGCCGAGTTCGACGAGCGCGATCGTGCCGTTCCGCTCGGGTCGTCGAACGAGCACACGGCTCAGGGCGAACGGGATGAGGTCGACACCGGCTGGGTTGAGTCCGGCGAGTTGCAGCGCGCGGACGTTGTTGAGCACCGCGTCCTTGACGGCTGCGATCAACAGCCCGTGCAACACCGGTCCGGTCTCCGATTGCCCTTCTGCCGTCGGGTAGAAGTCGAGGATCGCGTCGCCGACGGGAACCGGGAGCATTTCCTGGACCTGGAACGGGAGGGATTCGCGGATCTGAGTGAGCGGCGCCCGAGGCACCGTGAGGTCGCGGGAGAGAACTCGTTGGTTGCCCATCCCGATGACGACGTTCTTGCTCCGGAACCGGCCGAGCGCCCACAGCTCCCGCAACGCAGTGGCGACCGTGTTGGGCTCGAGCACCTCACCTCGATGGACCGAGTCCTGCGGAGTGGGTACCTCGGCGAACCGGACGATCGTCGGCCGAGCACGGTTCGCGTCCGCGACCTCGACAGCTCGGATCGCTGAGCCGGAGAAGTCCAGGCCGACGACGGTCTTGGCCATGAGTGTCAGTTCCGTTCTGGGTCTCAGGAGAGACCGATGAGAGAGAGGTACGCCTCGAACAGGCGGTCGCCGAAGAAGATCCCGCACCATGCACCGGCCAGCATCCACGGGCCGAAGGGGATCCCGCTCTTCCGATCGACACGCCGGAGGAGCAAGAGGACGATCGAGACGGTACCTCCGAGGAAGAACGCGGCGAAAGCTCCCACTGCGAGGGGCCCCCAACCGAGGTACGCGAGGACGAACCCGAGGACGAGCGCCAGTTTCACGTCTCCCAGGCCCATTCCCCGGGGGACTCCCAGCGCAAGCGCCAGGTAGAAGGCGCCGAGACCGAGTGATCCGATCACACCCCGGGACGATGCTGCCCAGTCGCCGCTCACGAGCGACGTCAGGACACCGAGCGCGACGACGATGGCCAACGACGGCAGGACCAGCGCATCCGGGAGCCGATGTGTGTCGAGGTCGATCAACGCCAACGCGACGCTGACCGCCGCCAGGAACAGCAAGGTCACCAGCATGAGCGCCTGCGCTGCGGTCGCACGTCCGTCGGCCCCTCGGACGATGTCCGGGACGACGTGCGCGCCGACGAGCACGAAGGCGATCGCGGTGAAGAGCTCCACGGCGGGGTACCGGCCCGAGATCGGAGCAGCGCAGTCACGACATCTTCCGCGGAGCACGAGCCAGGAGACGACCGGGACGTTGTCCCGGGCACGGATCTCGTGCGCGCATCGGGGGCAGGCACTCCTCGGGCGTACGACCGAGGCACCAGCTGGGACCCGGTGGACGACGACGTTGAGGAAGGAACCGATGATGAGCCCGAGTACGGCGGTCAGACCGACGATGTACGCCAGGAAGACCCCCGTCGCGTTCATCGGTTGCCCCCGTCCGCCCGGTAGGCCGCGGCGACCTCTCCGACGGTGGTGATCCCGTAGGTTGTCGTCACGGGATTGAGGAACTTCGGCGGTGAGAGGTACTTCAGTCGGGAGTCGTACTGGTACTTCTTGATGTACCCGTTGTCACCGCTCGAGACGATGCCGCGGAACTTCTGAGCGATCGCCCCCTTGACCGTCAAGGTGCCGCGGAGCCCGCCCTTGTCGTAGTTCTGCACTCCGAACGTGTGCGCGACCGAGATGACGGCTGCGTCGATCTCTCGGTTCGTGTCTCCGAGGAGTGCGCCGTTCGTGGTCGAAGTGCAGGTACGCGGGTACCAGTACGAACCGCAGTCGTAGCTCGTCGTCGACGTGCCCACCGGGTTCCAGACCCACACCGCGTTCGTGGCTGTGAGGCCGAGGACGTCCGAGCTTGCGTCGTTGTACGTGATGTTCCCGGTTGCGTAGAGGTAGTTCTCGGAAGCGATGGTGAGCTTCCCCTGCAACTTCCCCTTCACGAAGGCGTCTCCGTTCCGAGACCCGTAGGCACACGGAGCAGAAGAGGAGGCGAACGTCGGTGCGGTCTCCCCCGCGAGCGGGTACCCCACGCCGTTGCCCTGGTTGCACGTGGCGGGGAGCGCACTCGTGCTCGTGTAGTTCTGGTCCGTCTTCGCGGACGGGACGTTCTGGACGTAGATCAGGTTGTTGTCCGGGACCGGGACGGTCGCCCCGTTGACCGAACCGAGTTTTCCGGTTCCGGTCCCGGGCTCGCCACACGCCTGATCCGTCGACTGCGTGGAAGCGATGGCACTGCCGTCGTCGCCGGCCCAGTGGGTCTGCCGTGTGTAGGGCGACTTGACGATCATCTTCCCGACGCCGTCGACCACGGTGAACTGGATGTCGGTCGGCCCCGTGTAGAGGCAGCCGGGTCGGGGGACGTCGGCGCGGAGGTCAGTCCGCGTCTCGCGCTTCTGCTGCGCGTTGGTCGCGGGCATGTCGATCGAGGACTCGAAACCTGGTTGCGTCGTCCCGGTGGGGAACTTCTGCCCCGTGCACGAGTTGTTGTTCGAGTCGACCGCCGCGTACGTCTTCCCACTGGCGGGCTTCCAGGAGGTCGTGACCGAGGTGGAGAAGGTCGCCTGACAGATCCTCATCGTGTCGTTCGAGTGCGCGGGCCCCGCGATGACGTCTCCCGATCCGAAGGCGATCTCATTGCAGCCCGTCGCAGGACGACCGGCGTACGCGTACCGAGCACACGTCGTCGCGCTCTTGCCCGAGAGCTGTGGATCCTGGATCTCGTAGTCCGAGAAGTACAGGAAGTCGATGAAGCCTTGCTGTCGAACGCTCGCAGTGACGGACCGGACAGAGTTCCCGACCTTGCCCGTGGCACGGATCTTGATGGTGCCGTCCACGAGGTACCGGTTGTTGTCGACCTCGTACCGGTACTTGGCGCTGTCACCACTGGACGGCACGGTCGCCCACGTGCCGGACACGCCGGTGCCGAAGGCGGGGTTCGCCTCGGTCGGCAGACGCACCGTTCCTGCACTGGCGTTCTTGGTGGTGTACTGCGCATCGGGGTTGCCGTACTGCGTGTAGCCAGTGTCGTTCGCGAGACGCGCCTGGTAGTCCTGGATCCCTGCGTACGCTGCGCTGAGCGCCCCGTTCCAATCCTGGTCGTTGTCGGCTTTCCGGAGACCGGAGGTCGCCACCGTCAACGAGGTCGTGACCATCACGACGATGACCATGCCGAAGATGATCACCATCGCCATCGCCATACCGCGGTCATCGTGAAGCCCGTCGAGATGGAGCACACGTCTCAGACGACGCATCAGCCGTTCCCCTTCCGGAGGTTCTCGAGCATCACGGTGTTGACGAGCGTCACGCCGTTGTCGAGCGTGGACTTGGTGTTGGCCTGCCGGAGCGTGATCGCCACCGACGCGATGTCATCCAGCGCATCGCCGGACAGCGACGACCCGGCGGCGGGGACGAGTTCCACGCCGTCGGCGTCGAAGTAGCGGAACAACGGGTTCTGGTCTGACGGCGTCGTCGAGACCGGGCTGGTCAGGGTCCGGGACGTCCTCGGAGAGGTCGCGTCGAAGACCCAGTACGGGCTCGTCGGTGCCGGATGCACCGCCTTCCGCGTGGTCTCACGGAGGTTCCGGCTCGCGTCGACGGAGAAACTCACTTCGAGTGGGGTGGTGTCGTCGGCGGTGGACGGGTCGAGGTTGACCGCCGTCACGAAGGTTGCCGACTCGGACTGGGCGACGCTGAAAGCCGGCCGGTCCGTGGTGTTCACCTGCGGCAGGTTCTGTGCCGAGCGGAACATCCGGGTCAACCCGTTCATGCCGTTGGACGCGTTCCGGACGTTCCGGTCCGTCGCGTTCGCGTAGGTCGTCGCCTTCGTCATCGTCGCGAACACCGAACCGACGACGGTGAGCACGATCGCGAAGATCATCATCGCCACGATCAGCTCGGGCAGCGAGATACCCGCGTCCGGGCGCCCAGCCGAGCACAGGCGTTGACGGATGCCTGCGATCACGATGGGATCCTCGGATCGATCGTCACGACGTTCGTGGACGTCCCGGTGCCGAGCAGGCCGCCGATCACGTCCTTCAACGTGATCGCTCGCAGGTTCGCCAAGCTCGTCCCACTCCGGACCCCCCACGTGCCGTACGGCAGGGCGATCTTCACGTCAGCATTCCCCGCACCCGAGTTACCGGTCCTGGTGAACGTGAGGGTCTGCGTCGCCTTGCAGCCCGGGTCCCCGCTGGCCGGGGTGGTCGTGACCGCTTGGATGATGGTGTCGCCCTTCGGGATCGTCACCGTCGTGCCGCCCATGTTGACGGGTGCCGTCGCTGGCGACGTCGGGTTGGCGGCATCCGCCACCGCGGTACCCGGCGGCGTCACCGTTGTTCCCGGCTTCGCTGGCCACGTCGTGGGATCGCTGGAGAGACAACTCGTGTCCGCGCCCGTGGTCGGGGAGACGGTCCCGGCGGGAGCGTAGAGACCGGCGTAGACCTGGTACCCGGACGGGACCGGTGACAGGTACACGTCGCTCGCCGGTGGGGTGATGGTCGTCGCCCCGTAGGAGCTGACGAACGAGGTGGTGAGGTCCTTCGCGATCGCGAACCCACCGGGCAGGTTGCTGGCGTAGGCGGGCTGCGCGTCCATCGCGGGATCGTAGGTGAACGATGCACCCGAGGAGTCGCCTGCTGCCACTGTGATCGAACGCTTCACGGGGTTCGGCGCCTGCAGCGGGTCGCGGTACTGGGTACCCGCTGGCGGAGAGAGCGTCACGGTGTACGAGCCGGGACTGAGTTTCGTCGCCACGGTGCAGCCGTCGTTGTTCGTGCGACCCGGCTGCCCCGAAGCCGGGACGATGGTTGCGGTGTTCGGTGCGACGGTCGGGTCCGGCGCGATCGACGCCGTCACTCCGCCGACACCACCGGTTCCCCGCACCGACTGCACTGAGATGAGCACCGTGCCGAGGGTCGGGTCGTTGATCTTGCTCGTCGGAGAGACGACGGTGTCCGCGCGGACGGGCTTCGTCGTGCCGCGCATGCCGACCCAGGTGACCGTCACCGAGACGCGACGGAACAACAGGGCGCCGTTCCCGCTGGTGGCCGGAACGGTGCACTTCGTGTCGATGCCCTTAGTGGTGACCCAGGCGACGACGCTCCGCACCGTGAACTTCACGTCGTTGACGACGGGCGACGTGATGTTCTCGTCCTGGTCGACGATGTTCGTCACTGCCTCGTCCCTGGCGACGTCGATTGCCTGTTGCGCGAGGTTCGAAGCGACCTCCCGCTCACGGTTGTCCGCCGTCATCGACAGGACGGTCCCGACCGCGGCGATGGAGCCAGCGATGATCGTGGCGAACACCAGGAGCGCGACGATGACCTCGATGAGCGTCAAGCCCTCGTCAACACCACCTCGGCGCAACCGCGCCACGGTCCAGCTGATCATCGTCAGCGTCTCCTCGGAGTCGAGAAGGGGCGAGGCGTCCAGGACGCCTCGCCCCTCGGGTCAGATCAGGAGCAGCTCGAGTAGCCGTCGGGCACTGCGGTCGAGGCCGCCTTCGACACACCCTGCGTGTCCGTCACCCAGAAGAATTTGGTCGAGTCGCTGGCCGCGGGCACCTTGATGCAGAAGGTCGTAGCCGCAGTGTCGGCAGCCACGGCGGACGGAGCGTACGCGAACGTGCCCGTGTCGCCACCCTTGGTGAAGCCGTACTTGCCGAGACCGGCCGTGTTGTCCGCGGTCAGCTTCGCGCCGGCCGGGATCTTGTTGTCGTTGTCCGTCATGTACGCGATCACCGCGGTCTTCGCGTTGGCCAGGTCCGACTTCACGCCGGCGTCCTTCGAGGACTTCTGCACGCCGAGGTACACCGGGATGGCGATCGCGGCGAGGATGCCGATGATGATGACGACGACCAGGAGTTCGATGAGCGTGAAGCCCTTCTCCTTGTCCTCGGTGAGGTTCTGCCGGCGAGCGTTCAGCTTGCCCATGAGCGCAAAGTACATTGCTCTTCCATTCTCTGGGATGGCGATAGGAAATGATCGGGGGCTGTGCGGTGCCGCCGCGGACAAGCGTATTGACAGGCGTTTCCGGTCATAATCCCGAGAACGGGGGGCACACCGCAGCAAAATGCCCCCAGAATCGGGGGCAACCACTCGGCGGATTCCCCCCGACTGAGGGGCAGAAGGCTCCGGCCGCTTATTTGATCAGACTCGTGATCTGGAAGATCGGCAGGTAGAGCGCCACGATCATGCCGCCGACCACGACCCCGAGGAACGCGATGAGGAGCGGCTCGATAAGCGAGGTCAGCGCCTCGGTCGTCGCTTGGACTTCGTCGTCGTAGAACGCCGCGATCTTCTCCAGCATGAGTTCCATTGAACCGGCGTCCTCGCCGACCGCCACCATCTGCGCAACCATCGTCGGGAATGCTTTCTCAGAACTGAGCGGACCCGCTATGGATTCACCTTTACGCACACTTTCGGCGACGCGTTCCAGGGCTTTCTGGACGACGAAGTTGTTCGACACTTGTCCGACGATCTGCAATGCCGGCAGGATCGGCACACCTGCGCCGATCATGTTCGAGAAGTTCCTGGCGAATCGCGCGATGACGATCTTCTGGTTGAGCGCGCCGAACACCGGCATCTTCAGCTTCACGGGGTCGATGAACGCCCGGACACGGTCGGTGTTCTTGTTCGCGCGCCACCAGACAGTCGTCACCACGATGACGACCGCCAGCGCCGGGAGGACGTACACCATGGAGTGCGAGAGGTAGACGAGCATCATCGTCGGGAGCGGGAGCTTGCCACCAAGTGACGAGAACATGTCCTGGAAGATCGGGACGATGAACACCAGCATGATCACGACCGCTGCCAGCGACATGCAGAGCACCACGACCGGGTAGGTCATCGCCGACTTTATGGTCGACCGGAGCTTGTGCTCCTTCTCGAAGTTCGTCGCGATCGAGTCCATGGCCTGGTCGAGGAACCCACCGGTCTCCCCCGCGCGGATCATGTTGATCATGATCGGCGGGAAGTCGACCGGGTGCTTGCCGACCGCATCGGAGAACGAGACGCCCTGTTCGACCTCGTCGCGCACCTTCCCCAGGATGACCTTGAGCTTCTTGTTCTCCGTCTGGTCGGCGAGGATCGTCAGCGCGCGAAGCAGCGACAACCCCGACGACAACATCGTCGACGCCTGCCGCGACATGATCGCCAGGTCCTTGAGCCCGACGCCCTTCTCGAAGCCCGGGATCTTGATCTCGGTCTGCAGCCCGGTGCCGGCCTTCGCCTCGGTGATGGCGATCGGCGAGACGCCCATGCCGCGCAGGCGCTGGACGACGGCGCCTTCGGACGCGGCGTCGACGCGGCCCTTGACGAGCTTCCCCGCGCCGTCCCGTCCGCGGTAGTCGAATGCGAGGGACATCAGTAGCCTCCGGAGAACTTGTCGCCGAAGTCGATCCCGCTCGCGGCGATGGCGTCGGCGGACGCGTCGGACGGGGACTCGACGCGCTGCACCAGTCGGTCGAAGCCCTCGAGGTCGTGCACCTTCTCGAGCGCCGCCTTGCGGGTGATGGTGCCGACGTTGACCAGTTCCGCCAGGTCCTGGTCCATGGTGTGCATGCCCGCGTCGCGCCCGGCCTGCATGGCCGAGGTGATCTGGTAGGTCTTGCCCTCGCGGATGAGGTTGCCGATCGCGGGGGTCGTCTTCATGATCTCGGTGGACACGATCCGCCCGGTGCCGTTGGCCTTGGGGACGAGGGTCTGGCACACGACACCTTCGAGGGTGGCGGCGAGCTGGGTGCGGATCTGCCCCTGCTGGTGCGGCGGGAACACGTCGATGACGCGGTCGATGGTGCCGGGAGCGCTCTGCGTGTGCAGGGTGGCGAACACCAGGTGGCCGGTCTCGGCGGCGGTGAGGGCGACGGAGATCGTCTCGAGGTCGCGGAGCTCGCCGATGAGGATGACGTCCGGGTCCTGGCGCAGCACGTGCTTCAACGCGCGGGCGAAGGACTGCGTGTCCGCGCCGACCTCGCGCTGGTTGATGATCGCCTTCTTGTGGTCGTGCATGAACTCGATCGGGTCCTCGACCGTCACGATGTGGTCGGCCCGGGTCTCGTTGACCAGGTCGATGAGCGCGGCGAGGGTGGTCGACTTGCCGGAGCCGGTGGGGCCGGTGACGAGCACGAGACCGCGCGGCAGCTTGGCGAACTCCCCCACGTGCTCGGGGATGCCGAGCTGCTTGAGGGTCTTGATCTTCGTGGGGATGATGCGGAAGGCCGCACCCCAGTTGCCGCGCTGCTGGTAGTAGTTCACGCGGAAGCGGAACTCGGGCGACAGCGAGTACGCGAAGTCGAGTTCCTGTTCCTGGTCGAACTGCGCCGCCTGTTCGGCGGACATCAGGGTCTTGAGGGCTGCGATGACCTTGTTGCGCGCCCACGGGCCTCCCGGCACGGCGGGACGGAGCGAGCCGTCGACGCGGACCGTGGGCGGCGCGTCGGCGGTGACGTGCAGGTCGGACGCGCCCTGGTAGACGACCTGGGCGAGTGCGGTGACGAGGTCGGCGTCGGCGTCCTCCCGCGCGTGGCGCGTGAAGTTGATCTCGGCGCTGCCGGACGGAGCGGCCATCGGCACCGGCGGTGCGGCGACGGCCTGGAGGTTCGTGGTCGCGACCGCAGGCACGACCGGCAGCCGTTCGGTCGCCTGGTACCCGAGTGCGGAGTCCGGTGCGTAGCCGTAGCTCGCGGTCGACGGCGGCACCGCCGCGGGCGGGGTGGCCGGCACGGCGTACGGCTGGGCGACCGGGACGGCGACGGGTGCGCCGCTCGGGGCGCCCCAGCCGGCGAGATCGTCGCTCAGGTCGTAGACGGGGGTAGCCGGCACCGCGGGTGCGGCGCCGGCGTGCGGGGTGGCGGGTTCGGCGGGCTGCACGGGGTGCTGCTGCGCGGCCTGCGCCAGGCGTGCGGCCCGGCGGCCGCCGACCTCCAGGCCGGGCGTCCCGGGGTGCCAACCGTCGACGGGTTCGTCGCCGGCAGGGGTCAGGTCGTACACGGAGTCCGTCATCTGTCCGTCTCCCACGCCTACGCGACCACGCGCAGGATCTCGTCGACGCTCGTCAGCCCGAGCTTGACCTTCTCCCACCCGTCCATGCGGAGGGTGAGCATGCCCTGCTCCTGGGCGACGCGGCTGATCTCGGCGCTCGAGGCCCGGGATACCGCGAGGCGCTCGATCTCCTCGGACACGGTCATGACCTCGTGCAGGGCGATGCGTCCGCGGTACCCGGTGTTCGAGCAGACGGAGCAGCCGATCGGTGCGAAGAAGTCCGGCACCTCGGCGGCGGCGCTGTCGAGGAACCCGAGGGCGTGCAGCTGCTCGGCTTCGTAGAACGCGGGGGCCTTGCACCGGTCGCAGAGCTTGCGGGCCAGACGCTGGGCGACCACGCAGTCGAGTGCGGACCCGACGAGGAACGGTTCGATGTCCATCTCGGTGAGCCGGGTGATCGCGGACGGGGCGTCGTTGGTGTGCAGGGTGGAGAGCACGAGGTGGCCGGTCAGCGACGCCTCGATCGCGATCTGCGCGGTCTCGTGGTCACGGATCTCACCGAGCAGGACGACGTCGGGGTCGGAGCGGAGGATGCTGCGGAGCGCCGACGCGAAGGTCAGTCCGGCCTTCGGGTTGACCTGCACCTGGTTGACGCCCGCCATCCGGTACTCGACCGGGTCCTCGACGGTGATGACGTTGATCTCGGGCTTGGCGACCGCGTTCAGGGTCGTGTAGAGCGTGGTCGACTTGCCGGAACCGGTGGGACCGGTGACCAGGATCATGCCGTACGGCTTCGAGTAGGAGCGCTGGTAGGCAGCGGCGTTCCGGTCGAGCAGGTTGAGGTCCTTCAGCGTCAACGACGTGTTCGTGTTGTCGAGGATGCGCATGACGACCTTCTCGCCCCACACCGTCGGCAGCGTCGCCACGCGGAGGTCGATCTGACGGCCGCCGTGCCGGACGGCCATGCGGCCGTCCTGGGGCTTCCGCCGCTCGGCGATGTCGATGTCGCTCATGATCTTGAGCCGGCTGATGACGCCGTTCTGGATGTTCTTGGGCGCCGGGGTCATCTCGTGCAGGACACCGTCGATGCGGTAGCGGACCCGGACCTCGTGCTCGCCGGGCTCGATGTGGATGTCGGACGCGTGGTCCTGGATCGCCTGCGAGACCAGCAGGTTGACGAAGCGGACGATCGGGACGTCGTCGAGCGAGCCGTCACCGATGTCGGCCTGGTGCTCGGTGGTCCGTACTTCTTCTTCGAGCGACGAGGTGAGGTCGTTGAGCTCGTCGTCGGCGCGCAGGTACCGGTCGAACGCCGACAGCAGGTCCCGTTCGTCCACCTGCAGCGGCTTGATCGGCCGGCCGGACGCCGTGCGGGCGTCGTCGATCGCCAGGACGTTCGCCGGGTTCACCATGGCGAGCACGAGGGTCTCGCCCTCGAACCCGATGCCGAGTACCGCGTGCCGGCGGCACAGCGGCGCGGGGAGCACCGAGACGGCCGTGCCGTCCACCGGGTAGTCGGTAAGCGGGACCGTCTTCGAGTTGTGGGACGCCGCACGCGCGGTGATGTACTGCGCCTCGCTCACGACGCCCTGCTCGACGAGTGAGCGGATCGCCTGCTCGTCGACGTCTTCGTGACCGGTCATCGCGTCGAGGTACTCGATCGGGAGGGCGCCGTTGAGGATCAGGATCTCGGACAGGGTTGCCATGTGCCCTGTACCTCCTTGCTTGCGCGCGCGACGGATCGGCGTGGATCGATGGGCGCCGCCAGGGTTGCGGCGCTCGACCACGGTACGTCTGGCGCCCGGCCGCGGAGCAGTCCCAGAAGGAGGGGCCGGAGGGGTTCTGACTGGACCCAGAACAGGGGTACCCGCGGGTATCGAGATCCGCGGGTGGGGCCTAGAGCGCCATCGAGGTCGTGATCGTGGCGCTCCCGCCGACGAACCCGAGTCGTTCGTAGAGCGCCACGGCACCGCTCGGGTTCTCAGCGTCGACCTCGAGGGACGCCGCGGACAGTCCGGCGTCGCGCAGGGCGTCGAGGGTGGCCCGGACGACCAGCGGTGCGAGGCCCCGCCCGCGTGCTCGACGGACGACGCCGACCCAGTGGATGTACCCGAAGCTCCGTCCGCGGGCAGCGAAGGCACCGGGGTCGGACTCGACCACCGTGAACGCCAGGACGTCTCCCTGCTCGTCCACGACCACGCGAGACAGGTCCAGCCGGCTCTTCTCGGCGGTGAGGTACCCGCGCCAGTCCGCTTCGACCATCGGCTGGGAGCCCCAGTGGTCGCGGAAGGCGTCGTTCTTGGCCGCCCGCATCGGCTCGATGTCGTCTCCGGTCGCCGCGCGCAGCACGAGGCCGTCCGACAGCGCCGGCAGGGAGTCCCGTTCCGCAGCGCGCTCGTCACCGTCGAGCACGACCTGCATGTCGACCCAGGTGCGCACCGGGTGGAGTCCGGCCCGTGCGGCCAGCGCGAGCGCGGACGACCCCTGCGGAGCAGTGAGATCGACGGCACCGGGCAGATCGAGGTCCAGCCCGGCGAGGTGCTGTCGGGCCCGTGCGGTCTGCCAGGCGAGCACCCGTCGGCCGATGCCCTGTCCGCGGTACGCGGGGCGCACCGAGCCCCCGAGGAGGATCCGGGCAGCGGTGTCCCTGGTCGGGACCGGGATGACGATGGCGTACGCGTGCACATGACCGTCAGCATCGATCCCGACGACCGTGTCACGCTCGGGGTCGAGCCCTTCTGTGGACAGCCGGTGCACGAAGTCCTCTGTGGAGGGATGCGCGTGCGGCTCGTCGACCGCCGCCGACTCGAGGGCGATGCCGTGCACGGCCGGCAGGTCCGCCATGGTGGCCGGCCGGAACGTCAGCCCGCCGACCGGCTCGGGGAAGTCGAGGTGAGCCGGAGCCGTGACCCGTTCGCGCAGCGTCGCCATGCCTCCAGCATGCCCTACCCCTCGACGCGCCCGGCATCGACGGACCATGATGAGACATGGACATCACGAGCGTGACCGTGGGGTTGCCCGTCACCGACCTCGAGGCCTCCTGCCTCTGGTACGGCGCGGTGTTCGAACGGCTCGAGCCCGACCTCGAACCGACCGAGGGCGTCGCCGAGTACGAGGTCGGCGGCATCTGGATCCAGCTCCTCGAGGACCCCGACGCGGACGACAACCCCGTCACCGTCCGCTTCGGCGTGGACGATGTCGCCGCCCAGCACGCCCGCATCGCGGCCCTCGGCATCGACGTCGGACCGATCGAGTGCGTCGACGGTGCCGTCGACTGGTTCGACGCCCGCGACCCCGACGGCAACGTGCTCAGCCTCTACTCGCTCGCCGACGAGAGCGGCCGCGGTTCCGGCGGTCGCGACAGCGACGCCGGTCGCTCCGTCTAGGACCCAGCCAGACCCGGACGGGAGGCCCGGGGCGGTCCCGCCCTGCGCCTCCCGTCCGTCACCGTGGCGACCCGAAGAAGTCGCTCGCCCGTCTCAGCGTGTGACGTGCAGGACCAGCGCGACGCCGACGATCGCCAGGCAGACGAGGAAGGCACCCGGCGCTCGGCGGTCGTCGCGATCGACCATGCCGGCCAGCGCGCTGAGACCCACGCCGCTCGCGCCGGCGGCCACCGCGAACGGCAGCCCGGTGACGGCAGCCACCGGAGCCCAGAGGGCGATCACGACTGCGGCCGCTGCCAGGAAGCCAGCGGATCGGGCACGCGTCGGAGCAGATGACGACATGAGCGCCAACATATCAGTACCACCGACGAACGAAGAAGGGCCCCGCATCCGACTGGATGCGGGGCCCTCCTCAGAGACTCACTCGGTTCAGTTGTACGTACCCGGCGTGAAGTCGTCCGACGAGAAGCTGTCGAAGTCGACGAAGCTCAGGTCGGCGTCCGAGAACGACGAGTCGTCCGCGAAGATGCGGTTCGGGTACCGCTCCGCCTTCGCTTCTTCCGTCGCGTTCACGTCCACGTCGCGGTACCGGCTGAGGCCCGTCCCGGCGGGGATGAGCTTACCGATGATGACGTTCTCCTTGAGGCCGACGAGCTGGTCCTGCTTGCCCTCCATGGCCGCCTGCGTCAGGACGCGGGTGGTCTCCTGGAAGGACGCGGCGGACAGCCACGACTCGGTCGCGAGGGACGCCTTCGTGATGCCCATGACCTCCTGGCGAGCCGAGGCGGTCTTGCGACCCTCCTGCAGCGCAGCCCGGTTGATCGCGTTGTAGCGCGACCGGTCGACGAGCTCACCCGGCAGCAGGTCGGTGTCGGCGTGGTCGACGACGGTGACCTTGCGGAGCATCTGACGGACGATGACCTCGATGTGCTTGTCGTGGATCGGCACACCCTGCGAGCCGTAGACGTCCTGCACACCGTTGACCAGGTGCTTCTGGACCTCTCGGACACCCTTGACCCGGAGGACTTCCTTCGGGTCGACGGTGCCGGCGATGAACTGCTCGCCGAGCTCGACGTGCTGGCCGTCCTCGATGAGGAGGGTCGCACGCTTGAGCACCGGGTAGATGAACGGCTCGTCGCCGTTGTCCGGCGTGAGGATGATCCGACGACCCTTGTCCGTGTCCTCGATCGTGGCGCGGCCGGGGGCCTCGGCGATCGGGGACGCGCCCTTCGGGGTGCGAGCCTCGAAGAGCTCGGTCACGCGGGGCAGACCCTGCGTGATGTCGTCGGCCGAGGCCGACCCACCCGTGTGGAAGGTACGCATCGTCAGCTGGGTACCGGGCTCACCGATGGACTGGGCGGCGATGATGCCGACCGCCTCACCGATGTCGACCAGGTTGCCCGTGGCGAGCGAACGGCCGTAGCACTGCGCGCAGACACCGACGGCCGACTCGCAGGTCAGGACCGAGCGCACCTTGATGCTCTCGACACCGGCTGCCAGCAGCTTGTCGAGGAGGACGTCACCGACGTCCTCGCCGCCCTCGGCCACCACGGTGCCCGAGGCGTCGACGGCCTCGGTCGCGAGGGTGCGCGAGTAGACGGTGTTCTCGACACGCGGGTCGCGGACGAGCTTGCCGTCGGCACCCATCGTCGCGATCGGCAGCTCGAGGCCACGGGTCGTCCCGCAGTCGTCCTCACGGATGATGACGTCCTGCGACACGTCCACGAGACGACGGGTCAGGTACCCCGAGTCGGCAGTACGGAGAGCCGTGTCCGCCAGACCCTTGCGAGCACCGTGCGTGGCGATGAAGTACTCCGCCACGGTCAGGCCCTCGCGGTACGAGTTGATGATCGGGCGGGCGATGATGTCACCCTTCGGGTTGCTCACCAGACCACGCATACCGGCGATGTTGCGCACCTGCAGCCAGTTACCACGAGCACCCGAGGACACCATGCGGTTGATGGTGTTGTCCTTCGGGAAGTTGTCGCGCATCTCCTGCGCGATCTCGTTCGTGGCCTCGGTCCAGATCTTGATCAGGTCGGCGCGACGCTCCGAGTCCGTGATCAGACCCTTGTCGAACTCGCCCTGGACCTTGGCGGCCTGGATCTCGTAGCCCGCGATGATCTCCTTCTTGCGAGGAGGCGTCACGACGTCCGAGAGGGCGACGGTCACACCGGAGCGGGTGCCCCAGTAGAAGCCGGCGTCCTTGATCCGGTCGAGTGCAGCGGCCGTCTCCGTCTTGGAGTAGCGCTCGGCGAGGTCGTTGACGATCGCGGAGAGCGTGCCCTTGTCGGTGACCTTCTGGACGAACGGGTAGTCCGTCGGGAGGGTCTCGTTGAACAGCGCGCGACCGAGGGTGGTCTCGAGGAGGATCGACTGACCGACCTCGTAGCCCTCGGGTGCTTCACCCTCGGCGAAGTGGACACCCGACATGCGGATCTTCACCATCGCGTTGAGGTGCAGCGTGTTCTGGTCCTTCGCCATGATCGCCTCGGCGACCGAGGAGAACGAACGGCCTTCACCGACGGCGCCCTCGCGGACGGTCGTCAGGTGGTGCAGACCGATGATCATGTCCTGTGCGGGCAGCGTCACCGGGCGGCCGTCGGACGGCTTCAGGATGTTGTTCGAGGCGAGCATCAGGATGCGGGCCTCGGCCTGGGCCTCGACCGACAGCGGCAGGTGCACGGCCATCTGGTCGCCGTCGAAGTCCGCGTTGAACGCAGCACAGACCAGCGGGTGGAGCTGGATGGCCTTGCCCTCGACGAGCTGCGGCTCGAACGCCTGGATGCCGAGACGGTGCAGCGTGGGCGCACGGTTCAGCAGGACGGGGCGCTCGCGGATGATCTCCTCGAGCACGTCCCACACCTGGGCACGCGAACGCTCGACCATGCGCTTGGCCGACTTGATGTTCTGCGCGTGCGACAGGTCGATCAGGCGCTTGATGACGAACGGCTTGAACAGCTCGAGCGCCATCTGCTTGGGCAGACCGCACTGGTGGAGCTTGAGCTGCGGGCCGACGATGATGACCGAACGACCCGAGTAGTCGACGCGCTTGCCGAGCAGGTTCTGGCGGAAACGACCCTGCTTGCCCTTGAGCATGTCGCTCAGGGACTTCAGGGCGCGGTTGCCGGTACCCGTGACGGGGCGGCCACGACGACCGTTGTCGAACAGCGCGTCGACCGCTTCCTGCAGCATGCGCTTCTCGTTGTTCACGATGATCTCGGGGGCACCGAGGTCGAGCAGGCGGCGGAGACGGTTGTTGCGGTTGATCACACGACGGTAGAGGTCGTTGAGGTCCGACGTGGCGAAGCGGCCACCGTCGAGCTGCACCATCGGGCGCAGTTCCGGCGGGATGACCGGCACGACGTCGAGCACCATCGCGGCCGGCGAGTTGCCGGTGGCGAGGAAGGAGCTGACGACGCGCAGACGCTTGATCGCACGGATCTTCTTCTGGCCCTTGCCCTCGGCGATCTGCAGACGCAGTGCCTCGGCCTCGGCGGCCAGGTCGAAGGCCTCGAGCCGCAGCTTGATCGCCTCGGCGCCCATGAAGGCGTCGAAGTAGATCCCGAAGCGGTCCTGGAGCTCGTGGAACACGGCGTCCTCGGGCTTGAGGTCGCCCACCTTGAGGTTGCGGAAGTCCTCCCACACACGCTCGAGACGGGTGATGTCCTCGTCGAAGGACTTGCGGACCTGGGACATCTCCTTCTCGGCGGTGTCCTTGGTCCGGCGCTTCACGTCGGCCTTGGCGCCTTCTTCCTCGAGCGCTGCGAGGTCGTCCTCGAGCTTCTTGAGGCGGTCGGCGATGATCGAGTCGCGCTGACCCTCGAGCGTCTTGATCTCGAGGCGCATCTCGTTCTCGAGGCCGGGCATGTCAGCGTGACGGCCCTCCTCGTCGATGCTGATGATCATGTACGCCGCGAAGTAGATGACCTTCTCGAGGTCCTTCGGGGCCATGTCCAGCAGGTAGCCCAAGCGCGACGGAACGCCCTTGAAGTACCAGATGTGCGTGACGGGTGCGGCGAGCTCGATGTGGCCCATGCGCTCACGACGGACCGAGGACTTGGTGACCTCGACGCCGCAGCGCTCGCAGACGATGCCCTTGAACCGGACTCGCTTGTACTTGCCGCAGGCGCACTCCCAGTCGCGGGACGGACCGAAGATCTGTTCACCGAACAGACCGTCCTTCTCGGGCTTCAGGGTGCGGTAGTTGATCGTCTCCGGCTTCTTGACCTCGCCGTACGACCACTGGCGGATGTCCTCGGCGGTAGCGAGGCCGATCCGAATGGCGTCAAAGGAAGTTGCTTCGAGCAATGTTCTTCTCTCTTGCTGGTTCGAAACGTGTTCAGCGGGCGGGATCAGATGTCGTCGACGGACGACGACTCGAACCGCGAGGAGATGTTGATGCCGAGCTCTTCAGCGGCACGGAAGACCTCGTCGTCCGTGTCGCGGAGGCTGACCGCCTGGCCGTCCGCCGAGAGGACCTCGACGTTCAGGCAGAGCGACTGCATCTCCTTCATGAGGACCTTGAACGACTCCGGGATGCCGGGCTCCTGGATGTTCTCGCCCTTGACGATCGCCTCGTAGACCTTCACGCGGCCGAGGATGTCGTCGGACTTGATCGTCAGGAGCTCCTGGAGGGCGTACGCGGCACCGTATGCCTCGAGCGCCCACACCTCCATCTCGCCGAAGCGCTGTCCACCGAACTGCGCCTTCCCACCCAGCGGCTGCTGCGTGATCATCGAGTACGGGCCGGTCGAACGGGCGTGGATCTTGTCGTCGACCAGGTGGTGCAGCTTCAGGATGTACATGTAGCCGACCGACACGGGCTCCGGGAACGGCTCGCCGGAGCGGCCGTCGAAGAGCTGTGCCTTGCCCGAGGAACCGATCAGACGCTCGCCGTCGCGGTTCGGGAGCGTGGAGTCGAGGAGACCCTCGATCTCGCGCTCGTACGCACCGTCGAACACCGGGGTGGCGACCTTCGTGCCGGGGGCTGCGCTGTGCGCGGCTTCCGGCAGGTTCTCGGCCCACTCCTGGATGCCCTCGACCTGCCAGCCCTGCTTGGCGAGCCACCCGAGGTGGATCTCCAGCACCTGGCCGAAGTTCATGCGTCCGGGGACGCCGAGCGGGTTGAGGACGATGTCGACCGGGGTGCCGTCCGCGAGGAACGGCATGTCCTCGACCGGCAGGATCGTCGAGATGACGCCCTTGTTGCCGTGACGACCGGCGAGCTTGTCGCCCGCGGTGATCTTGCGCTTCTGGGCGATGTAGACGACCACGCGCTGGTTGACGCCCGAGCCGAGCTCGTCGTCGCCGTCCTGCGAGTCGAACACCTTGACGCCGATGATCGTGCCCTCTTCACCGT
>Ga0308156_1001531_pt1 | contig 26283 bp, 18 predicted proteins | sample PhyAR2_FD_201041 | JGI IMG/M metagenome (GOLD analysis project Ga0308156, IMG submission 201041) | Phyllosphere microbial communities from UC Gill Tract Community Farm, Albany, California, United States - DLSL A.R2 | ecosystem: Host-associated > Plants > Phyllosphere > Unclassified | place: USA... | reverse complement strand
CGACGCGGTCCTTGCCAAGCTGCAATGATCGTCACGAACGCGGCCTGAGGGCCGCGTTCGTGTGTCCACATCCCGCACGGCCTCCCTGTCCCGTCGGCCACGTCGCAGCCAGCGGCCGGCCCCCAACAAGGAAAGCCTTTGAACCCTCGTTCCTCTGCCGACTTTCTCAACCACGTGGCCCAGCGCGATCCGCATCAGCCGGAATTCCTGCAGGCCGTCAAAGAAGTGATCCAGAGCCTGTGGCCGTTCCTGGAGCGAAACCCCCGCTACCTGGAACAAGGCCTGCTGGAGCGGCTGGTGGAGCCGGAGCGGGTGATCCAGTTCCGCGTGGCCTGGGCCGATGACGCCGGCAAGACCCATGTGAATCGCGGCTGGCGCGTGCAGCACAGTTCGGCGATCGGCCCGTTCAAGGGCGGCATGCGCTTCCATCCGTCGGTCAACCAGTCAATCCTGAAGTTCCTTGCCTTCGAGCAGACGCTGAAGAACGCGCTGACGACCCTGCCGATGGGCGGTGGCAAGGGCGGCTCGGACTTCAATCCCAAGGGCCGCAGCGACACCGAAGTGATGCGCTTCTGCCAGGCCTTGATGCTGGAACTGCACCGTCACCTCGGTGCCGATACTGACGTGCCGGCCGGCGACATCGGCGTCGGCGCGCGCGAGGTCGGCTACATGACCGGCATGATGAAGAAGCTCACCAACAATGCCGCCTGCGTGTTCACCGGCAAGGGCCTCTCCTACGGTGGCAGCCTGATGCGTCCGGAAGCGACCGGCTTCGGCACCGTCTACTTCGTCGAGCAGATGCTGCACCATGCCCGTCGCGATACCGATGGCGCGAAGGTGTTGATTTCCGGCGCCGGCAACGTCGCCCAGCATGCCGCGATCAAGGCCATCGAGCTTGGCGCGACAGTGCTCACGCTCTCCGATTCCGGCGGCACGCTGTACGCCCGCGATGGCTTCGATGACGCGGCGCTGCAGGAGGTGGTGGAACTGCGCAACGAGCGCCGTGGTTGCTTGTCCGAGCTGGCCGACGACAAACGCTTCGAGTACCTGGAGGGCAAGCGTCCCTGGCACATCCCGGCCGAGATCGCCCTGCCCTGCGCCACCCAGAATGAACTGGACGAAGATGATGCCCGCGCCCTGGTCGACAACGGTGTGCTGTGCGTGGCCGAAGGCGCCAACATGCCCGCCACGCTGGAGGCGGTGGACGTCTTCCTCGCGTCCGGCACCCTGTACGCACCGGGCAAAGCCAGCAATGCCGGCGGCGTGGCCACCTCGGGGCTGGAAATGAGCCAGAACGCGCAGCGCCTGACCTGGCATCACGCCGATGTCGACGAGCGCCTGCACGGGATCATGAAGGACATCCACGCCAACTGCGTGCGCCACGGCAGGCGCGCCGACGGCAGCGTGAACTACGTGGACGGCGCCAATATCGCCGGTTTCGTGAAGGTGGCCGACGCGATGCTGGCGCAGGGTGTTTACTGAGGGCAGACCGATGAACGGGCGCAGCGATCAGTCCGCCGAGCGGACCTCGCTCGTCATGCAGCCGGCCAGCACGGCACCGCTGTCGGTGGGTATCACGCTGAATGCCCGCACGCGCGTGTATCCGGAGGACGCCTCCCGCGTTGCTTCGCGCATCCAGTACCCCTCTACCTGTCGATCCGCCACCCCCAGGCGCGTGGCATCGAGCACCGCCTTCAGCGGCGCATCGCCCATGTCCGCTGCGAAATAGCCCCCTTGGGCGATGCCGAGCGACTGTACGGGCAGCCCCTGCAGCATCACAGGGTGGTCCAGCGTGACGGCGAGGAGGGACATCGTCTGTCCGCCGACACCGTACTCACGCTCGGCCACCGCGCTGACATTGTCCGGCCACGCCAGCGGCGACAGTTCCGAAACACGCTCCCACGTGTTCGCGATGCGCTGCATGGCAGCATCGTCCGCCCGACACTCGAGCGCCGCGCCAATATCACTGGCCGTGGCCGTCTCGAGCAATCGCGATGGAACACGCGCCTCGCGCATCGGACCGGGGTAGTCACATCCCACCCGATAGCCCTCCCCATCGCTGCGCACCACGAGTGCGGCAGGCAATGACGCATCGCCCGATGCCTCTGATGCCGACCAGACCTGGAACGGCTCACGCAGGTTGCTCGACCGCAGCCGCAGCCCGTTCCCGCTGACGATGCGCGCACGCTGCCCGGCGTCGACGGGAATCGAGAAGCCCGTGTCATCGGCCACCACGCGGTGCGTTGTGATGCCGTGCACCGTCAACGCGTCCGGCATGTCGATGAAAGTCGTCGTGTCGTCCCCGTCACCGCTGCGCGTGAAGTCCCAGCCCTGCAGATGGGCCGGACGCTCCCGCGGCGTTCCGTACAGTGCGCCACGCAGCGCCGTCGTCACCGCCTGCATTGCCGCCGGTGAGGCGCGGCATTCGAGCAGCTCGATGAGATCGCGCTGGAAGCTGGCAGCGGTGTTCGCCTGCGCTGGCGGCGCACCGGCCATCGACACGGCGACGGCCACGGCCACGGCAGCAGTGATTGGGTAGGAAAAACGTAGAGACATCATTCGCGACCGAAAAATACCACGCAGACATTGTGCACCGACTGATACCGCGAGGCGACGCCCCCTCGCGTCGAGTCCGATCCGTGGCGGCTGCGCTGACCCGCACCATCTCCGCGCACTGCAACGCGGTTGGCCGGAGTATCGGCGACCAAGACATTGCCGCCTCAGTCGCCAGAGCTTCAGCTGCATTGCTATTTTCGGATTTCTTTCATTCAAATCATGACTGCACTCATCTAGGATCTATGAATGCCACAGGAGCCGGACAAGCGCATTCCAAGCCTTCGCTGCCAGAACCAGGTGTTCCCGCCATGCCCTACGAGCTCTTTATGACATCCGATGATTGCAAGTCATCCACTACCTACGGCCTTGCTTCACTCCCTCGCAGCGGGATGGCCCATTTCTTTGCCTGGTGCTGTGCCGCCCCATTGCTTCTGCTCTTCGTCCAACTGTCGTACCTCTTCACAAAGACAGGCATGGATGACAAGCTCGCAGCGGTTCTCGTATTTGCTGTCGGCTGCATTGCGCTAGTCTTGACAGCCCTCATTATGGGCGCCGCACGAAAGAGGCTCGGCGCATCGCTAGCGGGCGTGCTGATTGGGATCTTCTTCGCCGTACTTGGATACCTTGTAGCACTGGACGTGTACGACTACCTGGTCCGCTGGACGTGATGGTGGGCTGCGGCACCAAATCTCCGGCTGGAGCCATGCGACCGCCGCTGTTTGTCAACGAATGGCCAGCATTCGTTCCCGCGGAGCACACAATGCTGGCGAAGCAGGCGAATTCCCTACCTGCACCACCCTTCCTGCATGCGCGCAGCACCGTCGTGGCCCTTGAAGCCGCATGGGTGCCGACGTTACGTCGGCACCGAGGCCCTCAGCCTTCGCTGGTCTTCGCCTCGTCCGGCTTCACCCGGAACCACGCGGCATACAGCGCCGGCAGGAACACCAGGGTCAGCACGGTGCCGACGATCAGACCGCCCATGATCGAGATCGCCATCGAGCCGTAGAACGCGCTGCGCGACAGCGGGATCATCGCCAGCACCGCGGCGAGCGCGGTCAGTACGATCGGGCGGAAGCGGCGCACGGTGGCATCGATGATTGCGTGCCAGCGGTCATGCCCGGCATCGATGTCCTGCTGGATCTGATCGATCAGGATCACCGAGTTGCGCATGATCATGCCGGCCAGCGCGATCGTCCCCAGCAGCGCCACAAAGCCGAACGGCGCGCGGAACAGCAGCAGGAACAGGGTCGCGCCGATGATGCCCAGCGGCGCGGTGACCAGCACCATCGCCGCACGCGAGAAGCTGCGCAGCTGCAGCATCAGCAACGTCGCCACCACGATCAGGAACAGCGGCATGCCGGCCTTGATCGAATCCTGGCCACGGGTGGAATCCTCCACCGTGCCGCCGGTTTCAAGCAGGTAGCCGGACGGCAGCTCGGCACGGATGCCCTCCAGTGTCGGCAGGATCTGCTGCACCACGTCCAGCGGCTGCTTCGCGTCGGCAATGTCGGCGCGCACGGTCACCGTCGGCAGGCGGTTGCGGTGCCAGATGATGCCGTCCTCGAACACGTACTCCAGGCGCGCCACCTGCGACAGCGTCACCGAGGTGCCGCTGGCGGTCGGAATGGCCAGGCTGCCCAGCATGTCCAGCCGCACACGCTCGTTGTCCGGGCCACGCAGCAGCATCTCGATCAGGCGGTTGCCCTCCCGGTAGGTGCTCACGCTCATGCCCGACAACGAGGTGCCCAGCAACTGGCTCACCTGCGCGCTGCTCACACCCAGTGCGCGTGCACGGTCCTGGTCGATAACCAGCCGTACCACTTTGCTCGGCTCGCTCCAGTCCAGGTTGACGTTCATCACGTGCGGGTTTGCGCGCACCTTGGCTTCCACCTGCCGGGCAATGGCCTGCACCTGCGCGATATGCTCGCCGGAGATGCGCATCTGCACCGGGTAGCCGACCGGAGGGCCGTTCTCCAGGCGGGTCACGCGCATCTGCACGTCCGGGAACTGCGGAATCACGTCCTTGAGCAGCCAGTCGCGGGTCGCTTCGCGGGCTTTGGCATCTTCAGTCAGCACCACGAACTGCGAGAAGTTGGTGGCCGGCAGCTGCTGGTCCAACGGCAGGTAGAAGCGCGGCGAGCCGGTGCCGACGTAGGCCACATAGTTGCTGATGCCCTCGCGGTCCTTGAGCAGCTTTTCCAGCTTGGCCGCCTGGGCCTGGGTCGCCTGCAACGAGGCACCCTCGGCCAGTTCGATGTCCACCATCAGTTCCGGGCGGGTCGAATCCGGGAAGAACTGCTGGGGCACGAAGCGGAAGATCAGCAACGAGAACACGAACAGGGCGGCCGTGGCAGCGATCACCCACCAGCGATGGCGCAGGCAGACATCGAGGAAACGGCGGAAGCGCACGTAGAACGGACGCTGGTACGGATCGTGGTCGTGCGCATGCACCTTCGGCGCGATCCAGCGCGCGAACGCGGGATGGCGGTCGGCCCACCGCAGGCGACGGGCGTGCCAGCGCCCCGCCAGGCTGTCCGGCTTGGGCGGCTGCGGGTTGAACAGGTCAGGCAACATCTTGTCGCCCAGATACGGGATGAACAGCACCGCGGCGATCCACGACACCACCAGCGCGATGGTCACCACCTGGAACAGCGAGCGGGTGTATTCGCCCGTGCTGGAGGCGGCCGTGGCGATCGGCAGGAAGCCGGCCGCGGTGATCAGCGTGCCGGTCAGCATCGGGAAGGCGGTTGACTCCCACGCGAAGCTGGCCGCGCGCAGGCGGTCGTAGCCCTGCTCCATCTTGGTGGCCATCATCTCCACCGCGATGATCGCATCGTCCACCAGCAGGCCCAGCGCCAGCACCAGCGCGCCCAGGGAAATCTTGTGCAGGCCGATGCCGAAGTAATGCATGACGAAGAAGGTCATCGCCAGCACCAGCGGAATCGTCACGCCCACCACCAGGCCGGTGCGCAGGCCGAGCGAGAAGAAGCTCACCAGCAGCACGATCACCACCGCTTCGGTCAGCACCTGCACGAACTCGCCGACGGACTCTTCCACCGCATGCGGCTGGTCGGAGACCTTGCGCAGCTGCATGCCGGCCGGCAGCGTCTTCTGCAGTCGCTCGAACTCGGCATCCAGCGTACTGCCCAGCTTGAGGATGTCGCCGCCGTCTTTCATTGCCACCGCGATGCCGATGGCGTCTTCGCCCATGAAGCGCATCTTCGGCGACGCCGGATCGGCAAAACCACGTTTGATCTCGGCGATATCGCCCAGGTGCACGGTACGGTCGCCAGCCTGGATCGGGAAGCTGCGGATGTCCTCCACGCGCTTGAACTGGCCGGTGACGCGAAGCTGCACCCGGTCGGTCGGGGTTTCAAAGAAGCTGGTCGCGGCAATGGCATTCTGGTCGGCCAATGCCTGCTGCACCTGCTGCAGCGACACGCCCAGCGTGGCCAGCTTGGTGTTGGACAGCTCGATCCAGACCTTCTCGTCCTGCAGGCCTTCCAGCTCGATCTTGCCCACATCCGGCACGCGCTGCAGTTCCAGCTGGATGCGGTCGGCGTAGTCGCGCATCACCGCGTAGTCGAAGCCCTGCCCGGTCAACGCGTAGATGTTGCCGAAGGTGTCGCCGAATTCGTCGTTGAAGAACGGGCCGACGATTTCGCGCGGCAGCGTCGGCTTGATGTCGCCCACGCGCTTGCGCACCTGGTACCACAGGTCGGGAATCGCCTTGGAGCGCAGGCTGTCGCGCGCCACGAAGATCACCTGCGATTCGCCCGGGCGTGAGTAGGAGCGGATGAACTCGTACTGCCCGGTGTTCAGCAGTGCCTTCTCGATCGGCTCGGTGACCTGGCGTGAGACCTGTTCGGCGGTCGCGCCGGGCCAGTTCGTGCGCACCACCATCACCTTGAAGGTGAACGGTGGATCTTCGGACTGGCCCAGGTGCTTGTACGACCACGCGCCGATGATCGCGAAGGCGAGCATCGCAAACAGCACCAGTGGCCGGTTGCCCAGCGCCCATTCGGAGAGGTTGAAGCGGCGCACGGGATCAGTTCCCCTTGCCAACAGCAGGCGCGGCAGGCTTGGCGGCCGGTGCCTGCACCGGGCGGTTCTGACGATCCACCGCGGTCACCGGCTGGCCCTCGCGCAGCAGATGGCCGCCGGCAGCCACCACCCAGTCGTTCGCGCTCACCCCGCTCAGCACCGGAACGGAGTCGACGCCATACGCCCCGACCGTCACCGGCGTGGCTTTCAACGTGCGCTTGGCCGGATCGACCACCCACACGCTGCTGCGCCCATCGGCACCGCGCTGCACCGCCGCCAGCGGCAACTGCAGCGTGCCCTGGCGACCGGCCGCGGCGAACACGCGCGCGCTCTGGCCCAGCTCGACCTCGGTCAAGGCTTCCGGTGCGAGGCTGACGCGGGTGGCATAGGTACGCCCTTGGGCATCGGCGGCCGGGGCGATCTCACGGATCGTGCCGGCCAGCAGCTGGCCCGGGCGGTTCCACAGTTCCACCTGCACCGGCTGGCCCACCTGGTAATCACGGATGTTGCTTTCCGGCAGGGCGATCACGACTTCGCGGCCGCCATCGGCGGCCAGGGTGAACACGGTCTGCCCGGCGCTGACCACCTGCCCGGCTTCGGCCTGGCGGCTGGCGATCACGCCATCGGCGGGCGCACGCAACTGGGCGTACTCGGCCTGGTTGCGGGCCACGGCCAGATTGGCGCGGGCGGCATTGGCCTGGCCCTGCGCCGCCTTGAAGGCAGCGGTCTGGCTGTCGAGTGCGGACTGGCTGACCAGTTGCTGCTCGGCCAGCGTGGCGTAGCGCTTCTGGTCATCGCGGGCGCGGATCAGATCGGCTTCGGCGGCCGCGAGCTGCGCCTGCGAGGCACTGGCCTGGGAGGCGTAGTCGGCGGCGTCCAGCTCGGCCAGCAGCTGGCCCTTGCGCACGCGCTGGCCGGCATCGACATGGCGCTTGATCAGGTTGCCCCCGACGCGGAACGACAGCGGGCTTTCCTCGCGGGCGCGGATCTCACCGGGATAGGCAGCCACTTCCTGGCCGGTCACGGTGCCCGGGTGGACCACCAGCACCGGCATCGGCGCGACCGGCTCGGCGTCCTGCTTGCCACATGCTGCCAGCGCGATCGCCAGCAACCCACCACCCATCCATCGCATGTTTTTCATGAGGTCCTGGACCTGAAAAGTAACCCGGGAAAAGCCGCTGGAGACACACTGTTCCAGCCACTTCAATATTGAACCAGTCGGTATAGTATAAATATCGAACCGATTGGTCTAGTATTGATTGGATGACTGATCCGACCTCCTCCACATCGCCCTCCAAGCCGGCCGCCAAGGCCGCCGGGCCGGGGCGCCCGAAGGATCTGGGCAAGCGCGCGGCCATTCTGGAAGCCGCCAAATCGCTGTTTGTCGACCAGGGCTACAACGGGGTGAGCATGGACAGCATCGCCGCCCAGGCTGGCGTATCGAAGCTGACCGTTTACAGCCATTTCGGCGATAAAGAGACCCTTTTCACCGAAGCTGTGCAGTCCAAGTGCGTCGAGATGCTGCCTGACGAACTGTTCGTCACCGACATCGAAGGCCCGCTGCGCGACCAGCTGATGGGCATCGGCCACGCCTTCTTCAGCCTGATCACCTCCGATGCGGCCGTCGCGGTGCAGCGGGTGATGATGTCCCCGGATACCGATGACCGGATTCGCGAGATGTTCTGGCTGGCCGGCCCGCAGCGGACCACCGACGCGCTCGCTGACTTCCTGCGCGCCCGCACCGCCCGCGGCGAACTGGAGATCACCGACTGCCAGACCGCCGCCCTCCAGTTCCTGACCTTGATCAAGGGCGAGCTGCATACGCATATGATGTGCGGGTTGCGGCCGGCCCCGGCCGAGTGCGATGCCGACGCCCACGTGTGCGCCAGCGTCGACTTTTTCCTGCGGGCGTATGCCCGGCGGCACTAAACTGAATGGACCGGAGGTCGCGGTGACTTCCGGCACTGCGACCCCGGCGCGACGGCAGCGATGCTTTCAGCGCGCCGCCGGCTCCCGGCACCGGTAAAATGGCCGGCCCACTGCGCTGGATATAGAACCTCATGACGATCGATTACTCCCACGCCCGCGAACTGATGGTTGAACAGCAGATCCGCCCCTGGGATGTGCTGGAAATCCGCGTGCTCGATGTACTGGCACGCTTGCCGCGGGAGGCGTTCGTCGCTGAATCGCACCGGGCCCTGGCTTACGCCGATATCGAGCTGCCGCTGGGCAACGGCCAGAAGATGATGAAGCCGGTCATCGAAGGCCGCACGCTGCAGGCGCTGGATCTGCAGCCGGGCGATGAAGTCCTGGAAATCGGCACCGGCAGCGGCTACCTGAGCGCCTGCATGGGCGAACTGGCCCGCGAAGTCCTGAGCCTGGAAATCGATGCCGACCTGGCCACCACCGCGCGCGCGCGTCTGGACGCTGCCGGCCTGGGCAACAACGTCCGCATCGAAACCGCCGACGCCCTGACCTGGGACACCGAGCGCCGCTTCGATGCGATCTGCGTCACCGGCGCGGTGGATGTCATCCCGTCACGTTTCGCCCAGTGGCTCCGTCCCGGCGGTCGACTGTTCGTGATCCGTGGCCGGTCGCCGGTCATGGAAGCGGTGCTGGTCAAGGCGGACGGCACCACTGAATCGCTGTTCGAAACCGATATCGACTACCTGCGCGGTGCCGCCCCGGCACCCCAGTTCCAACTCTGAGTCCAAGGAAGCCGCAATGATCCGCCGATCCCTCGCCTTTGCGCTGGCCGCCGCCCTGCTGCCGATGACCGCCTCTGCCGCCGACCTGCTGCAGGTCTACGAAATGGCGCGCAACGGCGATCCGCAGCTGTCGGCTGCCGAGTCGACCCGTCTGTACGACAAGGAAGGCGCTGTGCAGGCGCGTGCCGCCCTGCTGCCGCAGCTCAACGGCGAGGCCTCGCTCAACCGCAGCCGCACCAACCCGAACCATGATCTGACCTCCAGCTCGTTCACCACCAAGAGCCGGAACTACACGATCAACGGCAGCCAGACCGTCTTCAACTTCACCCAGTTCGCCAACCTGCGTTCGCAGCGCGAACTGAGCCGCGCAGCGGATTTCACCCTGGATTCGGCCAACGACGACCTGATCGTGCGCACCTCGGCGGCGTACTTCAACGTGCTGGTGGGCATTGAATCGCTGTCGGCCGCGCAGACCAACGAAGCCGCTGCCAAGAAGCAGTTCGACTTCGCCGACAAGCGCCTGGAAGTGGGCCTGGCGCCGATCACCGACGTGCACGAAGCCCGCGCCCAGTACGACCAGGCGCGCGCCAACACGATCATCGCGCAGAACACCTTGGCCGACGCATACCAGGCGCTGACCGAACTGACCGGCCAGCCGGTCACCGACCTGCGCGCCCTGCCGGCCGATTTCCGTCCGGAGCTGCCGGCCAAGTACGCCACCATCGATACGCTGGTGAACGAGGCCGTTGCGCAGAACCCGGCGCTGAAGGCGCAGGAACTGAAGGTCAACGCTGCCGAATCCGGCGTCTCGGCCGCCCGCGGCGCGCACTACCCGACTCTGTCGCTGGGTGCCACCGCGGGCAAGTCGGCCAGCTGGGGTGATGTGGTCGGCGACGGCGGCAGCAGCTTCAGCCCGGACCGCCGCACCAACAGCGTCGGCCTGACCTTGAACGTGCCGATCTTCTCCGGCGGCGCCACCCAGTCCGGCGTGCGCCAGGCCCTGGCCCAGCGTGATATCGCCCAGGACGGCTACGAGCAGCAGAAGCGCGCGCTGGATCGCAACACGCGCAATGCCTACCAGACCCTGGTGGCCGGCATCAGCGAAGTGGAAGCGCGTCGCCTGGCCGTCGTGTCGGCACAGAGCGCCTATGACGCCTCGCAGGTCGGCCTGGAAGTCGGTACGCGTACCGTGCTGGATGTGATCCAGAACCAGCGCATCCTGTTCTCCGCGCAGCTGGACTACGCCAACGCCCGCTACACCTTCCTGCAGAACCGTCTGCAGCTGGGCCAGGCGGTCGGCACGCTGGACATCGCCGAACTGCAGGACATCAACCGCCTGCTGACCCAGAAAGCGGCCACGCCGAGCACCACCGTCAACTGATCGACGGCGCAGCGCGTGACAAAAAACCACCCGCATGCGGGTGGTTTTTTTATGCGTGCACGGGGTTGATTCCGACACCTCGCGCGCGTCACACACGCGATCACTGCCGTGGCGATTTCATCGCGTAATGCCTACCCGCGCACAGTCTCCACCGTGAACCGGTCCACAGTCCGGTACGTGTCGTTGAAAATGGCTTGACCCCTCGGCATGGGCCGACTATGGTCCGCCCCGCACCACCTTCCCTTTCCCTCCAGAGGCCCCCTCCTTGGACAGTCATAGTCGATCTCGTTGCTGCTCCTGAGCCGACGGACCCACTGACCCCAAGGTCGGTTCCGTCCGCACAGGACGGGGCCCACCGGCGCAGCTGACACGCTCGCCCGCCTCGCATCATCCGTATCGCCGTTCCACCGACCCCAAGAAGGGTGCCGCTGGCGTTTCCGTTTGCCTGGAGATTGCCCATGCACGTTTCCCGTGTGTTCGCCCTGCCGCTCGTGGCCGTGGCGATGCTTCCGTTCGACACCCGCGCCGCCGCCAGCCTGATGGTGGATGACGCCTCGATCACCGATGCCGGTCGCTGCCAGCTGGAAAGCTGGGGCCGCCATACCGATGCCGGGGCGGAGTGGACCGCCGTGCCGGCCTGCACCTTCGCCGATACCGAGTGGTCGCTCGGCGTGAGCCATCAACATGCTGCTTCGTCCACGCAATGGGCGCTGGGTGCCAAGCGCGTGCTGCGCGACATCGACCAGCGCCGTTGGGGCCTGGCGCTCAGTGCGGGCGTCGGCAGCGACTGGCGTCACCTGCGTGGCGATGACTGGGGCATCAACGCGCCCCTGACCCTCGCCCTTGGCGCAAGCGATCGCACGCTGCTGCACCTCAACCTGGGCTGGGCCCGCACGGCCGGCGCACGCGGCCGCACCGAGGGCATCGGCCTGGAAATCGTCACCGCCCCACACTGGTCGCTGCTGGCCGAAACCGCGCGTGACACCACACGCCAGCGCAGCAGTCAATTCGGCGTCCGCCACGAACTCTGGCGCGGCGCCAGCGTGGATCTGCTGGCCGGTCGTGTGCATCACCAGCGCGATGGCCACTGGATCACGCTCGGCTTCAATCTGGCCTCTGCACCGTAACGCCCTGCGTGCCGACTGACGGCACCGACCGACCGGACCGCGTGCACCTCCGCACACGGCCCATGCACCCACCGATACCTGCCCCGCTCGAGCCCTGCCCGCGCGTCGGCCTTGTGTACCTCAGCGCACTGCGCTGCTTTTTGCTGGAGAACCACCATGAACCGCGAAGACCTCCTGTTCTCGATCCGCACCCTCTCGCTTTCCCTCGACACGGCCGGCTTTGTCAGCATCGCCGCGACCACGCATCCCTCCGACCTGGTCGATGCGCTCGATGCGCTGAGCGTGGACAAGACACTCCCCTTGCTGATGATGCTCGACCCGCAGGCACGCGCCGAGCTGTTCGCGCACTTCACCGAGATACGCCAGGATCAGCTGCTGGCCGCGATGCCGCGCGAGGCGGTGGTGCAGCTGTTCGAACACATGCCCTCGGATGACCGCGCCGATCTGTACAACCGGCTCGGCGATGATGCCAAGCAGAAACTGCTGCCGGCACTGACCAAAGTCGAGCGCGACGACATCCTCAAGATGGCGTCCTATCCCGAAGGCACGGTCGGCTCGGCGACGACGTCCGATTATGTGTGGGTGTCACCGGAGATGACCGTTGCGCAGGCGCTGGCCCATATCCGCGCCACTGCGCTGCACAGCGAGACGGTGAACATCCTGTTCGTGCTCGACCACACGCTGCGGCTGCGCGGCACGGTGGCCCTGCGTGATCTGGTGTTGGCCAACGAGAACCGCACGGTCGCCTCGATCATGCGTGAGCAGCCGGTCGCCGCAAAAGCGCACTGGCCCAGGCTGCAGGCCGCCGAACTGATCCGTCGCTACGATCTGCTCGCGCTGCCGGTGACCAATGGAGGGGACCGCATGATCGGCATCGTCACCGTGGACGATGCGATGGACATCGAGAAGGAACAGGATGCCTCGCAGCTGGCCCGCTTTGGCGGCACGGCCAGCGGAAACGGGAACGATCTTGATGTGCGCAGCACGCCGCTGAAGCAGATGTTCCGGGTGCGTGTGTTCTGGCTGGCGATCCTGACCTGCTTCGGCATCGTCACCAGCACGTTTGTCGCCGCGCAGGAGGAGCTGCTGTCGCAGGTGATCGTGCTGGCCGCCTTCATCGCCCCGATCGTGGACATGGGCGGCAACACCGGCAGCCAGTCGGCCACGCTGGTGATCCGCAGCATGGCGCTGGGGGAACTGAAACTGAGCTGGCGCGATGTGTGGTTCGTGATCCAGCGCGAACTGCCGGTCGCGGCGGGGCTGGGCATCACCATCGCCGTACTCGAAGCGATCCTGGCCTACTTCAGCAAAGGCGTGGGCATGGACGTGCTGATGGTGGTGGGCTCGAGCATGCTGGTGTGCACCGCGTTGGGCGGCATCATCGGCGCACTGCTGCCCTTCGCCGCACGCCGCATCGGGGCGGATCCGGCCACGCTGTCGGCCCCGTTGATCACCTCGGTCATGGACCTGATCGGCGTGTTCATCTACTTCGGGTTCGCGTATGCCTTCCTGGGTGACCTGCTGGTCTCCGCGGGCTGATGGATCGGCAGGCCTGGTCGCCGCGCATGGCGGCCAGGCCGGTCTCGATCACGCCACCGGCGGCGGCAACTGCGGGGCGATCAGGGCCACGGTGCGCTTGAGCGCACCGCGGCCGTTGCTCACCAGCGCACACCCCGCGCGCGCCATGTCTTCGCGTGCCTGCGGATCGCGCAGCAGGGTCAGCAGTGCATCGCCGACACCGTTGGCATCCTCGGCGATCACCACCGCACCGGCTTCGCGCATGCGCCGGGAAATCTCGGCGAAGTTGTGCAGGTGCGGGCCGGTGACGGCGGCCGTGCCCATCGCCGCCGGCTCCAACAGGTTGTGCCCGCCGATGGCCTGCAGGCTGCCGCCGACGAAGGCCACCTGCGCACAGCCGTAGAACGACATCAGCTCGCCGAGCGTGTCGATGACGAAGACATCCGTATCGGCCTGCGGCCACTGCTGCTGGCGGCGTGTCGCGACCTTCCAGCCCTGCTCGCGGGCCAGCGCTTCCACCCGCGGGAACCGCTCGGGATGCCGCGGCGCCCACAACAGCAGCAGCCCCGGCATCGCCTCGCGCAGGCGGCGGTGCAGATCGAGGGTGGCCTGCTCTTCGCCCTCGTGCGTGCTGGCGGCGATCCAGACCGGGCGCGTGGCGGGCACCAGATCATGGAAGCGCGCGATGAAGTCCTGCACGTTCGGCGTGGCGATGTCGAATTTCAGATTGCCCAGCGGCTGCACCTGGTCCGGGCGCGCCCCGAGCTGGATGAAGCGCTCGGCATCATCGGCCGACTGTGCGGCCACGCAGGTGACCGTGCGCAGTGCACGGCCGATCAGCGGCCGCAGCAGCCGATAGCCACGCAGCGAGCGCGCCGACAGTCGGGCATTGAGAATGTAGACCGGAATCCGGCGGTCGCGGCAGCCGAACAGCAGGTTCGGCCACAGCTCGGTTTCCAGGATCAGCGCCAGGCTGGGCTTGAAGTGACCCAGGAAGCGGCCGACGCTGCCCGGCACGTCGTAGGGCAGGTACACGTGGTCGACCGCATCCCCCCATAGCGCGCGGACCCGTTCGGAGCCGGTCGGGGTGATGGTGGTGATCACCCAGCGGATGTCCGGGCGCAGCGCGCGCAGGGCATTCACCAGCGGCGCGGCGGCATTCACCTCGCCCACCGAGACCGCGTGCAGCCAGACCCGCGGCTGGCCGCTGGAGTGCGGATAGGAGGCATAGCGCTCATCCCAGCGCTGGAAGTACTCGCGCACCCGGAAGCCCCGCCAGACCAGGTGGTACACGGTGATCGGCAACAGCAGGTACAGCACGGCCGAGTACAGGCCGCGCAGGATCCATTCGACAGGGCTTTTACGCATGCGCAAAGGATACGGGAGCGGCGCGGGGAAGACACGCCGCGCCGCCGTGATGGCCGCGCCGGGACGCATCCGGGCGCATCCATTAGAATCGAGGCATGTCCGATAACGCTTCCACCGCCACCCGGCCGTCCCTGCGCAATCCGCGCCACTGGCCGACCTTCGCTTTCATGCTGGTCGCCTTCGCGATCGCCCGCCTGCCCTGGATGCTGCAGCGCGCGCTCGGCCGCGGCGTCGGCACGGTCGCCTACCGGCTGGCCAGCAGCCGTCGGCGTGCCGCCGAGGTCAACCTGAAGCTGTGCTTCCCCGAGAAGGACGACGCCTGGCGCCAGCGCCTGCTGCGCGACAGCTTCGACGCGCTGGGCGTGGGCATCTTTGAATTCGCCCGGGCCTGGTGGGGCAGCATCGACAGCATCCGCCCGCAGGTGCAGATCGAAGGGCTGGAGCACCTGCACCGCATGCAGGCGCAGGGCCGTGGCGTGCTGCTGGTCTCCGGCCACTTCATGACCCTGGAGATGTGCGGCCGCCTGTTGTGCGACCACGTGGAGCTGTCCGGCATGTACCGCAAGCACCGCAACCCGGTCTACGAATGGGCGGTGAAGTTCGGCCGCCTGCGCTACGCCAAGGCGATGTACGCCAACGAGGATATCCGCGCCACCGTGCGGCACCTGAAGAAGGGCGGCTTCCTCTGGTATGCCCCGGACCAGGACATGCGCGGCAAGGACACGGTGTTCGTGCCGTTCTTCGGCCACACCGCCTCGACCATCACCGCCACCCATCAGCTGGCCCGGATGACCGGCTGTGCGGTGATCCCGTATTTCCACCGTCGCGAAGGCGGGAAGTATTTCCTGAAGATCGGCGCACCGCTGGAGAATTTCCCCAGCGAGGATGTCGAGGCCGATACCGCCCGCGTCAACCAGGCCATCGAAGCGATGGTGCGCGAGGCGCCGGACCAGTACCTGTGGATCCACCGCCGCTTCAAGCGCCAGCCCGGTGGGCGGAGCGATTACTACCGGTAGAGCCACCCCATGGGTGGCTGCATGGTGCCAGACCGCGGGCAGCCACCCATGAGGCGGCTCTACGCTTCCATGGGCCACCGCGACCACGCGTGCGGGTACTCCCCCAGCGCACTGGCCAATCCCGCACGTATCGGGTTGGCGAGGATGTACAGCGCCTGACGGCGCAAGGATTGCTCATTTCTCACGGCGTGGTCGAAGTACCCGTGCTGCCAGAGCTTTCCCGTTCGCTGCCGACGCTCATTCAACAATCGGCTGCTGCGTGATTTGAACAGCAGCATGCAGCGAGCCAAGGTGGCTTGCCGCAGTTGGATCAACCAATGCACGTGGTCCGGCATTACCACCCAAGCTAACGTGCAACTGACCCCGCAACGATCCATGTAACGCAGCGTGTCGATGATTACTTCTGCATTGAGGGGATCCTCGAACCACTTGCGCCTGTCGTGCGTGGTGGTGGTGAGCGCGTAGCAATACCCTGGATGCGAGTATCGGCCGCGTTGGAGGCGTGGGCTGGCCATCGCACGAGGGTGCGTTGCCCGGGGCGTGGAGCCCATCGGTGGATGGCGCGCGTGTGCGTCGGTATGTCCCCATGCCCGGGCCACAAGCAGCCACGCATGGCGTGGCTCTACCCGTCGTCGCGTGCCAACAGACTGCCCGCATACAGCGCGGCCAGCAGCAGCGTGAGGCCGCCCCAGAAGGTCGAGTAGAACGCCAGATGGGTATTGAGCGGGAACACCGTCACCGCCAGCGCGAGCATCGCCGGGCGCGCGCGCTCGCGGGCCTCGGGGGGTGCAAAACGCCACGCGCGCCACGCCTGGGCCACGGCCGCCAACCACAGCAGCAGGCCGAGGAGGCCGGTTTCGGCGAGGATCTCGAGCACGATCTGGTGCGCGTGCAGTGCTGGGCCGGCGCCCCACACTTCCTGGGCGGCCGGGTCCGGATTGCACGCGGGGTAAGCGTCGCGGAAACCACGCGCACCGACGCCGTTGATCGGATGCGCCTCGATCATGCAGGTTGCTGCGGCCCATATCTGGGCGCGGCCGGACAATGCCTGATTGACGCCGTCGTTCTCACCTTCCCACGCCATGGCGGTGCGCGCGACCCGGTCACCGACCTGGGGCACGCTCACGGTGAGGACGATCGCCGCCACCGCGCCGACCGCAACGCAGGCCAGCAGCCCGCGCACGCCGATCAGCCGCCAGCCGGAGAGCACCAGCACCAGGGCATAGGTCAGCCACGCCGCGCGCGAACCGGCCAAGACCAGCGCGACTCCCACTGCGGCGGCCACCAGTGACCAGCCGAGAATGCCGGCACGCCGTGAGGCGGCGAACAACAGGAACGGCGAGAGGCTGGCCAGCACCTGGCCGAATTTGAGGTTGCACGGGCCGAGCACGCCGCTGAGGCGATCCACCGCCGCCATCTCCTGCGGTGAACACAACCCATGGCCGCTGACCGCCCACTTGAGCTGATCCATTGACCAGAACAGCGGGCTGCTGCCGACGATCGCCTGTGCCAGCGCATCCACCGTCCACAGCCCGGTGATCACCGCCAGCCCGCCCAGCGTCAGCGCGCGCCGCTGCGGAGTCGCCACGGCGATCGCCACCAGCCACATGAACGGCAGATAGCGCAGGCCGGCGGCCGCCTTGCGCCACGCAGTGCCGGGGTCGATCGCATCGAAGGCGGAAAATGCCTGCGGCAGCCAGTAACCCAGGAACAGGATGCTGGTCAGTGCCCACGCAGGACTGCTCAGCAGACGTTGCTTGCCCTGCAGGCGCAGCTGCACCATGCGCACCGCCGCGTACAGCGCGCCCAGCACCAGCACGCCCTCGGCGATGCCGGGCAGCGGCCACAACGCGACAAACGCAATCACCCACCACGGCGCCCAGCGGCCCGCACGGGAGCCCGGCGAACCGGGAAGGACGGTGGGCTCAGCCGATGAGGGAGGTATAGAGCTGGAGCGTGTCACGCTGCATGGCCTGCAAGGTAAACGGGATCCGCGTCGGCAGTGAGGGCGGCTGCAGCAGCAACTGCTGCGCGCGCGCCAGCAGTGCATCGGCGTCGCCCAAGGGTACCGCGCCGGAGGGTTGCAGCTGAGTCAACAACTCGCCGACGCCGCCATGGTTCCAGCCCAGCACGGGGCGGCCCACCGACAGCGCTTCGACCACGGTGCGGCCAAACGCTTCGGCCTTGTCCGAGAGCTGCAGCACCAGATCACTGGCCGCATAGGCCTGCGCGATGCGCGAGGTCGGCGCGGTCATCAGCACGGCATCGAACACACCCAGGCTGCGCGCCTGGGCGTCCAGTTCGGCGACATAGGATTCGCGGCCCGGCTCGCGCGTGCCCGGCATCCACAGCTTGGCCGGCACGCCGGCGGCATGTAGTCCTGCCAGCAGGCTCAGCGCGTGGCGATGCCCTTTCAGGCGGGTGCCACGGCCAGGCAGCAACAGCAACGGTGCCTCGCCGGCCAGCGCGGGATGCTGCTCGGCCACGGCCAGGCGCGCACGCCGATCCTGCCGGCCCACGCGCGGGAACTGCGCGACATCGACACCACGGGGTATCACCTGCAGGCGCTCGGCCGGCACGCTGGGGTAGTGCGCGCGCACGAACTCACGCACGCTGTTGGACACGCAGATCACGCGCTCGCCGCTGGTCATCACCGCGCTGTAGCGACCAGGCGAGTTGAGCCCGTGCACGGTGGTGACCCAATGTGGGCGTGTCGCCGCCGGCAGATTGCGCACGGCGTACAGGCCCAGCCAGGCCGGCAGCCGCGAGCGCGCATGCACGATGTCCGCGCCCACCTCGTTGAACAGGTTGCGCAGGGTCAGCACATGGCGCAGCGTCAGCAGCGATTTGCGGCCGATATCCAGGGTCAGGTGTTCGGCGCCACTGGCGAGCAACGGCTCGACCAGGCGCCCACCGGCGGACACGACGATGGCCCGGTGGCCGGCGGCAACCAGGGCGGAGGCGATCTCAAGGGTGGAGCGTTCGACCCCGCCGGAGTGCAGCGCCGGCAGCAGCTGCACCACGGTCAGTCGGCGCACAGTGTGGTCCGCGGATCAGTCGGCGAGCACGAACACGGCGCCGCAGTACGGGCACGCGGCCTCGCAGTTGGGCTCGTCTTCGATCGGCAGGTACACGCGCGGGTGCGAGTTCCACAGCGCCATTTCCGGCGTCGGGCAGCTCAGCGGCAGGTCGCTGCGGTGCACGGTGTAACGCTTCTCGGCATTGGCGGGCGCGGTGGCGGTATGGCTCATGGCGTGGACACACAAAGGGGGTTGCGAGACCGCCGATTCTAGCATCTGGCGGCCGCCGAAGGCCGCTGCACCCCGCCGGGCACGGCGCGGCGCCGATCACGGCATCCTAGCGGCCACCGGTGTTTTTAAATCGATCCAAATTCATTGTCAATAATGGGTGTTGAAACGAATTTGCCGGATTTAGATCGAACTAATTTCACTTGTCAGGGCCAGTTGTCGTGATGCAGGATCGTCCGGGTACCGATCATCGACCCGATCGCCTGCCCGCCCCCCACCGGACATGCATCGCCTCTTTCCTGCCGTCTGCCGACGGCTGGGGCGACGCCGTCCGCCGTGGCCATCGATGCGGGTCCTGCCTGCCGCCTGCCCTTCCCGGGAGACCCTTGCATGACCCTGTCCGACCTGCGCCCCGCCCGCCGCGCCCTTCCCCTCGCCCTGGCCCTGGCCTGCGCCTCGATCGCCCTGCCGGCTGCCGCGCAGGGCCTGCAGACCTCGTTCGAGCCGGGTCAGCCCGCCCCGGCCGCCGGCGACGGCGCGCTGCAGGTGCGGATCGGCACCGGGCCGGTGGCGCCCTATGCCGCCAAACCCGGCGTCGGCTACAGCGGCCTGCATGCGCTGCAGTACGCCAGCGCCGGCGGCCACGCGCGCCGCCAGCTGTTCACGACCGACCTGGCCATCGACGCCGATACCACCCTGTCCTGGCTGGTGCTGCCCGAGATCGTCGGCAAGGACACCGTCGCCTCGACCTACGTCTCGCTCGATCTGGTGCTCGACGACGGTAGCCGCGTCTCGGCCAGCACCGCACGTGATCACCACGGCGTGGCGTTGGGTGCGCGTGCGCAGGGCGAATCGAAGACGCTGTACCCGCAACAGTGGGCGCGCAAAGCCGTTCGCCTGGGCGATACCCCGGCCCTGCGCGGGCGTCGCGTGGTCGCGCTCGAGTTGGAGGTGGCCAGCGCCGACGGCGCACCGGTGGCCGGCTGGATCGACGATGTCCGCCTGGACGCGCAACCGCGCAGCACGCCGCAGCGTCCCTCCGACTGGGTGCTGACCACCCGCGGCACGCAGGCCAATGGCACCTTCTCGCGCGGCAACAATTTCCCGGCCACCGCCGTGCCGCACGGCTTCAATTTCTGGACGCCGGTGACCGACGCCGGCTCACTGACCTGGCTGTATCGCTGGAACGAGCAGAACGATGCGGCCAACCGGCCCCGCCTGCAGGCGCTGGCGCTGAGCCACCAGCCCAGCCCGTGGATGGGCGACCGCCAGACCTTCCAGGTGATGCCGTCGGCGACCCGTGGCGTGCCCGAGGCCGACCGCAGCAAGCGTGCGCTGAGCTTCTCGCGCGACAATGAGCAGGCCCGCCCGTACCGCTATGACGTGCGCTTCGACAACGGCATCGCCGCCTCGATCGCACCGACCGACCACGCCGCGGTGTTCCGCTTCGCGTTCCCCGAAGGCGGTGATGCCAACCTGCTGTTCGACAACGTCGACGCGCGCGGCGGGCTGACGCTGGATGCCGCCACGCAGACACTCTCCGGCTATACCGACACGCGCAGCGGCCTGTCCACCGGCGCCACCCGCATGTACGTGGTGGCCAGCTTCGACCGCCCGTGGCGCAGCAGCGGCACGGTGAAGACCGGACGCCCGACCGGCTACATCAAGTTCGATGCGGGTCCCGACCGTCGCGTCTCCATGCGCATCGCCACCTCGTTGATCTCTGTCGAGCAGGCCCGTCATAACCTCGCCCTGGAAGTGGCTGCTGCCGACGATGTGGATCGCGTGGCCGCGCGTGCGCAGGAGGCGTGGGACCAGCGCCTGGCCCGCTTCGATGTGGGCGATGCCAGTGACGACCAGAGGACCACCTTGTACTCCAACCTGTACCGCCTCTACCTCTACCCCAATTCCGGCCATGAAAACGCCGGCACCGCGGCGGCACCGGACTGGCGTTATGCCAGCCAGGCCAGCGCCTCGGATGAGAACACCGATGGCAGCGCCACGCGCAGCTTCGCGCCGGTGCGCGACGGCAAGGTGTACGTCAACAACGGCTTCTGGGATACCTTCCGCACCACCTGGCCGGCCTATGCGCTGTTCACCAAGGACGATGCCGGCGCGCTGGTGCAGGGTTTCCTGGAGCAGTACCGCGCCGGTGGGTGGGTCGCGCGCTGGTCCTCGCCCGGCTACGCCGACCTGATGGTGGGCACCAGTTCGGACGTGGCCTTCGCCGATGCGTGGCTGAAGGGCATCGGTGGCTTCGACCCGCAGGAGGCCTACGCTGCCGCACTGAAGAACGCGACCGTGGTGCCACCGGACCGACACGTCGGGCGCAAGGGCATGGACCGTTCCACGTTCCGTGGCTATGCCACCGCCGATGTGCACGAGGGCATGTCGTGGACGATGGAAGGCGCACTCAACGATTTCGGCGTGGCCAACATGGCCGAGGTCCTGGCCAAGCAGGCCGATACGCCGGCCGCGCGCGAACGCTATGCCACCGAGGCCGACTACTTCCGCCACCGTGCCGGCACCTACGCCACGTTGTTCGATCCCGCCGCAGGCTTCTTCCAGGGTCGCAAACCAGATGGTAGCTGGCGCCTGGACGCCAAGGACTATGACCCGCGCGTGTGGGGCCATGACTACACCGAATCCAACGGCTGGACGTTCGCTTTCACCGCCGCGCACGACGGCGAAGGCCTGGCGGCGCTGTACGGCGGGCGCGCGCAGCTGGCGGCCAAGCTGGACACGTTCTTCGCCACGCCGGAGACCGCCGACGCAGCGTTCTCCGGCTCCTACGGCGGCACCATCCATGAAATGACCGAAGCGCGCGATGTGCGCATGGGCATGTACGCGCACAGCAACCAGCCGGCGCACCACATTCCGTGGATGTACCTGTATGCCGGGCAGCCGTGGAAGACCCAGCAGCATGTGCGCGAAATCCTGTCGCGCCTGTACCTGGGCAGCGAGATCGGCCAGGGCTACCCGGGCGATGAGGACAACGGCGAGACCTCGGCGTGGTATCTGTTCGCCTCGCTGGGCATCTACCCGCTGCGCATGGGTGCACCGGAGTACGTGATCGGCTCGCCGCTGTTCCGCCATGCCCGCGTCGAGCTGCAGGGCGGCGCGGTACTGACCGTCAACGCACCGGAAAACTCGGAACGCAACATCTACGTGCAGTCGCTGAAGGTCAACGGCACGCCGTGGACCAAGACCTGGCTGCCGCACGAGTTGCTGGCCAAGGGCGCCACGCTGGACTTCGTCATGGGCCCGGAACCCTCGCGCTGGGGCACCGGCCCGGATGATGCACCGCGCTCGCTCACCGCGCGCGGCCAGCAGCCGGCCCTGCTGCATGATCTGCTGGGCGGTGGGGCCACCGCCCAGCTCGGCGATGGCCGCGCGGCGGAGGCCCTGATCGATGACGATGCGGCCACGGCACTGCCGTTGGGCGGCTCGAGCACGATCACCTTCAGCAACGTCGCCGCGGGCACGCCGTCGATGTACACGCTGACCAGCGGCAATGGCCCCATCCGCGGCGGTGAATGGACCCTGGAAGCGCGCACCACCGGTGGTCGCTGGGTGCAGGTCGACCAGCGCCGCGGCGAAGCCTTCGCCTGGGCGATGCAGACCCGACCGTTCCGCATCGCCCAGCCGGGCCGCTACGCCGAGTACCGGCTGCGCATCGGTGCACCGGGTCGCCTGCAACTGGCGGAAGTCGAACTGCTCGCACCGGCGGCGGCGCGATGAGCACTGCCCTGCCGATCACCCGCTGCCTGCTGACCGCCCTGCTCGTCAGCGCCGGGCTCGCCGATGCGCACGCATTCGAGACCACGCAGACCCGCGAGGACGTGACCCTGCACTACCGCGACGCCAGCGATGCGCTGGCCGCGCCGGTCCGGGAGCGCATCATCGAGACCTTCTTCGGCGCGTATCTGCGCGAGCGCGCCGATTTCCATCCGGCCGCACCGACGCAGGTCGGCATCGTGATCGACCCGGCTTACGACGGCATCGCCTTTGTCGGCGAGAAGGCGCAGGCGGCGACGATCACGATCAATCCGGCCTGGCTGGCCAAGCACCCGGGTGACATCGATCTGGTCACGCATGAGGCGATGCACATCGTGCAGGACTACCCGGAGTACGCCAATGCGCGTGTGCCGGGCTGGCTGGTGGAAGGCATCGCCGATTACGCGCGCAACCGCTACGGCAAGGACAACGCCGGGGCGGGCTGGGCATTGCCGACGCAGGTCAAACCGGAGCAGAACTTCGATACCGGCTACCGGGTCACCGGTGCGTTCCTGGCGTGGAGCGAGGCGCAGCACCCCGGGCTGGTGAAGGCGCTGGATGGCGCCCTGCGTGAGGGCCGTTATACGCCGGCGCTGTGGGAAACGCTTAGCGGTACATCGCTGCCGCGGTTGTGGGCGCAGTACGTGCGGACACGCTGATTGCTCCGCGGGCCTGATCGGCGTCTGCGAGGAGCCGGCCAGCGGCCGGCACTACCGGTGCCATCGGTGCCATCGGTGCCATCGGTCCCATCGGTGCCCATCGGTGCCCACGGTGCCCACAGGGCCATCGGTGCCATCGGTGCCCACGGGGCGATGGCAGGTAACGACGGTGGGTCGGTAGGCTTTCGTGGGTCAGCGCGCGCCGACCAAGCCGGCGTACAACGCGAACAACTGCTGGAAATACCGCTTCGTGCGTGGATCGCGCATGACACTGTTCCCGTGGCTGATCGTGGAGGAGCTGGTCGGGCCCAGGGTGGCGACGCCCCCACCGGAGCGCCACCACGGCCGGGCCGCGTGGGGGTATTGGGCGCTTGGGAGGTTGCAGAGCCATGACGTCTGTGCGGCGCGTGTGTGGCAGATGCACGTGCCACAGCGACCGCACGGCGAAGGCAAAAAGGGACCGTCGCGTCGGTTCCTTTCACTGAGGCCTGCCGACCCACGGTCGGCAGCTACCCGTTTCGCAGCGCGAAACCAAAACGCGCCCCGAAGGGCGCGTTTTGGCAACTTGAGGTGGAAAGAACGCCTTAGGCGTTCTTCTCCGCCTCAAGCTGCTTGCGGATCTGCGCATCCACGGCCGCGATGGCGGTCATGTTGAGCACGCGGCGCGAGGTCGCGCTGGTGGTGAGGATGTGCACCGGCTTGGCCACGCCCATCAGGATCGGGCCGATCGCCACGCCGTCGGTGAACACGCGCACCAGGTTGTAGGCGATGTTGGCCGCTTCCAGGTTGGGCAGCACGAACAGGTTGGCACGGCCCTTGAGCGTGCTGTTGGGCAGCAGCTTCTGGCGCAGGGCTTCATCCCATGCGGTATCGCCCTGCATTTCGCCATCCACGTTCAAGCGCGGGTTGCGCTTGAGCAGCATCTCGCGGACCGCCCGCATCTTCAGCGCGTCCTTGGAGTCGTGGCTGCCGAAGTTGGAGTGCGACAGCAGCGCCACCTTCGGTTCGATGCCGAACAGCTTCATGCGATACGCCGCCTGCAGCGTCGCTTCGGTGATCTGCTCGGCGGTCGGGTCTTCCTGCACGTGGGTATCCACGAAGAAGAACACGCCCTGCTGGTTGATCACGCCGGTCATCGCCGAGGTGGAGGTCACCTTGGCTTCCAGCGGCAGCACGCTGCGCACGTAGCCAAGCTTCTTGTGGAAGCGGCCGACCACGCCGGTCAGCATCGCATCGGCTTCGCCACGCGCCACCATCACCGCCGCGATCAGGGTCGGGCGCGAGCGCATCAGGTTCTTGGCGGCGGCCACGGTCACACCGCGACGGCCGGTGAGGTTGTGGTAGTACTGCCAGTACTCGTTGAAGCGCGGATCGTCGTTGATGTTGGTGATGTCGAAATCGACACCGGCCTTCATGCGCAGGCCGAGGCGCTCGACCCGGGCCTCGATCACGTCCGGGCGGCCGATCAGGATCGGCTGCGCCAGGCCTTCATCGACCACGTTCTGCACCGCGCGCAGCACCACTTCTTCCTCGCCTTCGGCGTACACCACGCGCTGCTTGTCCGAGCGGGCGCGGTCGTAGACCGGCTTCATCATCAGGCTGGTGCGGTAGACGAACTGGGCCAGCTTCTCGCGGTAGGCGCCCATGTCGGCGACCGGACGGGTGGCTACGCCGGAATCCATCGCGGCCTGCGCCACGGCAGCCGACAGCTCCACCAGCAGGCGGCGATCGAACGGACGCGGAATCAGGTAGTCACGGCCGAAGCTCGGGGTCTCGTCGCCATAGGCCGAGCCCAGGTCGCTGGCCTCGCGGCGTGCCATCGCGGCGATCGCGTGCACGCAGGCGATCTTCATTTCTTCGTTGATCGCGGTCGCACCGACGTCCAGCGCACCGCGGAACAGGTACGGGAAGCACAGCACATTGTTGATCTGGTTCGGGTAGTCCGAACGACCGGTACCGATCAGTGCGTCCGGGCGGACCGAACGGGCCACTTCCGGCATGATTTCCGGGGTCGGGTTGGCCAGGGCGAAGATCACCGGATCCTTGGCCATGGTCTTGACCATGTCCGCGGTCAGGATGCCCGGGGCCGACAGGCCCAGGAAGATGTCCGCACCATCGACGATCTCGGCCAGCGTGCGCTTGTCGGTATCACGCGCGTAACGCGCCTTCTCCGGGTCCAGATCGGTGCGGCCGGTGTGGATCACGCCGTCGCGGTCGAAGGCCAGGATGTTCTCTTTCTTCAGGCCCAGCGAGACCAGCATGTTGACGCAGGAGATACCCGCTGCGCCCATGCCGGTGGTGGCCAGCTTCACGTCTTCGATCTTCTTGCCGGTGACGAGCATGGCGTTGAGCACGGCCGCGCCGACGATGATCGCGGTGCCGTGCTGGTCGTCATGGAACACCGGGATGTTCATGCGCTCGCGCAGCTTGCGCTCCACGATGAAGCACTCCGGCGCCTTGATGTCTTCCAGGTTGATGCCGCCGAAGGTCGGTTCCAGCGAGGCGATGATGTCGACCAGCTTGTCCGGGTCGTTCTCATCGATCTCGATGTCGAACACATCGATGCCGGCGAACTTCTGGAACAGCACGCCCTTGCCTTCCATCACCGGCTTGCCGGCCAGCGGGCCGATGTTGCCCAGGCCCAGCACGGCGGTGCCATTGGAGATCACGGCGACAAGATTGCCGCGGGCGGTCAGTTCACTGGCCTGCTGCGGGTCGGCCATGATCGCCTCGCAGGCGTGTGCCACGCCCGGGGAGTACGCCAACGACAGATCGCGCTGGGTCAACATCGGCTTGGTCGCGGTGACCTTGATCTTGCCGGGCGGCGAGAGCCGGTGATAGTCGAGGGCTGCCTGTTTGAAATCTTCGTTGGACATCGCTT
>Ga0308156_1001529_pt1 | contig 26315 bp, 21 predicted proteins | sample PhyAR2_FD_201041 | JGI IMG/M metagenome (GOLD analysis project Ga0308156, IMG submission 201041) | Phyllosphere microbial communities from UC Gill Tract Community Farm, Albany, California, United States - DLSL A.R2 | ecosystem: Host-associated > Plants > Phyllosphere > Unclassified | place: USA... | reverse complement strand
CGGGCTTCGCCCGCACCACCGCGCAGGCTCGCCAGCTCGTCGTGCACCGCCACATCCTGGTCGACGGCCAGCTCGTGGACCGCCCGTCGTTCCGCGTGAAGCCGGGTCAGCAGATCCACGTCAAGCCCAAGAGCGAGGCCCTCGAGCCCTTCCAGGTCGCCGCCGCCGGCGGGCACGCCGAAGTGCTGCCCCCCGTCCCGGGCTACCTCGAGGTCGACCTCTCGACGCTCCAGGCGAAGCTCGTGCGTCGCCCCAAGCGCGCCGAGGTGCCCGTCACGTGTGACGTGCAGCTCGTCGTCGAGTACTACGCCGCCCGCTGATCCCAGCGAGCACACGAAGGGCGTCGGGTTCTCCCGGCGCCCTTCGTCGTTTCGGATCGCGCTCCCGCGCTGCCCGCCGTCGTCCCGGGTTTCGCTCCCGCGCAGCCCACCGCCGTCCGGGTTGCGCCCTCGCGCAGCCCACCGTCGCCCCCTGCCGCGCCTCCGCGGGACCCCTCGCCGCGATCCTCGGAGAATCGCGCGAAAGGCGGAGGATCGCGACCGAGATCTCCGAGGAACGCGCACATCTCCGAGCTCACCGACACGCTGCGGGGCCGAGCCGTCCCCGACGGCCGCGTCCACGGCATCCGGTGGCCGGACGCGCGCGAGACAGGGCCCGTCGCCTACGATGAAGGATGCCGCGACCGCGGTGTTGCATCGAGGAAGAAGTGGTGATCGTGAGAAGCCTCGTCTGGTTCGCCTTCGGCATCGTCGGTGGCTTCGTCGCCGCCCACCTGGTGAACAAGGACCCCCGCGGCCAGGAGCTGTTCGCGCAGCTCGACTCGCGCATCGGCGAGTTCACCGACCGGATGAGCGACGCGTACCACGAGCAGGAAACGCGTCTCTCGGAGATCGTCGACGACGTCAAGGGCGTCGCGGCCTCCGCCGGTGCGGCTCTCGACAACGCCGCCGACTCGGCACGCTCGGCATCCTCGTCCGACTGACCTTCCGGCATCCCGCCCCCGTCGTCGGGGGAGGATCCGCACGCCCATCGAAAGATTCGTCATGAAAACCGCCGAGATCGCCCAGCGTTTCCTCGACTTCTTCGAGAAGAAGAACCACACGATCGTCCCGTCGGCCTCGCTCGTCACCGACGATCCGGCCCTGCTGTTCACCGTGGCGGGCATGGTGCCCTTCATCCCCTACCTGAGCGGTGTCGTGCCGCCGCCGTACCCGCGCGCCGCGGACGTGCAGAAGTGCATCCGCACCAACGACATCGAAGAGGTCGGCAAGACGCCGCGTCACGGCACCTTCTTCCAGATGCTCGGCAACTGGTCGTTCGGCGACTACTTCAAGGAAGACGCGATCCGCTTCGCGTGGGAGCTGTTGACCGCGCCCGAGTCCGAGGGCGGCCTGGCGTTCGACCCGAAGGACCTCTGGGTCACCGTCTACGAAGAGGACGACGAGGCGCACGACCTCTGGCTGAAGCTCAGCACGCTCCCCGAGGACCGTATCCAGCGCCTCGGCAAGGACACCAACTACTGGTCGACGGGCCTTCCCGGCCCCGCAGGCCCCTGCTCGGAGATCTTCTTCGACCGCGGTCCGGACTACGGCATCGACGGCGGTCCCGCGACCGACGACGACCGGTACGTCGAGATCTGGAACCTCGTGTTCATGCAGTACGAGATCACGAATGTGCGCTCGAAGTACGACTTCGACATCGTCGGCGAGCTCCCCGCCAAGAACATCGACACCGGCATGGGTCTCGAGCGCATCGCGTTCATCAAGCAGGGCGTCGACAACATGTACGAGACCGACCAGGTGCGTCCGGTGCTCGACCTGGCCGCGAAGCTGGCCGGCAAGGCGTACGGTGCCGAGTCGCACGAGGACGACGTGCGCCTGCGCATCGTCGCCGACCACGTGCGCTCGTCGCTCATGCTGCTCGCCGACGGCGTGACGCCCTCGAACGAGGGCCGCGGCTACATCCTGCGCCGCATCATGCGCCGCGCGATCCGCTCGATGCGCCTCCTCGGCGTCGAGGGCGCGACCTTCCCCGAGCTGTTCGCCGCCTCGCGCGACGCGATGAAGGAGTCGTACCCCGAGGTCGAGGCCGACTACGCCCGCCTGTCCGCCTACGCGATCGCCGAGGAGCAGACGTTCCTCCGCACCCTCGCGGCAGGGTCCGCGATCCTCGACCAGTCGGTCGCCGAGGCCAAGAACGGCGGCGGCACGACGCTGTCGGGCTCCGAGGCCTTCCTGCTGCACGACACCTACGGCTTCCCGATCGACCTCACGCTCGAGATCGCCGAAGAGGCCGGACTGTCGGTCGACCGCGGCGCCTTCGACCAGCTCATGCAGGAACAGCGCACGCGCGCCAAGGCCGATGCGCGCGCCCGCAAGGGAGCGATCGCCGACCAGAGCGCGTACCGCGAGTTCCGCGCCCTGGGCGAGACCGTGTTCACCGGGTACACCGAGCTGCAGACCGAGTCGAAGGTGCTCGGCATCCTCGTCGACGGTCAGGGATCCGATCGCGCGTCCGAGGGGCAGATCGCCGAGATCATCACCGGAGAGACCGCACTGTACGCCGAGTCCGGTGGCCAGGTCGCCGACAAGGGCACGATCGTCGGCCCGGGCTACGAACTCGAGGTGCTGGACGTCCAGCGGCCGGTTCCGGGCCTGATCAGCCACACGGTCGAGGTCACGACCGGCGAGGTCTCGGTCGGAGCCCCCGCCACCACGGTCGTCGACGCGCTGAACCGCCACTCGGCGCAGCAGGCGCACTCGGCCACGCACCTCGTGCACGCCGCGATCCGCGACACGCTCGGCAAGACCGCGACGCAGACCGGCTCGCTCAACCGCGCCGGCTACATGCGCTTCGACTTCAGCTGGGGCTCGGCGCTCTCTCCCGAGACCCGCACCGAGATCGAGGACATCGCCAACAACGCCGTCCGCGACAACCTCGAGGTCACCACGCGCGTGATGTCGCTCGATGAGGCCAAAGCCGCCGGCGCCATGGCGCTGTTCGGCGAGAAGTACGGCGACACCGTGCGCATGGTCGACATCGGCGGCCCGTGGTCGCGTGAGCTCTGCGGCGGCACGCACGTCGCCCGCAGCTCCGAGATCGGTCTGGTCAACCTCGTCGGCGAGCAGTCGGTCGGAGCGTCGAACCGTCGCGTGGAAGCCCTCGTCGGCCTCGACGCCTTCCGTGACCTCGCCGCCGAGCGGGCGATCGTCTCGCAGCTGTCGACGTCGCTCAAGACCCCGCGCGAGCAGCTCACCAGCCGCATCGCCGAGCTCGCCGCGAACCTCAAGGCGGCCGAGAAGAAGATCGCCGCGTTCGAAGCGCAGGCCCTCACCGGCCGCCTGCCGCAACTCGTCGAGTCGGCCGTGGCGGTCGGCACGGTCAAGGTGGTGGCGCAGAGCCTCGGCGAAGGCGCTTCGGCCGACGACGTGCGCTCCCTCGCCCTCCAGGTGCGCGACCGCCTCGGCAGCGATCCCGCCGTCGTCGCGCTCGCCTCCGTCGCCGGGGGCCGCGCCACGGTCGTCGTCGTGACCAACGAGGCCGCGCGCGAGCGGGGCCTCGCCGCCGGTGCGCTCGCCAAGGCGGCCGCCGGTGTGCTCGGTGGCGGCGGCGGAGGACGGCCCGACGTCGCCCAGGGCGGGGGAACGGATGCCGCTGCCCTGCCGCAGGCGCTCGAGGGCGTCGTCGCGGACGTCCGGGCGACCACCGCGTGACGGAATTCCGGCGCGGCATCCGTCTGGGGATCGATGTCGGGCGCGCCCGCGTGGGCGTGGCCCGCTCCGACCCCGACGGGGTGCTCGCCGTGCCCGTCGAGACGGTTCCGCGCAAGGGAGAGCCCGTCCGACGCATCGTCGCCCTCGCCGCGGAGTACGAGGCCTTCGAGGTGCTGGTGGGGCTTCCGCTCAACCTGCGGGGAGAGGACACCCCGTCGACGCGGGATGCCCGGTCGTTCGCGAAGGATCTGGCGGCGGCGCTGTCGATGCCGGTGCGCCTCGTCGACGAGCGCCTCAGCACGGTGTCGGCGCACGACGTGCTCCGACAGGCAGGTCGTTCTCAGCGGGATTCTCGTAGCATTGTGGACCAAGTCGCCGCTGTGGTGCTGCTGCAGCAGGCGCTCGACGTGGAGCGACAGTCCGGCGAGCCGGCCGGACCCGCCGTCACACCGGGACAGGAGCCCGCCTGACATGCCCGAAAACGACACCAACGCCAACGACCCCTTCGCCGAACTGTACGGACGGTTGCCCGACCCCCGCGCCGCCGCGGACGGTTCGCGGCGGCGCTCGACGCCGCCGGCGGACGCCGCCGACCAGCCTGCTCCGACGGCGCCCCCGTCGCGGCGGGCCGCACGTGCGGCGCGCGCGCAGACCGGCCCCACGGACGCGCAGTCCGCCGTTCCCGCGCCGACGGAGGGCGCGGCATCCTCGACGGCGCCGACGGCGTCCGAACCGGCACGCGCGACCGTGCGCACCGAGCAGCAGGAATCCGGACAGCCGGCGGCCCCCCGGCCCGCCGTGACACCGCGGAGCGATGCGGCCGCCGCTCAGCAGGCGCCAGCCCCCGCGTCCGCGGCACCTCGACCCGGCGCGGCACAGCCCGGCACACCCCAGCCCTCCGCGGCACAGCCCGGCACATTCCGCCCCGGCACCGACCGGCCCGCCGCCGCGCGCACCCCCGACGAGACCGCGCGCCGCGCGGCCGCCGCACAGCAACCCACCCAGCAGATGCCGGTCGCGCACCCCGAACGGGAGCGCGAGCCCGCCCTCGCCGGTGCGGCTGCCGTCTCGAGCGGCTCCGCCGTTGGTGACGGTTCCGTCCCGAGCGGGTCTCTCGAGGACCTCTTCACCGGCCGGGCGCACACCGACCAGATCGGCACCCCCGCGCCGCGTCCGGCCAAGAAACGCCGCCGCACCGGGGGATGGATCGCGCTGACGATCGTCCTGGTGATCATCGGCGGAATGGTCGGCGGAGGCTTCGCCCTGTGGAACACCTACGGCGAGCGGGTGCAGGCCTTCCTCGGCACAGGGGAATCGCTCGACTACGAGGCCGGAATGGCCAACGGCGAGGCCCGCGTGACGATCGTCTCGGGTGACACCGGCGAGTCGGTGTCACCGAAGATGTTCGACGCCGGCGTCACCAAGGCCTCGAACTCGCTCTACAAGTACATGGTCAACAACTCCGTGGGCTTCACCTTCCAGCCGGGCGTCTACAAGCTGCAGAAGCAGATGACGTCCGAGGCGGTCATCGCGGCCCTCCGCGACCCGGCGACCCGTCTCGACAGCTCCGTGCAGCTGCGCGAGGGCCTGACGCTCAACCAATCGCTCGACGCGATCTCGGAGCAGGCCGGCATCCCGCGTGCCGACCTCGACGCCGCGGTCGCCGACCCGTCGCAGTACGGCGTCCCCGCCTCGACGCTCGAGGGATGGATCTTCCCCGCGACGTACGACTTCGACGACGGCGTGACGGCCAAGGACGTCATCACCCGCATGGTGCAGCGCACGGTGCAGTCGCTCGACCAGGCGGGCGTTCCCGAAGCCGATCGCGAACGTATCCTCATCATCGCCTCGATCATCGAGCGCGAGGCCCGCGCGTCCGACGACTTCTACAAGGTGTCGCGCGTCATCGAGAACCGTCTGCAGCCGGACAACGACGAGACGCACGGTCTGCTCCAGATGGACTCCACCGCCCAGTACGGCGTGGGCGAGATCGGCGCCGGATCGTCGTCGTCGTCCGAGAACGCGCTGACCAGCGACAACCCGTGGAACACGTACATCCACCCGGGACTGCCGATCGGACCGATCGCCAACGCGGGCGACCTCGCCATCGACGCGGCGATGCACCCCGCGGACGGCAGCTGGTACTACTTCACGACCGTGAACCTGGCGACGGGCGAGACCGTGTTCTCGACCACCTACGCCGACCAGCTCAAGGCCGTCGAGCAGTTCCAGCAGTGGTGCCGCGACAACCCCGACGGCGGATGCTGACGGCGACCCGTCTCGCCGTCTGGGGGGACCCGATCGACCACTCGCGGTCGCCGGCGCTGCACACGGCGGCGTACCGCGAGCTCGGTCTTTCCTGGACGTACGGGCGACAGAGGGTGGCCGAGGCGGAGTTCCCCGCGCGCCTGGCTGAGTTGGATGCCACGTGGCGGGGGCTCTCGCTCACGATGCCGCTGAAGAACGCCGCGTTCCGTGGGGCAGTCGCACTCGACGACGCGGCACGACGCACGGGTGCCGTCAACACCTACCTCCTCACGACCGAGGGCCCGCGCGGGTTCAACACCGACGTCGGCGGCCTGGCGCGTGCGCTGCGCGAGGCGGGCGTGGTCGAACCGAAGACCGCGCGGATCCTCGGCGCCGGCGCCACGGCGACCTCCGCGGTGCTGTCCCTTTGCGAACGCGGCGTGCGGCACGTGGAGGTGGTGGCTCGGCGCCCGGAGGCCGTCGTCCCCCTGCGCGAGCTCGGGGAGTCGATCGGCGTGGAGGTCACTCGGGGGTCGTTCGACGATCCCCACGCGCCCCTGCCCGTCGACGTGACCATCGCGGCCCTGCCGGGGAAGGTCGACGTGGGTCCCGGCATCCGTCCCTTCGCCGAGAACGGCGGGCTGCTCGTCGACGTCGTCTACGGCAACTGGCCGACGGCCCTCGCCGAACGGTGGCGTGACGCGGGCAATGAGGCGATCAACGGGCTCCCGATGCTGCTGCACCAAGCCCTGCTGCAAGTGCGCATCTTCGTCGGTGGCGATCCGACTGTGCCCGTGGAGCGCGAGGACGCCGTGCTGGCCGCGATGCGCATCGCGCTCGTGGGAGACTAGGGGAATGCTTCGCGTTCTCACGGCCGGCGAGTCCCACGGCCCCGAACTGATCGCCCTCATGGAGGGGATGCCGGCCGGCGTGCCCGTCTCGTCCGCACAGATCCGCGCCGAGCTCGCGCGTCGACGCCTGGGCTACGGCCGCGGCTCGCGCATGAAGTTCGAGGAAGACGAGCTGACGCTGTCGACCGGCATCGTGCACGGGTACACGATCGGCAGCCCCATCGCGCTGCGCATCGGGAACACCGAGTGGCCGAAGTGGACCGAGGTCATGAGCCCCGAGCCCGTCGAGCTGTCCGACCGCTCGCGGGGGCGCGGTGCCGCGCTGACCCGCCCGCGTCCGGGCCACGCCGACCTCGTCGGCATGCAGAAGTACGGCTTCGACGAGGCCCGTCCGATCCTCGAGCGCGCATCCGCGCGGGAGACCGCCGCCCGCGTGGCCCTCGGTGCGATCGCCCGGTCGTTCCTCGGCGAGCTCGGCATCCGTCTCGTGAGCCACACGCTCTCGATCGGTCCGGTCCGCGTGCCCGACGACGCCGCGTTCCCGGCACCCGACGACGTCGATCTGCTCGACGCCGATCCGCTGCGGTGCTTCCACCCCGAGACGAGCGCGGCGATGGTCGCCGAGGTCGACGCGGCGAAAAAGGACGGCGACACGCTCGGCGGCGTCGTCGAGGTCCTCGCCTACGGTCTGCCCCCGGGCCTCGGCTCCCACGTGCAGTGGGATCGCCGTCTCGACGCGCGACTCGCGCAGGCGCTCATGAGCATCCAGGCGATCAAGGGCGTCGAGGTCGGCGACGGCTTCCTCACCACGACCCGCCGCGGGTCGCAGGCCCACGACGAACTCTTCGCCACCGGCGAGGGCATCACGCGCTCGTCGGACCGCGCGGGAGGCACCGAGGGCGGGATGTCGACGGGCACCGTGCTGCGCGTGCGCGCCGGCATGAAGCCGATCGCCACGATCCCCAAGGCGCTGCGCACGGTCGATGTCGCCACCGGCGACACCGCCGCCGCGCATCACCAGCGTTCCGACGTCTGCGCCGTTCCGGCCGCCGGTGTCGTGGCCGAAGCGATGGTCGCGGTGACCCTGGCCGACGCGGTGCTCGAGAAGTTCGGCGGCGACAACGTCGCCGAGACGCGTCGCAACCTCGAGTCGTACCTCGCGAGCCTCCCCGAGACGCTGCGCACGACCGACGCGTCCGACGGCGCGCTGCTCGCGCATGACCTCGCCTGAGCCGGTGAACGCCGAGGCGACGGCTCGGGATGCCGGCACGTCCGGCGCGCCCGCCGTCGTGCTCATCGGCCCGATGGGCGCGGGGAAGACGAGTGTCGGGCGCCGCGTGGCGCGCGCTCTCGGCACGCCCTTCACGGACACCGACAAGCTGGTCGTCCGCGACCACGGCCCGATCCCCGCACTGTTCGTCGCCCACGGCGAGCCGCACTTCCGCGCCCTCGAGCGCGAGGCCGTCGTCGAGGCGCTGGCCCGGGGCGGCGTCGTCGCGCTCGGCGGGGGAGCGGTCCTCGACCCCCTGACCCGCGAGCGCCTCCGGGAGCACCGCGTGGTGCTGCTCACCGTGGCACCGCACGTCGTGGCATCCCGCCTCCACGGGGACGATCGGCCCCTGCTCGGCGGCGAAGACCCCGTCGCGCGCTGGCAGCGCATCTTCGATGAACGGCGCCCCGTGTACGAGCAGACCGCCGACATCGCATTCGACACCTCGTCGGGCCCGCTCGCGCGGGTCGTCGACGACATCGTGGCCTGGGCACGCCGTGTGCCGGCCGGAGAGACGGCATGACCGACACCACCACCATCAGCGTCGCCGGGGACTCCGGCTACGACATCACGATCGGACGCGGACTGCTGGCCTCGCTGGGCGAGGTCCTGCCGGCGGCCGCGCAGAAGGTCCTCGTGGTCCACCCGCCGACGCTCGCGAAGCAGGCAGAAGCTCTGCGCGCACAGCTGATGGGCGATCGCCAGGTCCTGCTCGCGGAGATTCCGGATGCCGAGGCCGGCAAGCGCGTGGAAGTGGCGGCGTTCTGCTGGCAGGTCATGGGCCAGGCCGACTTCACGCGCACCGACGCGGTGATCGGTTTCGGCGGGGGAGCGGTCACCGACCTCGCCGGCTTCGTCGCCGCGACGTGGCTGCGCGGCGTCGCTCTCGTGCAGGTGCCGACGACCGTGCTCGGCATGGTCGACGCGGCCGTGGGAGGCAAGACCGGCATCAACACCGCCGAGGGGAAGAACCTGGTCGGTGCATTCTGGCCTCCCGTGGCGGTGGTCTGCGACCTCGACCTGCTCGACACCCTGTCGAAGAACGAGGCGACCGCCGGGTTCGCCGAGGTGGTCAAGGCGGGCTTCATCTGGCATCCGGAGATCCTCGATCTCATCGAGGCCGATCCCTCGGGGATCGTCGACCCGCGGGGTGACGCGTTCCGGCGCTGCATCGAGCTGGCGATCGACATGAAGGCGCGTGTCGTGGGCGAGGACCTGCGCGAGGCGGGGCTTCGCGAAGTGCTGAACTACGGGCACACGCTCGGACACGCGATCGAGCACGCCGAGCGGTACCGCTGGCGCCACGGAGCCGCGATCTCGGTCGGCATGGTGTTCGCGGCCGAGCTGTCACGCCTGGCCGGACGCCTCTCCGATGAAGTCGCGCAGCGTCACCGCACGGTTCTCGAGTCGCTGGGCCTTCCCACGACCTACCGCGCGGGCGCGTTCCAGACGCTCAAAGCGACCATGCAGCGCGACAAGAAGTCCCGCGGCAGCATGCTGCGCTTCATCGTGCTCGACGACCTCGCGCGGCCGACCGTGCTCCAGGCTCCCGACGAGTCGCTGCTGTTCGCGGCGTACCAGGAAGTCGGGGCGTAGGTTCGGGCGCGGCCTGCAGAATCGCGCGAACCTCGCAGTATTCCGCGAACCTCGCAGTATTCCTCGTGGATACTGCGAGGTTTCGTCGTTTCTGCGAGGTGCGGTCCGCTGCCGCCGCCGTCCCGCCACGCCGCCGTCCCGCCACGCCGTCGTCCCGCCACACCGTCGTCCCGCCACGCGGAAGAGCCCCGCCGCCCGGAGGCGACGGGGCCCATCAGGCGTGATCAGACCGCGGCGGGGACACGCTGCTCGGCGCGGAGGCCGAGCTGATCCGTGGGGACGTTCTTCGTCTCGCGCGCCGTCAGCGCACTGACCGAGGCGATGATCGCGATCGCGGCGGTGAACAGGCTGATGACGACCCAGCCGCCGGCCCCGCCGCCGCCGAGGGCCGCGACGATGCTGGGCGCGAAGCCGGCCATGAGGAATCCGAGCTGCGTGCCGATCGCCATGCCCGAGAAGCGGACGCGGACGCTGAACATCTCTCCGTAGAACGAAGGCCACACGGCGTTGGCGGCGGCGTATCCGCAGGAGAACGTCAGCACCGCGAGAGCGAATGTCACCAGGTCGTTCCCGGCCCCCATCGACAGCATGTAGAAGGGCATGAAGGCGGCGGACGACAGGGCGCCGTAGATGAAGACCGGCTTGCGACCGATGCGGTCGGCGAGCTTGCCGAACAGGGGCTGGGTGAAGAGCGCGACGACGTTGGCGACGACCACGAGCCACAGGGTCACGCTGGCGGCCAGACCCACTTCCTTGCCGTACGCGATCGCGAGCGTGCCGAAGACCGTGGAGACCGCGGCGATGAACGCGCAGAAGATGACGCGGAGGACGTCACGCCAGTGGTTCTTCAGCAGGGGCACCAGCGGCATCCGGGCGATCTGACCGGTCGCCTTCGCCTGCTCGAACTCGGGCGTCTCGTGCAGGCTCCGTCGGATGAAGAACGCCACGACCACGACGACCGCGCTGAGCCAGAACGGCACACGCCAGCCCCACGAGAACTTGATGTCGTCGGGCAGGGCGACGACCGGGATGAAGACGAGAGCTGCGAGGATCTGGCCGCCCTGGGTGCCGGTCAGGGTCCAGGAGGTGAAGAACGAGCGCCGTCCGTCGGGCGCGTGCTCGAGGGTGAGCGATGAGGCACCCGCCTGCTCGCCCGCCGCGGAGAGGCCCTGGGCGAGACGGCACAGCACGAGCAGCACCGGAGCGAACCAGCCGATCTGCGCGAAGCCGGGGAGGCAGCCGATCACGAAGGTCGACAGCCCCATGAGAAGCAGGGTGAACATCAGCACTTTCTGACGTCCGATGCGGTCGCCGAAGTGGCCGAGGATGATCGCTCCGAAGGGGCGCGCGATGTACGCGAACCCGAAAGTCGCGAACGACATCACGAGCGCCGCCTGATCGCCCGACGGGAAGAACACCGTCGGGAAGATGAGGGCGGCGGCGGAGCCGAAGAGGAAGAAGTCGTAGTACTCCACGGCGCTCCCCATGAAGCTGGCGGTGGCCGCCTTCACGGGAGTCTTCCGCGTCGTTGCGGGGCTGGACATGGGTGGGGTGCTCCTTAGCGGGCGACGGCGGGACCGACGGGGGAGTCGGACACGGTGACGAGATCGAGGAAATGGGCGGTCATGCGGTCGGGGTCGGGTCGCGTCCCCGTGATGAGGGCGAACGCGTCGACGGCCTGGTGGACCGCCATACGTCCGCCGCTGAGGGTGCGGCAGCCGCGCTCGCGCGCGGTGACGAGGAGTTCGGTGTCGAGAGGGCGGTACACGATGTCGGCCACCCAGAGCTCGGGGCGCAAGAGGCCCGCGTCGAGGGGGAGTCCGGGGTGCTCGGCCATCCCGACGGGCGTGCAGTGAACGAGCCCGTCGGCGTCCGCGAGCACCCGGGCGAGATCGACCGGAGCCGCGGTGTCGACGACGGCGAGCGGATGCCGTGCCCCGAGGTCGTCGGCCAGAGCACCGGCGCGGGCGGGGTCGAGGTCGACGATGCTCAGGCGCGCGGTTCCGAGCCGCAGCAACGCGTCGGCGACGGCGGAGCCCGCCCCGCCCGCGCCGAGCTGGACGACGTGCCGGGTGGCGGCATCCGGGAGCCCGTCGGTGAAGGCCGCGGCGAAGCCCGTCGTGTCGGTGTTGTAGCCCACACGTCCGGTCGGGGTGAACAGCACGGTGTTCACCGCGCCGAGGGAGGCGGCGACGGGGTCGATGCGGTCGAGGTGGGCGAGCACGCTCTGCTTGCACGGGTGCGTGACGTTCACCGCGTCGTATCCGAGGCGTTCGGCCCACGCGAGCACGTCGCCGATGCGCTCGGGATCGATGCCGAGGGCGGTGAGATCGAGCGGGCGGTAGACGTAGGTCAGCCCGAGCGTTCGCGCCTCGGCCATGTGCATCGGCGGCGTCAGCGAGGGGAGGACCCCGGTGCCGATGAGGCCGACGAGGTACGGGTGCGCGTCGTTCACGGGACTCCTTCGTGTCCGTGTGGCGGTTATGTACTAACCGGTACGTTCAGAGGAAACCATGACGCGCGAGCGGCGTCAAGAGACAGTCGCGGATGCCGCGGCTCACCCCTCGGGCGAACACCGGGGGAGGAGCCGGGAGATCGTGCGTGTCAGCGCGCGGGCGCCGTGAGCCAGCCGACCACGACGTCGCCGAGGGCGGAGCGCAGGTGCGCTCGACGGTCAGGGGAGGCGAGGTCCACGTCGAAGAGGTGACCGAACGTGTACTGATTCGCGACCTGGAAGACGCAGTACGAGCTGATGACGAGGTGCACGTCGATCGCGTCGACGTCGGAACGGAAGACGCCCGCCTCGCGACCGCGCTCGAGGATCTCGTCGAGCAGGCCCTTCGCCGGCTGCGAGAGCGTCCGCAGACCCTCGATCTGGCGGATGAACTCACCGCGGTGGATGTTCTCGATCGCGACCAGGCGAATGAAGGCCTCATGCCCGACGTGGTGATCGAAGGTCAGCTCGGCGAGCGCGCGGATGGCATCCACCGGGTCGGCGTGATCGACGTCGATCGCGCGCTCCGCCTCGCGGATACCCCGGTAGGCCTCTTCGAGCACGGCCCGATAGAGACCTTCTTTGCCGCCGAAGTAGTAGTAGATCATCCGCTTCGTCGTGCGGGTCCGCGCGGCGATGTCGTCGACCCGCGCGCCGGAGAAGCCCTCTTCGGCGAAGACCTCGGTCGCGACGGCGAGCAGCTCGGAGCGGGTGCGCTCGGCGTCTCTGCGTGCCTCGGCCATTCGGTCAGACTAGTGGACCCACTTTGTACCAGATGGTACATTCAGCCGCCATGAGGACCTCGATCGCGACCGTCTGCATCAGTGGCACGCTCGCCGACAAACTCCACGCCTGCGCCGACGCCGGCTTCGACGGCGTCGAGATCTTCGAGCCCGATCTTCTCGCGGCACCCGAAAGCCCCGAAGAGATCGCGGCGCTCGCCGGTCGCCTGGGGCTCAGCCTCGACCTGTACCAGCCGATGCGCGACGTCGAGGGCGTCGACGAGGGGGCCTTCGCCGCGGTCCTGCGTCGCGCCGACGCGAAGTTCCGGCTCATGCAGCGCCTCGGCATGGAGCTCGTGCTCTGCTGCAGCAACGTCGCCACCGCCACGGTGGACGACGACGCCGTCTCCGCCGACCAGTTGCGGCGCCTCGGCGATCTGGCGGCGGGGTACGGCATCCGGATCGCTTTCGAGGCCCTCGCCTGGGGGCGCTTCGTCGACGACTACCGCCGCGCGTGGCGCATCGTCGAGTTGGCCGACCACCCGGCGGTCGGGGTGTGCCTCGACTCGTTCCACATCCTCTCGCGCGGCCACGACCTCGCCGCGATCAGCGGCATCCCGGGCGAGAAGATCTTCTTCGTCCAACTGGCCGACGCACCCCGCCTCAACATGGACGTGCTGTCGTGGAGCCGACACCACCGCCTCTTCCCCGGGGAAGGCGCGTTCGACCTCGCCGACTTCACGGCGCGCATCGTCCGGGCCGGGTACACCGGACCGTGGTCGCTCGAGGTGTTCAACGACACGTTCCGGCAGACCGATGCGCGGCGCACCGCACTGCACGCGCGCCGTTCGCTGCGGTGGCTCGAGGACGCCGTCTCGCGAGCGCTGCCGGACGCGCCCGCCGACCTGCAGATGCTCCCGGACTCGGCGGCTCCCTCGAAGGTCGACTTCATCGAGGTCAAGGCCGAGGACACCTCCGCGATCGAGGAGCTCCTCGCGCAGCTCGGCTTCGCCTCGCGCGGTCGTCACCGCACCAAGCCCGTCACCCTGTGGACCGCGGGGGAGGCCCGCGTGATCCTCAACGAGCAGCACGCCCGGGGCTGGGAGCCGCGCCTCGCGGCGATCGGCCTCGAGGTCGACGACGCCGAGGCGGTCGATCTACGGATGCGCGAGCTCGGCGTGCCGCGCGCCTACCGCCGCACCTACGCCACCGAGGAACGCCTCGACGGCGCCGTGGCACCGGATGGGACCGAGGTCTACTGGGCGCAGGCGGCGGACGAGGGGGATCCGGCCTGGGTCGCCGAGTTCGAGCACGGCGACCCGCTCCGCGAGACCCTCGTCGCGGGAGTCGACCACGTCAGTCTGAGCCAGCCGTGGGATGCCATCGAGGAGGCGACCCTCTTCTACACCGCGGGCTTCGCCCTCCGCGTCGACAGCGCCACCGAGGTTCCGGGGCCCCGCGGTCTCGTCGCCAGCCGCGTCCTCGTCGCCCCCGGCGGCGGGGTGCGGTTGCCCCTCAACGTCGCCCCCGCGATCCTCGCCGCGGAACGGGCGGGAGCCGCGCTGCCGCAGCACGTCGCCTTCGCCTGCGACGACGTCCGCGCCGTCGCCCGGGCCGCGCGCGATCGGGGGTTCACACCGCTCGCGATGCCGGGCAACTACTACGACGACCTCGCCGCACGCTTCCCCCTGAGCGAGACCGAGGTGCACGAGCTGCGCGAGCTCCATCTCGGCTACGACCAGGATGCCGCGGGCGCCTACCTGCACTTCTACACCCGCACGATCGGCGAGGTGTTCTTCGAGTTCGTCGAGCGCGTCGACGCGTACGCGGGCTACGGTGCCGGCACCGCGCCGGTGCGCCTCACGGCCCAGGGGCGGCGCTGATAACGTGCCCGACATGACCACTCCTCGCCGCCTGCTGCTCGTCAACGGCCCGAACCTGAACCTGCTCGGCACGCGTCAGCCCGAGATCTACGGGTCCGACACCCTCGCCGACGTCGAGCGGGTCACGAGCGAGGCCGCGGAACGGCATGGTCTCGAGGTGCGGGCGATCCAGAGCAACCACGAGGGTGTCCTGATCGATGCGATCCACGCCGCGCGTCTCGACTGCGCGGGCATCGTGATCAACGCCGGGGGACTCACGCACACCTCGGTCGCGTTGCGCGACGCGCTGGCATCCGTCGCCCTCCCCGTCGCCGAGGTGCACATCTCGAACATCAAGGAGCGCGAGAGCTTCCGTCACTTCTCGTACATCGAGGACGTGGCCGCCGTGCATGTGATCGGCGAGGGTGTGCCGGGCTACGCGCGGGCCGTCCACCTGCTCGTCGAGGTCATCGCGGGCCGCGCCGACGGATGAGCGGTCGCCGCATCGCGTAGACTCGATGGCTGGGTGTGCGCCGGAGCGCCGCCTCTCCTCACACGAAACGGAATATCGGCACTCATGGCATCCACCGCAGACATCAAGAACGGCGTCGTCCTCAGCATCGACGGTCAGCTCTGGAACGTCGTGGAGTTCCAGCACGTCAAGCCCGGCAAGGGCGGCGCGTTCGTCCGCACGAAGCTGAAGAACGTCATGAGCGGCAAGACCGTCGACCGCACGTTCAACGCCGGTGCCAAGGTCGACATCGAGAACGTCGACCGCCGCGACTTCACGTACCTCTACAACGACGGCGAAGGCTTCGTCTTCATGGACGTCGCCGACTACGACCAGATCACCGTGGGGGCCGCCACCGTCGGCGACGCCGCCAACTTCCTGCTCGAGAACCAGCAGGTGCAGATCGCGCTGAACAACGGCAACCCGCTCTACATCGAGCTCCCGCCGTCCGTGGTCCTCGAGGTCACGTACACCGAGCCGGGCCTCCAGGGCGACCGCTCGTCGGCCGGCACCAAGCCCGCCACCGTCGAGACCGGCTACGAGATGCAGGTTCCGCTGTTCCTCGAGACCGGCACGAAGATCAAGGTCGACACTCGCACGGGCGAGTACCTCGGCCGCATCAGCTGACCTTGAGCGCCCGTACCAAGGCGCGCAAGCGCGCCCTCGACATCCTGTTCCAGGCCGACGTGCGCGGCGAGGAGTTGCCGATCATGCTGGCCGCCGAGGCCAAGCGCGCGGCCTCCGAGCCCGATCGGCAGGCGTCCTGGCTGTACGCGCGCGACATCGTCGACGGCGTGATCGACAACCGCGACGCGATCGACGAGCAGATCACGACGTTCGCGAAGGACTGGTCGCTGCAGCGCATGCCCGCCGTCGACCGCGCCCTGCTGCGCATCGGCGCGTGGGAGATCCTGTACAACGACGAGGTCCCCACCGCTGTCGCGATCGACGAGGCCGTGGAGCTCGCGAAGGAGTTCTCGACCGACGACTCCGGCTCGTTCGTGCACGGCGTTCTCGCCCGTATCGCCCGTTCGTCCTGAGCGCGGCTGACGCGATGCGACGCGGTCCCGGCTGTCCGCCGGTGGCCGCGTCGCGGCGTTTCCGGGTGAAGTGCCGGGGCGCGCGGCGGGACCGCGAGTCACGGGACCGCGTGTCAGGGGACCGCGTGTCACGGCGTGTCCGGGCGCAGGACGGCGGCGCGCGGTGCGGCGGGGTCGCTGCGGCTTCCGGCGGCACGCTGGGCGGCGGGGTCGCTGCGGCTTCCGGCGGCACGCTGGGCGGCGGGGTCGCTGCGGCGTCCGGCGCCGCACGAGGCCACGGGACCGCCGCGGCGTCCGGCGCCGCACAGAGCCACGGGACCGCCGCGGCATCGATGAACGCTGTTCCCCCCGAGACACGCGATATCGCCGCGTTTCTCGGGGTGGAGAGCGTTTCTCGGTGCGAAGAGAACGCTCTCGGGCGGTCGGCCCGCCGCCCGCTGTCGGAGGTTCGCGACAGGATGCTCCCGTGACCTCCTGGCGCGAGCTGCTTCCCGGGGGCGAGACGGCCGCGTTCGAGCCGCTCGCCCTCGGTGTCGAGCTGCGCCAGCGCGAGGCCTACGACCCGTCGCGGTGGGAGGCCCGTGCCGTCGTCCCGGTGACGCCGCGCCTGCTCGCCCGGCGCCAGGACGACCTGCAGCTCGTCGCCCGCCCCCTCGTCCGAGGCGCACGCGAGGCGTGGATCAAGGCGGATGCCACGTGGGATGCCGTGCGTCGGTCCACCGGTCGTTTCGACCCGGCGCAGGTGCACTGGTTCGCCGAGCTGCACGCGCTCGCGCACGCACTGCGGACGACGGGTCCGTTCGCCCCATCCGGCGACACCGTCGCCCTCGACACCGTCGACTCGCCGTTGCTCTGGCCGCACCTGGTCGCGGCCGAAGGGCTCGGCATCCGGATCGTCCCGATGCATCCGCAGCAGACCGTGCGGCTCGCGCGCACGGCGACCGCCCGGGTCGCTCTCGACGCGGTCGGCGGGGGAGCACTGCGGGTGTCGGCCGACCTCGAGATCGACACGCGTCCCGTCGACGCCGCCCACGCCCGCGCCATCGGCACCGCGGGGCTCTTCGCCTTCGAGATCGATCGTGACCCGGTGCCGATCGTGCTCGCGGCCGTCGACCTTCCGGTGCCGCTGCCCACCCTGCTCGGCGGAGCCGCCGTCGAGGTGCCCGCGACCGAGGCGACGGAGTTCGTGGCGGAGGTGTACCCGCGACTGGCCCGGCGCGCCCCGCTGTCCGTCGGCGCGGGCGTCCCCCCGCCGCCACCGGCGCGACCGACGCTGACCGTCGACGTCTCCTATCTCGACGACGACGCCGTCGAGTACCGGATCGACTGGGTCTATCCGGGCGGGTTCCGCGCCGCGTACGACGACCGGGGCGACCACGCCGAGCGCGATCCGCGCGCCGAGGCGCAGATCGGCGAACGTTTCGAGACGGCGTGGATGGCGGCATCCGATCTGCCCGCCCTCGCGAGGGCGACCCTGCGAGACGCGGATGCCGCGGTCTTCGGCGCGCGGGTCCTCCCCGCCGTCGACGTGCTCGACGAGGTACGCGTGCGCTCGCGCGGCACGCAACCCACGTTCCGCGAGCTGCGCGGCGATCCGTCCCTGCGCATCACGGCCGTCGAGTCGCTCGACCGGGACTGGCTCGACCTCGGCATCGTGGTGACGATCGAGGGCCGCCTGATCCCGTTCGGCGTGCTCTTCAGCGCCCTCTCGCGGGGCCGGACGCGCATCAAGCTGTCGGACGGTGCCTGGTTCTCGCTCGCGCACCCGGCTCTGCAGCGACTGCGCGAACTGCTCGAGGAAGCCGCGACGCTCGACGAGTGGGAGACGGGGCCGCGCCTGCCCCGCACGCACCTCGCGCTGTGGGCGGAGTTCGAGGACCTCGCCGATCAGTCCGAGGCGGCGGTCGAGTGGCGCCGGCTCGCGCGGGCATTGCGCGACGTCAGCGAGGTGCCCGAGGTCCCGACCCCGACCGGTTTCCGCGCCGAACTGCGTCCCTACCAGCGCGAGGGGCTGGCCTGGCTCGCCCTGCTGCACGCGCACCGTCTGGGCGGCATCCTCGCCGACGACATGGGGCTCGGAAAGACGCTGCAGCTGCTCGCGCTCATCGCGCACAGCCGCGCGCGAGGCGACGCACGACCGTGGCTCGTCGTGGCCCCGACATCGGTGCTGCCGACCTGGCGCGATGAGGCCGCACGATTCGCCCCGGGCCTGCGGGTCGCCGTCATCGAGGCGACCGCGGTGCGCCGCGCCGAATCGGTCCTCGAGATCGCGGGCGAGGCCGACGTCGTCGTGGCGTCCTACGGCGTCGTGCGGACGGATGCCGAGGAGTTCGCCGCACCGCACTGGTCGGGCGTGGTGCTCGACGAGGCGCAGTTCGTGAAGAACCCCGCCACCCGCATCCACCGCGCGATCGCCGCGCTTCGCACCGACGCCGTGTTCGCGGCCACCGGAACACCCATCGAGAACGGTCTCGACGACCTGTGGGCGCTGCTCGCTCTGACCGCCCCCGGGCTGTTCCCCTCGATCCGGCAGTTCCGCGAGGATTACACCCGCGCGATCGAGCAGCTGCCGTCGGACGCCCCCACCGATCTGTCGGCCGCGGCCGCGGGCGCGCACCGCGAGAAGACCCTGGAGCGTCTGCGCCGCCGGGTCCGCCCTTTCCTCCTGCGGCGCACGAAGGACGTGGTGGCCTCCGACCTGCCCCCGAAGCAGGAGCAGGAGATCGCGGTGCCGCTCGACCCCGCACATCGGGCGGTCTACGACCGGGTGCTGCAGCGGGAGCGGCAGAAAGTCCTCGGGCTGCTCGATGATCTCGACCGACAGCGGTTCATCGTGTTCCGGTCGCTCACGCTGCTGCGCATGCTGGCACTGGCACCGGGTCTCGTGGACGATCGTGACGCGCACCTGGGCTCCGCCAAGCTCGACGTGCTGCTGGAGCGCCTCGTGGAGGTCGCGGCCGAGGGGCACCGTGCACTGGTGTTCAGCCAGTTCACCTCTTTCCTCGACATGGCGGCGGAGAGACTGGATGCCGCCGGCCTCGCCTACGCCCATCTCGACGGCAGTACCGCTCGGCGCGGAGACGTGGTCGCGGGATTCCGCGCGGGGGAGGCACCCGTCTTCCTCATCAGCCTCAAGGCCGGGGGATTCGGACTGACCCTGACCGAGGCGGACTACGTCTTCGTCCTCGACCCGTGGTGGAATCCCGCGGCCGAGGCCCAGGCGATCGACCGTGCGCACCGCATCGGGCAGAACAAGAGCGTCTTCGTCTACCGGCTCATCGCCTCGGGCACGATCGAAGAGAAGGTCCTCGCGCTCCAGCGCCGCAAGGCGGCCCTCTTCGACGCGGTCATCGATGACGGCGAGGCGTTCGCCGCGTCGTTGGACGCGGCCGACATCCGGGGGCTGCTGGGGCCGTGACTCCGGGGCGATCCGTCCTCGCTCGGCATCCATATCCTCGCGGAGTGCGCGCCGGCTAGAACAGCCCGTCGATCACCGCCCCCGCGGCATCCAGAACATGATCGGCCGCGAACACGATGTTCACCACGCCCTTCACCGTCATGTCCACATCCATCACCTGAAGAAAGCCGTCGCCGACGTCGAGCAGCGCGCGGGGCGACGTCTCTCCCACCTCGTCGTAGCCGATCTGCAACGTGACGAGCCACCCCGAGGCGAGGCCGAACATCACCGCATAGGGGAGGAGACGCTCGTGCACGGCGAACCGTTCCACAGCGTCACCCACCCGCTGCCGCGAGCCCGCGGGCGACTGCAGAACACGCAGACGCTCCGCTTCCGCGAGCGTCAGATACCGACGGATGCCATCGAGGTGCTGCCGCCGCGCCGTCGCGGCGGACGGAAAGTGACGGGCGCGACCTCGAGGGACGACGGCGAGCGCGGAAAGCGCGACGGCGAGCGCGGCGACACCGATCCCTAACGCGGCGGGCTCGGGACCCGTCGAGAGGAAGACGACGACGCCGAAAACGAGGAGAGCACCGGTCCATCGGATCACCGATCGCGCAGGATGCCATCCGGCGAGCAGTCCTTCTCGCTGCAGACGGCGTGCACGCGCCGTGACGAATGCGCGTGCGCGACGCGCGATCAGGCGACGGTCACGTGAGAGACGACGGGAGTATCCGCTCGGCGTCCCTTCGCCGCAGACGACATCGAGCAGACGACGTTCGTCGTCCGTGAGGGTCTCCGGAGTGATCACCTGCACCGCGATGCTCTTGCGGGTGACGCCGCCCTCCGTCAGCAAGTGGATGCGACCGCGCACGACGAGGTCGATGAGTCCGGCGGCGACCGCACGTCGCTCCTGCCCCGCGAGGATCGCGTCGTCGACGACGGTAGCCCCCTGCGGCGGCGCATACTCCGCGACCAGCGCACGAGGAAGGCGCCTCGAACGCGCGCGCGCCACGATCGCCACCACCGTGAGCACCACTGTCACGACGAGCAGCGCGAGGGCGGCGATCATCCCGTCATCGTACGATCACGCGATCGCGCCCACCGCGTGTCCAGGCTGCCCCCGCGTAGACTCGTCAGGTTCCGTCCACGACACAGGAGCGACATGAGAATCACCGGCCTCGGCCACGCGGGAATGTTCATCGAGACGCGCGGCGGCAGCATCATCTGCGACCCCGTCCTCGGTCCGAGCTTCTTCGGCTCGTGGTTCCCGTTCCCCGACAACCGGGCGCTCGACTGGGAGCGGTTCGGCAAGGCGGACTTCCTCTACATCTCGCACCGTCACCGTGATCACTTCGACCCGGCACTGCTCGAGCGCTACGTGCCGAAGGACATCAAGGTGCTCCTGCCCGAGTACCCCACCGACGACCTCGAGCAGGACCTCCTCGCCCTCGGCTACACGAACCTCGTGCGCACCGAAGCGGGCGTTCCCCTGCAGTTCGGTGACCTGAAGCTCATGGTCACGCCGCTGCGCGCCCCCTCCGACGGGCCGATCGGCGACTCATCGCTGTCGCTCGACGACGGCACGGCGTCGATCCTCAACCAGAACGACTCGCACCCGCTCGACCTCGAGAAGCTGTTCGACTTCGGCAAGCCCGACGCGTACTTCACCCAGGTCTCGGGCGCGATCTGGTGGCCGATGGTCTACGATCTCCCCCAGGACGCCAAGCAGAACTTCGCGAAGCTCAAGCGCGACGCGCAGAACAAGCGCGCGATGTACTACATCGAGAAAGTGGATGCCGAGCACGTCTTCCCGATGGCCGGCCCGCCGATGTTCCTGCGCGAGGAGCTCTTCCGCTACAACGGCACGGGCCTCGAGAACGACTCGATCTTCACCGACCAGCGCGAGTTCCTCGCGCACATGAAGGAGCAGCGTCCCGACCAGAAGGGGTACCTGTTCCTCCCGGGCACCGAGGTCGAGGTGCAGGGCTCCGACGTCACCGTCACGCAGACGCTGTACACCGACGCCGAGATCGAGCGCGTCTTCGGCGACAAGTGGAACTACCTCGCCGAGCAGCGCGACAGCCGCCAGGCAGAGGTGCAGGCGGAGGAGGCGACCCGCGCGGAGGTCATCCCGCCCGCCGAGATGCTCGCCGCCCTCAAGGAGTGGTGGGAGCCGCTGCTGCGTCGCGCCCGCACGATCCGCAACGGCGTGGGCGGCATGGTGCGCTTCCGCATCGGTGAGCTCGACATGGTCGTCGACTTCCCCAAGGCGAAGCTCCGCGAGTACGCGGGGGAGGAGTGCATCTACTGGTACACGATCCCCGCCGACCTCGTCTCCACCAACATCCGCGACCACGAGATCGACTGGTCCAACTCGATCTTCCTGTCGATGCAGTTCGAGGTCGGCCGCTCGGGCAAGTTCAACGAGTTCCTCACGACGTTCCTGAAGTGCCTCTCGCGCGACCGCATCGAGTACGTCGAGAACTGGTACGCCGAGCAGTCGGATCAGACAGAGGATGCCGAGATCGGCGACTGGACCGTGCAGCGTCGCTGCCCGCATCTTCGCGCCGACCTGACGAAGACCGGCAAGATCGAGGACGGCGTGCTGACGTGCTCGCTGCACGACTGGAAGTGGGACCTCGAGACGGGTCGCTGCCTGACCACGACGGGCCACCCCATCCGCTCGTCGCGCGTGCGCTCCACCCCGAGCGGGGAGCGCGCCGCCGCCGAGGTCTCCGCGGGCTGACCCGTGCCCGGCTTCCACCACGTCGAGGTGTGGGTCAGCGACCTGACGGCGGCGCAATCCGAATGGGGCTGGCTGCTCTCCGCGGTCGGTTTCGAGCGAACCGCGCGCTGGGCCGACGGCGAGACGTGGAGTGCGGGTGACGGCCCGTACCTGACGGTGACGACATCACCGAACCTGTCGGGGCTCGATCACGACCGGCGCACTCCCGGCGTGAACCATCTCGCCTTCCTCGGCGGCTCTCGCGGACAGGTGGATGCCGTGATGGCCGCGGCGAGCGCCCACGGGTGGCGCCCGCTATATCAGGAGCGGTATCCGTTCGCCGGCGGCCCGTCGCACTATGCCGGGTGGCTCGAGAACTCCGCGGGATTCAAGGCGGAGATCGTCGCGGACGCGGAGTGACCCGACCGCGGGAGTTCGACTACACAACGGTGAGCGGGCAGTGGATGCCGCGACGCCCGGGGAACGCCCTTTCGTGACCCGAGCCCGCGCGTCCGAACGCACAGCGGCGAGCAGGCGGTGGATCGGCGGGACTCGGGGAGCGCTCTTCCATGACCCGCCTCCGCGCGTTCGCGCGCACAGGCGTGAGCGGGCAGTGGATGCCGCGACTCCCAGGGAGTGATCCCGCGTAACCCGACCCCGCGCGTCCGACGGCACAGCGGTGAGCAGCCGGCGGATACCGTGACGCTCAGGGTGCACCCGCACGCCACGACTCCCTTCGCGCGATCTGCATCCGCCCGCGGTCGCTCACGCCGCGCCGAAGCGGCGCGGAGATCTCGACCGCAACAGCGTCGGCGGTCGCACCTCGCCCGTGCGCGGATCGGGCGGGGCGTGCAACCAGTACGAGTCCCGCCCGCTGACGGGATCCCGTTCGCGCACGATCCTCTCGCCCCGGTTGTGGAGCCCCAGGTGGTGGTTCCGGCAGAGGGGGACTCCGTCATCGACGTCGGTTCTGCCCCGTTCGGCCGCCCAATGGTCGATGTGGTGCATCTCGCACTGCGAGATGGGGGCTCGGCATCCGATGCCGACGCAGCCGCCGTCGCGCACCGCGATCGCGATCCGCTGGGCGCGGGTGAACAGACGCTGATGACGGCCGACATCGAGCGGCCGCCCCGCGTCACCCAACGAGACCGGCACAGCACCCGCATCGCACAGGTAGCTTTCGACGACCCCGCCGGGGAGGGCTCCTCCGCCGTCTTCGAGATGCCCGACCCCGCGCACGGCAGCCCTCACACCTGACGGCACTTCGTTCCTGAAGCCCGACCGCACCTCGGTCCCCACCCCAGAGAGCACCTCGGTTCCCACGCGCGATCGCCCGACGCTGTCCACCTCGCCCGGGACCAGAGCCGACGCTTCCAGCACGATCCGCACCCCGGGCTGCCGATCCCCGAACGCCTGCGCCGGATCAGCGGCGGCGCCGGTGCGCATGACGGCCATCAGCGTGTCGTAAGCGATCTGTTCGCCCGAGCGATCATCGGGGGCGTCGGCGACCACGGCATCGGGATCCACGAACCGCGGCCCCCGCCGCGGACGCAGCGCCGCCTGCAGGATCCCATCGACCCACGCCGCCGCGTCGTCGTCGAACACGAAGCGTCCGTGCCTCTGCCCGTGCTCGTCGATCCATGAACGATACGACCGGGCGGCGAAGCGCTCCTCGAACCGTAGGGTCACGCCGACGGGGTCGAGCCGGTCCCGCGCGATCCGCGCGGAAGCCCGCAACTCCTCGACGGGCAGGTGCGGCGCATCGTCGACCAACCGCTCGACGGCCGCCACCCAGGCGCGGGGGAGGAAGTCCGGATCGAGCTCGGGATACCTCTCCACCGGCGGCTCACCCAGCCCCACGCGGATTGCCTGGAACTGCGCATGACTGAGCGCCCCGTCACGCAGCGCCCCGCTCATGCGATCGAGCCACTCCCCGCCGGCATCTTCCGACACGACCTGAGAACCGGGTCCGACCACCGGAGCAAGCGAGGGGAGCAGATCACCCCCCGTCTTCACCGACCGCAACACCTCGCGCCTGCTCCGCCCCGTCAGCGTCTGCAGCCGCTCGGCGGCGTTGCGGTGCCCCTGTCGTTGCGCCAGTCCCTCCCCACCCCGCTCGCGCGCCGACCGCGCGTCGATCACGCCCGCCGCGCACGCCGCCAGAACATCGAGGGCGTTCCGCGCCGCGGTGATCTCGGCCATGACCCCGAGGATCTCGCGATCATCGAGGGCGGAGAGCTCGCTCCCCGCGACGAGCTCCACGACACGCTCGCTCGCCACCCGAAGGCGGTCGATCGGCGCGCTCACATCCATAGAACAAATGTACGAATATCGCGCGCTCACCACGCGCGCCAGGGCCCGACATCAACCGCCACCGCTCAGATTTCACCCCGCCGCACCCGCTAAGCTGGACCACGAACCACAGCAACCTTTAACCCCGTCCCGTGAGGCGGAGAAGGGAGCGGCGGATGAATACGCGCACCGTCATGCACGATGCCGATATCGCCCGCGCTTTGACGCGCATCTCGCACGAGATCCTGGAGTCCAACAAGGGATCGGAGGGACTTGTCCTCCTCGGCATCCCGACCCGCGGCGTCACGCTCGCGAACCGGATCGGCCCGCTCGTCAGCGAGTTCGGCGGCGCCTCCGTCCCGGTCGGATCCCTCGACGTGACGATGTACCGCGACGATCTGCACCGCAACCCCACGCGGGCCCCACGCAAGACCGAGATCCCCGCCGGCGGCATCGACGGACGAACCGTCGTGCTGATCGACGACGTGCTGTTCTCGGGTCGCAGCATCCGCGCCGCCCTCGACGCCCTGCAGGACATCGGGCGCCCTGCCGCCGTGCGCCTGGCGACGCTGATCGACCGCGGTCACCGCGAGCTCCCGATCCGCCCCGACTTCGTCGGCAAGAACCTTCCGAGCGCTCGCGACGAGCGCGTCAACGTGCGCCTCGCCGAGATCGACGGGGTCGAAGAGGTGACGATCGAATCATGAGGCACCTCCTCGACACCCAGCACCTCTCGCGCGCCGACGCGCTCGAGATCCTCGACATCGCCGAGGACATGGCCGACACCCAGCGCCGCGAGGTCAAGAAGCTCCCGACGCTGCGCGGCAAGACCGTGGTCAACCTCTTCTTCGAGGACTCCACGCGCACCCGCATCTCGTTCGAGGCCGCCGCGAAGCGCCTCTCCGCCGACGTCATCAACTTCTCGGCGAAGGGCTCCAGCGTCAGCAAGGGAGAGTCGCTGCAGGACACCGCCCAGACCCTCCAGGCGATGGGAGCGGATGCCGTGGTCATCCGCCACGGCGCGTCCGGTGCCCCGCGCACCCTCGCCACCAGCGGCTGGATCAGCGCGGGCGTGGTCAACGCCGGCGACGGAACGCACGAGCACCCCACGCAGGCCCTGCTCGACGCCTTCACCATCCGTAAGCGCCTGCACGGTGACGCCAGCCGTGGCCGCGACCTCGACGGCATCCGGGTCACGATCGTCGGCGACGTGCTGCACTCGCGCGTGGCGCGGTCGAACGTCTGGCTGCTGCACACCCTCGGAGCCCACGTCACGCTGGTGGCCCCGCCCACCCTCGTGCCGCAGGACGTCAGCGGGTGGCCCGTCGAGGTGGAGTACGACCTCGATCGCGCGATCGCCGCCGGCCCCGACGCACTGATGATGCTCCGCATCCAGCTCGAGCGCATGAGCGCGGCGTATTTCCCGACTGAACGGGAGTATTCACGCCGGTATGGGCTGGATGCACGGCGCCTGGCGGCCCTGCCGACCGATAGCATTGTCCTGCACCCCGGCCCCATGAACCGGGGTCTGGAGATCTCCGCCGAAGCCGCCGATTCGCCTCGCTCGACGGTGCTCGAGCAGGTCACGAACG
>Ga0308156_1001517_pt1 | contig 26431 bp, 18 predicted proteins | sample PhyAR2_FD_201041 | JGI IMG/M metagenome (GOLD analysis project Ga0308156, IMG submission 201041) | Phyllosphere microbial communities from UC Gill Tract Community Farm, Albany, California, United States - DLSL A.R2 | ecosystem: Host-associated > Plants > Phyllosphere > Unclassified | place: USA... | reverse complement strand
CATGGGTTCGATCACCGAGCCGCCCGAGGTTCTGGGCGGCATGATCGGCGGCGCCCTGGTCGGCACCTTCATGGGCGTGTTCCTGGCCTACGGTCTGGTCGGTCCGTTCGCGGCGCGCCTGACGGCGATCATCAACGAGGAAGCCGCCTACTATAAGATCATCCAGTCGGTGCTGGTCGCCCACTTGCACGGCAACGCCGCCCAGATCTCGGTCGAGATCGGCCGTGGCGACATTCCCTCTTCCTCGCAGCCGTCGTTCAGCGAGATGGAAGAGGCGCTGAACAGCATCACCGCCGACTGATCCCGGCTTTCCTGATCTTAACTTGCCCTGCCGCGCGCGGCAGCCCTATCGTTTGCGCCAAGAGACGTTCCGGTCTCGCAAGCTTCGGAGACATCTTCATGCGTATCAAAGCCCTCGTCGCCGCATCCGCCGCGTTCCTGGTCCTGGCCGCCTGCAGCAAGGCCCCGGAAGAAAAGGCCGAAGCGCCCGCCACCGATGCGGTCGAGGCCGCCGGCAGCGCCGAAGAAGCCGCCCTAACGGTCGATCAGGCCGCCAAGGACGCCGAAGCGGCGGCCAATCAGGCCATTCAGGAAGACACTGCCGCCCAGGCCGCCACGACGATGCAGGGCGCCGACGCCTCAGCCGCCGCGCCCGCGCCTGTTGCGCCCGCCGAGCCTGCGCATGGTCCGGCGGCCGCCCACTGAGGCCACGTCGACACCAAAGCTTGAAGAGGCCGCTCCGACCGGGGCGGCCTTTTTCATGTCGGCGACGAAGGTGCTAGAGCCGCTCGATGACGCCTGATGACGACGCCTCGCCTCTGCTGACCTGGACCGAAGAGGGCGAGCCGCGCTCAGGCCGGTTCGGCGATGTCTATTTTTCCCGAGACGACGGCCTGGCCGAAACGCGGGCGGTGTTTTTGGAGGGTTGCGGCCTGCCGAACGCCTGGAGGGGGCGGGATCATTTCTCGGTGGCCGAGCTGGGGTTCGGCACGGGGTTGAACATCGCCGCCCTGCTGGATCTGTGGCGACGGACCCGGCCCGAGGGCGGGCGGCTGCACATCTTCTCTGTCGAGGGGTTCCCGCTGACGGCGGTGGAGGCGGCGCGGGCGCTGGGCGCCTGGCCCGAACTGGCGGAGGCGACCGAGGCCTTGATCGCAAACTGGCCGGCCGCGACGCAGGGCTTTCACCGGGTGGATCTGCCGGGCTTCAACGCCGTGCTGGACGTGGGCGTAGGCGATGCGGCCTGGGCGTTGGAGCAGTGGTCGGGATCGGCGGACGCCTGGTTCCTGGACGGTTTCTCGCCGGCGCTGAACCCGGGCATGTGGTCGCCCGAAGTGATGGCCTTGATCGCCAAACGCTCGGCGCCGGGCGCGCGCCTGGCCACCTTCACCGTCGCCGGAGCCGTGCGGCGGGGCCTGGCTGAGCAGGGCTTCGTCGTCGAGAAGCGCCCCGGTCACGGCCGCAAGCGCGAGCGGCTTGAGGCCCATCTGCCCTCGGCTTTCGAGCCGTCGCCGCCGCCCCGCGTCGCCGTGATCGGCGCGGGTATCGCCGGCGCATCGGTGGTGCGCGCGCTGAAGGCGCAGGGCGTCCGGGCGATGGTGTTCGAGGGCGAGCGTCCCGGCGCGGGCGGCTCTGGCTTTCCGGCGGCCCTGGTTACGCCGCGCCTGGATGCCGGCGATCACGGCATCGCCGCCCTGCACGCCCAGGCGCTGGAGCGGGCGGGCGATCTTTATGCCGCGATCCAGGGCGCCATAACGGGCCACGGCGTGCTGCAACTGCCCCAGGCGCCGCGCGATGCCGCCCGGTTCGAAAAGATCGCTCGCCAGCCGATCTGGAATGACGATGACATGGTGGTGCTGGACGACGGGGCGGCGTCAGCCGCCGCCGGCGAAGCGACGGGGCAGGGCGGTTTGCTTATGAAGGGGGCGTTCGCGCTGCGCCCTGCGGCGGTGCTCTCGACCTGGCTTTCGGACGCGGAGATGCGCGCTGAGCGCGTTACGCGGCTGGAGCGCACCGACGGCTGCTGGCGGCTGATCGGCGAAGACGACGCGGTGCTGGGTGAGGTCGATGCGGTGGTTCTCGCCGCCGGCTGGGGATCGGCCGCCCTGCTGGACGGGATCGATCAGACGCCGCGCCTGTCGCCCGTGCGGGGTCAGGCGGACTGGATCGACGGGGACGTGACCGTCCACCCCATGGCCTGGGGCGGCTATGCGGTCCCGACGGGCCAAGGCTTGCTGTTCGGCGCGACCCATGATCGGGGTGACACCGACACGGCCCCGCGCCAGGACGACAGCGCGCGAAATCTGGCGACTTTGGAAGCGCGCCTGCCGGCGTTGGCCAAGCGCATCGCGGCGGCGGGGGCTGTGCAGAATCGGGCGGCAGTCCGCGCCACGACGCCGGATCGTCTCCCTTTGGCAGGCCCTCTCGATGACGGCCTCTATGTGCTCGGCGGTCTGGGGTCGCGCGGGTTTTGCGTCGCGCCCCTGCTGGGCGAGCATATCGCCGCCCTGCTCCTGGGTCAGCCCTCGCCCCTGCCGGGCGATCTGGCGGCGCGCGTGTCGCCCCGTCGGTCTTCGGTGCTGGCGGAGGCTCTTGCATCGTCCTCGACGACGCGCGCAGGATGAAGCGGGGGCCTGTTCAGGAGTTGACTATGCATCGTCTCATTCTGTCGTCGGCGGCTCTCCTCGCCGTGTCGGCCTGTGCGCCCTCGCCGGGCGTGGCGACGTCCAACCGCGCCGACGCCGGCCAGTGTTTCCGGCCCAATCTGGTGCGCAACTTCACCGCGCCGAACGACCAGACCCTCTATGTCCGAACAGCCGACGCCGGGGTGTTTCAGATCGAGACCCCCTTCTGTCGCGACATGACCCGCGCCCTGTCGATCGCGCTGGAACCTGTCGCCGGATCCAGCCGCCTGTGTCCCGGCGATCAGGCCGCCTTGCTCAGCCCGGCGACGGGGCCTCAACCGTGCCGCGTGCGCATCGCAAAGAAGCTGACGGCCGCAGAGATCGAGGCCCTGCCGTCTCGCGATCGGCCCTGATCGAAAACGCGTTCGGAGCCTTCGGGAGAGATTGAATTCTCGCGCGCGCGGGTATGAAATGATCGTCTTGCCTGGGGAGGGAAGAGGATGATCAGAACAATCGGCGTGGCGGCGATCCTGGCGACGGCGGCGATCGCATCGCCATCGGCGGCCGAAAGCTGGGCCACGTTTTCACGCAGCGACGCCACCGTCTATCTGGTGGATGTCGATGCGCTGACGCCGGTGGACGGCGTGGCGACGACGCGGATGGCGCGGGTGCCCGCGCGCGGCGAGGCGACCAATCTCAGCCATGAGACCGAAGAGGTCATGGTGCGGTGCTCGGACGGCCAGTCGCGGTCGGGCGCGACGGTGACCTATGGCGCGGATGGGGCGGAAACCGATCGCTATTCCGAGGACACGCCGTGGGAAGCGACACCGGCCGGCGGCATCTATGGCGCGATCAAATCCTTCGCCTGCGAGGAGATGCGGCCCCAGACGGCCGCCTTTCCGACCATCCAGGCCTTCATCGCGGGCGGACGCGGCCAGTAGGCCGCGGCGCTGGTCCGAGTCAGCAGACTTGAGACTGCAGCAACTGTTCGGACTCGGTTTTTCGGAGGCAGGAATCATAAATCTGAGACGGCAGTGCCACATCAGATGCGACTGGCTGCGCTCGACGTCACATCTGGTGAGACTGGCTCTGGATTCGGCTGGTATTCAAAAAGCAAGTTGGCCGATGTTAGCTCGGCTTTGGTGACCAGCGGCTAGACCCGCCCTCCGAATAGATCGGGCTATTGTATAGGGTCGAACCGAACTGAGGTTGGCTGCCCGACCCACTGCCTTTGAAAGTTAATAGAGGCTACAGTTCGGAAGTCTCCGCGCGTCGCCACGAACGGACTTGCCGAATGCCCGAGCTGGGTGGAAAGCGGACCTGAGCTTCGGCTCGCGATCAGCGTTCTGAGGCCGACTCAGGCCAGCATTCACGTGATACTGAGTTCACAAAGTTGAATGGGATTGGGACGGATATCCTCAAGCGGAGACAGGGGAATTCCTTGGGCCAAAATTAAGATTTCAGAACTCGATTACAGAGTTTGAAATCAGAATCGATTTAGAATTGGTTTTGTAAAACGGCGCATGAGGTGGATAACCGGGTGGATAAACGGGAGTCCAGACCATGACCGCAGTGTCGCTTTATGTGGAACTTAAAGCAAAGCCCGGGAAGGAAGAGGCGGTCGCCGCATTCCTAGCCAGCGCGCAGAGCTTGGTTGAAGGCGAACCAGGCACGATCGCTTGGTTCGCGGTCCGCTTCGATCACAGCACGTTCGCGATCTTCGACGCCTTTGATAACGAAGCTGGCCGAGAGGCCCATCTCGGCGGCAAGGTGGCCGAGGCGTTGATGGCGAATGCGGACGAACTCCTCGCCGCTGCGCCACAAATCCGCAAGGCGGATGTCCTGGCCGACAAGCTGCCGGGGTAATAAACTTGCGCGGTTTGCAAGGTGCGGACTCTTGCACCTTCGACCGCCAGCAACTCTACCACGCGCTAGACCATCCGCTGGTCAGTCAGGCCAACCCCGAGCAGGGACCGCTGCCGGCGGTCTAAGTTCCGTCGCTTCGCGCCTTCTAGTCAACCTTCGGACGCATGCGGGGCCGCTCGCCGCTCGACAGCCCCTCCCGCCGGGCTGAAACCAGGCACTTACAGCCCCACATCGGTCTTTTTTGTCGAGACGTTAAAAGGGGACCTTCCGAAGGTCGCAGATAGGTCGATACCAGTCTTAGGATTGAGCGCCGAAGCAGACGATCGTCAGTGTGCGAACCTGAACCATCTGACGCCGACTCAGAATGTCCGACGCTCGGCCGCGACACCTAAAGACGCGGTAGGCGCAAGCGATGGATGTCGAGCGCGAATGGCCCGTCTTTGCCTCAGCATCTCGTGGTAGCAGTCGGCCAAATCCAGCAACTGCAGGTCTGTCAGCTTATCGCCCACGGCGATGAAACGCGCCTTCATGACCTCAAAATCGTCGTCGCTCATCGAGGAAGAAGGGGAGGTCTGCATTGGGGGCTCGATCCATCGTCGTCCGGAAAGAGTGCGGGGGAGCCTTCGAGCCCCCGCTCCGGTTTAGAACCTCCAGCCGATACCGGCGTTGGCGCCGACATGGTTCTGGGTGTCGAAGGTCGCGCCGGCCCGGAAGACCATGGAGCCGTCGCCCAGGGCGCGGGAGTAGCCCATCGCCATGGCTGACTGGCCCTCGTAGGTGCCGTAGCCGACCGCGAACATCGACTTGCCGCGCTCGGCGATCTGCGGCATTCCGGCCGCCGCCAGAGCCCCCGCCGTGCCGGCGAAGGCCAGCTTGCGCACTTCCTGGACGTTGTAGTTGACCGCCGCCAGCCGCATGTCTGTGTAGGTGTTCGACTGCTGGATTGCTTCGTTCATGCTCTCGCGCAGCTGCAGCACATTGACGGCGTCGGTGTCGGCGACCCCGGCGGCGACATTGCTGACGGTGACCGCCGGCCCGTTGCTGCGACCCAGGACGACGCGGGTCTGGCCCTGGTCGGCGTACTGGAGCGAGTTCTGACCCAGGGCCAGGGCGTTGTCGGCCGTGGCTTGAGCCGTAGCGACGGCCTGGTTGGTCTGGAACAGCTGCGATCCGTTGACGGCTTGCGTGGAGGTGGCCGTGACCGCACCCGCCGCGACATTGTTCAGCGTCACCGGGGCCGAGGCGTCGCCACCCTGGAAGGTGATGCTGTTGGTGCGATCGCCGTTTGCGTCGGTGTCGTATTGGACCGCATTGGTCGCTGCGAAGGCCAGTTGGTAGATCTGGCCGCCGTTGACGGCGTCCGTCGAGCCGGCGGCGATCCGGCCGTTGGCGACATTGTGCAGACCCACCGCGCCGCCGCTGGCGCCGACCAGGGTCAGGTCGTCGGAGCGCACGCCGCCGTTCGGGGTCTCGGGGTCATCGCCATCACTGTATTGAACGGGGCCCAGGCTGCCGTTGGCGATGTTGTTCGTCAGATTGGTGATCGCCGTGGTGTTGAGCGCGACCTGGGTGTTGGTTGCGTGCAGCTGCGATCCGTTGACGGCGTCTGTCGAGGTGGCATTGACCTGGCCGGCGGCCACATTGGTGATGGTCGTGCCGCTGGCGCCGGCCAGGGTCAGGGTGTCGCGGGTGGTCGTGTCGTAAGAGACGACGGTCCCCGCCAAGGCGTTCACTCTGTCGGAGACGCCTTGCAACTGGGCGACATTGACGGCGTCGGTCGCGGCCGTGCCCGCAGCAACGTTGGTCAGCTGCCGTTCGGCGCCGGCCGAGCCGAACGAAACCGAACCGACCGACGATTGAAGGCCCGTGACGCCCAGCGCCGCATAGTCCGTTTGGGCGGCGCGATCGGCGACGCTGCCTGCGCCCACAGCAATGCTGTTGTCGGCGACCGCTTGGGCTTCAGGGCCGACGGCGACGCTGTCCTGACCTTGGGCGGTCGCCGGCGCCAGATTCGAGTTGACGGCCAGATAGACGCTGGAGCCGCCGCCGACCGGATCCGCCGATAGGGCGTTCAGGAACGCCTGGATGCTGGCGTATTGGACGCCCTGATAGGTGATGGCGACGTCCAGCGTGTTGGTCAGCGTATTGAAGGCGGAGCCGCCGCCAAAGCCGGCGGCAAGGCTCTGGCCGAGCGCGAAGGCCTGGCCGCCGTTGACGGCGTCGGTGGACCCCGACGCGATCAGGCCGGCGGCCACGTTATGCAGACCGACCGGACCGGTTAGGGCGCCGACGAAGGTCACGTCATTGGTCGCCACGCCGCCGTTCGGAACCGTGGGGTTTGCGGCGTTCGAATACTGAACCACGCCGATCGCGCCATTGTTCAGGTTGTTGGTGATGGTGGTGATCGCCGTCGTGTTGGTGATGATGTCAGCGGTGTTGTCGGCGACCCGAGCGTTGGTCGCGAACAGCTGGGCGCCGTTGACCGCTTCGGTCGAGCCCGCGCTCAGGTCCCCGGCCGCGACATTGCTGATCGTGGTGCCGGCAGCGCCCGCCAGTGTCAGGGTCTCAAAGCTGGGATCGTCATACACGACCGCCAGAGCCGAGGCAGCGGCGATGTCGGCGATCGCCGTCGTGTTGACGGCCACCTGGGTATTTGTGGCGAACAGCTGCGCGCCGTTGACGGCTTCGGTCGATGACGCCGAAAGCGCGCCGGCGGCGACGTTGCCGATCACGGTGCCGTCCACGCCGGCCAGGGTGACGCGGCCGGCCAGAAGATCGTCGTACATGACGGCGGTGTCGGACAGTTCGCCAAGATTCGTCGTCAGATTGGTGATGGCATCGGTGTTGATACTGACCTGGGCATTTGTGGCGAACAGCTGTGCGCCATTCACGGCTTCGGTCGATGACGCCGACAGAGCGCCGGCGGCGACGTTGCCGATCACGGTGCCATCAACGCCGGCCAGGGTCACGCGACCGGCCAGCAGATCATCGTACATCACGGCCGTGTCGGACAGCGTTCCGAGGTTCGCGGTCAGATTGGTGATCGCCGTGGTGTTGATGCCGACTTGAGTGTTGGTGGCGAACAGCTGAGATCCGTTGACGGCCTCGGTCGACGTCGCCGAAAGGGCGCCGGCGGCGACGTTGCCGATGACAGTGCCATCGACGCCGGCCAGGGTGACGCGACCGGCCAGAAGATCATCGTACATCACGGCCGTGTCGGAAAGGGCGCCGAGGTCGGTCGTAAGGTTGGTGATCGCCGTGGTGTTGATGCCGACCTGAGTATTGGTGGCGAACAGCTGAGATCCGTTGACGGCCTCTGTCGACGTCGCCGACAGGGCGCCGGCGGCGACATTGCCGATCACGGTGCCGTCTACGCCAGCCAGGGTCACGCGACCGGCCAGCAAATCGTCATACATGACCGCCGTATCGGACAGGACGCCGAGGTCCGTCGTGAGGTTGGTTATGGCTGTAGTGTTCAAGCCGACCTGGGTGTTTGTGGCGAACAGCTGGTCGCCGTTGACGGCCTGGGTAGAGCCGGCGCTGAGGTCGCCCGCCGCCACATTGGCGATGACCGTGCCGCCCACGCCAGCCAGGGTCAGGCTGGACCCGCTAGGGTCGTCATAGGCGACGGCGATGTCGGCCAGGGCCTGCAGGTCGTTGGAGACGCCCAACAGCTGTCCGACATTGACCGCGTCGGTCAGCGCCGAACCGGCCGCGACGTTCGTCAGCTGACGTTCGCCGCCGGCAATCCCGATCGACACTTCGCCGGCCGACGTCTGAACTGCATCCATGCCGACGGCGGCGTAGCCGATCAGGGCGCCTCGGTCGGCCGTGCTTAGGGCGCCCAGGGCGACGCTGTTGTCGGCGCTGGCCGAGGCGGCGGGGCCGACGGCGGTCGAATTTAGCCCGCCGGCCAAGGCTCCGCCGAGAGCGGAGTTCACCGACAAGAAGGGCGTCCCGCCGCCCGGCGTCGTGAAGATGGCGTCAAGCGCCTCCTGGACGCTGCTGTACACCACGCCGTCGTAGGTGAGGCCGATGTCGATCGTGCTGGTGGCGGGGTTGAAGAGAGTGCTGCCGCCGATCTCGGCCGCCAGGCTCGAGCCCAGACCAAACAGCTGGCCGCCGGTGACGGCGTCTGCGGAGCCGAGGGCCAGAAGGCCCGACGAAAGATTGGTGATGCGCGTGCCTCCTGTCCCGCCCAAGGTCAGGGTGGCGGCCGTGGCGTCGTCATAGGTGACGGCCAGGTCTGCCAGGGCCTGAAGACTTGTGGACACGCCCTGAAGCTGACCGACATTGACCGCGTCGGTCAAAGCGGAACCGGCCGCTATGTTGGTCAATTGGCGCTCCGCTCCGACCGCGCCGAAGGACACCTCGCCAACGGAGGTCTGCGGCGTCGAAAGCCCCAGGGCGGCATAGTTCGCCAAGGCGCCGCGCAGGGCGGCGCTGTCGGCGCCGAGGGCCAGGCTGTTGGCGACCGCCACGGACGCGTCCGCGCCCAGAGCGATGGAGCCCGAGGCGCCGCCCAATATCTCCGCTTCGCGACCGAGCGCGATCGCATCGACCGCCGTGGCGGCCGTCAGGGCGCCGTTGCCGAAGGCGATGGAGTTCAGTTCGCCGGCGATGGCCACGGCGCCGCCGGATCCCAAGCCTGTGATGCGGTTGCCGCCGATGGAAATCCCCTGCTCGGTCTCGAGGGTGAAGGCGTCGGCCTGATTGATACAGGCGTCGGGGAGATTGACGACGTTGCCGTTCACATCGAGGACGCTCAGGCGGATGTCCTGACCACTGGCCGCGTTGTTCAGCAGAGTGGTCGCGTTGAGGTTGAGGCGCGGCGCAAGAATGTTCAGCAGACTGTTGATCGACGTTTCCAACGGGGTGGCGATTCCCGTGATCACCGGCCGCATGATGTCCGTCACTGCGGATCGGGGCAGGGCGACGCCAGTGCAAACGTCCACAATGCTCGTCTGTGCGCGCGCCGGTGCAGCAGCGGCGAATACGCCCAGGGGCGCCAACGCGCCTATTGCGTAGACGGCGGCGACCAGCAGGCGCGTGGCCAAGGTGGCGCTGCTGATAGACGGCAGTCGGTCGGTCTTCGGATGGGTTTGCATCGTGATCCTCCCAGCGACGGGAGACGCATCAACGGCTCCCGAACGGAGAGTCTAATGCGGGCTTCGACACAATCGTGACGTGTTTGCGATTCCCTGGCGCTTGCGCGAGGGACATACTTTTCCTGCTTAGTATCGGCGCTGGAGTCGGACTGCAGCGGGGGTGAAAAGGTCAGACGCTTGGCTGACCGTCTTCAAACCCAGCTTATCAAGCGCCTTGCCGCGATGGTAATCCACGGTCCTGGGGCTGATCCCCAAAGCCCGCCCGATGGTCTTGGACGTACCGCCTTCGACGGCCAGTTCCAGGATCTCCTGTTCACGGTGGGACAACCGTGCCAAGGCCTGCTTAGTAGGCCTACCAGGTAGCGTTAAGTCATTGTCTAGACGTGGCAAACTGCAATGGGACACAATCGCGGCGACGTTGGTGTCATCGCTATCGGCGTAAGACAGCAGGTCTGCCACCCCAGCGTTGTGCAGAGCGATAATCTCTCGCGGCGTCGCCAGAGGATCGCCCAGTATGACCAGCGGAATATGCGGCAGTTCGCGCCCAACCACTTCGGTCGCACGCAGAATGTCCACGACGGTCGAGTCGGAACAGTAGACGATGGTCTGGACGCCGTTGCGTGTCCTGAGCGTCTGATCCAACGCGCCAGCCACATCCACGCGAACCTCATCCTGATCCAAAGCACGGCGGACCTGACAACCCCGACGAGCAGGATCGATGAACAGAACCGTCCTGCCGGCCTGGGTGCGGATCCGGGACTCGCCGACGAACCGACTGATGGTCCCGTCCGCTTCGATCAGCGGGAAGGCCGTGTCCTCGATCGAAAGCAGGCTCCCGCTCTTGTCACGCACACGATAGGCGGTCTCCGCGGACCTGCCCGTCATCAGCGTCTCGAGCGCGGCCCGAAACGCGGGGCGGTCCTCTTCCAGAACCGCATCGAGTTGGTCGCTCCAGGCCATGACGGCGGGGCGATCCCCGGGCCAGGCGGCCTGGGTGTCGATGTTGAGGAAGCGACGGGTCCAATCGGAGACATCGACGGTCCAGAGTAGTCGACGTTCAGGCGCAGTTGTTTCCGCGTCCAGCGCTTCCACAGCCGCCGAGTGCCATTCGGACAACTCTCCGCTAGCGTCGAACTGGGGAAGCGTTCGTACGGTGAACCAGCGGTAAGCGCCATCCGCCCGACGAAGTCGATGCCGGCTTTCGAAGGGTCTGGCCAAGGTAAGAGCCCGACCCCAGTCGGCGATGATACGGTCTCGCTCAGCGGGGTGTAGCCAGCCCATCCATCCGTCTGTCCGCGCCTGTTTCAGGTCAGCCCCCAGATACGTCTGACACCGCTCATTCATCCATCGAATTACGCCACGGCTGTCCAAACGCCACAGAAATAGGGGGGCAAGGTTGGCCAAAGAATCGAGGGTGGACTCCGCGGTCAGCAGACGCGCTCTAAGACTTCTTTCCTCGGTGACGTCGCGAAGAACACAAAGCACAGCGTGAACCTTGCCGTTGCGAGCAATCGGGGTGACAGCCGCCGTCACCCAAATCTCTCGTGCAGCGTCCGGTCGATCGATATGTATCTTGATATCGTCTGCCGTTCCTGCGTCGCCACCCCAAGCGTTGGCGACAGTCGCTGCAAGTTGCGTCGATAATGAAGGCGCCATTTCAGCGAATACGCCGCCCTGCACCGCCGACAGCGGCAGCAAAGCGCGACAAGCGTCGTTGAAATATACGGACGCCCCGGTGCCGACGAGGATAAGTGTTGGAAACGCTTGGCGCAGCATCGACTCGACGGCGTGGATCATCCAGTCGCGATCGACAGGCTCAGCAGCGTTCGCCTCCCCCTCTGACCTCGCGAGCCCTTCGGCCATAGCGCTGATCATGAGTCAGTCCTCCAGATCTGGAAGCATGTTCACTCAGTCACAACTTGGGGTAAACGAAAAGGCTCCAAAAATCGATACGCGAGATTGATGCTAATGCGAGTGCCTGACGCGCTGTAGAGGCCAAGAGCATGTGGTTTTGGCGGTCACGGCTAGTTATCGATCAGCTAGTCTCAGACTCTACCGTATCCGACGCGGTGCTGAGTGTTCGAATGGTGAAGCCGTAACGAGCTCTTCGAAGGTCCCCTATGGGTCGATTTCTGTCCTACCCTGAAGCGCTGAAAGCGGACATCACCATCAGTCCGAAGACCGGTTCGGGTGCATGTCCCTGATGGGTGGCTAGCGGATGGATATGGTCAGCTAAAGGCTCGGACCAGCCCAAGGACAGCGACCGCGAGCATGGCTGCCAACGCTGCGTAAAAGCCTGCCCGTCTCCAGGGGCCGCCCCAGCGTTCACGGTCACGATCTTCCATGATCACACCTCCTGATGCGAGAGCACTTTCGGCGATGGCTGGAACGTCAGCAACGGGTCGATTTCGGTCTTGAGCTTCGCCGCCGGAAACGGACGCGGCAGTCAGGCTGAAAAGCAGTCTTGATCTACGTCAGCTAGGATCGAAATGCTGGCAGTTTTCCAACCCTCCAGCTGGATTTGATGCCATATCTCACGAGGCCGAGCTCGAGCTTTGGCCCATGATCATAGAGGTAAGGTAGACGGTTTGAGCTCGGCCTGATGCCGGACAGCGTTGAAGCCTAGGATATCGCTTAGATCCAACTCGGCTCGCCGCCACAGCGCTTGCACCTGCGCTTTGCCCGGAAGAACTGGGACCGCGCCCCTTAGCTTCAGCGTTTTGAGCAGAGCGTTCTCAGAGATTCCCAACTCCGAACTGAGCTTTGGGGTATGCGCGTACTGTGCCGCAAATTGTCTTACCGCATCAGCGTGGACCGCGATGACGCTGCCCTTTGCGCTAATCCGGGCCACTGACAGCAATCCTTCGTCGATGGCCGCCCGAAGGCTGGCTGCGTTCGTGCCAAGAAAGGTGAGGGCGAGGCGCGTCACCACAACTGAACCGTCAGCCTCACTCTCCCTCTGCGACAGATCCACGTAATCCAACTTTGGCGGATTGTGCCGACGCCCATGTTGATTTCTCAAACGACATTTAAAATCGATCTTCGTAATGTCGGATCGCCGCCAGCAAAACTGATATCGCGCTGAGCTTTGATCCTCCAAGATTGGTTTTACGCCAGTTGCTAGGATGCGCCGCGTTATGGAAATCGCGCTAAGTCCGTAGCGCCGTGAGATTGCGGTACTGGATACGTACTGATCATCGAAAAACTTGGCAGACGCCTTGGTTACTCCTCTCAAGTTGCCTGAGCTCGTCAACCCACCAGGCACGAGAAAGCCCGTTCTCGCTAGCAGGCTTAGGGTCGTGCGATTGATGTGCACGGTTCGCTGGAGCTCTACGAGAGATACATCGTTGGGCCCGATTGTCGGACCGGCTCTCGTACTAACCAAATGCATCCGCCCGCCTTTTGCAGGCGAACAAAGGCGGCCATTAGCGGTGAACCACTGAGATGAAAAATCCACCTGCTCAACTTCCGTCTTTAGCCAAACGGCTGAAACTTTCCTTCGGCAAATCGACGGTGACAGGGGCGCGAACCCCAGTTGTTTAAGCCGGCGGCTAACAGCAGCGCCACTGAGTCCCAGCGGGGCTCCTATGCGGCCGGAGGTCGTCAGCCGTCCTTCCCATTTCTCCACATCCTCTTCTCCGACTGCTATGAGGCTTTCTCCTCGCCACTTCGCACCAAGACCGTGCTCCTTTACGAATGCCGCAAGGGCACGATTGTCGAGTTGAAGTCTCTCACACGCTCGGAATGTCGAGATCAGCCGAGCGGTCGGCATAGGATCTAGCCGGATCTTTTCGAGCGCGTCCTTTGCTACGAACAGATTGTCGAACCCTACGTTCATTGACGATCCGAACCAGGCGGCCAAGCGACCTTCGCAGATCAGCCGCACGAGATGGATGAAGTTGACCTTCTTGGTTGCAGTAATGCCCGCGAGTTCACGCGGCGCCGCTGTCGGAGATGCCAAGCTGGCGCAGAATCTGCGTAGGTCCGCAGCGTCAAAGCGTGGCTTGTTGCTCACGCGGAGGACGGGCGTAATCAGACCTGCGCGGGTGAGGTCCCCGATACGACGGGTCGACACGCCAAACTCAAGGCCGGCTCGTTCCGGCGGCATCAAATCCGCGACGTATCTCCGTAACGTTTCTATCCCATCCGACCGGATAGCTAGATATCGTCGGTTGCTTGGTGGCCCTTCAACCGCAGACACTAAGCCTGTGGCGACTAGGCGGCGGAGACTTTTCGTCGATACCCCTAGCAGCTTGCTTGCGTCACTGATCGTAAGAAAGCGGGGCTTTTCCGGTGCCGTGCAGAAGAACGACCCCCGCCGCAGCATAAACCCCTGCCAAGTCGTAGACAGATAGGTTCGAAGTTCGGTCAAGATGAATGGGCAGGGGCCTTCGAACGCCCGCCGTAGTCGTTTGAGCTCACCACCTAAGTTGCGGTGAATTCCCACGCCGGCTTCACCGCCAAATCGGGCTTGGGCCCAAGCGAGGAATGATGAACGCCAATCGTATGTGAATGGCGCCCCCCTCTCAACGATGGTCCGCGCTACTCCGACTGATGCTCTTCCGCTCAAGTTTGCCTTGCTGAGAGCGACATCAGGCTGCTCTTCGACGCCAAAATACCAAGCCAAGGCGCAGAGGCCTTCTAGATGGCCGGCCTCTAAGGGAAGCGACGATGATCCGTTTGCTGCATCCGCAAGCAACTCAGCTAGCCGCAACTCGCGGGCAGTGGGGGCCGGTCCGATATGAAGAGGTTCGCCGCATTTGCATTGAGCCAGGGTTGGGCGAAGCGATGACAATGGGGCGTCGCACTTCGGGCAGCTATCGGTGAGCACGACCCCGTGGTCATGGCATGCGACATAGGCTCTCAGATGCCAGAGCCGTCGAGAGTATCTCCTCTTCTCAATGCACAGCGGACATACGCGGTCACCGATCGTGCCTATATGATCTCGGCTGATCCGCATGCCGCCGAACGAGATATGCTTAAACCCACCGTTCAATGGTGCGAAGGACGCCGAATCCAGCGACGACCTGCTAACCCCGATAAACTGCGCTAGGTCAGATAAGTCTGTTCGAGATTTCTCGAAGCCAGGACCGAGGCCGACGTGCCGTAGGATCCGGACCGGGCTGCTCAGCCCATTATATTCTGCCAAGCGTATGAGCAGGCCCGGCAGGCTTTCGTCAGACTGGATGTCCGAACGAACGACCAAGCGTCCCGAGCTCATTTGAGGGCCGGCCGAGCAATGACGTTCTGACCTCGATCCTTGGTGGTCCTTTGCCCACGCTTACAAAGGGCCCTAGCGTACCCGACCGAACTTTCGTGGGATAGCAGGGAACAGCGAATGACGAGGCACCCGACGCTCATTTCGTCAGCAGCCTGGCCACATCCAACTGCTGGCGCTTTTTTGAGGGTGTGTGACCACGTTTCGTGATGACCATCGCGTAGTCATCCTCCAACGGGGGCGGGAGTCTGCGTACAAAATCTGGAGCAAACGGGTTCTGCATTCCATTCGCCGCTAGTCGGAATCCCTCGTCGGCAGCGAGACGCATTAGGGGGAAGTCAAACCTGTCCTTTTGTGTTCGCCGCAGAAGTCGGACGCTCTTGAGGAGGAGCTTCTTTACGGCACCGACTAGGCCCTGTGAGATGTAGAAAAATCGGAATGCGACATCGTCATCCTCAACATCAAAGTCGAATGGCACTGGTGAAAGGTCGCGGAATTTCGCCAGGAGGCCAATAAAGTTGGCCTGCCCCTCTAAGTCGTCGGAGCCATCTGGATGCGCCCAACGATAAGCTTCCAGCCTGATTTCCGCGTCCCATCGGCGCTCAATTTGGCGGTCGATTTCGAAGAGATGCCGCAGTCGGCCAAGGCCTAGGAAAATGATCCCGACTGAGTTTACGCCGTGCCGAGACTTGATCCAATCGATCAGCTTGTCCGACACCACAGTGCCTGGTCGTTCGATCGCGCGCTGCGCCTCGTCGATGAGTATGGCGTCGGTTTGGCTTGCCGCGATGAACCGATCCACGCGGTCGCTCAGGGTGTATTCATCCCCGTGCCCGCCCAGTTCGTCACCGTACGCCTTCAAAATTTGACGAGCTAAGGATTTGACCGTCGGCGCTTCTGGCATTTCTAGGACCAGAAGGCGGTAGCGATCAGCTATTGTCGAAAGGCCCCCTGGCAGTGCGATGACGGCCCCGTCGATTTCAGGAGGATATTCGGCTTTTATGCGGTCCATCAGAGTGCTTTTACCGATTCCAGATGGGCCGCTGATGTGAATGCATGGCGCAGCTTTTAAAGGGCGCAGCTCGATCAGATCTCGAATTTCATCCATCGCCTGCGCAAACACGGGATGGTTCACGAAGAGAGCTTCGATGCCTCGATAAGCTTCGGTTCTATCGACGGTCACGCGCGTTCCCCAATGAATGGTCAGCGTCGAAGTTCGGGATCGTGCGCTTGATAGGTGCCTTTGAAGCCTGTCGAAGGGGTGGCGGGGGTGCGCACGGTTCAGGCGGCGACAGGAAGGGGTTTAACTGCATGCCTTTGAAGGGGCCCCTCAAAGCGTTCAGTTGTCCGTCGTGATCCAATCCCCCAAACAAGTTCTCAGTGCCGACGCCCAACGCCCGCGCAATCTGCTGATTTGTCCGTATGCTCTCCGCCGCAGGCAGGGCATCGGCTATCGTCTCGCGCAAAAGAGCGTCGGCGCGAATAAGGTCATCGACAGATGCGCCGCCGAACTTCTCTCTGGCATTTTTTAGATTGAGCTTATGGCGGTGGAGGCTGAGCCCCTGAGCGTAAGATGCCGCCGTGGCGGTAGCCCGGATCCATGGCGTCGAGTGGTCTATTCGAGCGTGAACCTGCCCGAGATCAGCCGGATCAACCTTCACCTCTACAGTCAGGCTGTCGCCATAACGCCGGCGCAGCGCGTGGAGCTCGGGCGAGTGGTACCGCAAGTTTTCGAAGACAACGCCGCGGTGATCGAGGCGTCCGCTGCGCTTGATCCCGAATAGAATGTCGAGGTCGTGGGCCCGGGGGACAAGATCTGGAGGCCAAACGGCCGTGCCTTCATCCCAGAGTTCGGCGGGCGTCTGAAGCAGCATGCCTTGTGGCTTCTGCATGTAGTTATCGACGAGCCAGGAATGAAAAATGTATAGGAAATGCCTCAGTCCGATGCAGCCTTGAACCGAAGGGTCGTAGTCCTTTTTGTCGGTATCGCGCCGCAAGACGAAGCCAGGCATCTCCTGCAGCAACTTTTCATTCAGCAGCCGGAACATCCCTTCGACGCGAGATTTGAACCAAGGAGTTCGGGGCCGCGCGAATTGTATAGTCATGTTTAGATCGAGACCGATCGTCTCGATCGTCTTGCCCCATTGGGCTAGGCCGTTATCGAATGTGACCCGCCTGGGCACACCTGCTGGCGCTAGGCGTCCCTTGATGTTGGGGTATTGGGTTGCGACGTACGCCTTCGGGAGACAGGCGTGCCTGAGCGCGCTGGTGATGCCCAAGTCGCCCGGAGGCTCAAAGCCCAAGTAGAACCCAACTGGCGCATGTGAATAGACGTCGATGTACCAACTGAGCCATGCGCGCCCCAGGGGAACACCAAGGCCTTCGTCAAAGAAATAGAATGGTGCGCGCGTTTCATCGAACTCGACGAGGTCGAGGCATGCTTCTGGACGCACGCCGCCATGTCCGCCTCGAAACATGTGCGCCGCCGCGATCCGACCTCTTTCAGCGATGGCCCGCTCGTCAGCGGGAAATTCCTTCCAGATTCGATGCAGGGTCGATCGGGATGGCGCGGTGATTTTGACGCGAAGGTCACCTGCGATTGACCGTCTCATGTTTTCGTCTGCGACTTCGAGCCTCACTGCCGCTTGAAGTCGGTTCATTGTGATCGTTGGCGTATGCCCCGTCTTGCTCACCTGCTTCGCCGCAACAATGGCGTCGGCCATAACTTGCTTTGCAATCTTGGCCCCGGATGCACGCCTGCCTTTTGGGCTGTCACGGCCATCCACCAGGGCTAAGGCACCTCCGTCTGCTGAGCGGGCCGCCCAACGATAATAGGTGGCGACAGAAACAGGCTTGTCGCGGCCCAGCGCAGTGGAGATCTCCGCCAACGTCTCCTCAAGAACGGCACGGCTTACAGGCAGTCCACCAGTTCGCTCTGCGATGCGTTGAAGGACTTGGACGCAAAAACGCACTTTTGCTTGTTGGCTGTCGGACAAATCCGGGACTGACACCGCTGAGGCTTCGCGCTCTCGCCCGGACTGTCCGTTCTGCTGAATTGTCAAATGGCCGGCTGCATAAGCCGCCTCAATCTCGGAGACGGGCCATTCAATGAGGCGGCTCGTTTCGCAGTCTACAGCCTGCCAAACGCCCTCCGGCGTGCGAAAGGCAAGCCGATATAGCCGCTCGTCAAACTTGATTAGTGCCCCGACTGAAAAATTGGCCAGCCTCATTGGACGCGAGCCCCGCCAATGCCCGTTCGAATTCCCGATTCAAGCCCGAGCGGCAGGTTCATGTCTGTGCGAAGCCATCCATCCGCGATGGCGCGAAACAAGGACGGTGCTGAGACGTCTGGATACCAGGAGAGAAGCTCCTCCATTGTTCCGCCTCGGTCGATCAGCCAGTCCCTTACTTTCCCGGCAACTACGTCTGACATCTGCGGCGATTTGCGATGACGGAGAAGCTTGGCGACATTTGCCGCAAGCGGTTGCGCCATGATGTGGCGTTCAGTCATGACGCTATAGGAGTAGCCCAAGCTCGTGATCGCCTCTGCGATCAACGGCCATCGGCTCTCATTGCTGTCCTTTCGAGCGTCGGCTTCCCATTTCACCTCTACGAAGCCAGCGTCCTCCACGCGCTCAATGAATAAATCCGGCGTATGGGTGCGAGCCTTTCCCTGGTGATCCATGTAGCGAATGCGGATTGGCTGTTCGACATACCGGGAGACAGCGCCATCGACCTCACAAAGCTCAATCAGCCTCAGCTCTAGGTGAGAACGCGCCATCACTGTTCTCTTCATCTTTGAGCTGGGAAATTTGCTCTGCCAGCCGCGGTTGGCGCTTCTACTTCGCTTCTGGCGAAAGCAGATCGAAGCCCAGGGCAGTACATCCTCAAATAGGTGCTCGCTCCGTTCCAATCTTGCGTCTGAGATTGAAGGCGCGCGCGGATTCCAGTGTCTATGTATGGGAGAGAGTTGATAGGCATGTAGTTGTACGGGTGTGATCTCCCCCAACAGCCTATTCAAAAGGGCGTTGTCGTCTTCCATTGCAGGAAGCTCCCGCATCAACTTGCAAAGGGCTGATACGATTCTTCTAAGTTGTCAAAGCCTAGCTGGAATGGCGTCTGCCTGTTGAGCAGATGAACTGGCATCGTGACAGGTGATGGATTTCGTGCGGATATGTGATGCTCGGTTTTTCGAGTGAGACCAAAGCTCGGTGATGCATGCGGCTTACACCCAGGCAAAACGACATCTGGATCAAGGGTTGCGCCAAGACGCTAAATTTCGCGGCAGGCCTATGCTGGGCGGCGGCAATCTTCGGTGTTTATGGCGTCAAGTTTATGGAGCACCAGATAACACTTGGCGCCGTTACAGGCTTGGCGCTGTTTTTGTTTGGGTTCCATCTGTTAAGATATCTATCTCCACCAGCTTCTGAATGAGCACCGTTGGGGTCATCCTATTGGCGATGGTCGCGTTTCCAGTCACTGCATAAGTCGGCTCTATCAGCGGTAGCCCCTCTATGGTTTGGCTTAGGGCCCGCTACCGCTGATTTCTTAGATTTGGTGCCTCTTCGCTACGGTGCTAGGTACTGAGCCGATCTTTGCTGAGACCGCATGGCCCTCACCTATTTCATCGATGACAGCGGTCAAAGCGATCCGCCAGTCTTTGTGCTGGGAGGCATCGGCCTCGAAACGCACAGGCTTGAGGCCTTCGAGGCCGAGTGGCGCGCTATTCTGGCGACCCCTCCCGTCGTTCCCCAGTTCAAGATGAAGGACGCCAATCGCCGCGATGGCGGCTTCAAGGGCACTTCCTCTGAAGCTCGGGACGTCAAGTTGAAGGCGCTAGCGAACGTCCTTCATCGACACGGATGTGCGACCGTATCCGTCTGCGTTCATCACGACGACTTTGCGCGACACTTCAGCGGTCAAATGATGGCCATGCTCGATCGACCCTACCAGTTCCTGCACCATCTGGTGATCGCCCAGGCGTTCAACTTGGAACGCAGCAGGGGCAACTCAGGCCCGGTCGAGTTCATCTTCGACCGCCAGCAGGGCGAGGAACGATCCATCCAGGCCGCCTTCGCTGCAATGGACGAAGGACTCCATCCGGACATTCGCGCTTTTCTAAAGGCGCCGCCGAGGTTCGCCGATGACCGCGACGAAGTGGGCCTCCAGGCGGCGGACATGATCGCGTGGCATGTCCGCCGCTCTTGGGATGGCGCCGGTTCGATCGCGGGCGCATCCGCCGCTGGGCCAGCATTGCAAGCGCTCGTCAACCGCCACACCCATCTGGACGATCGCGAGTTAGGCCGGCTGAGCGGTACCGTGAATTCGGTCATCCGGGACCTTAATACGGTATCTCCGTATGAGGCTAATGCGATCAACGCCGCCTTTCCGGGGATGGCGAGTTTTTCAAACCTGCAAGTTCTGGCCAGCGCCCAGCCATTTGAAATGGCCGAGCTCATTTCCTTCCCGGCCACCGGAATGGCCAGATTTCTTCTGGTCCGTAGCTGTGCTCTCCTAAGCAAGCCTCATCTGCACAAGCGAGACGGAAACGTGTGCCGAGGACCGGAGACGGCGGTATAGGGCCGAGCGGCAACTGAACAAGCGGAACCGGCGCTGCACACGTCTTGCACGCGACGCCGAGGTAGCGCGCGCCCGGCTCTAACGGAAACCCAATTGCTCGCCCGATCGGCTCTATCATCACAACTCCCGCGGCCCCTGTGATCGTCAGGTGTAGTCTTTTCAGTCAAACCGCACCGCAAAAGCTCCCGGCTAGCGGCGACGTCGTTGCAACAACCACAACCTGAGCGCGGCCAAAGCATTGCAACCGATAAAGCTAGGCCTTAGCCTTCCATCAGGTTGCTAAAAGAGCAACGCGGGGGACATCTTGGAACACGAAGCCGTTCGGCAGATCCACTACATTCAGCAGGCGCTGTCGCAGAATAAGCGTTCTGTAGGCTTCTTCATTGGGGCCGGTTGCCCCCTGTCGGTTCGGGTCGGTGCCAATCCGCTCATCCCGGACGTCGCGGGATTGACCCACATAATCAACGGACACTTCGAGGCGAGCCCGCTGAAGGGCGATTGGGCGACCTTGTTAGGAGCTGTCGCTGCGGGCGGAGGACCAAGCAACAACATCGAGCTCATCCTCAGCTTTATTCGCCAACTCGCCGCTGTGGCCGGCCCAGATTCGGTGCGAGGTCTGGACGCAAAAACGCTGAACCAGATCGATGCGGAAATCTGCAAGGTCATCAGCACGCAAGTGGACAAGGCGCTTCCAGATCAGAACACCGCCTACCACAACCTAGCGATCTGGGCCCGCTCGATCCGGCGCGCGAAGCCGGTCCACCTCTTCACGACCAATTATGATCTTCTGATCGAGCAGGCGTTTGAGGAATCCGCCGCGCCGTACTTCGATGGCTTCGTCGGCACCCGACAGGCCTTTTTCGACTTGGGGGCCGTTGAAGACGAGGACCTTCTGCCCCCGCGCTGGGCCCGGCTCTGGAAGATTCACGGTTCGCTGAATTGGCGACTGACCTCCGACGGCAAGAGAGTCGTGAGGTCCTCGGAGACGCCGGATGCAACGACCTCCTACCTGATCTACCCATCGCATCTGAAGTACGATCAGAGCCGCAAGATGCCCTATCTGGCGATGTTGGACCGGCTGAAGGCGTTTCTTCTTCAGCCCAACGCCGTGTTGTTCCTCTCCGGTTATTCGTTCAGCGACGAGCACATCAACGACGTGATCTGCCGGTCGCTCGAGGCAAATCCGACCGCCCAAGTTTTCGCGCTCGTCTATGGAGATCTTTCAGAGGACCGCTACGAAAAGGCGCGGGTATGCGGCTGCCGTTTGCCGAACCTCAGCGTTCTGGGTGAGTTTTCAGCCGTCATCGGGCGCGTGGACGGCCCCTGGAAGGCGTTGGCCGACGATGTTCCTGCCTCGATCCCGCCGGGCGCCGTCGGCAAACATTCAGACGGACGAACGCAGGTCGGTCTGGGCGACTTTGCGAAGTTCGGCACCCTGATCCGATACCTGACCGGCGAGGTGACCGACGATGCATCAGCCTGAATCGATCCTCGCCACCGTCATCGGCACCGTACAGGACGTCAGCGGTACGACCGTCAGCGTCACGCTCGGCGCCAGCAAGCACTCGGGCCTTACGTTCGTGAAAGGGCAAGGCTATCGCATCGGCCAGATCGGTAGCTTCGTTAAAATCCCGGTCGGCTATACAGAACTGTTCGGCATCGTAAGCCAAGTCGGAGCGAGCGCCGTGCCGGTGTCGCAACTCGGCGACCACATCGACGGCCATCGCTGGATGACGGTTCAACTGATCGGTGAAGGCCGCAAATCGGAAAGCTTCCAACGCGGCATCTCCCAGTACCCCACCATTGATGACGAGGTCCATCTCGTCGCGGAATCCGATTTGCAGGCCATCTATGGTCGGGCCGGGGCGCTCAACAACTACGTCAAGGTCGGCCACATCACGGGCAGCGAGTCGATCGATGCTCTTGTCGATATCAACAAGCTGGTCACCCGTCACTCCGCCGTGGTCGGCACGACGGGGTCTGGCAAATCAACGACCGTTGCTGGGGTGCTTTCTGCACTATCGGATCCCGAAAGATTCCCTTCCGCGCGGATCGTCGTCCTCGATCTGCACGGCGAGTACGCCAAGGCCCTCGGTGATCGGGCCAACATCTTTCGGATCAATCCCGATCCTAAGGCCGCCAACGAGTTCGCCCTTCGGATTCCGTACTGGGCACTCAACTTCGACGAAATGCTGCGTCTGACCTTCGGTGATCTTCCGTCCGACGGAAAGGCCCGCAACCTGATCTTGGAGCGAGTGATCGCGGCCAAGGCCGCATTTCTGAAGGCCTACCCGATCGACGGCGTGGACGAGACGACGGTCGGCGGCGACAGTCCCGTGCCCTTCTCCCTCAACCAGCTCTGGTACGACCTGTATTGCCGAGAGTTCGGAACCTACAATCCTGTCCTCGGCGACCCTATCAACCCGGCCAGCTGGACCTACGAGAAGTCCGCGAATGGGGCCGATATAGTCGGCGACGCGATGAAAGGTCTGCCGCCGCGCTTCCGGCGAATCAAGGATGTACGGGGGGATGACGAGAAAATCCGGTATCTGCCTGACCCGCTCAACATCGCCAGCGCGGTCGAGAACCTGGGATCCAAACTCAGGGTTTCCCGGTTCGACTTTTTGCTGAACGCCGGGCCGTGGCATCCTGCGCTGGACGGAAAGATCGAGAAGGATCTACCTGAGCTGATGAAGCAGTGGATTGGCGGAGCCAACAACACGAGCATCATCGACCTGTCTGGCGTCCCCTCGTCAATGACCAATGACATCATCGGAGTGGTCCTGCGGGTTCTGTACGATGCCCTGTTCTGGGCGCGCAACCTTTCGGAAGGCGGACGGGAACGCCCCCTGTTGGTCGTCATGGAGGAGGCGCACAACTATCTCGGCGGCTCTGGAGACGGCCTAGCCGCCAGTATCGTGAAGCGTATTGTGAAGGAAGGCCGCAAGTACGGCATCGGTGCCATGATCGTCAGCCAAAGGCCGGCGGAGATCGATCCCACGATCCTGTCCCAATGCGGCACGTTCTTCGCACTGCGCTTGAGCAACTCGACGGATAGATCCCACGTTACGGGCACCCTTTCGGATAATCTGGAAGGCCTGACGAACATGTTGCCCATCCTCCGCACCGGGGAGGCCATTGTCCTCGGCGAGGCGGTGACCATGCCCATGCGCGCCTCGATCCAGCCCCCGCCAAAAGATCGCAGGCCCGACAGCCAGGACCCCCTCGTCTGCGACATCCTGCCGCCCGAAAAGTCCCAGTCGCCCGGCGGCTGGAACATTCACCTTAACGCGGACGCATCCTACGACGACTTCGTGCGGGTGTGGCGCCAACAGAACCCTTCCCTCAAATCCTAAGAACGAGACCCAGACACATGGCTTTCAGAGATTTTGCCGCCTTCTCCTCGTCCAACGTGCGGTCGATCCGTTACGACGCAGACACCTCAACCCTGCAGGTCGCCTTCCACAACGGCGGCGTCTACGAGTACTACGGCGTGCCGGTGCGGGCGGCCGAGGATTTCGAGCGCGCCAGTTCGAAGGGCACCTTCCTCGCCGAGCACATCAAGGGGCATTATCGCTACAGCCGCGTCTGATTCCTGAAGGGCATTCCATGGCGACCGTATCGCTCGACCAGCAGCGCCGCAGGGTCGAGATCTCGTCGTTCGAGCTCGCCAACGAAGTGGTGTTCGCCTTCTTCGACCGCTTGCCCGCGACCGACCGGGACGAGAAGCTTCACCGCGCCCTCTACATCGGCGTTCTTGCTCTGATGGAGGATCGTCTCTCGACCTTCCTGTCCCAAACGGCCAATGGGCTTGGGGCCGAGTTGGAAAGCCTGAAGCTCATCTTCGATATGAAGCAGGAGCTCTTCTACAAGAGCGCGGTGAAGGGTACCCACGCCGAGTTGGAAATCGCCGAGTTTCTCGGCGAGCTGGTGAAGTCGCGACGATATGGTGACAGCGTCTATCTAACCGGAAGCACCGCCGGATTGCTGCCGCGTAACAAAACCGGCGACATCCTATGCGAAATCGACGGTCGATCGGACGTCCGGATCGCCATCGAATGCAAGTTCGACAAGGGGATCCGCCTCGGCGACATCCGGACCAAGGATGTGTTCGCCAAATCCACTGACACCTGCTGGAGCCAGCTGATCGAGGCCCAAGCTAATCGTGTGGGCCAGGCTGGAATCATTGTTCTCGATGCCGCGCTCGCTGACAGTTCGGTTTTGACTGAAGTGAATGACCTTCGCTTCATTCCCGGTGTCGGCTTTGTCGTAATCGTGGACTCCGCACGAGGCGACTACCGCAACCTCGCGATCGCCTACGCTCTGGCGCGAGATCTCGCGCTGCGTCCGTCGGGGGAGGGCGTGGATCTCGAAATTCTCTCCATAATCGTCACGCGCACGATGAAAGACCTAACCGACGCCACGGCGATACGGTCGCTGGTGATGGCGAACATCGAGAATGCGAAGGCGATCCTGGCGCGTCTAGAAAAGAGCATTCTCCTGATGGAATTCAACGGCCGCTATCTGGCCAGGTTCATTAAGGACGGCACCCTATCCAAACAGGATCTGATGAACTTCTACGCTGGTGACGACATCCGCGACCGGTTCCGCCCGGTTGAACAGGAAATCAAAACCTTAGGAGACGACAACTCCCGTTAACAGACTGGCGAGCCGACCTACAGTAGGAGCAATCCCACAGTCACGTTCTGATCGAGACGCGGAGGGCGCAAGCACCTGTGGACCGGATGTCCGCTTCACGCATTCCGTTGTTCGACTTCGCGATTGAAACTCCTACCCTTCATGGATGAAGCGGCTTGAGACGTCCAAGGAGAGTGATTCGCGACCTCGCAAGAGCGTGACGCCGAGCCTGCGCCGTGCGGATCCGCCGAAGTTCGCGGAGTTGACCTCGGAGGACTTCGAGGAGTTGTGTTGCTCCCTGCTGGACAAGGAGCCGGGCGTCACACGGGCGGACCTCTACCACACTCGCTTCGACGCCCAGTATGGCATCGATGCGTTCGGCGAGACGCCGCAGGGATTGATCGTCGTCTCCTGCAAACGCTACCAGAAGATCGCCAAAGGGGAGATCGCCGGTTGGTGCGACGACTTCCTTCGGCATTGGGATGACCGGTGGAAGGCGGAATCGGTGAAACGGTTCGTTCTCGCCGTCACCGCCGACACCAATCATCGCGTTCGAATTGCTGACATCGAGATGGCGAAGGCTCGGTTCGCCACCTTCGGTCTGGAGTTCGAGGTTTGGTCGCCCCGGCAGCTCCAGGAGAAGCTGCGGCGTCAGCCCGGAATGGTGTCTCAGTATCTCGGCGGTCGGGACTGGGTCGACAGGATCTGCGACGATACGGATGCGGCGGCGGCGCGGACGGAAGACGCGGCCCGAACCGATCTCAGGGACCGTCTGGACAGTTTCGCCAGGGCGCTCACGGGCGAGGCGGAGAAGACCCTCGCTGTCGCGTCGAAAAGCCTTGAGCGGGGCGACATTGCGGAGGTCGAAGCCGTCTTGGCGGACCTCAGGACCGGCGTCGGCTGGGACAACATGCCCGATGATCTCAGATCGCGCATCGTCAGGCTCCAGGGATCGGCAGCGCTGAGCCGGGGCGATATCGACGGCGCTCGGACTTTCAGTGCCGAAGCCGACGGGTATGCGCCGAGCGTGGAGCCGCGTCTGGCGGCCCTAATCGCCATGCATGCGCATGGGGCGGCGGCGGGCTTGTTGGCGCTGGGCGAACCGAACACGGCGAAAGGCCGGGCGCTGCGCGCGAGTCTTCTGCTCGTGACCGGCAAACCCCTGGAGGCGGAGGCCGATCTCGACGCCCTGGAGGTGGACGATCCCGAAGCGCTGCGGCTGCGCGCCTATCTTCATCTGCAGCGCGGGGAGCGGTCTGCCGGTCTGGCGGCGGTCGAACGGGCCGAGATGATCGACCCCGACAACACGGCTATTTCCAGGACCCTGGCGACCGCCCTCTACGCCCAGGCCCTCTCCCCGCTGGCGCCGCCTCCGACGGTTCTCAACCCCAATCCTC
>Ga0308156_1001512_pt1 | contig 26467 bp, 25 predicted proteins | sample PhyAR2_FD_201041 | JGI IMG/M metagenome (GOLD analysis project Ga0308156, IMG submission 201041) | Phyllosphere microbial communities from UC Gill Tract Community Farm, Albany, California, United States - DLSL A.R2 | ecosystem: Host-associated > Plants > Phyllosphere > Unclassified | place: USA... | reverse complement strand
AACCGCAATATGAAGCTCGTCATGACTTTGATGTATTCACTGATTTATGTAAACGCTTTGGTCGTGATGAGGTGTACAGCGAAAAACGCAGTGAGATGGAATGGATAAAAGCCATTTATGAAGAAGGGGTTACTCAAGGGGCCGCCATCGGTGTAACCATGCCTGATTTTGACACCTTCTGGAATGGTGAAGGTTATATCGAATATCCAGCGGGTAAGCCCTGGGTACGCCACGGCGATTTTCGCGATCAGCCCGATCTCAACCCGTTAGGAACCCCGTCTGGCCTGATTGAAATCTACAGCAAAACCATTGCCGACTTTCATTACCAAGATTGCCCTGGGCACCCAGTATGGATGGAGCCTTTTGAACGTAACCACGGAGGCCACGGTGCTGAGCAGCATCCTTTACATCTGCAATCGTGTCATCCCGACAAGCGCCTGCATTCACAAATTTGCTCAAGCGATAGCTTTCGTAAAACCTACACCGTCGCAAATCGCGAGCCGCTATATATCAGTCCGGAAGATGCTAAAACCCGAGGGCTCAAAAACGGTGATGTTGCGCGCGTATTTAACGCTCGCGGACAGGTTCTGGCAGGCGTAGTAATAAGCCCAGATTATGCACCGGGCGTGGTTCGTATTCACGAAGGGGCATGGTATTCCCCGAAGGAAGGCGGCAAGAGCGGCACATTATGTACCTATGGTGATCCGAATGTCCTGAGCGCAGATATTGGCACATCCAGCCTGTCGCAAGGCCCCTCGGCCCACACCGCGCTAGTGCAGGTAGAACGTTACAAGGGCGAACTGCCTAACGTGACAGGATTTGGAGGGCCGCATGAAATACAACTCACCACCGGTAAAGAGGAACCTCATGCCATTGCTTAATGAGATGGCCCGGCAACGGGCCAGTATTTATCGCTGGTTCGCTCAAATTCTTTATCAGGAACTGACTGAAGAGGCACTCATCCATATGCGGGATGACGATACTCAGGCGCGACTTAGGGCGCTGAAGTCTATTCCAGAACTGTGGTTGGACGTACAACAGTTCCAGCTCCGACTGCGCACGGCGTTAAAACGCAAAGATCGCCAGCTTGAACTCGCTGCAGATTTCGCTTCATTGTTTTTAATTCCCCCTCCTGCTGGCGTTTCACCCTATGCGGGACACTACCCGCACACCACCTCGCATGAAGCGCGCAAAATCATGCAGCAATGGCTGGTTGGTTATGAGCTTGCACCACAAAAAAACGAAGCCCCCGATCATCTCGCCATCCAGCTCGCGCTGATGGAAGTTCTGATAACAAAAAACAGCGATACGGCAGAAGGATTAGAACAACAGAGCCAATTCCTAAAACAACATCTTTTAAGCTGGTTACCCTATTTTTCTCAACGCTGCGGCCAGCGTGATAGCTTCGGTTTTTACGCCACAGCAATTAGGGTGATGGTCTGCTTCATTAAGCAAGATGCTCAATGGATTGAGGATTATTTAGAGGCAGTGAAAATAGCCCAGACGCCTGATGCCAGTCACGTAAGGTGACCGGCATGCTCTTTAAATGACTTGATTTTCAGACTATTGCGAAGGCCGAACTCGAACATCGCAACTATCCTTATGATCTTAAGAGATTTAAACGTACAGGAATAAGTAAGATACCATCATTGATACCATCAGTCCCAATTGGTGATTATCGAACATTGCAAATTCAGAACTTATCTTGCGTGAAAGATGTATCAGATTCCTATCTAATCCCAACTTGATATGTCGGTTCTCACGGCATAACAACAAACCTATTATGCGCAAAAAATACCTATCTTTCCAACTGGAAACTGTCAAAAATCAAGTAACATAAGCCACTGATAATAAGATATTTATTACTCACTCATGATTTTGCGGCACAACTCCATACTTTTGATCCAAATCATCTTTTTGTTCGAATTAATAAGATTTTCATTGATTCTATAACTTCAGCAACCATAAAGAGATAAGAGCTGAAATTGCAAAGTTCCACATATGGGAACATTGTGTTGACATTCAGAATCACCACACTTATTCTGGTTCCCAAATGGAGAACATCGATGCGACTAATCGGCAAGCAACGGCTTCAAGTACTAAGCGGCACTAGCTCGGAAACGGATGTTTGGCTTTCCGCTTGGATTACAGAGCTAACAAATGCTTACTGGAAAGATGCTAAGTGCGTTCTAGATGCTTTCCCCAGAGCACAACAGATTGATAATTTATGCTATGTGTTTTTTGTCCGTGGCATTAAATCGCAGGGCATAAAAGTTACGTTCCAGTTTGAAAGGAGCATTGCTGTGATTAACCAAGTGGTATCTAAATGAGTAAAATTACTGAAGTTCGAGTGATTCGAACTGAAGAACAATATCATGCGTCTCTTTCAGAAGTTGAGAGATTACTCAGATTGGAGCTTCCTGCAGGTTCTGAAGAATCAGAACGGCTTGATTTACTCACAGTTGTTATTGAGAATTATGAAAACGCCAATTATCCAGTAACCCCTGTTGATCCTATCGACGCCATCAAATTCAGAATGGAGGAACAGGGTTTACGTCAGGCAGATTTAACCCCATATTTTGGAACTAAAAGCCGTGTATCTGAGGTGTTATCCGGGAAACGACCTTTAACTGTTGCCATGATTAAAGCCTTATCAATAGGGTTAGGAATGTCTCCTCAGACGTTATTAGGCTTAGAAACTGAAACTGGATATGCAGATCGCTCGCCAGTTGAAGAAGTAAATTGGTCAAAATTTCCTATAAAAGAAATGCTTTCCAAAGGTTGGATAGAAAACATTGCATCTCAAACGAAGATAAGCACTGAAGAAAAAGTGAAAAACTTCATTGAACGTTTGGGGGCAAATTATTCTACAGCAGCCTTTAAGCGCACACTCAATGGTGAGGCTTACTCACCAACGACTGTTTATAAATTACATGCATGGATTGCAAGAGTCGTTCAGAAAGCCAGAGAAAAAAATCTCAAAATTACCTTTCAAAAAGATTGTATAACTAAAGATTTTTTGAAAGAAATCGCACATTTAAGTTGGTCTGAGTATGGGCCATTGTTGGCGGTAGAATTCCTGGAAAAAAATGGGATTTGTGTAGTTATTGAACCATGTCTAACAGGCACGGCTGTCGATGGGGCTGCTCTGAAGGATATTGACGGTAGACCAATTATTGCCCTCACCCTCAGACAGGATCGCTTGGATAATTTCTGGTTTACGCTCTTGCATGAGGTGGTCCATATCTGGAAACATGCAGACTCTAATAATACATTTGTTGATGATCTTGAAACACTCAAAAACAGCACGGATAAGATGGAGGCCGAAGCGAATCGAATAGCTAGAGATACCCTCATCCCTCGTGTCATTTGGAAGCGAAGTTCAGCTTACTTAAACCCCAGCACTGTAACGATTGATGAACTATCAAGAGAGCTAAGAATTCATCCCGCTATAATCGCAGGAAGAATTAGGAGAGAAACAGGAAAATACAATCAATTTTCTGAGTTGGTAGGTCAAGGTGAAGTAAGAAAGCATTTCCCTAATCATATTTGGTAGACGAGGTGTCTATATGTATCCTAAATATATGCCGATTTTAAAAGCTAAGAAAGGCGAGTTAGATGCCATCGAGTCTATGCTCCCTTATCCTCAAGTAATGAAGGATATGCTTCCAATCTTTGAAATACCATATCTTTCTAAAAAGCAAAGGTTAGCAAAAAAATATTCTAGCATCGGAAACCCTGTTGAATTCTTTCTAAATAACAGCATTAAAAAATTATCAGAAAAAATGAAAAAATTCCCGATGGGAATAGACATAAGCAGATGGCCGCCTAATTCTGCACTTGAGTCGGGCGAACATATTTTAAGTCACATTATTAGTGCTCTGAGTAATACTGGGTGTAATGTCATCCCTGTTGTCGGTTATGACCGATGGGAAGATGATGAGTATGCAACTACTTTGCAACAATTAGGAGCAAGCCAAACTGATTTTATAATTCGGCTAAACTCATTTGCTTTTGAAGATATGATAGAAGAAGATCCATTCTTTGAAACAATAGATGACATCCTGGCCTCTCTGGGTGCAATGCCAGAAAATTGCTCAGTAGTAATGGATTTCGAGGATATAACAAAAGTATCAATTGTTGATTTAAATGAAAAAGTGCAAAGAGCCTTAGACGCACTGAATAAATATAATTTTAAATTCATATCAATTGCTGGGAGTTCGATAACAAGTGATATTAATGGGATGGTCCCCACTCACAATTCAGAAGGTATCGTAATCCGTAAAGAAGTTAAAGTATGGAAAGCATTCAAAAAATTCCATCCTGAACTGAATTTAATATTTGGCGACTATGGTATTGTAAATCCTTCCATTGGGGATGATATCATTGCACCTGATGCTAACGGTAAGATTAGATATACTATAGATGACAGTCTTTTCGTTGTAAGAGGTTACTCTCGAGCCACCGGTAAAAAGGGAGCTCAAATGCAAGATTTGAGCAAAATATTAGTTGGGTCCCCACATTATAAAGGAACTAAATTCAGTTGGGGTGACAAAAAAATTAATGAATGCGCCCTTGAAGAATTTATCGGTAATACGACGAATTGGGTATCCATTGATACAACTCATCATATGACTCATGTTGTGGCAGAAATTAGAGAGTTCGAATTAATTATCCAGTATCAAAGAGAGCATCAAAATTAACAATAAAGCTCTATGTTCACTTTATGGGCATTTTTATTTAATTTACCGGATATGATGCCCGACTAGCTGACAAATCAAGTAGATTAATGCTTGGCACTAATGATTTTATATTTATTGGGTTTTGTTGAAACGAGATGATGAATTTATTCTCACCCCTCCTCTTTAAAAAAGAGGAGGGCATCATTATTTTTGGTATGTAACTTTTATAAATAGTCAAAACAAAATATAGCACTTACAATGTTCCTCCTCTGAGTGTCTGACAAATAATTTTTAGAACCTATGCTTTTTTTCCTGTATTTTTCTTTGCTTTTTGGGTTTTTTTGGGGGTTTTGGGTTTTTCGTGATGGGAGTAATATATTTTTGGCTTTAAATTAAACCCTTCAACAATCTCTTTCCAAGTTTGTATAGCCAATAAAAATTGAATAGAATTAATATCTATTAAATTTTTAACTTTTTTTGTAGTGGAAATCCATAACACAACATCGGTAATGGAGCTTTTAAATTCTATTGAACCTCTTTGTATAGTTTGGATGGTAGTTATAGACTGCTGAATATTATAAATAAGATCATGAGGTTTATCGGATATTTTTACGGCAATTAACTCCCCATTTTTATATAGATCTGCAACCTCGACATTATAATCTTTCCCTACCTCACTTATTGAAGTGATTTTTGTAAGCTGTCTGTCTAATAGCTTATAGCCTTGCTCATTGGCCATTTTCTCATTGAACCAATACTCCCTGTACTCCAATTTATCTTTAGAACTACCTTGAGTGATTTGCTGTGCTTTAATTGATTGCCATGCATTGAACTCAACTTCCTTAAGATCATTTTTAATTTCAAAAGTTATGTTTTTTAAGGAATTAGAAAGATATTTCATAAAAGCAGCATTAAATTTATTCCAATCCCCTCTTTTAAGGAAGTAGTGCTCGCTTCCTTCAGTGTAAGTAATGCTAAGAATTTCTTTCAATGATGCAGTGTGACCATTATTAGCATCATTGGTTATTTTAACATAAACTTTATTGATATCATTTATGGCGTTTTTATCAAAAAATTCCTTTACCTCTGTTATTTTTATATCATTTACTTTATTTGCTGATTGATCATACTTACTACTCCCCTCAATTTTTGTGTGCAACTTAAAGTGTGTCAAAGCGTTATTTATTATAATAGAGGCACCAAAAGACTGAATTTCATCTATAATAACATTCGCGTCACCTGTGAGAATTGATTTCAGTAGACACTTATCAAGCTCTTCTATTTTTAATTCGTCAGTTATTTTTTCGGATTTAGGAAATTCAATTATTTCCTTAGTTGCTAATGACGAATCTATATCGTCGAAGACATCAACCAATGCAGTGGGATCTCCATCTAAACTTAGTTGGATTGAGTCTGAAAAAGTAATGTTATTACTTCCCCACTTATCAGTCTCTTTCGCCTTCGTTTTAAGATGTTCAATTGATTCACCAGGAAAATATGATCCTTGCACAAATTTTGAATATGATGACGCCTCCTGACTCTTGCCTCCACAAAAGAATCTACTTTTCTTAAGCAAGATGTTCTCATCATTAGCTATACGCATTGCTACATTTAATCCGAAATCTGCTTCTATAAATTTGCTAAGATAAAAATGCGATTTACCAAGACTAATAAGGTAACAATTTTCAGGGTCTTTTTCTTTAAATCCTATCAGCAGACCAAAATAAAATATATTATGTGGTTTTTCACTTTTTTCGTTAAAAAAATCACTAAAAACTTCCCACCACCAAACTTCATTCCCTTTTAATTTATCAGAGAAATAAAATTTAAGTTGATAAGCCTTATGCGATATAGTTTTTTGCTCAACAAGTCCTTCTTTAGTTATTTTCTTAGTCAACTCAGCCAAGAGCTTCCATGGCATTCTGTAAATATTATAACTCACTGACATTATATAGCCTTTTGTATTTTTATTGTGGAAGAGTGAAATTGTAAGTGTGCAAGTTCATAAAAATGTCTTACCGAGCCAATATATTCAATGAATTTAGCAACTGTGTATCCAAGGTTTCCCTTACCGGTGTGGGGAGTCCGTTTGCAATTCTATAATTCTTGATAGCAGTTCGTGTCGCAGGTCCCATGCTTCCATCTATATTGCCGTTATAGAACCCCTTATCGAGTAACGCGAACTGCACTCGCATGATCAACCGCTTACGTTTTTCTGTATCCGAAGTCAGCCCACTACTTGCACGGTTGGCACCTGTGGTTCCTGCTGAGTTTTTTATGGTTGAGCTATCCGTGTCATTAGAACGAAGCGAACGGACAGACGAAGAAGACGATGGAGAACTGCTCCCTGAGCTGGAAGGGGAAGAAGAGCTTGGTGTGCTGTAAGTTTTCGGATAGTAGGGAGTAGAAGTTCCCCCATAGTATCCACCGCCAGAAGATGATCTATGAGAGCTATGACTTCGATGTGAACTGTGACTGCGATGACCCGCTATATAAAATGGCACATCTGTGTTTAGAGGGGCTATCACCATATCATGCTCGTTAAGAGACATTGCAGGCATATCACTTGCGCCTATTGCTGAGTCACTTGCCCATACAGAGTTATTCAAAGCAAGAAATCCAGGAAGTAATGCTGCGAAGTTAAATTTTTTCATTTGATAGGTCTCGGAGGTTGATGAAAACGGCCTTTTGATGAACTGAAATATCCAGCACAGGAAGACTTCTGAGTGCATTCATCACATTCTTTTGGATAATAATTTTTCCAGTCAGAGATGGACTGTGTAGCAAATCCCCAAGCTCTTTCCGGAAGGTGACACAATGGATAATTGAAGATGGTAAGTGGTATACCCGACCTCTGAGCGGTTTCTACAGCAGAAAGGATCTTCTCGCTATAGCTGTCATGCTCAACGAAGATTGATGACCAGTTCTTGCGGGCCCATCCAATCGATTCCAGCCCCATCAGTGAAATTTGGTTTATATTGGAGAACACACGGCCAGTGAACTCAACGATGTCATCAAGTTCTGTATAGTTAGCCTGTGTAGGGATAATTCTCAGTTCAATGTTGATCCCTGAGTTACCTGCATTGATTAACCCTCTGACTGTCTCATCAAATGCCCCCTCACTTCCAACCAGATAGTCATGAACTGATGACCTTGAAGAATAAAGTGGGATACCAAAAGTAATTTTGATCTTATCGCTTCGTTCTTTCATCTGACGAGTAAAACTAACATCTGAAAATTTCCGCCCATTTGTTAAAACATGTAAAGCAGTGCCTGGCGAGTTTTCGATGATGAAATCGATAAAGTGCAGGAAATCGTCACCATACAGTAGAGGCTCTCCCCCGCTCACTCCTACTACACCATTCAAAGAGAAAGAGGCAATCGCAAGTGCTGACTGACTGAGTAGCCAATCATCGTTTCCAGTCTTAGGAGGCTGCGAACAAAACAGGCAACTGTTGTTGCACCTTTCAGTTACCAGAACCGTATTATGATTTGCTCTTCGGGACAAAATCACTCTGAGCATGTTGCCGTTGTTAACGATCCCGATGTCACCATCTTCTATCGAATCAAAAAGCTCTTTGCTAAAAACAGAGTCTGTGAAATATACAGGTAGCTGTGGATCGCTCTTTGCCTTAGTGACAAGCAAATTTGGGAGGAAAAACTGAGGATTTTCTGGCTTGAATTTGCACAAGCGATAAAATCCCTGCTTAACTGGCAGTTCAGATGAAAACCGGAAAATATCATTTCTTAACACCTCAGACATAAGCCCATCCTTTAAGCATCTCTGCCATAGGCCCATCCTGAGATATCTCGTTCAGAAGGTAGCGGAACATACCTTTGTGGTATTGGCAGAATGTAGACCGGCTCTTGTCACCGACTGGTTCGCCGTGGACACTGATGTTTTGGCAAGGATCTGCACCACAGAAAGGCTGATAGGCGCATGTGTCACAACCAGGCATAGCGAAATTAAATGATGATGTTAATGACGTTCTGTAGAACTCACTATTACTGAACGACAGGGAAGAAAAGTTACCAGCACTAAAATCTGCTTCGGGATTCACTTTCTGGAGCATACGGCTTTCGTCGCTACCGTAAACCTTACCGTCATAATTGAAGAGGATACAGTTCAGAACCACTCCGCTTGGCGATTTCAAGTCTGCATAGCCACTGAAGCCTGGATTAAAGATTCTCTTAATATGGATAGCAGCCGAATGCTCAACGACAGGTATGCCCTTCTGATTCTGAAGTAACACTTCTTCCATCAACTCTTTGTAAAATTCGAAATACTCCGGCATCGAAAAGGTAAAGCTTTGCTTTTGGGCAAATCCGTACGGGCTGACAGGTCTAATAAACATATCCGTAAGACCTAAGCCCAAATGAGCCTCCACTATCGAAACAGGATCTTTGGTAAGTTCTTTTGTTACGGTGGTTACTGTAGCAACACGATTAGAACCCAATTCATCACGTATGAGTTGCATACCAGCGATAGCTCTCGAGTGAGCTTTTGCTCCAGGGAGGATTCGATTCTTATTGTGGATATGTTCATTACCGTCAAGAGATACAGAGAAAGTAATGTTCCTACTTCTCACCCACTCGATGACAGAAGCATCTAAGAGCGACAGGCTTGTAGCAATCACCATTTCAAAAGCTTCAGAGCCGAGTGAAACCTGACATTCGTTATAAATCATTTGCACAAGATCGAATCTGAGGAGTGGTTCTCCCCCCTGAACTTCGATTTTGTATGGCGGTGTTCCCAATTTCTTTATAGCGCTGACAATTTCAGGTATGAGTGTCGGGTCAAGATCATAGCCACTTGCTCCGACTGCTGCTCTGCTAACCTGACAATACTTGCAGGTATGATCACATCTCAGTGTAGGAACTATCATGAAGATTGGCCTAATGGCTAAATCATTCATGAGTCTTTTAGCTAAACCAGAACTTAACGCAGAAGAAGCCAATGAAACCGCGTCATCATTAGCAATAAAAAGCTTACTTTCAAGGCTACCCGATACATTCCGCTCTATCGGAAATTGGTTGCGTGATAGCTGGAAAAGCTCTGCATCCTCAATAAAGTGGTGGAAACCAGCCAGATTACTGATGAAAACCTTGCCATCATTTAATCTATCGAAGTTAAACGGCATGAGCTTCATCCAGCGAGTCTCTCATCAATACTCTTCAGGACATTGCTGATAATCGCTGCTCTAACTCTTCCCGTATGGCTATCAAGAGATTCCCTTAGCTGGAAATCGTTTCTCAACCGTTCAAATTCGAACTGTATTTCCTCACTACACGTATCAAAAAAGACATGCCAATTTACATCGTCATCTTCAAATCGCCACCGTGTATAGGCAGTCATCCAGTAAAGACTGTTTCGTAAAACCCATTCAGAACATGCTGTTTTGCTTATCGTTTTATTCCACATATATGTCTCAAAGAGTTAATTAAACATAACCATTAGAATGGCTTATGTTTTTGTAAGCATCTTCTAAGCCTTCCGGATAGATGACGTAAGACTCTGTGACTGTAATAAAACTAAACCTATTTAAATTCAGTTAGTTACATAAATAACAATCAAGACTTATCCCATATACAATAACATTACCTCTTGAAAGGGTAATTTGTAAATTTTTTTTACATTTTATGATTAGCTGAAAGGACAGGTAACTAGCAGAGCTGTCTCCAGAGGTGTGAGACGTTATCCGTCATTAGGCCTTTAAGAACCAGATAGTTTGCTGATGAGGGCTTTAAGCGCAAAATTATATAGTAGAGTCATAGAGTTACATGTTGCCATTGCCGACATACTTTTCATATGTCATAACTGTAAGAAAGAGATGATGCAACAGTACTTTTCTGTAGAGACTAATCCATTGATATAATAGTATAAAATTAGTTTTACAAACTTCTAGGTTACTTCTGGGATACATTTGAGGTGGTTCAATGCGTTGTAGATTATTTAAAGAAAGGGCATAACAAAACTTCAAGTTAGTGTCCTCATCAGATACACTACATACAAGTCAATCCACAAAAGATAGCTTTATGAAAAATAAAAAAGAAAAAATAATTAAGCCAATAGCATTCCTTTTTATTCTTGTTGTTGTCTTCCCATTATTGGGAATTATTGTAAATGCATTAACCGACGACAAGTTAATAACAAACTCTCCACGAACTTATTTAATCATATGGATTACTATATCATCAGTAATCACATTCCTCTTATATTTAAAAAGAAGTTCATACAAGCAAGCTAATAATTTTGTCCTAACCCTTTCAGCAGCAATGTTTGCACTGATATATCTCTTAACTGGAAATAAAAATTTAGAGGCATTACCTTCACTAGATTTACTAACAACAGAAAAAGGCATTTACTTCCTGAGAGTTATTGTTTTTGTATCCATAACCAATAGTCTCATAGCAAATGCTTTGATTACATTTTTTGAATTCGTAACAGAGTGGATAACTGAAGAAAGAAATAAGAAATAAATATTATTTTTCATAAATGCCTCTTTTAAAGATAAAACTAAATACATTCACAATAAAAGCAACAATGAAGAAAGAGTCCCAATATATAATAATAGCATTAAACATACCAAAATAATTTATATCACTGTCCCACTGGAAAAACATAACTCCATTTAAAGCTACAAAAAATATAATCAAAAATACAAACCACCCCTTAACAAAGATCTCTGAAACTAATAACTTTTTCACTTTCATGCACACCTCCATTCATTAAATACATTTACTTTATAGGCAGAGATGTAAAAGCATCTCTATATTCCATGAAATAACTCTATATTACAAAAAAGTCAACTTAATAAATTATTTTATATTCCGACTTAATTAATTCGTTAATAATTATTATTGTTTAAGATCATAAATTATTGAGATAGCATATTGTTTATTTTAATCTAATGGTAATATTTTGATAAACACGTAAGTACAAAATTTTCTACACACAATAAATAGTAAATAGGGAGTTTGAATGAATTTTTACATTGATGAGTCAGGTAATTTTTCACCAGAAAATTCAACATGGAATTCAGTGGGTATACTGGCAATACCTCAGCAAAAAGAGGATAAAATCACAGCATTTATTAAAAACCTCAAAGATAGAATTGGTCTCAAAGAGGATGATGAATTAAAAAACTATTTTAGAAGAGATTTCGATGTTAAGTTCTTTGATGAGCTAATTGATTTTCTTTTTGATAACAAATGTGTTTTCCACATGTCTTCAATTCATAGTAAAAACATATCCAAAGAAATACTAAGCAATACAAAACTTAACCTAACAAAATCGATAGGAAAATCAAAGACGGATGAGCAAACAAAAAGTGATATTATTCAGAGAATAAATTCACTAAGCGATCAAAATTTTAATCAATGTCTAATCCATATATTCTCACTCCGAAATACTGTTGAAAAATGCCTCTCATTTTACGCAAAAGAAATCCCATCAGATCTAAATGATTTTAGTTTTATTTTCGATCAAAAAGAAAAAAATAAACAAATTTTATACGATACAGTTTTTAATGACTTATATATCCCCTTGCTTAGATTGGACAATTTACTACGCCCTTATTGTGTATTGAATTATGACCTATCCCACTTCAATAAATACATGGAAAAATTGAATCAAGATGAGATACAAAAATCAATAGTTGATAATGAGACTGATTTCAATGTTGAATCTCCAATAACAAACAGTGAATATATCAATCCTTTCTATATCAGTTCTGTTTTTGAAAAGCACACAACTTGTAGTTCCGAAGATTCAACAGGAATCCAAATAGTTGATGTCTTAATATCAAACTTTAATAGAGCCTTAAAAGGGAATTTCGATAGTCCTTTACAGATTGCAAAAGCAATAGGTAAGTTAACAATTAATTCCTATATTGAAGGTGCATATCCTATAGAATTGGTTTACTTAAGTGAAAAATTAACACTCAGTAAAGACGAACTGAGTTTAATTAGTATGGTAGAAGATATGTCATATAAACTTTTTGGCTTTAAGAAAGATCCCAACAACATATACAAGGGCATCTAATTTACTCATTAAAATAAATTACAGAACAGCAAGGGCTAACTCTCCGAAGCTCCGCTTCTCTGAGTTGCCTTGCTTTTCTCCTTTCAGTTGAAAAGAATACGACACGAGCGTCTACATTTTTTAACTGTAATACAATCTTCTTATGTGAATTCAAGGTTTAGAGCTATTAACGCATGAGTTTTTTGCTATTGCTGAAATGGGTTCACATATAGTTAACTCAAATAATTAAAATTGTTAATCAGACTCCCATTTAATGTATAATCGGACTACTTAATTTTATAGCAAATGACCATTCTAAATAAAAAGGTTTAATCTATGAGTAATAATCCAGTTAGCGCATCTTCTGCAACATTACGAAAAGCGGTTAATGGCATATCTGAAGCTACAGGAAAAAAACCTGTTCATACTCGTTATCCAAGTCTCGATTTTGATACTGCGTTAGCAGACATACCAGATGCTATGAAACAAAAGGCTATTGAATGGTATATCCGTGGAATTAAGCGTGGGATGGCTAAGGCGACTGACCTAATGCTAGAAGGTAGCATTTATAAAGAAGCTGAAATCATACACGCACCACCTGTAATAAAATTAAATGTCAGGGTTAAATTCAAAGGGGACGAGTGGAAATCAATTCCATTAAAAATAAAATCTAAAGAAATTGGATTTGACTAATTTCTATTTAACATTTCAGAGTGGTGAGTTAAGTAAAAAATTCTTTCTCATCACTCTGTTTTAAAACCAATAAATCTAACACACTCATCTTTTTGGAGTGTTACTATTGACAATATTCAGGTTTCCTATACAAGTAAATAATCATACATGAAAAGGATTTCATATGGAAAAAATATTAAAAACCGAACAACTTGATTCAACTATTTCGCACGCAGATCCTTATATTAACTCCCCCCTCTATATAACTCTCAGAACTCACTGTGTTAGTGTTCGGCTTAATAGTGAAGAACTGAATATTCTAAATGCCAGACGAGGGGAAAAAAGCAAAGGCGAGTGGCTGCGAACATCATCATTGAAAAAACCTCCTCCAGTAATACCTTCGATAAATATTGAAACCTGGAAAACGCTGAGTGAGATTAATCAGAAGCTGAACCGTATTGCTCTGCATGTTGATAGCAAGAGCAAAGACAGCAAGCTTACCCATACTGAACTATTTGCAGTCAGAAGACAGATCAGTGAACTTCGTCAACATCTTCTTAATGCAGATATTTGGAGTGTCCCTCGTGAAGGGAATGCAGAAGATACGCAGAGGTAAGAGCTTCGCTGGTGTAGCCCTATACGCATTAAAAGCTGGAACCCACCATAGAAGCGATCCAACCGTCATCGGCGGGAACCTGTTGAACGACTCTGCTAAGGATCTTATCGCTGAGTTTGATCGCAGCAAACAGCTTCGCCCGGAAGTAGAAAAAGCGGTGTGGCACAATTCGCTTCGGTTGCCCTGCGGTGAAAGCCTAACCAATGAACAGTGGGTATCATTTGCCAACGACTACATGCAACGCATGGGGTTCAGTGATACTCATCTCAGGTGTTATGTGTTGCACGACGACGAAGCCGGCCAGCACATACACATTATCGCCAGCAGGATTGATTTGAACGGCGGTAAGTTGTATTTAGGCAGGAACGAGAACCTTATCAGCACCCGGATCATTAGCGAACTCGAGATTACTCATGGCCTTACTATTACTAAAGCAGCATCTTCAACCAAACCGGCACAACCGAAGCGGAAGAAGTTATCCCGTAGCGAAGAGATGCTTGAAGCACGAACGTCTTCACCCTGCCCTAAGAAATCGCTGCAGTTCATACTTGATAAAAGTTTAATCGACAATCCAGATCTTCAAACTTTTATTAACAGGCTTGGTGACGAAAACGTAATCTGGAATGCAAATGTTGCCTCTACCGGAAAAATGAACGGGTTCTCTTTTGAATATAATGGCATCGCGTTCAAAGCCTCACAATTGGGCAAGAGCTACTCCTGGGCCAATCTTCAAAAACGACTTAACTACAACGCAGAACACTTACAGGGTCTAAGAGCCAGCATATCTACAAAAGAGGCTCCTGCTCCTGCTCCTGCTCCTGCTCCTGCTCCTGCTCCTGCTCCTGCTCCTGCTCCTGCTCCTGCTCCTGCTCCTGCTCCTGCTCCTGCTCCTGCTCCTGCTCCTGCTCCTGCAAAAAAGGTAAACAATACAACGAAAGAATCACTAACTATTTCTGAGAAAATAGCTTCTCTTACTCCAAAGGCTTCTATTGCTCTTACACCGGCTTTAACACCGAAGACAGCGGTCAAGGAAGATAAGCGCAGACGTATAATTAATGCCGTTCTCGATTTGCAAAATGAGCAAAAAATCAGGAATGCAAAGCTTCTCCGCTTCACCCCATGGAGCCCCCTAATTAACTCACTGAAAATATACGGTTTTTGTTTGCTGTATTGCTTTAGAAAGTTTAAGAGTATCGTGAGAATTCACGCATTAACCCCATCTATGCAAGCGCATTTTGCTGGCAATCTAAAACGACATAAATAACAACTAATTGCCTTAGCATGAAAATAACCATAGCAAATAGCTGGATTAATTCATTGATTTTACGGGAAATAATTGATCGGTTTTACAGATCAATTATCTTATCTTGATAGACTTTACCTATCATAAGTTAGCCATCGATCGGTACAAACGTTTTTACTTCAGTCTGATAAACATCGAAGATTCATCGAGATAAGCCTGAACATGGTTAAAAAAATCTATATGGAAAATAAAATGAAAAAATATACATTAGTTGCAGCAGTCATAATTTCGTCTTTCCTGCTTGCAGGTTGCGACAGCGAACCATCGGAGCAAGACATATTCGGTGCCTTAAACAAATCTGTAGAAAGCGGAAATTCCGCAGTTCGAGCTATTAATCCCGATGTTTCACAAGCAATGCTCAGAAAACTTAACTCTGTTAAGAAAATTGATTGTGCAAAAGAATCCGATAAAAGTTACAAATGCAATGCTGAAATAAGTATTAATAATGAAAACAGGACAACTTCAGTTACATTATTGAAAACCGATGATGGCTGGAAAGCAGTCGGTAATTAAATCAGTGATAGTCAAAAAGCTCCCTTCTGGGAGCTTTTTTTATAGACGTTTCACAATCTGACTCTCTTTCGTATATCACTTTTATTTTTAATTCTATTAGTTATTTCACGCTTCTCATACTGTGCTTTTAGTTCTATATACACCTGTTCCAGTCTCACTTGATTCCCTTCAATATAATCTACAAGTGCTGTAAGTTGTAAGAACAGGAATTCTTTATTTTGTAAATTACTTATGAAATTACTTTTCATACACTTGAATAAGCCACAAAACATTTGCATTATGTTATCTATATTAATCGTGGAACTACTATAGCAATTACCTGAATAAAAATACTTTAAGTGATACCCTACCAAGATCAAATATAATTTGTATGTGAAAATATCATCTTCTTGTTTGTATTCAGCACAAATATACTTATCTATAAGTATGATCAACTTCTCTTCTTTTGATAGAAATTTCTTTTTATTATCCATAAATTGCATCCTTGCAAGTTATTTTTATCATCCTGATATTTAATAAATATCATAATTAAATTGAAAAGCAAGATCTCTGTAAAAATATATTTACATATTGTAGATTTTATTTTACACCACATCCATATTTCTCAGGCAAGGGTTCATTTAACTGGTGTGACTTAACCCCATATTTATACGAGTTGTATTGCCATTGTGTGAACTGTTCTTTATATCTGTTATTTTGTTTTCTAAGAATCTCAATTTCCGCTTCCATATTTTTAATTCTTTGTGCTGCGATATTCAAATTAGCAGGTTTTTTTAAAGGGAGTTTACTTTCTTTCAACATTTTTCTTTTTAATAAATATGCTTCTACAATTTCTTTATGAAGAGCCAATGATTGACGAGTTGGTTTCTTCCCAATGTGTGGTATTAATTTTCCACGTAGTGCTTCCCACGTTAATTTCCCTTCCCAAGTATGAATGATTACATTTATCTTTTTTATATCTGCCTGCGTTAAATGTTTAGCCATATATCCTCCAATTTTATTATTTATATTATTTTAATTTACTGCATCTTTTTATCTAAAATAGATAATATTTCTTCGTGATGTTGAACCCACTCCTCTGCACCGTAAAAACCATCACCTACTGCCTGAATCGCCTTCTGATGTAACGACCGGATTGTTTTGATACTTTGCGCTTGCTGTTTTTCACTCATGGCATCATAGCCTGCCCATCCAAGTGTCGCTGTTTTTGATAACTTTTTGCAGGGTGGAATTATGTAGTCATGGACACAATAACCATTAGCCGTTAGGTGAACAGCTCCATGATCTAACTCATCAAAGATTTTTTCACTCAAATGAGTTCCAACCTGGCCGCAATAGCGGTTGTTGCCGAGCTTCAGAGACCCTACTTTTTCAAGCATTTCTTCTTGCGAGACATGGTTATAAACACGATTCTGCGTGATGCTGACTCGTCCCGACCATTTTGCTATCTCCAATTCGGATAAATCGCCAAGGTGTGCCAAAGTATTGAGAAGATGTCTGGGCTGATGGGAACGGAGGTATAACGCTTCGCCTGAATCATCTAGATAACCAAAACGCGAAAAGACATTTTTCATTGTCTGCCCAGTTTTTCTCGCCTTTTCTATATCCTGCGTAAAGAAGCCATAGGTTGGTCTGTAAAGGGCATAAAAAACGGTCAATCTCCTTTCATTGCACTGATGCAGATTCAATAGACACAACGCATTGCTACATTTAACTGATTTATCTTCATCAAACCAGGGGAATTTCTCAGGTAGCAAGCCAACTACCATTTTCGATAGTGCTCTTAAAGTGTAAGCCCCGTCTGCTGGATTAAGGAATGAAACTCCACCGTCGATACTGGTTCGCTTTACCTTATCGATGCATTGCTTCTTATCATTCAGTTGATAGCCAAGTGCATGGCAAAGCTGAACAACATCAAGTGGCTTATCTTCCTGCACTGCAGGACAAAGTTCATGTCTGTAAAATTTATCAGGCGAGGATTCATACCATTTAGCAAGAGAGCGTGCATTTTCAGACAGCCTTCGCAGTCTGCTAATTGCTCTTCTGGCAACAGGCACCATAACGTCAGGTATCCACTTGATAGTAGCTCCATAGCCTTTTACTGAAAAAAAACGAAGCCCATATCTCTCTATTCCATTTTTATCATTTCGAGTAATTTCACAGTCAGCAGGCAAGGCCAGAATTTCTGAAGCTCGACTTGGGGCGCACATCAGTAATGCAAAAACAGAAGTCGTAAAAAGGTCTCTCTCGCTGAGTTCTTCATCCGGCAGGGAAAAAATCTCAGCGATAGCGAGTAAAGCTTGCTGATCAGGTAATTTATTTTTTCTGTCTGCATCTTCTTTTTCTGGAACATAGTTGTTTTTAGTATTTCGCTTTACTGGATTGGTCCAACTAAGAAATCCACACTTTAAAAAATGTTGTTCAGATAAAAACTTACCAAGTTTTTCAAGCTCATACGCACACATATAAAGGACATTATTTTCATAGTGCTGACCTGCTATCTGTAAAGCCTCGTCCAGAACAACGACAGAAGTGTTATAAACGTAAGCGCTCTGACAAACTTGCAAAAGTGCTTTTTCCAGACACTTTAACGCCATCATTGTTGTGCCGGGATTTTTAACAGGACTTAATGCCTGCTGGTATCGGATATAGCTTCTTGCAAAATTCACAAAATTTTTATCTAGCAGGTATTCATCTTTCAACACGCCCCTACCCGTATCTAACTTTCGAAAAACGGCAATACCTTTCCATACAGGACAATCCCATTTCAGATCTGCACCGAACACGGTTAACTTATTACGGCAAAAGTTGTTAAAATCATGAACATTTCTTTCTGCATCTAAATCAGAGTAAGACTTGAATATCACTATATTATTCATATAAAAGCCTCGTCACTCTCAATATTATTATTCGTTATTCTAAAATAAACGCAACTATGGCATGGGTCTTCAAGAAAATCAGTGCAGGATAAACATGCTCTATTCTTCAACAAATTACTATTATTAAATTTTGTATCTCCATTAGATTTCCCAAGAAAAACATTAGCAAGAAAAGCCAACTTAGCTGAGACAGCCTGATTGATCTTTTCAACATTATCAGGCAGATTTTCGACATAAATCCCAGCACTGTAGATTGAGGAATGGTCTAACAATTCAGAAATAATCTGCACGCTATACCCATCTCTGGCAAGTCTTGTCCCCAGCGTATAACGTAGTCTTCGTGCATTAATTTTCATTGATTCTCCTGTTCGTTCCGAGATAACTCCTTCTATTTTAATTATTTTACTCAGAACATAGTCAACGACGTTTTTAGGCACATGAAGTCTGTCAGAACTAAGTAATCCTAAAATATCTTTTTCGTCTGCCGTGATTTTACGACCAGACTTACTCATAAATATAGGAACCTCATTTTTCTCCGCTGAAATAAGTGTCCTGCCGATTGTTTCCTCAACCAATTTGACTGAACAAACAGCCTGCTCATGAACAATATTAAAAATGTATTCACTAAGAATTAACTTTCTGAAAGATTTTCTAAACTCAAGCCCCTGCTTTATTCTAGGGAAATTCATGTAATATTTAACTTTGCCATTGATCGTCGATTCTCTTACAATATCTTTAAATTTTAGTGAAGTAATTTGCGCAGGTCTTCTTCCTGTAAAACTTACCAACAGCGCCAAAGAAAATTCATATAAATTTATTTTATTGAATTCATAAGCATTTCTAATTGCCCTGTTGAATGTATAATGCTCAGGGTCTGTTAATGGGCCTTGTTCAGGATTTTCATTTTTTACCGCATCCCCTGCTTCTTTAACTTTCAACTTCATTGCATTGAAAAGTGATATAACCTTTTCATCAACTCCGTAATATCCCAATGAATACCATGTTTTGAAGAAACTCCTCAGTGTGACTAAATATTGAACCCTTTGTTTCGGCAGTGTATCTTTATAATTTAAAATAACTGTCTCTTCAATATAAGCAGGGGTCATCTTCTTAATAAAATCATGTATGTTGTTATTGATCTTTATAACGTAGCTTGGACTATACTTGCAGGCATAATAGGCAAGCGTATTTATATATCCCTCAGTTAACTTTGGATGAAGAAATCTTGATACATATCTAACATTTACTATGTTATTACGATCTAGCACCCATTTCTCATCATTTATACAAAATGAATAATCAGGTTGCTTCGCGGTTAAATACACCTTATCTTCTTGATGTTTTACATTATTCATATAGCTCTCTCCATAAATTCATTTTGAATCACCAATGAGGTCTTATGAGCCTGTTCTACGATATGTCTTGCGTTGTATATTTTTGCCATTTCCGAATCAACTACCCACCCCATAATATAAGATCGAATCTGGGCTTCCTTTTCCTCTGAAAAGGGTTCATCCCTCTCATCCATCATTCTGGAAAACTCATAGTTCCAAGTATGTCTCAGCATATGCCCACTTAACTCATTTAACTCTGGGTGAGCCTTGCTAATTATGTTGATGATTTTATGATATGCCGACATTGATAAAGGCATTCCAACTGTTTTTCCTAATTTATTGGTGATGAAAAGAAAATCATTACCTTTTGCATTTTTAACTTTGTTTCTTTCTACAATAATATAATTATAGATCTCTCCCATTAGGGTCTCTCCAACAGGTAATTTCCTTTCGCATGTTTTCACGAGAGGCTGATTCACTCGTGGATCAGACTTATCATCAGCTCGCCTTTTTATTGCAATAGTAGAATGTGCAAAATCAATATCGCTGATCCTTAGATTCAAAAGCTCTCCTGCTCTTATACCAAATGAATAAAGCAACAGCATTATTAATTGATTTCTTTTCTGCACTTCGGAAGAAAATGGATTATTATCCGAGTTCGGTTTAACAATATCAAATAAGTAGTCAAGTTGTTTTTGATTAAGAGCCTTATCTGGTATCTCTTTTTTATACCTGTCTACATTCGATGGTCTTTTACTTTTTACCGCTGTAATGAAATTTTTTATTTTTAATTCTACATTTTTATCGTTTGATAAAGTCAAATAGACTTTACAGAGCCATTGCATGTAGTCACAGATAACACTGAACCTAAAGTAATTAGTTGGATTTTTTGCTACAGGTAATTTACAACTTGGAGTGCCTTTTCCTTGTTTGTAATTTCTCGACATATAGTCTGATAAAACTTCAATTTCATTGAAACTTAAAAACTCTAGTTTGAAAATCCTTTCTTCAATATCTATATTATTTATAGCAAAGTAGCTATGTAACATAGCTACAATACCTGCGATTGACTTTATAGTATTAATTGAGTTTGAACGATTTCTTACTTGGGTTATCAAGTAAAGATTTGGATAATAAATTGGCTCCCCCGTTATTTTATCAACAACGTGGCAAAACCTTTCTCCATTATCAAATACAAAAGAATTTATTGCATATTTTTTCATATGTCTCCTTATAAACCTTACACTTATGTATAGGTGCGGTATATTGTTAAACTATGATTTTATTTTTTACAAAAAAAATGCACATGTATTTATATTTTATTGTTCGAAGTCAATTATTTAACAATGAAAAATTTCGCACCTTATATAAGGTGAATCTAGTTAATGTTATGTACACCTAATACTTAGAAACGAGTGTCAAACCTAAGTAGAATAAGACACTCAATGTTTTCGTAAAGTATTTTGTAAAGTTTAACCCTGTATTTATCATTCAAACTTTACATTTTCACAAAAGAGTTTTTAATCCAATATGGTATTGAATTATTCTTTTTGAAAGACGTTTAAATTCTTCTGGACATTTAATTAGTGCAAACCATGTTTCATAAATATAGAATTGGTCAAAAATATCAAGCTTAGAGATAGACTCTAATGGTTCTCTCACATTGCCAACCAGATACTGACTTAACCAGTAAACAATCCTTTTGCTAAATTCATTGTCCGGTAAATCATATATTGCTCCTTTTGCGAAGATCTCATTAAAGAGATTCTCACCAAGATTGCACATATGGTTTTCTTCATTCATAAACTCTTCGATATTCATGATCATGTCTCCCAGATTAAGCAACATTTTTTCGACTTGTTTCGATAACAGAGTGAATCCAGGCATCAATCTCACTTTCTACGAAAGCTACTGCACGAACACCGATCTTCACAGGGGCAGGAAATCGACCTTCACTAATAAGACGATAGATCCAAGCTTTACCGAAACCTGTTCTTTGTAAGACTTCTGGAAAACGAATTAAATTTTGGTTTGTTAAGTTCATTTGGTCATCTCCGGTTTTTTCGTTAAGGAGATAATAACCACACATACTTTTATCTATGAAGGGAGTGTTGATAACTAGGAATTTGGATGAGGAAAAACGGAGGGGATTTATGGGGAAGAAAAAATTTTTCACCCTCCCCTTGACAGCTAACATGATGATTAGAAGCTAAAATCCATCAAGATCTGCAATTGGTATGTTCGAAAGATGACTGTTTTTATTGATGAAATACTCTAAACTACGGCTTGTTTCACCTTTCAAGGTTTTCTCTGCAACCGGTCTGTCGGTATCTTTAATGTGATCCTCTCCTCTAATCTCATTAGTAAAATCTGGGTATAACACGCGGGATATTATCATATTAGAAATATTTACTTTTTTAAGACTGGCCCAAATCAATAGATCCATCATCGGAATGATATTGTGGTCAACTAACTTTCTTATTTTTGCAATGCCAACCTTTTCAATCTTCCTTGATTCAATTTCATATTCGCTTCTCCAAACGGGCAACATTGTTTGTAAGGCTGAAATGACTTCCTCATCACTCGATAAACCTAAGTCAAATGAGACATACATTTTGCTATTATTTTTATTAAGGAAAAGCTCTCTCATTGTTTGAGTTATAGGTTTACCTTTTAACTCTTTTTTGAAATCCCCATTTTCATCAAAACAATCAACATCGAACATTACTAATTTCTTTTCTTGTTTTCTTAAATCTTCAAAACTCACCTGTTCAATATGTGTTTGTCTTTTAATAAAGTGGTCAGAATGATTAACTTCTTGGCTTAAAATTGGATTACCATTTAGTATGGATTTCAGATTTTGATCATCGTCTTCCCATTCAAAGTTTATGCTATCAAGAATTAATTCCCTAAATACAAGCTCCTTATATAGCTCCTTGATAGTAAGCGATTTAACTTGAACATAGTTATTTATGTCAAACCAATTTTTCAATTCCTCATAAGGACTTACCACTTTCATTAATCCCTCCGCAAAGTGAATGATTCAATGAGTCGAAGCTAATTTTTTCAATTTTTAGTGGGTTCTCCCCTACCAATGCTTTTTGATAAAGGAGAACCAACAACTATCAGTTATTTACAGATTACACATTTTTGAAATCAAATGGAGACACTTGCCTTACTTTTAAAGCGTCCAGATAATCTGCCCACCACTGGACCATTAGCTTACGCTCACCCAAATGTTCGGCTTTATGTATGTAAGCAGCACGCACTGAATTACGCTCTTGGTGGCTCATCTGACGCTCTACCGCATCCTTTGACCATAATCCGCATTCAACTAGAGCACTACATGCCATCGCTCTAAAACCATGACCACATACGTCAGTTTTAGTGTCATAGCCCATCCCACGGAGAGCTGTGTTCACCGTGTTTTCGCTCATCGGTTTTCCAGGGTTGTGATCACCGATAAAAATCAGATCATATCCACCGCTGATTGCTTTGATCTCTTCCAAAACTATTAATGACTGATTACTTAACGGAACAAGATGAGGAGTGCGCATTTTGGAACCTCGATGCGAGTGTTTTACTCCTTGCAGTGGCTCACGTTCTGCTGGGATGGTCCACATTGCATTATCGAAATCAATTTCTGCCCACCGAGCAAAACGGAGTTCACTTGAACGGATAAACACTAATAAGGTCAACTTCACGGCTAATTTAGTTAGCCTTCTACCTTTAAAACTTTCAATTCGATCCAGTAGCTCAGGAATGTGTTCAAAATCTAGAGCAGGCCGATGCTGACGTTTCGCTACCGCAATCGCCCCCGCCATTTCCTGTGCCGGATTATAGTCGATTAAGCCACTTTGAACGGCAAAACGCATTATTGCTGTCGTTCGCTGTTGCAGACGAGCAGCAACCTCAAAACGCTTTGTTGCTTCAACGACTTTAATGGGTGCGAGCAAATCTTTTGTTTTGAGATCGGCAATCCTGCTTTTGCCTATGGAAGGGAAAAGATTATCAGCCAAACTTTTCAGCACACGTTCGCTATGAGAAGAAGACCATTTTTTGCTACAAGCAGCGTGCCAATCTCTGGCTACTGCTTCGAAGGTAGTCGAGCCACTTTGTTCAATCTTGTCTTCTTTTTTCTTTTCGGCTGGATCGATACCATCAGATACCAATTTCTTCGCCATTTCCCGCCGCTTTCGAGCATCGGCAAGAGTGACTGTTGGATAGACTCCTAAAGCCAGCATCTTCTGCTTGCCACCGAAGCGGTATTGAAGACGCCAGTATTTTGCACCATTAGGGTTTACCAGAAGGTGCATACCTTCGCCATCAGTGAGTTTGAATGGTTTGTCTAACGGCTTTACCGTTCTTACCTTGATATCAGTGAGTGCCATTGGCTAACCCCCTGCTGTTGGTATCAAATGTTATCGAATCGAGAATACCAACGGTTATACCATCATAAGTTGGTAGATGTTGAGAGAAAAGAGTGGATGTCAATAGACATGTTTTTGGGGAGAAACAGCGTAACTGCTGGATTTTAGAGACAAAAAAAGACGTCAATAGACGTCGATTTTGTACTATTTGGTGCCGAAGGCCGGACTCGAACCGGCACACCTTGCGGCGGTTGATTTTGAATCAACTGCGTCTACCGATTTCGCCACTTCGGCACAGAAGTAGTATGCGGAAAACGAGTGCATTATACCTAGCCACGACCCTCACGCAATACTTATCCTGCATTCAATTGTTTAAGTGCCTAAAAAAACGGCGAAGGCGCGGTAAAAAACATCTGCGCGAGTATTTTATCAGCAATTATCGCCCTTAATCTGCGGTCTAACAGCGGTTGGGGCGTCGTTTTTGTCTAGCGTAATCTCGTTTCCGTATGCCTTTAGGAGAGATTGTAACGCTTGCCCCTGTTTCTCTGGGGTTGCTGTTCGTAAGTTCCATCATTACATTGCGGTATACGCTTCTCTCTAGGAAACCTTATGTCCGCAAATAACCCGTATTTTGTTGAAGTTGTCGAATCACATGAGCTCATTCAGCGGTGGTTTGCCAATGCGTCTGCCAGCGAAGCGCTCTGTGAACGGCTGCTATCGCATTTTAGCCCTGCATTCACCATGGTGGGGATGAGCGGCATGATGCTGAATTATCCTGCAGTGTGTGCATTTTTCCGCGCAAATGGAGGCACCAAAACAGGGCTGAGAATTGAAGTCTCAGAGATGACCATCATCGCTGAATGGGAAAATGGCGCGGTCGTTAGCTATAAGGAAACACAGACACAGCCGGAACAGCCAAAAACCGTTCGCTTCTCAACGGCGGTCTTTGAAAAAGACAGTCAGGGGAAAGTGTTATGGCGTCATCTGCATGAAACTGCAGCGCATCTCTGAGCGCAAGACGTAAAAAAGGCGGGATATATCCCGCCTTTCGGTAACTCACATCAAGTGATTATGCAATCAGTTGATTTTAATTGGCATGCCTGAGCGTGCTGCTACTGCATTATCAACTGCGCTGGTCTGAACGCTTGGATCAGAAACAATTTTGTTGATAGCGTCGGTCAGCACCACAGGCACTGGCGCATCAGAGTTGAACTGCTGCTCGGTGGTAGAGAGCGGGTTGTGAACCTCGATAAAGCGAGATCCATCAGGCTCTACGGTCGCTTTTACAGGCTCATTGATGAACTGCAAACGAGTACCAACTGGGACGTTATCAAACAGGTATTTGATGTCGTCATCACGCAGACGCACGCAGCCATGGCTTACGCGCAGGCCGATACCGAAGTTGGCGTTAGTACCGTGAACGGCATACAAACGGCCGATGTACAGCGCGTACAGACCCATTGGGTTATCTGGACCAGCAGGGAATACCTGCGGCAGAGTCTCACCGTTCGCGGCATACTCTTCGTGCATTTTTTTGGTTGGCGTCCACGTTGGGCCCGCTTTTTTACGCTGAACCGAAGTGACCCAGTTCATCGGCGTATCACGACCTAACTCACCAATACCAATCGGCAGAACCACGACGGTTTTAGAGCCTTTTGGATAGTAGTACAAACGCATCTCTGCACTGTTAATGATAATGCCTTCACGTGGAGTATTAGGCAGAATCAACTGGTGCGGGATAGTCAGCGTCATACCCGGCTTTGGCAGGTATGCATCTACGCCCGGATTCGCTTCCAACATGTTACTCAGGCCCATTTGGTACTGAGCAGCAAAATGTTCCAGAGGCTGTTTGTTATCTTCTGGCACTTTTACCTGAATGTTTTCACCAATCAGACGGCTGTTATTCGCCGGTAAAGGGTATACCACGGCAAATGCAGACTGCATAAAAGCAGTCGTTGCCAGAAGCACCGTGAAGAGCGCACGGATACTCATTTTCATGTTTATATTCCTGTTGGGTGCTAGTACCGCGCGCAGGCGGTTGTCGATTTTAGCCAGTGAAGACTGGATGCGCATTA
>Ga0308156_1001510_pt1 | contig 26486 bp, 20 predicted proteins | sample PhyAR2_FD_201041 | JGI IMG/M metagenome (GOLD analysis project Ga0308156, IMG submission 201041) | Phyllosphere microbial communities from UC Gill Tract Community Farm, Albany, California, United States - DLSL A.R2 | ecosystem: Host-associated > Plants > Phyllosphere > Unclassified | place: USA... | reverse complement strand
CTCGGCAGGGTATAAAAGAAATACTTAACATCATCAAGAGTTGCGTTATTAAAAATACCTTGTTCAATTAACGTCTGCTGCAAAAACTGTTTTTCATTTAATACAGAATCTGAAGATTCATCCCAAAAACGGTGACGCATTGCCATCAGATTGTTGTGTTTATAACTCATAAATTGTCAGCTCAGACTTTAAATCTAAATAAAATATATGGAGTCGAGCCACGAATATCAAGGTGAGATTATTTTTTCTTCAGTTGCTGATTGAATTTTTATGTAACTGTTGTAAATAGCCTAAGCAAATTTAAAAATTTTTCTAAAAAAACTATAATCGAAATAATTTCATCTATAACACCATTTATCATGACTCCTGCATGCAGATTGTTAAAAAGTAATAAAATTGAATTTTCTATTCATGAATATGAACATGATTCAAATGCCAAAAGTTTTGGGTTAGAGGCAGCCGAAAAATTAGATTTGGATGTAAATGAAGTATTTAAAACTTTAATGGTAAGTGACGATAAGAATTATTTTGTTGCTGTCTTACCGGTTAATCACCAATTAAATTTAAAAAAAGTTGCTACGGCGTTTGGATGTAAAAAATTACAGATGGCTAATCCTAAAGTTGCCGAACGTTTGACGGGGTATTTAGTAGGAGGGATTAGCCCTCTAGGTCAAAAGAAGCGTTTAAAAACCGTCATTGATGCATCAGCACAAAAATTTAGCAAAATTTATGTCAGTGGCGGAAAAAGAGGGCTTGATATTGGTTTAAATCCTAAAGATTTAGCTCAGCTTTTAAATGCACAATTTGTTGATGTGCTTGATCAATAATAAAAGTTTAGAAGCTTACTCTAGGAACTAATCATTATTCTTATCTACTTTTAGAAAATACTTTGTAGAGAGATATAGCTCATTGCAGATCTTTCTTTATTTTCCAAAAAAAGATAAGCACAAATAATTAAGAAAAAGCTTGAACTATTAAATGAAAATGATTATCATTATTGTTAATGAAGATATAGTCATAACCCTAATAAAGGGGAGGAAATTATTTGTAATATAGAGCTTATATTCTATTACTTTATGCTAATTTTCTAGGAAATTTAAAGTTATACCAGAAGCTCAGATAAGAATAACGGCGAAAGATGAGTTGATTTCTGGTATGTGTGCACCTGCAAGATATTATAAAAACATGCAGGTCCAAGCAGCGGTAAATGGAACTAAGAAAAATAAATACGATCAGCGCAACAAAAAGAATAAACCAAGAGCAGCAAGCAAGGATGGCTTGCTGCTCTTGTATTTAAAGCCAGCTTCATAATTATTTATATTGTTCAACCTTTTTAGGCTTATAACTCTGCTCAGTAACAGTTTGCTTATATTTTTGACTAAAAAATAACCACTAATGTTTCATTTATTAACATCCTGCCTTTTTATCCAATTTTTTGTATACCCTGAATAAAACATGATCAAAAAAGAGGTAAAAACGTGCTTATTTTTCATGGAAAACCTGTTCATGGAGCAATTTTTGATATGGATGGGACAATGTTTGATACTGAGAGGTTGCGGTTTCAAACATTGCAACACGCATCTCAAGAACTCATTGGACAGGAATTTTCACACGAATATTTAATGCAATGTTTAGGTTTAAGTGCAACTACTGCTGAACAATTAGCTCAACGTTTGTATGGTGTGAATGTTCCATATAAAGAGATACGAAAAAGAGCCGATGAGATGGAGCTTGACCACATACGAAAACACGGCGTACCTATCAAAAAAGGTTTGGTTCAAGTTTTAGAACGTTTAAGAAAATCGGGTTTGAGAATGGCTGTGGCTACTTCAAGTCGTAGAGCAATTGCCGAAGAATATTTAATTAACGCAAATGTTTATAAGTTTTTTGATGTGATTACTTGTGGGGATGAAGTACAAAATGGAAAGCCTCATCCTGAAATATTTTTAAAAGCAGCAAGTCAACTTCATTTAGATGCTAACCAATGTTTAATGTTCGAAGATTCTGAAAATGGCTTAACGTCAGCGCACACATCAGAAGGTCAAACGATTTTATTAAAAGACATTAAAGAACCAAATGATGAAATGTTGGCAAAAGCCGATTTTTATTACGATCAGATGTATGACTTTTTAACAGATCTTGACCAATTTATTCCTGTTGCGGATATGCCAGAAGTACAAGAATCTTTTCCGCAAAGCCTAAATCAACTTACCGTTGGGATACATGGTTTTGGCGCTATCGGTGGTGGTTATATTGCACAAATTTTGTCACATTGGGATGGATACACCAAACCAAAACGAATTATTGCTTCTACCCGAAACAGTCTATTCCGTGAAGCGGTAAACGCGTTTGGAACTTATAGCATTCGCTATGGGCAGTTTTCTTATGATGAACGTATTGAAAATATGACAATTGTTGACTCAGACAATGAACAGCAAATGTTAGAGATGTATACCCATTCAAGTTTGATCGCACTGTGTTTGCCTGAACAAGCGATTGAAGCTGAGTCAAAAACGATTGCAAAAGGCTTATACGCTCGTTTTAACTCGGCATTAGAAACATGTATAGAGCCGTTAACTTTCTTAATTATTTTAAATAAAGTTGGCGCAAAATATTTGGTCATGAAGCATCTTAGAGAAGCACTTTTAGAACTAACTAATGATGAGGACGTGACAGAGCATATTTTAAAAGAACATTACTTTTGCGACACCGTTGTAAACCGTATGGTTTCAAAATTGTCTAATCAAAATCTATATCGTCAGCTTCGCATTAAGCATCATTTTCTTGAACAGCATTTATCTGATGTGGAACATGAAGAGCAGGTCGAAATTGAAGATTGCAATAAACTGACTCAAGATCAGCAAAATCAGGCCTCTTTATATGTAGATAAGATGCGTCGTAATTTTCAGCCGGGACATATATTACAAAGCATGGATCTAATCTTGTTCCATAGCGAAACCGATATGCCAATTTATGTAGAAAAAGGTAGCCCTTTACTCGAAAAATTGCGCCAAGTTGTGTTGGTTGAGCAGATTACAGATATTCAATTAATCAAAAATCGACTGTGGAACGGCGTACACGCGATGCTTGCTTGGTATGCATCTTTACTGGGTTATGATTCTATTGGTGTTGCTATGGGCGATAGTTCTGTTAAAGCATTTGCAGAGAATTTAATTACAGAAGTAAAGCAAGGACTTGCAATCGTATTACCTAACTATGCAAAAGATTTGGATCGACTTGCGCAAAGTTTTCTAGATTCATGTGAATATGCATTTAAAGATCCATGTCAGCGTGTGGCGCGAGATCCTCTACGAAAACTGAGTCACAATGAACGGGTAATAGCTTCAATTGTGATGAATATGAGTCATGACTTACCCTATAAAAACTTATTAAAGGGTGCTGCTTTGGGTTATGCCTATGCAATTCAATTTTTAGAAATTGATGAGACTGATGCGGTTAAACATTTGCAGCAACAAATTCAGAACTTAGATTTGAGTACAGTTCAGAAACGGCAGTTGGAAGTTGAGTTGACGCAATTAATTCAATATTTATTTTCTGAACAAGGTAAGCAACCTTTGAACATGAATAGTACTAACTCCAACACTACGCATACTCAATATGCTTAAATTCGTTCAATGAATTAGCTCTCTACAATTGAATTGAAAGGTAAACATGTTTTAATACAAAAATTGAATCATTTTGAATTAAAGCTGTGCTACTAAAACCCTCTACGCTCATGGTACCAACATTTATCCGGGATTATCCGGAATGGCATCTTGGGCGTCAAAATTATGCCTTATGGTATCTGGAAATTAATGATCAAAAATTGGTTAATTATTTAGATGGGTTGCGCGCGCTTTTTTCAGATTTTTTGTTAGAACCGAATATTCGCCAATATCATGTCACTCTGTTTATATGTGGTTTTTTGACTGATGAATCTAAACTTTATAAAGATGATTTTAGTTTTAGTGAGTTTGAGCAACAGAGAGAAATTTTAAGAAAAAAGAATTTTGCATCATTTGAATTAAAAATTGGAGCAGTTGATAGTTTTAGTAGTGCTTTATTTGTAGAAATTCAAGATGCCGGAAATATCTTATCTCTAATACGACAAAAGCTAGGCATGGTTTCTAATGAAATTGCAGCTTTAGATTATTGCCCACACATTACCTTAGGTCTATATAGAGAAAATTATAATAGTGATTTGATTTTACAAAAAATTTCTGAATTACCTGTACAATATAAACATGCTGAATTTGAACATAAAATTCAGCATTTGACGTTTGGTTATTATCAGGCCCAAACTTTACAAGGTAAGTTATATCCATATCAGCATTTATTTTTAGGTGATTCATGTTGCAACTAATTTTGGGTGGTGCTCGTTCTGGTAAAAGTCGACTGGCTGAACAAACGGCAATATCTATGCAATTAGCTGTGACTTATGTCGCGACGGCGCAAGCGCTTGATTCAGAAATGCAAAGCCGAATTGCACATCATCAAAATCAGCGTCCTGCTCACTGGTCTTTGATCGAAGAGCCATTATTTTTGGCAAAAACTTTGCAAAAAATTGATCAACCTAATCAAATCATTCTGGTGGATTGTTTAACGCTCTGGCTAACGAATTTGTTACTTTTAGATGATCAAAATGTTCAAGAGTTTGAATGTGAGCAACTAATAGATGTTTTACCTAAGCTTCAATCAGAAATTATTTTAGTAAGTAATGAAACTGGTCTAGGTGTTGTGCCATTAGGCGAGATTAGCCGTCGTTTTGTAGATGAAGCAGGAAGACTGCATCAAGCTTTAGGACAAATTGCAGATAAGGTTATGTTTTGTGTGGCTGGTTTTCCAATGATTTTAAAAGGTGAGAAGTAAAATGAACTGGTGGTTAGAATCTGTACAGCAACCTAATTTGGAAGCAAAACAACAAGCTGAGCAACATCAACTCCAACTCACCAAACCTACAGGTGCATTAGGTGATTTAGAGCAGATTGCAATTACACTTGCCAGTTTACAGTCCAACGCTCATCCTCAAGTTGACCATCCGTGGATCACAGTCTTTGCCGGTGACCATGGCGTGGTTGAAGAAAATATCTCTGCATATCCTCAAGCTGTCACACGCCAAATGTTGCAAAACTTCACAACTGGTGGTGCAGCAATTAGTGTAATTGCTAAATATCATCAAGCTCATTTGCAAGTCATTGATTGTGGCACAGTAGGTGAAGCATACGAATATGTCGGTGTTGAACGTCATTGTATTCGTGCAGGGACAGCAAATTTTGCCAAACAAGCTGCAATGAATGCTGAAGAATGCCGTGCTGCTTTAGAGTTAGGGAAAAAGAGCGTAGATACAGCTAAAGCCGACGGTGCAGATATTTATATTGCGGGTGAAATGGGTATTGGAAATACCTGTTCTGCTTCTGCCTTAGCATGTCTTTTATTAAATGATACGGCTGAGCAATTAACTGGTGTAGGTACAGGAATTGGTGCCGATCAGTTAAGACATAAAATTGAAGTGATTGAGCAGGCAATAGAGCGTCACTATCAACATGTGATTGGGGATGCGTTTAAAACCCTAAGTGCTGTAGGCGGCTTGGAAATTGCGGCCATAACTGGTGCTTACATTCGATGTGCTCAAATTGGCTTACCTGTAATTGTGGATGGCTTTATTAGTTCGGTAGCAGCTTTATGTGCAGTACGAATGAACCCTAAAGTACGTGACTGGATGTTATTTGGTCATCAATCGGCGGAATATGGCCACCGTCGCATTTTGCAAGAACTCAATGCCCAGCCAATTTTAAAGATGAATTTGCGTTTAGGTGAAGGTAGTGGAGCAGCAGCTGCTTTGGCATTAGTTAAAATGGCATGCGCATTACATAATCAAATGGCAACCTTTACTCAAGCCGCTGTAAGTGGAGACAAAATTGAGTAAATTGAAAATTGATTTACTCAGACATGGTGAAAGTCAGTTTAGCCATACTTTACGTGGACATTTAGATGATGACCTAACACCAAAAGGTTGGCAGCAAATGCAGTCAACCATTGAGCAAGCTTTAGGTCAGAAATGGGATGTCATTGTAAGTTCTTCGTTAAAACGGTGTGCATGCTTTGCGGAGCAACTTGCTAAAACAACTGAACTGCCTTTGCTTTTAAATCATGACTTAAAAGAAATGTATTTTGGAGACTGGGAAGGAGTTTCAACACAGCAGATTTATGAAACCTCACCAGAGTTGCTAGCAAATTTTTGGCAAAAACCAAGTCAATATTGTCCGCCTGGGGCTGAAACGTTAATGCAGTTTCAAGAGAGAGTTCTGAAAGGTTTTCAAGATTTGCTTGAAAATATGCAAAAGCAAAACTGGCAACATGCATTGGTTGTTACCCATGGTGGTGTTATTAAGCTATTGGCTTGTTTAGCTGGGCAACAGCCTTTAGACGACCTACTTAAAATGCCAGCGGAGCTAGGAAAACTATATTCTCTTGAATTTTCTAAAACAGATGATCAATTAACTTTTATACTGAGATAGCAGCTTTATATTTTTATACACTTGTAAGTTATTATTTTTATAAAGATATTCAAAATATTGTAATCGTACTGTCATTGCTAAAAATTAAGATATGGGCATTTCTTATTAATAGCTTATCTGACTTATGAATATTTTATTTAAAACGACAATGCTTGCTGCGTCATTAGTGCTTGTGGCTTGTAATAATAATAACGATCAAGATAATCAGCCAACGACACCACCTATAACCCAATCAAAGTATTATCAAACCAAAACACCTTACCAAGCTCAACAAGAATTAAAAAGCTATGAACAAGCACCAAGTGGATTCCAACCTGTTTTTACAGAGTTAGTGGCGCGTCATGGCTCAAGAGGTCTATCAAGTCTTAAATACGATTTAGCACTTTATAATTTATGGAAACAGGCAAAAGCAGAAAATGCCTTAACGCCGTTAGGTGAGCAATTAGGTGCTGACCTTGAAGCAATGATGAAAGCCAATATTTTGTTAGGTTACGGCGTGGAAGGAATTCGTCAGTTTGGTTATGGTAATGAAACTATGACCGGTATTTTAGAGCACCGAGGGATTGCAGATCGATTATTACAACGCTTACCGAATTTATTTAATCAACAAGCTTCGATATCGGTACAAAGTTCAGGTGTCGATCGTGCGGTAGATAGTGCTAAATTCTTTACGGCTGAACTCATTAAACAACAACCGCAGCTCAAAGATAAAATTGTTCCAGTCTCTTATACCAATTTATCGAGTGAAAGTGTTCCGAGTGTTGAAGATGGTGGGGTAGATCGTTTTAAACTTTATTTCCATAGCTTGAATGCAGATGAAGACTTAACTCAACCGCTAATTGCTAGCCAACAGAAAATTTATGATGCAAGTCAGGCCTATCAAGATTTTGAAGAAAATAATAAAGATTTAACCCAAAAGTTAGATGAATTATCAAATCATACTCAAGCTGAACAAGTCGCTTTAACTGTGTTAATTCCAATTTTTAAAGCAGACTTTATTAAAAAATTGGGTACAACAGGTTATAGCTTTAGTAATACGGGGTCTTTTACAGTCACTTCGCCTAAAGGTGAGCAAATTACAGAAAAGGGCAAGGGTAAAAACACTATCGCCAGTGCAGTTGATGCAGCAGCTTATGTGTATGAGCTTTATTCAATTTCTGGTGGCATGAAAGATGAGCTAAAAGGTATCGATTTTGATAAATATATGCCTGTTGAAGCCGCAAAATTCTATGCCGAATTTAATGATGCCAATGATTTTTACGAAAAAGGCCCAAGTTTCACAGAGTCAAATCTAGTCACGAGTGAAATTGCCCAAGGGTTAAAGCAAGATTTATTTCAACAAGTTGATGCTGTAGTCAATAAAGCTCAGCCTTATAAAGCAGTTTTACGCTTTGCTCATGCAGAAATTATTATTCCTTTGGCCACCAGCCTAGACTTACATAATATGATGCAGCCTTTACCACTTCGCCAGACGTATAATTACTCAACAAGCACATGGCGTGGAGAAGTGGTTTCACCTATGGCTGCCAATGTACAGTGGGATATTTATCAAAATAACCAAGGCAATACTTTGGTAAAAATGCTTTATAACGAAAAAGAGACTTTATTTAAGTCTGCATGTAACTACGCGCGTTATAGCCCAACCAGTTTCTACTACGACTACATAAAATTGAAACAGTGCTATCAAATACAATAGATTTTCAGTTTTCTGAAGTATTTAATGGGAATAGGGATTGCTATTCCCATTTTTATTTCTTCATAATTCAATCTGTTTTGAATATAGATCAGTTAGAGACTTGGATATGACACCCTTTTGGATTGCATTACAATTTTTAACTGTTCTGCCGATCGAGTTAAAGACAATGTCGACGGCGCAACAAAATGGTCGAGCTATTTTGTTTTATCCCTTGGTGGGACTCATTATTGGTGGCATTCTTTTTCTTATTGCATGTCTTTTCGCAAAATTACCAATTCTTCTACTTGCCGCCATCATAACGACTTTGTGGGTTTGGCTGACAGGCGGCTTGCATTTAGATGGGCTGGCAGATACGGCAGATGCGTGGGTAGGTGGTTTTGGAGATAAGTTACGTACTTTAGAAATTATGAAGGATCCAAGTTGTGGTCCAATTGGTGTGCTGAGTTTAGTTATTATATGTCTACTCAAGTTCGCACTGGTGTATGTACTGATTGAACAGCATCAAATACTATTTTTAATATTGGTTCCTGCTCTTGGGCGCCTTGTGCCATCCATTTTATTTTTAACTACACTGTATGTTCGTGAAAAAGGTTTAGGCCATTCTCTGACCGACCATCTACCTAAAACAGCTTCTTGGATAATAACTGGGTTAGTTTTGCTGCTACCTTTATATTGGAAATGGCAAGGTCTAATCGCCGTGATTGGCTTTTTAATAAGCCTTGTTTATTTAAGACATTTGTTTATTAAAAGAATTGGCGGTATTACAGGTGATACAGTGGGGGCAGCGATTGAGCTTAGCGAAACCGTGCTGCTTTTTGCTTTTGTGGTGAGTTATTTTTATTTATAGCTAGATAAAAGCTTGTGGCCAAATTGATGACCACAAACTTAAAGTTGATTAATCACCAAAGTGATAGCGTAGACCTAATAAATAAGTACGTGGTGCAGCTGGTGTATAGCTCACTTCATTATTACTAAAAGAAGTACTTTCAGCATAATGAGTATCTGCCACATTTAAAATCTGACCATATACCTCATAAGCTTTTTTACGATAGTTCGCACGAAGATTGAGTACTGTGTGCCCGTCATATTTTTGTGTATTAGCATCATTAATCCAATATGAACCTACATAGACGCCTTCTGCTGAAAGTAGTAGTTCGGGAATTGGTTTAATTTGATATTCCAGCGTACCAAAAGTTTTTGGGGCACTTGGCATATCATTACCACTATAGTCGATAGTGGATGATGGCTGAAATTGTTCATAACGATGGTGAGCCCAGCTACCTGATAGTTTCAGTTTTTGGTCAAGCTGATCGGAAATTTGCCAAGTTCCACCCACTTCAATACCTTCGTGACGAGTTTTACCCGCATTCCGTGGTTCACGGCTATTATCTGGCTTGGTGTAACTAATTACTTCATCTTCACCATTTAAACGATAAAGCGTAATTTCACCATCCAAACGATCATTCAATGTTTTAAAGCGAATACCTGCATCAATATTGGTAAAAGTTGCTTCAGTCAAATTTGGTGTGACTAAATTTGCGCCGTAAAGGCTACTAACTTCTGGTGGGACAAAGCCTTGTGACCAGTTTGTATGGAAGTCAATTTGTGGTGTTACGTTCCAAATTGCACCTAGTTTCGGACTGGCCTTATGAAAGTTTCGCGTTTCATCAGGTGCGCCCGTAACATTAGATGGAGTTAAATTATTTTGATAATCATAACGAATCCAGTCATAACGAGCACCGCCGACTAAGTTTAAAGTAGGTAGAGCTTGCCAGTTAGCTTGTGCGTAGATTGCTTCATTATCAACATCGACATCAAAATCACGTAAAAGTTTTCGCTGTTTAAAACCAGTATAAATACGGGTAATTGGATCTCGAAAAACTTCAATGTCATTGGTTCGACCTTGGGTCGGAGAATGCTCAGCCATGCCACCGACGACTAACTTAACTTGGCCTAGCGTTGCTGAATGCTGTAAGTTAAACCCATAGGACTGAAAGCTATTGTATGTTGTTTGTCCGCTGTATGTTCCTGTTGCAACTCCGTCTTTCTTGTCTGTTTTTATGTTATAGCTTGGGTTTTGCTCTGTCGTATTGTCTCGATAATATAAAGTAATTTGACTTTGTTGCTGATCATTCCAGTCATGGCTAAGCTGGGAAGACAATCGAGTTGCATCTACTTCACGATAGGTAAATGTCTGATAACTATAGCCAGGGCGTTGACTATAATCTTCAGCATTTAAACTACCTGTCATATCTGCATATAAGTGGTTATAACTAAAAATGTTTTTCAGTTTAGTTGTGTCTGAAATCTGCCAATCATGACGTAAGGTAACGCTTTGTTTATCTGATTCGGCATGATCTTGCCAGCTATCACCGCGATCACTGGCATAGGCAGAAATTCTTAAACCATGTGTTCCGTTGTTTGTATCAAAAGTATCTGATGCTCCCACATCTACACGGCGATAACCTTCGCTACTCGCATTCAGGCCAATATCAGCCGTTGGTGTTGCACTTGGCGCCTTTGTCAAAAAATTAATAATTCCGCCAATGGCATTGCTCCCATAAACACTACTCGCAGGTCCACGCAAAATTTCAATATTGTCCACGCCAGCCATGTTCATTTCGTATAGGGCATTATGGTTAAACACGCCTACAGGACGAATTGAAAGACCATCTTCTAAATATTGATATACAGCTGCAGTTGTCATGGGTTGGCGTATAGACATCATGTGCTGCTCATTACCAAGGTCATTCATTAAAACTCCTGGTGTCTGGTTCACAAGTTGTCCAATAAACGTGGCATGTTTATTTTCAATTTGGTCATTATTAATTTTGCTAATCGCTGCTGGTGTTTTATTGAGTTTTTCACCTTCACGGCTTGCTGTGACTACAATCGTTGTTAATATTTTTGTGTCACTATTTGCTGGTGTTAAATCTTCAGCAAAAATAATAGGGCTGGCTGAAGCAGAAAAGCACGCCGCACTTAAAACAGATAAGCGGAATTTGAGGGATAACATATTTTGACCCTATAAAAAGCAATAAGTTTTGAGTCCTTGAAAATCAAGGATGGTAAAAGTTGCGTTTTTACAGAGCAGCAGGTGGGGCGTGTTTAATTGGTAAAATATAGAAGGTAGGGGGAAGTTCTAGCTGTATTGTCCACTTATGGCACAGGCATCGTACACGGGTAAACCAACGTAAAATTAAAACAAAAATCAAAGCAATTAAAGGAATCAAAATTGCTGCATCTAGACCATGTGTACAAAGCGGACAATGCTTCATGATTTGAGTAGCTAGAGCAAAAACTTCTTGAGCATGCGAACTATGAAATTTATCTTGAACAGATTCCATATGGTGATGGGCATGTGAAGAGTGATGCTGCTGAGTATTGAAATTTTGTTGGTAAAATGAATGTTCTAGCGTGACTGGCTGACAGTGACTAGGCATGGTGTATAACTCAGGTACGATGCCAATTTGCACTAAAGTAGGCAAAAAAATGTGCCATAGTAAACACAGCAAAGTGATAGCACTTAAAAGCGTGCGCCACTTCAGCAAATGTTGACGGAAACTCAGCACCATATTCTAGGCGGTCGTAGTGGAAAAGCTCGCCGAAGTATAATCAAAAAAGAAAAGTCATCATAGCTAAATTCCGACAAAGAAAAATAAAAAAAGCCCTCAAAAATGAGGGCTTAATTGATCTTCTTAAAAAGAGGAATTAACGATTTGGTAAAACGTCTTTTAAAGCTTCATGCATTTCAAGTAATGTTTTTTCAGTGGTTTCCCAGTCAATACAGCCATCTGTCACTGATTTACCATATTCTAGATCACAAAGGTTTTCAGGAATATCTTGGCGGCCGCCTTTTAAGTGACTTTCAACCATAAGACCAACAATTGACTTATTTCCATCTAAAATTTGTTCAGTAATATTCTTAAGAACAAGTGGTTGTAAGTACGGGTCTTTGTTTGAGTTTGCATGGCTCGCATCAATCATGATTTTATTGCTTACTTTTGCTTTAGCCAAAGCATTTTCTGCTTCTTCAACAGAGCCAGCATCATAGTTTGGCTTACCATTACCACCACGTAAAACTACGTGTGCGTATGGGTTGCCTTTGGTGTTAATAATTGAAACCTGACCATCGTCATTAAGGCCTAAGAAACTATGACCATATTTAACAGACTGCATGGCATTGGTTGCAACAGTTAAGCCACCATCCGTACCATTTTTAAAACCAACTGGTGACGATAGACCAGAAGACATTTCGCGGTGAGTTTGGCTTTCAGTTGTACGTGCGCCAATTGCAGACCATGAAATTAAGTCTTGATAGTATTGTGGAGAATTCGGGTCAAGTGCTTCAGTTGCACATGGCAGACCTTTTTCATTTAATTCAAGTAAAAGCTTACGGCCAATGCGCAAACCTTTTTCAATATTAAATGAATCATTCATATCTGGGTCATTGATTAGACCTTTCCAGCCAATTGTTGTACGTGGTTTTTCAAAATAAACACGCATAACCAAATATAAAGTGTCTTTAACTTTTTCATTTAATGCTTTTAAACGATCGGCATATTCGTGAGCAGCTTTAGGGTCATGAATTGAGCAAGGGCCAATAACGACAAATAAACGTTTATCTGAGCCATCTAAAATATTACGGATGGTTTCACGACCTTTTAGGACGGTTTGTGAAGCAACATCAGATAAAGGCAGCTCTGATTTAAGCTCGGCTGGAGTTACAAGAGTTTGAATGCTTTTAATATTAACGTCGTCGATATCTGGCTTGGAAACTGATTTTGAATGTGTATTCATTGCTGTCACTGGTTCGATCATACTAAAGGTTGTTTTGTGTACTGAATATACCATGAAATAATTATGAAAATCCTACATCTCATGGTATTTCGCTTTGGAAAAATCTTATTGATTTTACTATCGTTCAGTTGAGTTGCTTGTTTTTTCAGCAATCACTACTTGTTGTTGTACCACAGGGGCTTTTGGTTTTGCTTTGACCGGGTTAACCATAAAATTAACACCGAGAGCAAATAGAGTAATCCCTAAAATTTTTCGGATTAAACGCTCTGGCATGCGGGAACTAATGAGCGTACCTACAATAATTGCTGGAATTGAACCCACCAATAACCACATAAGAAGCGTAAAGTCGACGTTACCAGCACTCATGTGTCCAAGGCCCGCCACTAAGGTAAGCAACACCGCATGTACCACATCTGAACCAATAATTCGAATCATTGGCAAGTTCGGGAACATGATCACGAGTGCCATAATGCCAAATGCACCAGCACCAACCGATGAAAGCGTTACAAATACGCCTAAAATAATACCCATGATAATGATGTAGAGGCGTTTATGGTGAATAGCCAATTGCTCATTTTCTGTTTGTACTGTTTCTTTACTTCTAAAACGATTAAAGAATTTTTCAATTCGAGAACGAAAGATAATTGAAACACCAGTCAGTGTTAGCATAAAACCCAAAACCATGGTTAACACAGCTTTATAATGAGTTGATTGGCTTAAAAAGTGTTCAAGTACCCAAGATGTAGCAAAGGACGCCGGAATACTACCCACTGCAAGCCATAAAACAATTGGCCAGACAATATTGAGTTTTCTAGCGTGAACCATTGATCCACAGAACTTTGAAATTGCGGCATAAAGTAAATCGGTACCAATTGCGATATGCGGTTCAATTCTAAAAAGACTAATTAAAATTGGTGTCATTAATGATCCACCACCAACTCCTGTAATCCCTACACAGAAACCAACTAACATACCCGCTAAGATAAATTCAAAAGCACCAGACATCTTTATCGCCACTTATCACGAAACGCCCATATCTTATTCCTTTTAGAGATAAACAGTTGTCATGAATAATGATTTACTTATGCAAAAAAAAAGCTAAGCAATCAAAATATTGCTTCGCTTGAGCCATTTTTCATCAATTTATTAGTATTAAAGACTATTTTGATGATTTTAAAGGGTTAAGTAGAAGGATGAGACCAAAAGTTAACGGCGTTGCAAAGATCCACCAACTCACAAAACCAATTGAAAAATTATAATGTCGAATCAGAATGTATGCGCATAAAACAAACAATATGAATGCAGCTATTTTAAAGTGCTGGTAATATTTTTGAGCTAATGATTTGAAATGGCCTATTGATTTTGGCGATCGATATTTTTCACTCGCCATAAATAGCAAATACATTCCTAATAAAATTAAGATGAAAGCTATAAAGATCACGAGCTCACCTCAGTATTTAATTTATTTAGCTTTTTTTGGATTTTTTCTACAGCTTTATGCTGAATGGGTTGAATTTTGCAGAATATAAAAATCGCTAAGCCTGCAAATATCCACAAAAAAACATCTATACGTGCAAAGACCCAATAATTATTGAAGCTTTGAATATAGTCATGTTGAAGTAAATAGCTTAAATTTAAGATTGGAAGCGCCATACAAAGCATAATAAAAATACTAAGTTGGGTTCGCCATAAATGCTGTTTTTTAGTGACTAAAGCGATAATTAAGCTAATGAGCCAGACTAAGAAAAAGCTATAAATTTCATAATTGATGGTGGTTGAAGTGACAGTAAATAATCGATTCGCGCTTAAATACGCCACTGTTGCACACGGCAGGCCTACAAAAGTTGCGACATTTAAACGGTCAACTAAATAGTGGCCAAAGTGAAACTTACTGTTCTTATTTTGAATTTGGCGTTTAAGGCTCCAGAGTAACAAACCTGACGCAATCATGACACAACCTAAAATGCCAGAGAAGAAGAAACCTAAGCGAAGTAAAGGCTGAGCAAATGTTGCCATGTGTAGACCGTAGACCCCCGCATTAAGCGTTGCAATAGCACTATTATTACGTGTGTCTGCTAAGACTTTGCCAGTTGAAGCATTCAATGTAATTTGAGCTTGATTACGGGTAATTGAATGATCTTCATTTTGAATAAAGGTGATTTGTGCCTGATTGGTATTTGGATTTTTTACACTAATAGTAGATAAAGTTTGATTTCCCCAACTTTGTTGCACTTGGCTTAATAACTTTTCGATTGATAGGTTCTGGGCAGGCTGGATCGATTGATCCTCAAGCACAGTCTTTGTACGTATTTCAGTAAAATATTGATATGGGTTTTCTGGATAGAGCTTCTGCATTCCCCAAGGCAGATATAAATAAAAGAAAATAGCTAAGCCTGTAAAGGTAATGGTTAAAAAGAAAGGCAGGGCAATAACCGAAGAAATATTATGAAAGTCTAACCATGAACGTTGAGACTTAAATGTACGCAAAGTAAAAAAGTCGGTGAATATTTTTTTATGGGTAATAATGCCTGAAACCAAAGCAATCAACATAATAAATGCAGCAAGGCATACTATTAGTCGTCCGATGAATATTGGCAAACCGAAGAGTTGATAATGGAAACGGTAAAAGAAATCACCGCCTAGAGTTGCCGAAAGTTGAAGTTCTTGACCTGTGTTTGCATCCAGAGTTGCATTTCCATAACCGCCGTCTGGTTTTTCCCAATACATGGTGTTTACGGGACTCTCAGGTGTCGCAACATTTAAATACCAAGATTTGGCATCTGGAGCATGGTCTTGTAAGTATTGATAGGCTGTTTTAATAGCGACATCTTGCTTTACTTCATATTGCGCAAGTGGAGGCTGCATCCATAAATTAATTTCGTGGCGGTAATAAGACAAACTTCCCATTAAGAAAATGGCAAATACGAGCCATCCAAAAATTAAGCCAGTCCATGAGTGTAGCCATGCCATAGATTGGCGTATACCTTTATGCATAACCCACCATACGCGTTGCAAAAAAGAAAAGGGCACAGAGTACGATTGATAACCCAGTGAGTTTCAAAAGCGATTGAATGCAAAAACCTATAATGACGAACAACACGTAAAATAGAATTGCTATAAATGCTGCAAGATAGATGGCTTCAGGTTTATCTAAGGTCAAACGGAAAATTCCAGTGAGTCCAAGACTTAAATACGCCATACAGGCAAAACCCATACCGAAAACGAGCAAAAATCGATAGAAAACTTTTATGCGATATGACACAGGGAGATTTACAGTTTTGGACATCTTTACTGACACATAAACAAAAAGGGAAAAAGAAAGCCAAGCTCTAAAATTAGAGCTTGGCGATGGTATTAATATTTAAATTTCACAGCAACTGTATAGTTGGCAGAAGGACCATAAAATCCTTGGCCATCAGGGAAGCTATATAGATACTTCTTATCAAAAATGTTATTACCATTTGCTTGAAGCGTAATATGATTATTTACTTCATAGCTCGCCATTAAGTTGACTAAGGCATAGGCATCTTGTGTGATGGTACTGTTTACAGTTGAGTCATATAGCTTTACACCATCTTGCCATTGTAGGCCCGCGCCAACTTTTAACTTAGGCAGAACTGGTGGAGTATAGGTCGTTAGCAAATTAAGCGTCTGGTTCGGATTATAAGTTCTTGCCTCGCCACCATTCTTAATATCTTTAATACTAAACTGAGCGTAACCGAAAGCAAGGTTCACATTATCTGTGATTTGACCTGATAGACCGACCTCTACACCTTGGGATTCCAGATCACTGGTTGGTACTTTTCTATTAAGTGGGTTTCCATCAGAGTTGCGTAGTGGATAATTATTTTGTTCAGTTTTAAAGACAGAAAGTGTGCCCGTTAAACGGTCATCTAGCCATGAGCTTTTTATACCTATTTCATAGCTTTTACCATCAATAGGCTTTAAAGCTTGATTTGTGTCTTTATCGATACCGGTCTGTGGGCGGAAAATAGAGGTGTAACTCATATAGCCGGTATATTCAGGCGTAAAGTTATAGGTTAATCCAATATAAGGGGAAAGCTTACTTTCACTATATGACATTGGTGAGTCGTAACTTTCGCCTTTACTTTCGGCCTTAACGTAGTTTGCACCCAGTAAAAGTTTTAGGTCTTCATTCAGATGTAAACGTGTAGCAGCATAGAATGAATTGATATTTTGCTTATAATTTGCCGCTTCAGTAAAATCTGACCAAGTTACAGATTGAGGTGTCCAGCTTGCCCAGTCTGTAGTCGTTGATTTTATAACGTTACTGTCATTAATTGTTCCTATAGATTGTTTATCATGTTGATGACTGCGGACATAGCTATAACCTAAAGATGCTTCATGTTCTTGATTAAATAGCTTATAAGTCCCTTCGAGATTAAAGTCTACAGCATGTTTTTCTTGCTGCTCTTGGCCGCCCCATGGGGTTAAGTAAACACCCGATCCGTCTGCTTTTGGATAACCAGAGTAGTAAAGTAAATGGCTAGTATGTTCTGTATTTAGATAGTTATATGTGAGTTTAGCCGTCCACTGATCATTAATTTTTTGCTTTAACTCAACAAAAGCATTTTGGGTTTCATTATCCCAATGTGCCCAATCGGGGTTGGGATTATATGAACGGTCATAAGAAATTTGCTTACCATTTGCGTCTAGTAAGGGCAGAGCTCCCCAGTTATTGGCATTCGGTTTATTTTTTTCTTGGCTATAGCCGACAGTGAGCAATGTGCTATCCGTTAGGTCAGCTTCAAGAATACCTGCAAAGCCATTTTTTTCAGCAGAGTATCGATCAAGGTAAGAATCACCTGTTTGTTGATAGCCCATGATACGGCCACGTACTTTTCCACTCGGTAGAATAGAACCAGATACATCAGCTTCATAACGCTGTGTATCCCATGAGCCATAGCTCACACCACCATTTGCCTGAAATTCTTGAGTTGGTCGCTTACGAATATTGTTGATTGTTGCACTTGGATCACCAAATGCGTTAGTTAAAGAATCAGCGCCTTTAACCACTTCTACGCGATCATAAAAGTAAGTATCTGGATTAGTATTATTATAATTAAAGTTAGAAAGGGGAAAGCCTACGCCGTCAGTTAAGATATTTGAAATCTCAAAACCGCGAGCCATGTACGACGTACGTTCGGTTTCCTGATTGCTCACAGTTACTCCCGGAGTGTTTTTTAGAACATCTCTCGTACTGGTAAGCCCGAAATCTTCAATTTGCTGACGAGTAACGACATTAATGGTTTGAGGGGTTTCTTTAGCTTCAATATTAAGCTTAGTTGCACTATTTGAGTTTTTAACATTATAGGCTTTGGTTTGCTCTGAAGATTGCTCAACATCTGAAGCTTTTACTTTAATCGTTTGCAGGGCTTGCACATTAGTATCTTGAGCATAGGTGAGATTCGCATAACAAATCGCGCAGGCGATGACGGATAGCTTAAACGGTCGAGGTGGGATATTCATAAGATTAAAGATAATGTTAATAATTCTCATTTATTCTATTGTTTGTAAATAAAAGCTACAATTGAAAAAGTATTGTTAATTTAGATTAAAAGATAAGTACTTAATGTAATTTTAGATAGTAGATAAAATTTTGTCTTGTGTTTATAGCTTAAGCATCAAGTTCAAGATTGATAAATCTCTATGCTAGAATGCATTATTTCAAATTCTTGGGTAAATCGCCTTGGCAAACCGAAAACTTAAAATAGGCATTGTAGTTGGGGAAGTTTCAGGAGATACACTTGGCGTTAAGCTCATGCGTAGTTTTCGTGAACAAGGAATTGATGCTGAATTTGAGGGAATCGGTGGTCCCCAAATGATTGCTGAAGGTTTTAACAGCTATTACCCAATGGAAACTTTGTCTGTGATGGGGATAGTTGAAGTACTAAAAGACTTAAAAAAACTATTTGCGGTACGTGATGGTTTAATTAACCAATGGACTGAGCAACCTGTTGATATTTTTATTGGTATTGATGCGCCAGATTTTAACCTTAGACTTTCCAAAAGTATTAAAGAAAAGAATCTTCCGATAAAAACCGTCCAATATGTGAGTCCATCAGTTTGGGCATGGCGTCAGGGACGTGTTCATGGCATTAAACAGAGTATAGATTTAGTCCTTTGTTTATTTCCTTTTGAAAAAGTTTTCTATCAGCGATATGAAGTTCCGGCGGCATTTGTAGGTCATCCATTAGCTAAACAATTACCGCTTGAAAATCCAATTCAAATTGCTAAACAACAATTAGGTATTGATGAAAATCAAAAACATATTGCTTTGTTGCCAGGTAGCCGTAAAGGTGAAGTAGAACGACTTTTACCTATGCTACTTGGAACAGCGGATATTTTGCATATCAAATATCCAGATATTCAATTTTTAATTCCCGCAATTAACGATGCACGTAAACAACAGATTGAGCAGGGTGTTGAACAATTAGCACCCCATTTAAAAGCTGTAGTTCATATTTTAGAAAATACAGACGCTGAATCAAAAGTTGGCCGTATGGTCATGAATGCTAGTAACATTATTGCTTTAGCTTCTGGAACGGCAACATTAGAAGCAATGTTAATGCATAGACCTATGGTCACTTTTTATAAGTTGCATTGGCTGACCTATTTAATTGCGAAGTTTTTGGTCAAAATTCCTTACTACTCTTTGCCAAATATTATTGCTGGTAAAAAAGTGATTGAAGAGTTAATTCAGGCGGATGCAACACCAGAAAATTTAGCAGCTGAAATAGAAAAACTGATGAATGTTGAAAAAGCTCAAATTCAAGTGATGCAACATTTAACCATGCATAAACAGCTTATTTCTGGAAATACAGAAGATCCCGTACAGGCAATTTTGCAATGTTTAAATAACTAATTTTTAAGATTTGATTGGCTAATTGCTTTTAACCCAGCCAATGAAAATTTCTTAAAATGCTCAACTAAATCGTGTAATGGCATCTGGGCGATATTCTTAAGAGGCTCGGGTGCTTGAGCATTTGGTCCGGCAATGATGAGCATCATGCAGGGTGTCATAACACTTAAAATGCAGGGTAAAACAGCTGGATCATTTTCATCTAAGCCGGCCACTTGGCTAATTAACTTACGAATGAGAAAAAATTTTCTCATTCCTGCAAATTCAATAAAACTTAATAAATGTTCAGAAGGCGAAAACAGTTCACGAATAAAGACTTTGCCATGCCAGACATCTTTTTCGGTTAATTTAAGCAATAAAGTCTCAAGTAATAAGCTTAATTTTTCTTCTGGAGAGTGAGTGCTTTCAACAAGTTTTAGCAGGTAGTTTTCATCCAGATAGTGGGCATGAGCTTCCAATAAAACTGTTTGATATAAACCATCTCGACCATCAAAGTGATAGTTAATGGCGGCTAAATCGACATTTGCAGCTTTAGCAATTGCTTTGTTAGCTGTCTTTGCAAAACCATATTGGGCTATTAAAGGTCCCGCAGCCTCAATAATCTTAGATTTTGTTAAATTACCATCACTTCGTCTAGATCTGGACATGTTTAAACCTAATTTTAATTCACCATAAAAGTATATCTTTTATTCAAAGATTAATGTAATTTAAATTTAAATTGAATTTAAACTAAGAAAATTTGAATTTAATAAGAAGGCCAATAAGATGAATAAAAAAGTGATTGCCAGTATTTTGATTATTATAGCTATGGGTCTCATCGGCTTTTGGGCGTGGAAATATAATAATAAAAAACAATCAGATAATATTTTAACCTTATATGGAAATGTTGATATTCGTCAAGTTTCGCTTGCATTTGAACAGTCTGGGCGTATTCAGAAACTCTTGGTCCAAGAGGGAGATAAAGTTCAAACAGGCCAGTTACTGGCTGCTCTTAATACCAATACATTACAAATTCAGGCAAAGCAGGCACAAGCACAGTTTAAAGCGCAACAAGAGGCGATTATTAAACAAGAAGTGGGGGCTCGTCCTGAAGAGATTACCCAAGCAAAAGCACAACTCGCTTCTGCTCAAGCAGAGTTAGATAAAACAGATAAAAACTTACAGCGTTTACAAATTTTGGTGAGTAGCACAGATGGTCGGGCAATTAGCCAACAAGAGTTGGACTATGCCAAAAGTAATCAGCAAAGTGCTCAAGCAGTGGTGCGGGAAAGACAGGCCAATTTAGAATTATTAATTAAAGGTGCTAGACAAGAAGATCGTGAAGCGACCAAGGCACAATATGAAGTCGCTCAGGCTAATTTAGATTTAATTAACTATAACCTTACTCAAGCTGAACTAAAATCTCCTGTAAATGCAGTGGTCCGAGCACGCCTACAAGAAGTTGGTGATATGACAACTGCTCAAAAGGCCGTTTATACATTGGCACTGACTGATCCAAAATGGGTACGTGTATATGTAAGTGAACAAGATTTAAGTTCTATTAAAATGGGAGGCACTGCTCAAGTCATTCGTGATGCATACCCTAAGCAGCCTATTAATGGAAAAATTGGCTATGTATCTTCAGTTGCAGAATTCACCCCTAAAACAGTACAGACTGAAGAGATTAGAACAACACTGGTTTATGAAGTTCGCATTTATATAAATGATCCGAATGATCAATTAAAAATGGGGCAACCAGTTACTGTAAAAGTTCCACTTGCTTCAGGTGAGAATGCCCATGACCAATGAAAATACGGTGGTTTATGCCCATGATTTGGTCATGACGTTTAAAGCTGCAAGTAAAAAAGCAGCAGATATTACTGCAATTGATCATTTAAACATGCAAATCAATAAAGGAGAACTTACCGCTCTAGTTGGCCCAGATGGTTCGGGGAAAACAACTTTACTGCGGTTAATAGCAGGACTATATAAAGCCACTTCAGGTTCTCTCAATGTGCTTGGGATTGAGGTGGATAAACATCCCCAAGCTGTGCAAGACCGTATTAGCTATATGCCACAGCGTTTTGGACTATATGAAGATTTAAGCGTACAGGAAAATTTAGATTTATATGCCGATTTACACGGCGTTCCAAAAGATGCACGGAGACAAAGATTTAAACGTTTATTAGAAATTACAGATCTTACAAATTTTACGGCGCGCCCGGCAGGAAAGCTTTCAGGTGGTATGAAGCAAAAGCTAGGGCTAGCATGTACTTTAGTTCGATCCCCAGAGTTACTATTGCTTGATGAGCCTAGTGTCGGGGTAGATCCATTATCAAGGCGGGATTTATGGATCATTATTGAACAGCTTGTTCAGCAAGAAAACTTAAGTGTAATTATAAGTACTGCTTATATGGATGAAGCAGAAAAATGTGAGCAAGTGTATATCCTGCACGAGGGGAAAATTTTAAAACAAGGTTCTCCAGAGCAATTAAAAGAAATAGCTCGCGGGCAAACATGGCAAGTCAAACCTCCTGCAAATATTAAGGCGCGCACTGTACAAGCTCAACTACTTGATCATCATCTAGAGATTATTGATGCTGTTCCAAAAGGTGAACAAGTACGTTTTATTAGTCGTCAAAAAGAATTATCAACCAAAGCCTTACCTCAGGAGCTAATAGCAAATACACGAGAACCTGAACTTGAAGATGCTTTTATGATGTTATTGCAACAAAATCAAAAGCAACGGAAACAAATATCCATTTCTGAACGAGCTTTTGATTCACTGCAAAATCATGAGTTGGAATCAGACCGACCTATCATTGTGGTCAAAGATTTAGTCAGGACTTTTGGAGAGTTTACTGCTGTCGCGAATACTTCATTTGATGTGCAGCGTGGTGAAATCTTTGGATTACTTGGGCCTAATGGAGCTGGAAAAACAACTACATTTCGAATGTTATGTGGATTGCTACCAGCAAGTAGTGGGTATTTGGAAGTTGCTGGTAAAAATTTACGGACAGCTCGAGCCGAAGCAAGAGCTAAAGTTGGGTATGTCTCTCAGAAGTTTGCACTTTATAGTAATTTAACTGTTTTAGAGAATCTCAAATTTTTTGGTGGAGCCTATGGCTTATCTGGCGAAAAGCTAAAACAACAAATTGATAAAGCATTACAGCAATACGATTTAAAGTCCCATATTAAAAGCAGTGATTTACCGGGTGGTTATAAACAACGCTTATCTATGGCTGCTGCATTGTTACATGAGCCTGAAATTTTGTTTTTAGATGAACCAACTAGTGGAATTGATCCAATTGCACGGCGTTCATTTTGGTACAGCATTGGTGAGCTGGCAAATCAGGGTATTACCATCATTATTACTACCCATTTTATGGAAGAAGCGGAATATTGTGACCGTATTGCCATACAAGATGCAGGAATGTTATTAGCCTTAGGCTCGCCCCAACAAGTACGCGAATTAGCAAGTAAAGATAAACATGTTGGTGATATGAATGAGGCTTTTATAGCAATTGTGGAGCAAGCACGTGCATTAAGGCATGTTGTTTAGGAGGTCTACAATGAGTCAGTTCGCATTTTGGAATCGATTAACCGCACTAGTTCGTAAAGAGACTAAGCAGCTTATCCGTGATAAAAGCAGCCTCGCAATTGGTCTGGTTTTGCCTATCATCTTAATTTTACTATTTGGTTATGGACTTTCGTTTGACTTAAGTCAAGCAAGAGTTGGCGTTGTAGTTGATCAATCTTCACCACAGGTAAATCAGGCTTTAGCTGGTTTAAATGGTTCTCGATATTTAACCAGTCAGCAATTTTATAATTTGCCTGAAGCAGAACAGGCCATTCGAGATGGGAAAATTGATGCAATTTTGCATTTTCCTTCAGATTTCGCGAGCCAAGCTCAGCGCGGTACTGCAAAAGTTCAATTATTATTGAATGGTACTTCAACTACCATAGCCACAGCATTAGAAGGTTATGTCGCAGGTGCTTTGACAACTGCGCCGTCTATACAGGTTGACCGTACTCCAATACTAGCATCTTCAAGTACCGTCATTATTGAACAACGTATATGGTTCAATGAATCTAGTAACAGCTCTTGGTTTTTAGTGCCTGGTTTAATGGTGTTAATTTTAACTTTAATTGGCGCATTTTTAACAGGTTTACTGATTGCCCGTGAAAGGGAACGGGGAACGCTAGAAGCTTTATTTGTTACACCAGTACGACCATTTGAGATTGTATTGGCGAAGCTCATTCCATACGTTGTGGTCGGCATGATTGATATTATTATTTGTATTGTTGCCGCTCATTATATTTTTGCAGTACCCATGCGCGGTTCATTATTCTCAATTTTATCGGCTTCATTTTTATATTTAATTGTTTCTTTATTAATGGGCTTAACTATATCAGGCTTTGCTCAAAGTCAGTTTCAGGCGAGTCAAATTGCTTTATTGGCAAGTTTTATGCCTGCACTTATGCTTTCAGGTTTTGTTTTCGATACACGAAATTTACCTTTGGTTGTGCAAATTGTTAGCCAGTTACTACCAGCTACACACTTTATGACTTTAATTAAAACCTTATTTATGGGAGGCGATGATTGGAAGTTATGGTTTAAAGAATGCGGTATTTTATTGGGATATATCAGTATTTTGATATGTGCTGTGAACTATTCACTGAGAAAACGGTTGAGATAAAGTTATGTGGCAGCAACTTTTGATTTGGCTGAGACATTTAAGTTTTTTAGTCAAAAAAGAATTCTTGACCATTTTTAGTGATCCTGCAAATAGAGCCATTCTATTTGTGCCGGCTCTGATGCAAGCACTTTTGTTTGGTTATGCTGCTACTTATGATGTTAACCATATCGATTATGCAATTTTAGATCAGAGTAATGGACAGGTTTCACATGAATTGATTTCAAAACTAGAAGGCTCTGGTATTTTTAAGCGTGTTGCAACACTTGAATATACCGATCAAGTCAAACAGGTGATTGATAGCCGTCAAGCATTAGTTGTGATTACGATACCTTCAGACTTCGAGAGCAAATTAAATAATAACCAAAGCTCTCCTATACAGGTCATTGTTGATGGCAGAAACTCATCAACAGCTGTAGTGGCCGGTTCATATTTAAATAAAATTGTTAGCCAGTTCAATCAGCAAAAATTCAACACGGTCTTACCCATTAGTCTTGAAACAAGAACATGGTACAACCCAAATCAAGAGTCTCGATGGAGTTTAATGCCTTCATTAATTGCGGCATTAAGTATGATGCAGACATTACTTCTATCCGCTTTATCAGTCGCGCGTGAACGTGAGCAGGGTACGTTCGATCAGTTGTTAGTTACGCCGTATACACCATTACAAATTATGATTGGTAAGGCCTTGCCGCCAATTTTTGTAGGATTGATGCAATCCACAATTATTTTATTGATCATTTTATTCTGGTTTAAAATTCCCATGAATGGTTCTATTGGCCTGCTATATTTTGGTTTGTTGAGTTTTAATGTGGCCGTAGTCGGGGTGGGCTTATCAATTTCGGCATTATCACTAAATATGCAACAGGCTATGCTTTTTACATTTTTATTAATTATGCCTTTAATGTTGCTTTCAGGTTTACTTACTCCCATAGAAAACATGCCCAAAGCACTCGAAATAGCAACTTATGCAAATCCCTTAAGGTTTGGAATTAACTTAGTACAACGGGTTTATTTAGAGGGGGCAAACTTTGCACAAGTCAAATTCAACTTTATTCCAATGATCATACTTGGAATAGTGACTTTACCTTTAGCTGCTTGGCTATTTAGAAACAGATTATCTTAATCATGTGGATTAAAAAGCCCCATTTTAGGGGCTTTAAAACTTACTTAGGCACGTACTATAAGCTCATAACCTGTATATTTACGAACATTAATCACGCCAATATCAAAAATTAAATATTGACCTTTAATGCCCTGTAATACACCACGAATTTTTGGTGTTTTATCGAGGTTTAATGATTTGATTTTTTCAGGATATTGTTCAACTGGGTAAACAAACTCACGTGGTAACTCATCTTCTAATAATTCAACAGTTTCGTTAAATTCAAGATTTTGGCTAAATTCTTCACGAATAGTTTGAATTTTGGGTGCAAACTCTTCGATTAACTGATCACGTTGTTCAACAAGGTTAAGCGGTTCAGCCTCACCTTTAAGTAATTTGCGCCAATCAGTTTTATCCGCAACTAAAGAACCAAACATGGTTTCAAGTTGGCCAGATAAGCGACGGGAGCCTACTTTTAAAATAGGTAAGGCCTGAGTTGCACCTTGATCTAACCAACGACCTGGCATGTGATTGACACGCGTAATACCTACTTTCAAAGCACTAGAATTTGCTAAATAGACAATATGCGGCTGAAAGCAAACATTGTGGGCAAAGTCATCTTCACGGCATGTGCCTAAATGATAATGACATGTTTCCGGTTTCATAATGCAGAGGTCACATTCTGCTTTAGTTTTAAAGCATTTAAAGCAGTGGCCTTGAGAATATGACTTTGGTGTTTTAGTGCCACAAGAAGTGCAATAAATATTACCTGTCCATTCGATTTCTAGTTCTTGTCCTAAATTAAAAG
>Ga0308156_1001507_pt1 | contig 26494 bp, 26 predicted proteins | sample PhyAR2_FD_201041 | JGI IMG/M metagenome (GOLD analysis project Ga0308156, IMG submission 201041) | Phyllosphere microbial communities from UC Gill Tract Community Farm, Albany, California, United States - DLSL A.R2 | ecosystem: Host-associated > Plants > Phyllosphere > Unclassified | place: USA... | reverse complement strand
CGCACTAATTCGCCTGTTAAAACCCTTATCTTATTATCAGGAAAAATATGGTACGCCATTTTATGGCATCAACAAATTGTACCTATTAATGGAAAAACAGCACAACCGTGGACAAGACGGGGCTGGGATTGCAACCATTAAATTTGATGTAAAACCTGGAAATCGTTACATTTCGCGTTACAGAGCTATGGGCTCAACTGCCGTGGCAGATATATTCGAATATGTGCAGAAAAAATTTGCTTCTGTTCAGAAAGCGTTTCCAGAGGAGTCAAAAGACACGCAATGGTTAAAAGATAATGTAAGTTTTACCGGAGAAGTACTTTTAGGACATTTGCGCTATGGAACACATGGCAAGAACAGTATCGAAAGCTGTCACCCGTTTTTAAGACAAAACAACTGGATGTCTCGCAATTTGGTTGTAGCGGGTAACTTCAACATGACCAATGTGGATGAATTGTTGCAACAGCTATATGAGTTGGGACAGCATCCAAAAGAAAAGGCAGATACGGTGACTGTTTTGGAAAAAATCGGTCATTTCCTGGACGATGAAAATCAAGATCTATTCGACCAATTCAAAAAAGAAGGTTATTCCAATGTTGAAATCAGCTCGCTGATCGCTAAAAATATTGATGTATCAAAGATTTTGAAGCGTTCGGCCAAAACGTGGGATGGCGGTTACACCATAGCAGGTATCTTTGGCCATGGCGATGCGTTCGTCATGCGCGATCCGGCAGGTATCCGTCCGGCGTTCTATTACCAGGACGAGGAAATTCTGGTGGTCGCATCAGAAAGACCTGTCATCCAGACAGCGTTCAATATCCCTATTGGTGCTGTTAAAGAAATTAAACCGGGGCATGCCCTGATTGCCAAAAAAGATGGTACCGTATCCCAAGAGATGTTTAGACAACCCGTAGAACAACGTTCTTGTTCTTTCGAAAGGATTTACTTCTCCCGTGGATCAGATGCTGACATCTATAAAGAACGTAAAGAACTGGGAAGATTACTGGTACCTCAGGTATTGGAATCTGTCAAAAATAATATCAAAAATACCGTATTCTCATTTATTCCCAATACTGCAGAAGTATCTTACTATGGACTAATGGATGGGATTAATACCTATGTTCGTGATTTTCAAAAAGAGACTTTATTGAATCGTTCAGAAAAAATTTCTGATGAAGAATTGGATGAAATCTTGAGTATTAAACCTCGTTTTGAAAAGCTTAACGTGAAGGATGCTAAATTGCGTACATTCATTACGCAGGACGCAGACCGTACCGATATGGTGCAGCACGTCTATGATACCACCTACGGTATTGTGAAAGATCATGAAGATACGATTGTTGCCATTGATGACTCGATCGTTCGGGGAACAACACTGAAGCAAAGTATACTAACGATCTTAGACCGTCTGAATCCGAAAAAGATTGTCATTGTTTCTTCGGCCCCGCAGATTCGTTATCCCGATTGTTATGGTATTGATATGTCACGTATGGGTGAATTTGTTGCATTCGAAGCAGCAATCAACCTTTTGAAACAACGTGGCATGGCACATGTTATCGATGAGGTTTATCAGAAATGTGTGTTATCGATGACGCAAGATGTCAATGAGATTGAGAATTATGTCAAAGCCATCTACGCCCCATTTACTGATGAGGAGATCTCCGAAGAAATTGCTCGTATTGTGAGACCGCACCACCTCAAAGCTGAACTGGAAGTGGTGTACCAAACCCTAGACAATTTACACCAAGCTTGCCCAGACCATAAGGGCGATTGGTATTTTTCAGGCGATTATCCTACACCTGGTGGAAACAAGGTGGTCAACAAAGCGTATATGAACTGGATTGAAGGAAAGAATGTGAGAGCATATTTCAGTAATTAAGTTCAAAAATATCAGTGGAAGGGATGCATTTATGCATCCCTTTTTTTTATCTTCGTACTCAGAAAAATCTGAATCCTAAATTAAAAAACCGATCAATAGCAAAGGGAATTGCTGTCAGTAAATAAACCGATCATGAAACATATTTTTAAGAGCCTCTATTTTCAAGTCGTATTGGGTATACTGCTGGGCATCATCTGTGGAATCTATTACCCTGACTTTGCTGTTAAGCTAAAGCCGTTGGGCGATGCTTTCATAAAACTGATCAAGATGGTCATTGCACCATTGATTTTCAGTTCCATTGTAATCGGTATCGCTGGAATGCAGGATACAAAAAAAGTGGGCAAAATCGGCCTGACTTCGATTATCTATTTCGAAATCATGACCACCATCGCCCTGATTATTGGTCTCGTCTTTGTCAATTGGATAAAGCCGGGTACCGGGATGAATGCTGATCCGGCAAGCCTCGACGTATCTTCGGTATCCCATTACATTTCAGAATCCAAAGAACCGCATAGTTTTATGGATTTCATCATCGGAATTATTCCAAGTAATGTTATCGCTGCCGTAGCCTCAGACAACATGTTGCAGGTGCTTGTGTTTGCAGTCCTTTTTGGTATTGGTATTACAAAAATAGGGCAGAAAGCGTCCGAGCCTGTACTCCATGTATTGCAGTCGTTTCTAAAGGTACTTTTTTCCATTATCAAAATGATCATGTATCTCGCTCCGATTGGAGCAATGGGAGCCATGGGCTTTACGATCGGTAAGTTTGGAATTCAGGCCTTGTCTAAACTGGGTATGTTGATGGTGAGCTTCTACCTGACCTGTTTCATTTTTGTGATTATCGTCATTGGAGGAGTATTGTATTTCTATCTCAAGGTAAACGTATTTAAGTTCTTAAAATATATTAAAGAGGAAATTCTGATTGTATTGGGAACTTCGTCCTCCGAGTCGGCATTGCCTGGTATCATGCAAAAGATGGAAGATGCCGGCTGTGCGAAACCTGTCGTCGGGCTGGTCATTCCTACGGGCTATTCTTTCAATCTGGATGGAACAAGTATCTATCTGACAATGGCCGCGGTCTTTATTTCACAAGCGCTCAATATGCACCTTAGCTTGGAACAGGAAATTACGCTATTGTTGGTCTTGCTGTTAACTTCCAAGGGAGCAGCTGGTGTTACTGGAAGTGGTTTTGTGACCCTTGCTGCAACATTACCTGTTGTTGGCCATGTGCCTGTGGAGTCAGTTGCGTTGATCTTCGGCGTAGACCGTTTTATGAGTGAAGCTCGGGCAATAACCAATTTAATCGGAAATTCAGCGGCAACACTGGTCATTTCGAAATATGAAAACAGTTTGGACGAGGAGATCCTGCATGAAAAGCTAGGCTCAAAAAGATAAAAAAGCCCGGAAAACAGTCTTTCCGGGCTAATTTTAATCGATGTTCATTTGAGAATACGCTAATTCTCTTTTTTTGTATTTTCTACATCTTGCGCCAAATTGATGGCACCAATTACTTTTTCTTCCAAGAGGGCGAGTTTGATTACCTGAGCCATTTCAGTCACATAGTGAAACTCCATATCTTTGATATAATCTTCCTTGATCTCCAGAATATCTTTTTCATTGGATTTACAAAGAATAATATCCTTGATATTAGCACGCTTAGCGGCAAGAATTTTCTCCTTGATACCACCCACGGGCAACACCTTCCCGCGCAGGGTGATTTCACCTGTCATGGCTAATTTTTCTTTCACTTTGCGTTGCGTAAAGAGCGATGTCAGTGCCGTGAGCATGGTGATACCGGCCGATGGACCATCTTTTGGAATGGAGCCCGCGGGAACGTGAATGTGAATATCCCAATGGTCAAATACGCGATAGTCTATTCCGAAATCAGCAGCGTGCGCTTTGAGGTATGCCAGTGCAATCGATGCAGATTCTTTCATCACATCGCCCAGATTACCCGTCAGGCTCAAACGGCCTTTCCCCGGACTTAGTGATGACTCTATAAATAAGATGTCGCCACCTACGGATGTCCAGGCCAATCCAGTCACCACCCCAGCCACATTGTTATTTTCATACATGTCCTTATCAAATATTGGTGCACCTAGGATATCGAGCAGGTCTTGTTCACTGATACTTGGGTTGTAATCTTTCTCCATCACAATGCGTGTCGCAATACCCCGAACAACAGAGCCAATCTTTTTTTCCAATCCACGTACACCAGATTCACGTGTGTAGTCCTCAATTATTTTCTCGATAATTTTACCTTTTAGGCTGACATTCTTAGAAGCCATCCCATGCATTTCCCGTTGTTTTGGCAAAAGGTGTTTTTTGGCAATTTCGATTTTCTCCTCGATGGTGTATCCATTTACTTCAATAATCTCCATCCGATCCAATAAAGCTGGCTGAATAGAACTCAATGAATTGGCTGTTGCAATAAACATCACTTTGGAAAGGTCAAACTCCATTTCCACATAGTGATCATAGAAATGCGTATTTTGTTCGGGATCCAATACCTCCAATAATGCCGAAGAAGGGTCTCCTTTAAAGTCTGCACTCATCTTATCGATTTCGTCCAAAATAAATACAGGATTTGCCGTCCCGGCTTTTTTCAACGATTGAATGATACGGCCTGGCATTGCTCCGATATAAGTTTTGCGGTGACCCCGGATTTCTGCTTCATCGCGCACACCGCCTAACGCCATGCGGGTATATTTACGGCCCAGCGCTTTGGCGATAGATCTTCCCAACGATGTCTTACCGACTCCCGGAGGGCCTACCAAACAAAGAATAGGCGCCTTCATATCATTTTTTAATTTCAATACAGCGAGGTATTCAATGATACGTTTTTTCACTTTCTCGAGTCCGTAATGATCTTTATCGAGTACTTTTTGTGCTTTGTTTAAGTCAAAATTATCTTTTGTTGTTTCATTCCAGGGCAGATCCAAAAGGAGCTCGAGGTAATTGAGCTGTACCGAATAATCTGCCGCAGCAGGGTTAATGCGGGAGAGTTTCTCCAGTTCCTTTGTAAAATGTTTTTCAACTTCAAGACTCCACTTCTTTGACTTACCGCGTTTTTTAAGCTCTTCCAATTCAAGATCCGGCGTATTTCCACCCAGTTCTTCCTGAATCGTTTTCAGCTGCTGATTTAAGAAATAATCACGTTGTTGCTTGTCAAGATCCACACGTACTTTATTCTGAATCTGATGCTTTAGTTCCAGCATCTGGATTTCTGTCGTCAACAGTTCCAATAAAAGTTTTGCGCGGTTCTCTACTTTCGGTATTTGAAGCAGCTCCTGTTTCTTTGTCATTTCGACATTGATATTCGACGAAATGAAGTTGATCAGAAAAGAAGGGCTTTCAATATTTTTGATAGCGATACCAGCTTCACTAGGTAAGTTTGGCGAAAGTTGGATGATCTGCAGCGCCATTTCTTTTAAAGTGGAAATAGTCGCTTTGAAGTGCTTGGTCATCTTCGGCTTTGCCTCGTTGAATTTCTCAACACGTGCCTTTAAATAGGGTTCGGTTCCAACAATTTCCAATAGGTTGAATCGCTGTTTACCCTGAATGATGACGGTGGTATTACCATCCGGCATTTGAAGCACTTTAATGATATGAGCAACGGTGCCCACTTTGTTTAGTTCTTCAAATCCTGGGTCCTCTACGGTCATATCCTTTTGAGACACGACACCGATAGTCTTACTGCCCTTATAAGCTTCTTTGACCAATTTGATGGATTTATCTCTACCTACGGTAATCGGAATAACAACACCGGGAAATAATACGGTATTACGTAAAGGCAAAATTGACAATGATTCTGGAATTTCAGCATTCGCCATATTATCTTCATCCTCTTGCGTAAGTAAGGGAAAGAATTCGGTATCCTCTGCAACGATTGGAATTGCTTGACTGAAATCAAAAGTTTCGAATTTGCTCATAGTGTTTATTTTGTGTATTTGGCAGTCGCTGACATGTTGACGGCAGACTTTCAAATTTTAAGCTTCTAATAATGTTTCCCCTGTAATGCAAGGGGAGTGCCAATTGCTAGAAGTCAGCAAAATTACAAATCTATTTTCCAGAATAGGAAAAAAAGGCAGGTTAAATAAAATTTATCTGCCATTTATTGGAGAAATAGGCATAATAATTGTAATATTGGAATGTGAAAAGGCGCTGATGGCAGTTTCTAATTTTACAGAAATCATACGGAAGCTATTTTCAGAGACGTAGAAAGATCGCTGGCGATCATAATGAAGTGAATATAAAAAAGTAACTATTTAGATATGAATTTAAAATCATTTAAATTGGGTTTGTTTACTGGGGTTTTTGCCTTAGTTGCTTTTAGCGCAAATGCACAACAACCAAAACAGGCTGAACATAGCAACGCTAATGTGAGAATGGGGCAAAAAGCTCTTTTGGATGGTGATTTCAAGAATGCCGAGTCATACTTGACAAAAGCACTGCCTCAAGAAGGAAAAGATCCGGATGTATTATATATGTTGGGTTATTCCCAGTTTCAAAATGGTGACTATAAAAAATCAGCAGAAACTTTTGGTAAAGTCGTTGCGTTAAATGGTAAAAACGCGAATGCTTTATATTTCAAAGCAAAAGCGACTAACAATCTTGCTGTTCAATCGACAAATAAAGCTTCTGTTGCCAATAAAGAACAGTTGTTGAAGGGAGCTATCGAAGATTATACAAAGGCAATTGCCATTACACCAAACGATTCCAAATTCTATCAAAATAGAGCGATTGCTAATCGTGACTTAGGTATTTTGATTGGGACAGCAGGCACGCCAAACTATAATAAGGCGATGGCAACCGATGCTTATAATAATGCAATCAAAGATTATGAAAAAGTGTTAAGCTTTGATTCTTCGAAGAAAGACATCCAAACCGAAATCAAAAAAGCAAAAGTATATAGAGATAATTTAAAATAGTATCACTAGTACGTATAGAGAGGGAATTCCAGCAGGGATTCCCTTTTTTTTGTCTAAAATTTTAGCGCATTATGGTGTAAAAATAAGTTGGTTCCCTATTTTTTCTTTATCAATACAAAAACGAAAGGCTGTATTATTCTGTTCTTATTCTAAATCAAACAAGTAATAAATATGGAAACGAATCGATTGTCAAAAGAAATGCAAGAAACTTTAATCAAGCAAATGACTAAGGAAGCTGAAGCGGCACAAATTTATTTGGCATTAGGGGTCTGGGCAGATGATCAGGGGTATGGTGGAGTGGCCAATTTCCTGTATAGACATGCACAGGAAGAGCGTAACCACATGACGAAGATTATGGGGTATATCCTGGAACGGGGTGGCCGGCCTAGAATTGAAGCCATAGCACAACCTCCAGCAGATCCGCAAACGTTGACAGAATGTTTTAACCGCGTTTTCAAACACGAAGTAGATAATACCGAAGCAATTTATAACATCGTCAATCTAGCGATGGCCGAGAAAGACTGGGCAACGTGGAATTTTGCACAATGGTTTGTAAAAGAACAGATCGAAGAAGAGAAGCTAGCGCTGGAATTGATTGATAAATTGAAGATTGCCGGTGGAGACCGTGCTTCGGACGAATCACTATTTGCCTTGGATTCCTCTTTGGAAGCTATGCCAGATGAAGTGACTTTAGCAAGAGAAGCAACGGCAGACGATCCTAAATAATACTAAACTGTATAAAAAAAATGAGGAATCCTTTTCAGAGATTCCTCAATTTTTTTTATTTGATGTTAAGCGGTAGATAGACACCGAATGTGATGTTTCTGCCCATATTGTAAACGCCAAAATTTGGATCTTCTTGCGATAGCCGACCCGGGCGCAATCGGCTTAACGCATCGTAATAACGCTTGTTGGTCAGATTGGACGCTGCCGCAAATATTTTCAGTTGCTGCTGCCCGAAGTGTAATGTCGTACCGATTCCGGCATTCAACAATGTGTATCCGCCTGCTGGCGTTTCGAAGGTTTCGTCAATGCGGCTCTGTTTAAAATAATTGTCTAGCCCCACTGATAAGTAAAAGGCATTCAATCCGCTTATTTTAGGCTCGAGGCGCAGGGTATTGTGCACTACGCCGGCTGGGATCAATGCCAATGGTCTGTCAAAGGTTTTATTCTGTGCATGCGTATAACTAAACGTGTTGTCCAGGTGAATCCAGTTCAACAAATGAAAATTCAAGCTTCCTTCAACACCATATAGATTGGCGTTGACCTGTCCATAGCGGTATACATCATAAGTATGTGAATCGCCATCTTCACCAACCACAGTTTTTGTATCCCCTTTTGTTGCCGAGGCATAAATAAAGTTGTGAATATAGTTTTCGTAGATTCCGATACTTCCGGTAACGATGCTATGGCCAAACTCCAGTGTCGCATCCGCTTGATAGCTTCTTTCGGCTTTCAGGTTCTCATTACCGACCTCATACCGCGAAGTACCCTCGTGAACACCATTGGAGCCGAGTTCTGCGGGGTTGGGCGCTCTAAATGCTGAGCCCGCATTTGCTTTAAAGTTGAGATCCTCATTGAAAATATGCGTATAACCAAGAGCACCACTGACATTACTGAAGCTATTTTTAAAACCAGGAAATTGCTCTTCATCTTCAACAAACAGCTGTTTGCCTTTGTTGTTGACATAGTCATAGCGTAAACCGACATTAAACGTGTTTTCACCCCAGCTTTTCTTTGCATAACCAAAAGCTCCCAATTCCAGCTGGTCATAGGCAGGGATTAAGAACTCGCTCCCTTTATTTACACTGTGTTCCTGACTTGCGCTAATACCAAATACGTGTTGCCAGCCGTTTCTTTCACTTAAAGAATACTTGGCATCGAGGGAATAGGTATTTAGGTCAAAGAACAGGGATGGGGTAGCTTCTTCCAATTCTCGACGTTGATTCTTTTGGTAGCCCAAGTCAAGTTTTAAATTGCCCGACCCGATAACAAAGCTGTTGTTGAGGGCCAATTTATAGTGACGGATGTCCTGTTTGGGGAAATCCAATGTACGGCTTTTAGCGTTTGTGTAAAGCGGGTCGCCCGGTTCGGCATCGTAAAAGCCGATGTTATTTTTTAGGTAAGAAAAATTAAGGTGCGAATAGCCCCATTGCTTGTTTAGCCCGAGCATACCACTGACATTGCTGTTGTTAAAGCCGCTATTCCCGTATCTTCCTGCAGGGGTATTATAAGAATACGCATTCTGATACGATCCACGGCCACGCCATACGAAGCCATTTTCATTACCTGTTAGCATAACAGAACTATTGGTCAGTCCATTGTTGGTCGCATAGCTTGTCAGTAATTCGCCTTTAATATGTCCCTCGGTAGGAACATTGGGCTCCAGTACATTGATTACACCACCGATGGCATCAGATCCGTACATCAATGAAGCCGCACCACGTAAAACCTCGACACGGTCGGGTTGATTTTGGTCGATTTCAATGCCGTGTTCGTCGCCCCATTGCTGTCCCATCTGTTTTACCCCATCACTTACTGTGACAACCCGATTATATCCCAGACCTCGTATGACAGGCTTTGAAATTCCTTGTCCAGTGGTGATCTGACTTAGTCCGGGAACTTGTCGCGCAAGCGCATCAATAAGATTTGTTCCATTTCCCTGCAACTCATCTTTGGAAATAACAGCTACTGAGGTGCTGTTGCGACGGCTCTGAGAAGTGACCAGTGTACCTGTAACGACTACTTCATTCGTTTCAATAATACTCTCTGTCAAGGAAAAATCAAGGGAAAGATTTTCCGACGTTAAATCAACGGCCTTGACAACGGACTGATAACCCAAAAAACGGACCTCAACCAAGTAGCGTCCATTTGAAGGAAGAGATTTAAAGCTATAATGACCTTGTTGGTCTGATGCCGTGCTCGAACGAAGCTGTTGCAGTGATATGGTAGCACCAGCAATTGGCAGGTTGGTTTTGGCATCCGTAACTTTACCGCTAATTGTTGAGGCAAGCGCCGGAAGTATGGAGAAATAGGAGACAAGCATAAAAATGCAGCCTATAATTTTAAGTTTCATCTGTACTATAATTTCTACGTATGTAATATCAGCGGTACAAACGACAAAGCGTATATCAGCTACCAAGGCGTCGTTGTGCCTAGGTTTAAACCGATAGCTGGTCGTATGCATCGTTTGACTGTTGAGTTGTAAAGACCCTTATGGAGTCCTGGCAGCAATAGTGGTCAACTTACGTTAACACGCACTATTGAAATTAGCATAGAAATGAATAGAGGGGAGGGCCTCGATTGCCAGAAATCAGTGATCTGACTATCTGGTCTCCAGTGATGAAAAGACCAAATTCAACGATTTTAACAGGAATTATGAATTCACCCTGCGTAAAATTAAAAACCAGTTGAGGATGTGAATTTTGGTCGCAGATAGCACATTTGGGGTGATCAGCCTGATGTTTTTTTGCTGGGCTATCTACGATATGCAGTGCAGCCTGGGGATGTTCATGACTGTACACAATGAACTGACCAATTAAGAAGGTCATCAAGAGCACGAATGCTGCGAATTTGTTCAATGAGATATCTTTCACGCTGAAATCACTACGTTTAAACCCAAGCTGTCACTCGGATCACTTTATTAATCGGGTCAAAGATAATGAAAATAAAATATAAAGCAATCGTGTTGCATTTATTAATATGATAGAATAATAAAAGGCGCTTCTGAATCAATGTCTCAGAAGCGCCTTTTGCTGATGTATAAGACTTATCGTGTTACTTTTTGGGAGGAACAAACTTGCCGACAATTTCATATTGATTGGCATCTAGTCCCTGAACGTCTTGCAATTTGACAATGCGATAAAGCGAATCGCTGAAGTAGTCTAATTTTTCTTGACTATCGTATAAGCTATTTGTTATGTTTTTATCGATATGGATGTGTTTCACCTTTTCGTTCTTATCAAATTCGATACGCAGTTTCTGTATCTGTAGATCTTTCTTTTTCGCTGTAAATTCGGTCACACAGTCGACAGCTTTGACTTCATACAATGAGGGATCGAAATTTTTACTGATATCAGCAGCTTGAAAAGCGGACAGTTCATTTTTCCAGCTTCCAATTTTCAGCTCGCGCTGTTCTTTTTCTCCATCTTTGCTGACAGATTTTAGCACGGCGGGATTGAGCTGTTGCAAGCGATTGACTTCTGCATTAAAAAACGAATCGACAGAAAATATGTCGGAAGATTTTTGAGGGCTTTTTGTTGCGGAAGGTGATCCACAACTCCAAAAAAGCAGCGCACTACCCGCAAAAAAGGAGCGTGCGCTGCTACTGATTTTATGTACGTTATTATTCTGATACCAATACATTTCCTGTCATTTCAGCGGGGATATTGACGCCCAAAATTTGTAAGACGGTTGGGGCAATATCACCTAATTTACCGTTCGCTATTTTTTTGTACTGATCGTCAATCAAGATACAGGGAACCAAATTTGTTGTGTGTGCGGTGTTTGGCGATCCATCATCATTGACCATAAACTCCGAATTGCCGTGATCGGCCAAAATTATAAACGAGTAACCATTTTTGAGACCTGTCTCTACGACCGTTTTGGTACATTGATCCACCGTTTCTACGGCTTTAATGACAGCATCAAAAACTCCTGTATGACCTACCATATCTGGATTTGCAAAGTTCAGACAGATAAAATCAGGCTGAAGTGTTTCCATATCGTTAACGATAGCCGCTGTAATTCCTTGAGCTGACATCTCGGGTTGAAGATCGTAGGTAGCCACTTTGGGGGATGGAACCAACAAACGGTTTTCACCTTTAAATTCTTGTTCACGGCCTCCTGAGAAGAAAAATGTGACGTGTGGATATTTTTCTGTTTCGGCGATACGCGTTTGTGTTTTATGGTTAGCCTCCAATACTTCACCCAACGTGTTGGTTAAGTTATCTTTTTGAAAGACCACTCTCACATTCTGGAACGTTTCATCATAAGACGTCATGGTCACATAATATAGATCCAACGGTTTCAGATCATATGCTGGGAATGCTTTTTGAGTTAGCGCGATTGTAATCTCTCGGCCACGATCCGTTCTGAAATTATAGCAGAATACCACATCGCCTTCTTGTATTGTAGCCACAGGCGCTCCGTTGGCGTCTACCAAGGCAATTGGTTTCACAAACTCATCCGTTATCCCTTCATCGTATGATTTTTGGATAGCGGCCACCAGGTCATTGGATTTTTCACCTTCCGCTTTTACTAAAAGATCGTATGCTAATTTTACGCGCTCCCATCTATTATCGCGATCCATCGCATAGTACCGACCGATTGCCGATGCGAAGGTACCTGTTGTTGTTGTCAAATACGCCTGTAAGTCTCTCACGTAATTAATGCCCGAGTTTGGATCCGTATCACGGCCATCCAAGAAAGCATGTACAAATACTTGTTCACTGCTCAGTCCAGCATGTTTTGCGGCATCACATAAACCCTTTAAGTGCTTCGTGTGCGCGTGTACGCCACCATCGGAAAGCAAACCGATAAAATGTACCTTTTTGTTATTTGCTAAAGCATATTTAAATGCGTCTTGAATCACTGGATTCGAATTGAATACGCCGTCATTGACCGCTTTGTGAATACGTCCCAATTCTTGGTAGACAATTCTTCCGGCACCAAGATTCATGTGCCCTACCTCAGAGTTACCCATTTGGCCGGCAGGCAAGCCAACAGCTTCGCCCGAAGCTTCTAAAGTTGAGTTTGGATATGCTTCTAATAAATGGTCTAAAAATGGGGTGTTTGCAGCTTCAACTGCATTTGATTTATCGTGTTTTCCATATCCTAGTCCGTCTAGGATCATGAGTGCAACTTTTTTCTTATTCATCGTATAACAAAGATAATCTTAATTTTAGAATCTATCAACGCATCTTAAAAACTTCCCTTGTTAATCACCAATATTTTTATAGGTTTGTGGCATCATTTGTGTTCCATCATAAATGGAACTGCCTAAGGATTGATTTTGATTACAGAATCTGTTCTATACATGTTAAGCTATATGAAACTTTTAAGCCATTGCGGATTTATACTTATTACGAATCTTTTTTTACACAATGCTGCGTTTGGTCATTTTTCGATGCCTGTAAATCCACGGATGGAAGAAAACTTGCCCGGGGCTGATGATTCTTTGGAAAGAATTTCGGAAGAGCTAAAATCATATTTGAAAGAGGGTAATGCAAAAAACATAGCCAAGTATTTTGCCTCAAACATCACCTTGTCGATTTTAGGGGAAAATGGTATTTATACAAAGTACCAATCAGAAATCATGTTGGGGACATTTTTTAATCAGCATAAACCCAAGACAGTAAAACTGACGCAGTCGAGCAATGCCAACAATGGCTATCAATATTTTACCTTTACCTTAGCCACAGAACAGGCCAATTATCGGGTCTTTGTGAAAATAGGAGCAGGGAGTAATAACCACTCCATCGAAGAGTTGAGGATCGACAAAAATTGATCCTGATCCTATTTTTTTTATCAATCTATTTTTCGATTAAAAAATTATTCCACATCTTAGCCCAATAAATAGCATTTATGGAGAAGGAAATCAAGGACTATTTGGCCCAGTTTGTAAAACAAGCTGTCGCGGAGGATTTGGGCGATGGAGATCATACCTCATTGTCGACAATTGAAGCCGGCGCACAAGGTGAAGCGAAGTTGATTGTGAAGGATAACGGCATACTTGCAGGTGTCGAAGTAGCGCAGGCAATTATTGCCTATGTGGACGATAGTTTGGCCTGTGAGGTCTTTATCCAGGATGGAAGTCGGGTTAAGATGGGTGATATTGCTTTTTATGTCAGGGGAAATATCCAAAGTATTTTATTGGCCGAACGTTTGGTGCTGAATGTGATGCAGCGTATGAGTGGTATAGCCACAACAACCCGGCAGTATGTGGATTTGTTAGCAGGTACAGATACAAAAGTTTTGGATACGCGAAAAACGACGCCCTTATTACGTGTGCTAGAGAAAGAAGCCGTGCGCATTGGTGGTGGCACCAATCATCGCTTTGGTCTTTTTGATATGATTTTAATTAAGGATAATCATGTAGACTATAGTGGCGGAATTGTACCGGCGCTAGAGCGGGCAAATGCCTATAGAAAAAGCCTAAATAAACCGATAGAAATAGAAATTGAAGTCCGAAATTTTGTGGAACTTGATGAAGTTCTTAACTTTGGCGAAGTGGATCGAATCATGTTAGATAATTTTTCACCGCAAGATGTTGCCAAAGCTGTTCAGATTATCGACCGTCGGTTCAAGACAGAGGCCTCTGGGGGAATAACATTTGACACGATTAGGTCATATGCGGAGGCCGGGGTAGATTATATTTCAGTAGGTGCTTTGACACACAGTGTGAAGAGCCTGGATCTTAGTCTGAAGGCCAAATTAATATAAGAACTAATTAATTAATGATATCGATTTATTTAGTAATTGCAGTATTACTAGCGTACTTGTTTGGGTCCATACCAACGGCTGTTTGGTTGGGACAGGCATTTTATGGGGTAGATGTTCGTGAGTATGGTAGTGGTAATGCTGGGGCGACTAATACCTTTCGTGTGTTGGGACCGAAAGCGGGATCGATCGTGATGTTTGTCGATATTTTTAAAGGCTGGACAGCAACCAATCTGGCTTATCTAATAGAACTGGGGCAAAATACGAGCGATGTTCAGTTTGTTAACTTTCAGTTGGCATTGGGCGTTATCGCGGTATTGGGGCATTTATTTCCTGTATTTGCGGGATTCAGAGGAGGGAAGGGCGTAGCAACGCTCTGTGGTATGATTCTCGCTATCCATACACCTGCAGCCTTGGTTTGTGTTTCTGTATTTGTTATTATCCTACTGACCACCCATTACGTTTCATTGGGTTCCATTTCGGCAGGATTTGCATTTCCATTCAGTTTGGCCTTTATATTCAAAACAACGATACCTTCGGTGCTTCTCTACGGAATAGCGATTTGTATCCTCTTGTTGATTACCCACCAAAAGAATATAGAGCGTCTGTTAAAGGGGCATGAGTCCAAGATCTACCTTTTTAAGAAAAAAGCGAAGGAAAAAGAATAGGCACAATAATTGCATCCGCTAAAATGGATTAATAAATTATTGTAAAATACCCATGTTGGATGCGCTGAAAAGCGATTGTCTTTCGCTTCGAGACTCCATATGGCCCTTGAAATAAAATATAAACTATGAACGGAATGTTTAAGTATTCAGCTATGGTATTAGCCTGTGTAACACTGGCATCGGGGTTGTCAGGTTGTGCAACTTCTGCTGTTACCGGGAAAAAATATTTGAAATTGGTCAGTGCTGATCAAGTGAACGAGCAAGCTGCATTGGCTTATAAAGATTTTTTATCGAAGAATAGTTCAAAAGTAGTCACTGGAACTTCTGATGCGGCAATGGTTAAACGTGTGGGCAATAAACTGGCCACAGCGGTGAACCAATATTTGCAAAGCACCGGTCGTGCCAACCAATTTAACTTCAATTGGGAATTCAACTTAGTAAGGAGTGATGATGTGAACGCTTGGTGTATGCCTGGTGGTAAAGTGGCAGTTTATACGGGAATTTTGCCTGTTACACGTACCGAAGCCGGACTTGCCACAGTAATGGGGCATGAGATAGCCCATGCGATTGAGGAGCATTCCGTAGCGCAGGCTTCGAATCAGATTGCTTTGCAATTGGGCGGACAGATTTTAGGTTCCGCAGCCGGGGTATCTGGCAACAGTACCCTTGGAGTTTTCAATAATCTTTACGGTTTGGGAGGGAATTTGGCGCAGTTGAAATTCTCCAGAAGCGATGAATCCGATGCAGATGCAGCCGGATTGATTATTATGGCCTTGGCGGGATATAATCCAAACGAAGCGGTCGATTTTTGGAAGCGTATGGCCTCGGGAAGTCAGAAAGGGCAGCCAGAGTTTTTGAGTACACACCCCAGCGATGAGCGACGTATTGCGGATATTCAAAAATTAATTCCGAATGCGATGAAATATTATAAAAAATAATCGATTGATAGGATATGAAAAGAGGGATCTGCGCGAGCAGATCCCTCTTTTTTTTGCATCATATTTTATCAAGTTACACCCCAGCTAGCGCATCGCTAACGCCGAGCACTACACCGATGACCAATCCCATAAAATTAAAAGCGATGGTAATGATAACCATGATGCCAATAAATTTGTAGTGTTTTTTTAACGCGTCCAAGCAGAGCTCCAGCTGAATGCTGTCGCGGTTTTCAATTGCTTTTTTCGCTTTGGATCCGAAATTATACAGAAAATAGATGGGAAGGCAAAAGAAAGCAAGAAAGAGCAGGTATAGGACACCGAACGTGGATAAGGCCCCCGCTGTGACATATTCGTCTGCACCGAGTGACAATGCGCTTGCGCCAAAGATCAGGCTAACCATGGTGATGGCCGAGATGCCGATGAAAATAAAACAGACGATGGCCAAAAAATTAGCCCATTTTGCTGCTGAAGCTAAAAAAGCGAGTCCTGCTGGAGACAGTTTGAGGTCTGCAGGTTCTAGAAAAGAAGAATTTTGAATACCGTCTTCCATGAAGCGTAAAATATTAGGTGTGCGAATTTCAGAAATGTTCTTGGCTTTTGAAACAAGTTTTTATACAAAACGTCCAGCGTATACAATCGTTTAGATTTTTTCAATTCGTTAGGCTCTAGTCGTGCAATTGCTACAGGAAACTCAATTGTATAAGGTAATTTTCAACTGTTAGGAAATTAGCTAAAAATTTTTAAAAAATTAAATTCCGATTGGAAGAATGTTGTTACAAAAAAAAAATCCAGAATTGATGTGGAAAACTATTTTTGATCAGACAATTAGAATGTAAATGCTGGTTTAAAACATCTTACAACGTTTTTTTTAGTGATAAATTATGTATTGATGTCCGATTTGAGGTGTGGATTTCATGAAATAGGTGTGGTTTAGTGTGTTAAGTTTATATTAAGTCCTTTGTAATTTCAAATCTCTTAGTAATTTTGCTTAACATTTTTTAACAAATCACATTATATGAAAAGATCTTTACTCTTTTTCGCTCTTGTTATGGCTAGTTATGGTGCTGTACAGGCTCAGGTTACAACAAGTAGCGTTACAGGTATTGTAAAAGAGGCTAATGGACAGTTCACATCGGGAGCAACAATTAAAGCTACGCACGTGCCATCAGGAACTGTTTATTCTGGCTCGGCTAACGCTGCAGGTCGGTTCAACTTAGCTAATATGCGTGTTGGCGGACCGTACAAAATTGAAGTAACCTATGTAGGACAACAACCTATCGTGTATGAAGATGTTTATTTGCAATTAGGTGAACCATTCGTAGTAAATCCTGTTTTCGGCGATTCAGCGACTAATCTTGAAGAAGTAGTTGTTACAAGAGCTGGCGTCTTAAAAGGAGAGCGAAATGGAGCATCTACTATTGTTGGGCGTCGTCAGATCGAGAATTTGCCTACAATTACTAGAAGTGTAAATGATTTAACCCGTTTAACTCCTCAAGCTAACGGTACTGCTATTGGTGGGGGAAATTACCGTGCCAATAATTTCAGTGTTGACGGAGCAAATTTCAATAACCAATTTGGTATTGGCCAAAATATTCCAGCAAATGGGTCTCCAATTTCTATTGACGCGATAGAGCAGATATCGGTAAATGTAACTCCGTTTGATGTTCGTCAATCAGGTTTTACAGGAGCGTCTATTAATGCTGTAACACGTTCTGGTCGTAACGATTTCTTTGGCTCAGCTTTTTATAGTGGTCGTTCTGATAAACAACAAGGAAATCGTGTAAATGATGTGGTGTTTACACCTAATGATCTAAGTGTAAAACAGTATGGTGTAAGTTTAGGTGGTCCAATTATTAAAAACAAGTTATTCTTCTTTGTGAATGTTGAACAATTGAAGCAAACTGAACCAGGACCGACCAAAGTTGCTTCTGTAAAAGAATCTGACTATGGAACTACAAGTTATTTTGCAAGACCTACAGTTGCTTTTATGGATGAAGTGAGCAATTATTTGAAAAATACTTACGGTTATGATGCTGGTGCTTACCAAGGATATTCTTCGAAAAGTAATAATGATAAGATTTTTGCTCGTATCGATTGGAACATTGCTGATAATCACAAAATCAATTTTAGATACAACCAAGTTAAAGGGAAATCTCCTTCTAATTTGAGCTCATCGTTTAGTGGATCTAATATTGATACAAAAGTGTATCCAATGAATAGAACTGGAAATAATGCGTTAAGTTTTCAAAACTCAAATTATTTCCAAGAAACAAATTTATATTCTGCGACAGCTGAGTATAACGGAAAGATTGGTAATTTGAATCATTCCGCCCGTCTTTCCTATGTAAACCAAGATGAGCCTAGAAGTGTTTCTGGAGATATATTTCCTTTAGTAGATATACGTGATGGTATTGCTGGTACAGGTGGTAACATACTTACCTCTTTTGGAACAGATCCGTTTACGTACGGAAATCTTCGCTCGGTCAAAACTTGGACTGCAAATTACGACGCTAACTATACCTTGAACGATCATTACTTTACTGGAGGTCTTCAGTTTGAGACATCTCGGACAGTGAATGGGTTTCAACGTTTCGGAGCAGGGTACTATATGTATAATTCTTGGCAAGACTTTATTGGGGGTAAACCTGCTGTAAACTATGCGTTGACTTATCCGTTAACTGCAGATGGTTCGCAAGCTATGCCAAGCTTCAAGTTTAACCAGTGGTCACTTTATCTACAAGATCAGTTTACAGTAAATGAAAAACTGAAATTAACGGGGGGAGTGCGTTTAGAACTTCCAACATACCCAGATGTTTCAGAAATGAAAACTCACCCTCTGTTGCAGAGCCTAGAATTTGCTAACGGACTTCATCTAAATACGGGTGCGATGCCTAAAACAAGAGTAATGGTATCTCCGCGTTTTGGATTTAATTATGATGTTAATGGTGATCGTTCATTTATTGTTCGTGGAGGTACAGGGATATTTACTGGTCGAATTCCTTTTGTTTGGATCGTTGCTCAATCAGGAGATTCTGGTATGCTTCAATATACAAAGACATATGCTGCTGGCGATGCAAATATGCCGTCATTTAGCCCGGATATTAAAGCAAACTACCCTGCCACACCTGATGCTGCAGGAACTTCATTGCCAGGAAATATGTCAGCGATGGATGTTAACCTTAAATTTCCTTCAACTTGGAAATCAAGTGTAGCTGTTGATTACAAGTTACCTTGGGGATTAGTGGGTACATTAGAGGCTATCTATAATAAAGATATTAATGCTGTAGTTGCAAAAAATGTAAACTTGGTTGATCCAACGGCAATGAATATCGCTGGATATGGAGATACTAGATTTATCTTCCCGAATGCAAACGCAGATAAATACCTATATACAATTGACTCAAAAGGACAACCTGTTAAAGGATCTTCAGGACAGTTTATTCCAACGTACATGACCAATGCGAAAGGTGGACATTATTATTCGGTAACTGCTCAATTGCAAAAAAGCTTCGATAAAGGATTCTCCGGAATGGTTGCATACACTTATAGTGGTGCTAAAAATTACGGTGATGGCGCTGGTGATCAGATTCAAAACCTATGGTCTATTCCTCTTCAAGCAAACGGTAACTCCAATAATCCTGAACTGGGATATACTACCAATATTGTTCCTCATCGTTTATTGGGTTCGGTTACTTATACCAACAATTGGATTGGTAAATTGAATACTTCGATGACATTATTCTATAGTGGAAGTTCAATGGGTAGATTCTCTTACTATTATGGTTCTGATTTTAATCGTGATGGTCAAAATAATGACTTAATCTATATCCCGAAAGATGCTTCAGAGTTGAAATTTATTGATATCGCGGCTGGTAACAGTAACTACGGTAAGAAAGCTTACACTGCGCAGGAGCAATCCGACATATTTTGGAGCTTAGTGGATGGCGATAAGTACCTAAGCGAGCACAAAGGAAAGTATGTTGAACGTAACGGCGCTGTTGCACCATGGAGACACCAGTTTGACTTCCATTTGTCACAAGAAGTATTTAGAGGAATTGGCGGCGGAAATAATTCGTTAGAATTCTTTTGGGATGTGATGAATATTGGTAACCTATTTAATTCTTCTTGGGGTACTTATAAAATTAATAACAATATTTTATTGACTCCAAAAAATATTGATAAAGTGGAAGCAAATGGCACTACAGTTCCAACATTTAACTTGGGCTATGCAAATGGCGATGTAATAAAAGAATTAAATCGACCAAACGAATCGATATCTTCAACTTATTATATGCAATTCGGTGTTAAATTTAAATTTAACTAAGAATAATATATAGTAAATTAATCTACGACACCCCAAAAGCTTGATGAAAGCTTTTGGGGTGTCTTTATTATAAAACTGATAATTAAAGTAGTGTTTTTATGCTGTTATCCCGCGTATGGATAAAGCGCTCCATAAGAATGCATATAACACAGTAATAGCGCTGTTTACTCAACAGTTGCGTAGGCCTATTGACAAAGGAGACAAGTACAATAAGAGTACTTATCCAGTACAACTAAACTACAGAAAAGAACTTTGTTTACTTTTGGGACGCAAGGCATCAGTAGCGTTTTGATCTATTAGCCAAAATCTGTCAATGAAGTTGAATTTGTCAATGCCGTAGATAAAAGTGGAAAGGGATGATTTACTATAGACGAACACAAAAAAGCGTACACGAAGTTTATCATTGATAATGGATTAACTAAATACCACGGTAAGTAAAAGCTGTAGCTGAATTGCCAGCATAACAATATTCCAATGGCTGAAAAATACGTTGCTTAATATTGCATCCATAAACCATAAAAATCTAAAGGATCTTTATCCGCAGAACTTCAAAAAATCAGCAGATCTATAGTTCATAGGGCGGATACATTTATTGGAGAGAAATGTACGGTCAGATACGAAAAATCCCTAAGTCTAAAGGCGCTTTCAGTTCTGAACAGACACTAATGAAATTAATGTATTTGATCATAAGGATATCGCAAAAATATGGACGATGTCAATGCATAACTGGGGTTCGACCATATCCCAACTTTATATTAGATTTGGGGACAGACTCACACGGGAAAGAGTTTTTTTAGATTTTAATCTAATGACAAAGTTTACGTTACACGCCCCGGATTGCACTTGTAGGGTGCTTAATAATACATATATGTTATTATCAGTCTTTCGATTTAATGTAGCTAAGAAAAGTTTCCAGTATCCTTTCAAATACTTCGGGTGAATAGTTTTCTAATTCTAAGTTGTTTAGAACTTTGAAATAGTTCAAATCGTCTGATACAGGAAGAGGATTGACTGTCGTTTCTGATTTTAATAACCCGTATGATATAATACCCTCTATTTCATTGAGTATTAAATCTTGTTCGTCAAATAATTCTTTATTCAATTGTTCATAATCTGTAGTAAAATCCTTAACACCAAGTTTTCCATTAATAATCGCCTTTATAGCTATTAATATAACTTCTATTGCTAATTTGTCATCAATACCATGTTTGGAGGCTTTACCAGCCTGAAGCATTAAAAGATCCACAAAAGTATCGGGTCTTGCTATCCTCCAGAATAATCCCTCTTGCTTGATGTTCTCTTTTAATGTGGAATAGATAGACGATATTTTATTTTTCATTATTGATCATCCTTTCAATAATTTAGTTATACACAATTGCTAATTACCTAACGACGAATTGTAATTCTTTGACTTTATCGAAAATATCACCACTTACTTCTTCTATACTACGACTACCATCTATAATTGACACATTTTCTACATCTTTTAGATGATCAAAAGCTTCATAATACTTACTCCTTACTTTTTTTAGATTTTCAAGGTTTTCAAATATTTCTAAAGAGCTTCTATCTTTATTTAATCGCTCCATACTAACTTCCGGTAAAACATCTATATAAATATTTATGTCAGGTTTTAAAAGATTTTGACTAATTGAGTTTGCTTCAACTAACCACTCTAAATCGATATCATCAGCATGATACGCATATGAAGAAAAATAATATCTATCACATACTACAGTATAGCCCTCTTCTAGTTTTTTTAATATTCCATTTACAGGATTTAAAAGGTGATCGATTCTATCTGCAACGAATAAAGCTGCTATTGCTCGATTATCTGAAATAATTCTCCGATTGAAAATATTCCGTATTAAAGAGCCAATAGGACTATCGGTAGGTTCAAATGTGCTATATATCTTGTGCCCTTCCTTTACAAGTTTTTCTTTCAACAATTTTGCTTGGGTACTTTTACCACTACCATCAATACCTTCAAAAACTATAAATAGATTGTTTCGCGTCATTACATCTCGATATTAGTACGCAAATATAGCTTAAAATAATTTTTGATTTACGCTGCATTCAATAAAATCTTTTTTACGTGAATAATAGTGGCATTTATTACAAAATTCACAGTGGGTAATATTTGTTTTATTTTCAATATATTTGGAGAGGTAATCGTCCGCTAAAATAGGTCTACCTATAGAGTAGGTTCCCATTTCCAGAAAATATTCGTGTAATGTTAATTGACTTCTTAAAGCAGATTAAAAATGACCTACCTACACCGGATATATTTGCTGCAATGGGAATAAAAGGAGCAGATGCTAATCAGATTTGGCTACTATTCTAAATGTTTTTGAAATAAAAGAAGAAGAGATATAAAAATTTTATTTAATTGTTCCATTACACAATTCATGTTAAAGTCTCTGACAGGTTTTTCTTGGACTAAGCAGGCTGAGGCCGACGGAGAATTGCACAAAGATGTCATTATAGGGTATTATATCCGTCCCCGGAATGCAGATGAAAAGACGAAGGGTACGTGGCATCCCGAAGTCAAAGTGCTGGGCGTACGAAGATGCTGGGATAGATCAGGTGGGATGTATTTACACTGCTTAACTAGCACTACCGATTTTATTTGCAAGTCCAGGTACGGCGACAGCACCGGTTGCTATAGTGATGCAGATGCAGGATTACTATCCATTCGGTAAGACGAAATCTATTGCAACGAGTATCAATAATAAGTATCTTTATAATGGCAAGGAGATGCAGACTGACCTGAATGGTGGTGCGCATACCTTGGGAAGTTCTTATGTACTGGAAGGGCAGCTGGATTACGGAGCACGTTTTTATGATGCGGAGATAGGAAGATGGAATGTAGTTGATCCGGCAGCGGATATGATGAGGAGGCACAGTCCGTATAATTATGCTTTCAACAATCCGATCAGGTTTATTGATCCTGACGGGATGGCACCTAGAGCTGGTCAACATGGTATGTATTATGACTATGATGAACAACGATACCGCGATGAGCAAGGGAATGATGTAAGCCTTGATCAAGCCATGGCTTATCATCAGCAAGGAGGAGATGATGGTTGGTTGCAAAAGTTAATGGCTAAGATGGGTATTGGGTCGGGGTCAGGTCCTAAGAATGCTGAGGAAGCTCAACAGATTTCATCAAATAGATCTGTCGTTGATAAACTTAGTAAAAAAGCTGATAAAGCTGATGAAGAGATTTCTGAATGGCCGGTTCTTGGAGGGTTATATCAATTAGTGAAATATGGCTCTGGTAGTTTTTCAAATAAACCAAATTATCTTTTAGCTGGGATTGGTTTTTTATCAACAGGGTTAAATATTTCAGGTGCTAATGATATTACCATTACATATAAATCTTTAGCGAAATTAGGTCTTAGAGACGGAATGAGGATGTCTGCAAATGAAGTGCTGGATATGGCTCAACAATATCTTGGAAAGGGATACAAAGAAGCAGTTCCAGGGAGTGGGAGATTTATTTCTTCTGACGGTAAAAGACTATTTAGAATGGGAGTGAGTGATATTACAGGTGCACATGGAGGAGGGCCGCATGTCAATTTCTAAACTTTAATTCCTAATCCCGCTAAACAGGGAAAAATGATGGTGAAAGATAATTATCACATATTTTTAATTGATTAAAATGACTATAGATGTTATAATACCTGAATATTCAGAAGATAAGGGCTTTCAAATTACTTGGGAACATGGGTTTGAAATCGAGGCAAAAATAGAGGGCGGATCTTTAATGATTTCAGCTAATAAAGCGGCACTTGTTTCAATAGCAAAGCAATTATTGACTCTAGCTCAGGATAATGTGCCTAAAGACTATCATTATCATTTGGATGAGTACAATTCCTTAGAAGAGGGATCGATACCATTAATTTTTCATAAGCTATAGCTCTTTTTAGGGTAAGCTTGAATGTGAAATTTATTGAATTATAACAGGTTTTCCACAAAGAAGCAGAGACAGGACTGTCCAGATTTGTTGCAGGCTTTAGCTGGGAATATAAGACCAAGGATAAAAAAATAGGCACCTTTACGATATGACCATTGAGGGAATAGATCTTCGTTGGAATTCGACAGCTAAAGATTGGATCAATTCAAAAAATGCGATAAATGAAGTAGGGAGTATACATACCGTATTTGGCAATGACCTAAATTATATTGCTATCGTCTTTGGTAAAGAGATCGATTATGATCCTATTGCTAAAACTATCGTGTTGTATCGGGATGAATATAAGGATACAAATGGTAAGAATAGCACCGATGTTGGATTTATTATTCTATGTCAAAAATATCTACAAGACATTGATGTTTAGAGGGATTAGGGGCGTCTACATTTATGTGTGTAATCCAAATCTTAAAGCCTATTTAAGTCAGCATATGGAGGTTGTGACAGGTAATAGCGAAAACGAGTCAAAAGTTATTCCTTCATGTCGTATTAGTTCCGAACCTACAGCAGGCTCTATACCATATTACGATCTAGAAATCGCAGCAGGCAGTTTTTCCGAGTTACAGCAAAGTGAGACTTTGCAGTATAAGTATATTGAAGTTGAAGGATGCTATCAGGATCCAAAACGTTATTTTGCCTGTAAAGTGATTGGGGAATCCATGAATAAGATTATTTCCAATGGTTCGATCTGCTTATTTGAACGTTATCAAGGTGGTTCCAGAAACGGATTGATCTGTTTGGTTGAATCTAGTAGTTTTGAGGATCGCGATTTTGGAGCCAATTATACCATTAAAAGTATTCCAGTCAAGTCCACCATTACCAGCTCCCAAAGGGGGGGGATGGCAATAGATCTAATATTTCTTTCTTTAATAATTTCGATTAGATCTTTTAACCCAGCTTCTATATAGGAGTATTCAGATGGCTTTCGCCAGATTGTCTTTGTTGGGAAATTAACGATAAGTTTGTTCCCGCCTAAGAGACTTTCTTCCTCGTACACGAATAATCTGCCAATGCCGATATCACCGTTTTTACAAGCTTTACGATATTCTTTGTAGTTGCCGGGATATTCATTCTTAAATTGTAGTGCAATACCTTTTCCCGTTACACCATCCGTATTAACAGTATTAACCAACGCCTCTGCATTGGAATCGAGTGAATTTAATGGCGTTGATTGCGTTGAAGTCTAATATATCTTCAATTTGTCCAATCATATTTATTGTTTCTTTGATATTTTTGCCATTCTAAAATATTTTCATCTGTTGAAAGACCGATAACTTCGACTTTTTTATTTTTCAATGATTTCGAAATTAACTTCATTTTCGTATGGTCATCCCTGCATGGGGTGCAGCCCAAATACCAAAAGTCCAGCAAATAATATTAAAGGGAACGGACATGCTCCGTGAAGGCGGTGTTCTGGCTTTCATAACTTCTCAGGTGTTGCACAAATGCCTCTATTTAGTATGAGTTTTACAGAATTGTAAAGTTTACGAAAATTCTGTATTATTTTTAAAAAAAACACTGTTTAATATAATTACCACATCATAATAAAATAAAATAAACACTTCTTGTTTTAATAAAAAAATCACAACAATATTTACTAAATTTATCACATTTGTTTTTAATAAAAATAACACAGCAGTGTTTAATAAATTTATAAGGTTATGGCAACACCACGTGAAAGATTTGTAGAAGCCTTAAAATTCTTTCAAGAACTACAGGAAAAGGGGATTGTAGGCATTTGTAATCTTCCCCTAAAATAGCTACGATTATTAATGTAGTTTTATAATTTAGGGACAATGAAAAAAAGTAAGTTTAGCGAGCCACAGATCATCAAGATTTTGTCAGAGCAGGAATCGGGTCAATCGGTTTCGGATATTTGCCGTGAGCACGGAATTAGCCAAGGAACCTTCTATTCTTGGAAAAGCAAGTATTCGGAGATGGAGGTTTCACAGCTCAAGCAGCTTCGGGAAATGGAAAAAGAGTTGGCGCAGTACAAAAAGATTGTTGCCGAGCAGACTTTACAGATCACAGTTTTAAAAGACGTTATCGAAAAAAAGCTCTAGGGCCTGCCGAGAAGCGTGAGCTTGTAGGTTATGCCCGTGAAGATTTCGGGATGAGCCTACGGCAGGCCTGTGCAATATTCTGCTTAAGTACTTCTGTTTTTTATTACCGTGCAAAGCGTAAAGATGATACGGAAGTGTAACTGGTAAATACGATGTCAGAACTATTGGTAATTTAGGTGGTTCTTCGCCAATTTTGATGCATCTATCCGGTTTGTGAGAGGCAAACCTTTCTCCTCAGCAATTCAAAACCACCCTTACCGTACATTTCGCGTTTT
>Ga0308156_1001502_pt1 | contig 26625 bp, 29 predicted proteins | sample PhyAR2_FD_201041 | JGI IMG/M metagenome (GOLD analysis project Ga0308156, IMG submission 201041) | Phyllosphere microbial communities from UC Gill Tract Community Farm, Albany, California, United States - DLSL A.R2 | ecosystem: Host-associated > Plants > Phyllosphere > Unclassified | place: USA... | reverse complement strand
CGCGCATATCGCGGGGGCGCGACCGTCTGGCGACCCTCCTCCGGGAGGGTGAACGGCCGCGATTGAGGAGCGTGCAATGACCAGCCCGATCGGCGAGGACGATCTGGCCGCATGGATCGATGGCAGGCTGTCGCCCGAGCGGCAGCGCCTGGTCGACGCCTATCTTGAAGGCCAGCCGGACGTGCATGCCCGTGTGCGAGAGCAGGCGGAGCAGGCGCGAGCCCTTGCATCCCTGTTCGCCCCCGTCGCGGATGAACCGATCCCGGCGACGATGCGCGTGGCAGCGATCAGGGGACGGCAACGGCAACCGCGTTGGCAGCTCGCCATCGCCGCGTCACTTCTGCTGGCGTTGGGGTTTGGCGGTGGCTGGTCGAGCGCGCGGTGGAGCGGCGAACCCCGCGCGGGCATCGCGGCGCTGGCCAACGAGGCGAGTGATAATTTCCGTGTCTATGCCGCCGACCGGATACGACCGGCGGAGATCGGCCCCGACCAGCGCGCCATGCTGATCCGATGGACCTCCGCTCGATTGGGTGAGCGCGTCACGATCCCGGACCTCAGCACGGCCGGCTATCGCTATGGCGGGGGGCGACTGGTCGCGACGCCCCACGGCCCTGCGGCACTGCTCCTCTACGACGGACCGCAAGCGTCGAAACTTGCGGTGCTGACGAGGCCCATGCAGATCGACAAGACCGCGAGCATGACCAGCACGTCCAGCGGGACCATGGGCCGGGTCACATGGGCGGTCGACGGGATCGGCTATAGTGTGGTGGGCGAGCGACCCGCGGCCGAACTGCATCCGATCGCCGATGAAGTCCGGCGTCAGGCAGATGCCGCGCTTGTGTCCTGATAGCGCCTTGCCGCCTCCCGGCGCCGACGGGCACCGGGCGGTCCAGCGCGATCACGGCTTGCGCTCGACATCCTTCCTGTCGGTCTCGGCCGGCGTCAGACGGGCTCGCTCGCGGATGCGGCGTTCCAGCGGCGCGCCGACGAACAGGACGAGCATTGCAAGGCTCACCCCGCCGATGATGAGCGGCCACACCGCCAACCCTGCTGCCGCGCCGATCGTGGCTGTCACCCAGATGCACGCGGCGGTCGCCAATCCATGCACTTCCTGACCCTGGCCGACCCGCAGCACCGCACCGGCACCGATGAAGCCGACGCCGGACAGAATGCCCTGCATCGCCCGTCCTGCGGCATCGGCGTTCACGTTCGGCAAGCCACTATGCACGATCGCCTGAACGGCGATGCAACTCGCCAGACCGACCAGACCCAGCGTCCGCAGGCCCATGATCTGCCGGTTCTCACGCGAGCGTTCCCAGCCGAGCACCATCCCGGCCGCGGTCGCCACCACCAGCCGGCCAATCGCATCGATCCAGAAAGCGACGTCCGGTGCCGCTGATGCTTCGATCATTCGACCAGCACGTGAACGTGATGCCAGGCGGTGCACAGATAGCCGGCGAAGTTCCACATCGTATCCGGCCGCTCGGGCTGTCCCTGCCCGGTCTCGTCGAAGGCACGGGCGACAAGGTGCTGGCGTCCCTTGGCAAGTGTGGCGTCAAGGATCCAGCGCCGCCAGCCCCAGCGCGTCTCCGGATCATCGGCGAAGGTCGCCTGTTGCCAGTCGCGACCGCCGTTCACCGACACTTCGATCCGAGAAATACGGCGGTCATAGGCAATGGCATATCCCTCAATCCGCACCTCTCCGGCGGCCAAACTCTCGCCCGCACCGGGCGAGCAGATCGCGGCGTTGAGCGGCATGGCATTGATCGTCAGACCCTGGCTCCAGTCGACGGTGTCGCTCGTCACAGCGGCGGGGAAGAGCTTGTAGTCGTGCGCCTGGATCGGTGCCTCGGAGGGCGTTTCACGCACCTCGATCCGTGTCAGCCATTTGGCGCTGCGGACCCCGGCATAGCCAGGCACCACCATGCGGAGCGGGGCGCCATGTTCGGGCGTCAGCGGCTCGCCATTCATCGCCCAGGCGAGGAGTACGTCGGGCTCCCGCGCCTTGCTCATGGCGATCGATACCCCGAACAAGGCTTCTTCACCCTCCACGTCCACCTCGTCCGCGCCGGTGAACGCCACGAACAGCTCGGACGCATCCGGCGCGCCGACCGCATCGAGCACATCGGCCAAGCGTACGCCGGTCCACTCCGCATTGCCGATCGCGCCTACGTCCCACGGATCGCCGGAGGTGTTGGCGACCTGCTGGAGATCGGTACGCCGGTTGCCGGCGCACTGGAGAACCGCCGTTACCGTGCGCGTGGCAAACGTGCTCTTCAGTTCCTGCACCGAGAAGAAGCGGCTCGCCATGCCCCTCCCGCTCACCTCGATCCGATGATTGGCGGGCAGATCCGGCACTGGCCCGTGGCTGCGCACGTAGAACAGCGCCTGCGGCGTCAGGAACCGCTCGATCAACGCACCGGGCGTCGGCTCGGCATTGTAGGGATCAGAACTGCGCTCGATCATATCGGTCATGGACGATCAAACGTCGCGGGCACGCGTAACGCTTCAAGTCTTCGAGACCATCGCAGACGAAAGGCTGCCGACCATTCCGATATCCAGATTGGAATGACCATATCAAACGGTTGGTCGTATCGATCTAAGTACGCGATATATGCTGCATGACTTTGGAGCAGCTCAGAATATTCGTCGGTGTCGCGGAGCGCGAACACGTCACCAAGGCAGCGGAGGCGCTGAACGTCACGCAGTCTGCTGCCTCCGGGGCGGTTGCGGCCCTCGAAGCGCGCTACGGCGTTCCGCTGTTCCACCGCGTCGGGCGTGGCATCCAGCTTACCGAGGCAGGCCGCGGCTTTCTGGAGGAAGCGCGCGCGGTGCTGGGGCGGGCAGCGCATGCCGAGACGATGCTCGCGGACTATGCCGGGCTCGCGCGTGGTTCGTTGCGGATCGTCGCCAGCCAGACGATCGCGAGCTATTGGTTGCCGGCAAAGCTCGCCGCCTTCCACGAACGCCACCCACAGATCGCGGTCGAGCTGGCGATCGACAACACCGAAGGCGCGGCAGCGCAGGTGTTGAGCGGCGCGGCGGAACTCGGCTTTGTCGAGGGCGAGGTGGACGAACCGGCGCTTGCCCACTGGAATGTCGGGCATGACCCAATGGTGCTGGTCGGCCGCGAGGAAGCCGAACGCATCGACGAGGCCTGGCTGCGCACTACACGCTGGATCGTCCGTGAGCAGGGATCGGGTACGCGCTCGACTTTCGAGGACGTGCTGCGAACGCGCGGGTTTGATCCGGCTCAGCTGACGATAGCGATGACGCTGCCGTCCAACGAGGCGGTGCGCACCGCCGTTGAGGCCGGTGCCGGCGTTGCCGTCTTGTCGCGATTGGTCGTCGCGCGCGCGCTCAAGGCTGGCGATCTCGTCGAGCTGCCGCTCGGGCTGCCCGACCGCGCCTTTCACGCGCTGCGCCACAAGGAACGCTATCGCACCCGCGCGGCCGACGCGCTGACGGATCTCATCAAGGAGCAGGTCGCATGACTGCCGACACGCACTCCGTTCTCAGCGGCCTCAAGCCGCTCAGCCGGCTCGATCACCCCCGCGAGATGATCCGCCAGTTCACGCCCAACTGGTTCGCCGCGACGATGGGCACGGGCATCCTTGCCCTCGCGCTGCCGCAGGTGCCCGGCATCGGGCCTTCGCTTAAACCTGTCGGCGAGGTGTTGTGGTTCTTCAATATCGCGCTCTTCGCGCTGTTCGCCGGCCTCTATGGCGCGCGCTGGGTGATGTTCGGGCACGAGGCGCGGCGCATCTTCGGGCACAACACCGTGTCGATGTTCATCGGGACCATTCCGATGGGGCTGGCGACGATCATCAACGGCTGTCTCGCCTTCGGCATCGCGCGGTTCGGAAATGGCATCGTGCCGGTCGCGCATATCCTGTGGTGGATCGACGTCGCCATGTCGCTCGCCTGCGGCGTGCTGATCCCCTACCTGATGTTTACCCGCCACGAGCACAGCCTGGACGGCATGACCGCCGTATGGCTGCTGCCGGTCGTCGCTGCCGAAGTGGCGGGCGCCAGCGGCGGGCTGCTCGCGCCGCATCTAACCGATCCCCACGCGCAGATAGTGACGCTCGCGACCTCCTATGTGCTGTGGGCCTATTCGGTGCCGGTCGCGTTTGGCATCCTCGCCATCCTCATCCTGCGCATGGCACTCCACAAGTTGCCGCATGAAAGCATGGCGGCATCTTCCTGGCTGGCGCTGGGGCCGATCGGCACGGGTGCTCTGGGCATGCTGGTGCTCGGCGCGGATGCGCCGGCGATCCTCACCGCGCACGGGCTAGCCGGCGTCGGCACCGTCGCGCAGGGGATCGGCGTTGTCGCCGGGCTCTGCCTTTGGGGTTTCGGCCTGTGGTGGCTGGCGCTCGCGACGCTTATCACCATCCGCTACTGGCGCGCGGGCGTGCCGTTCAACCTCGGCTGGTGGGGCTACACCTTCCCGCTCGGCGTCTACACCGTCGCCACCTTCCGCCTCGGCACGACGCTGAACCTTATGTTTTTCGGTATCGTCGGCACGGTGCTGACGGTTGCGCTCGCGGCGATGTGGCTGCTGGTCGGTGCCAAGACGCTAGCCGGTGCATGGCGGGGCAACCTGTTCGTCTCGCCCTGCATCGCCACCCCGAACTGATCCGCCATGATGATCGGATCAGTCGGTCCGATCACTTGCAGAATGCCCCTTCGATCCGCCAGCGTGACTGGCCACAGGAGAGCCTTGTCATGGACAATTTCGACGCCGGGCTGGCGAGTGAGACCAGCCGTCGCCGCTTCCTCAGCCATGCCGCGCTCGGCACCGCCGGCCTTGCCGCCGCGCCGGCACTGGCGCAGCAGCTCGTCGACCTGAAGCTGCCCGGCGGCAATGCCGAGCGGCCGATGACCAGCGCCTTTCCCGGCAAGGGCAGCATGATCCTCCAGCGCGTCCATCCACCCTTGCTGGAGACGCCGATGGAGGTCTTCGACAAGTCGGTGTTCACGCCCAACGACCAGTTCTTCGTCCGCTGGCACTGGGCCGACATACCGACCTCGATCGACGTCGAAAGTTTCCGCCTCAACGTCTTCGGCCACGTCAATCGGCCGCTGTCGATCAGCCTCGCTCAGCTGCTGCGCCTTCCACGGGTCGAGATGGCGGCGGTGAACCAGTGCTCGGGCAACAGCCGCGGGCTGTTCCAGCCGCGCGTCGCCGGCGCGCAATGGGGCAATGGCGCGATGGGCAACGCCAAGTGGCTCGGCGTTCGCCTGCGCGACGTGCTCGACCTCGCCGGGGTCAAGGCAGGCGCGGTGCAGGTGCGCTTCGGCGCTCTCGATCAGCCGGTCGTGGCGGGCGCTCCTGACTTCGAGAAGGCACTCGACATCGACCATGCCCGCGACGGCGAGGTCATGATCGCCTTCGGCATGAACGGCGAGCAACTGCCGCTCCTCAACGGCTTTCCCTGCCGGCTGATCGTGCCGGGCTGGTACTCGACCTATTGGGTCAAGATGCTGAACGCGATCGAGGTACTGCCCGGCCCTGACGACCAGTATTGGATGGCCAAGGCCTACAAGATCCCCGCGACACCCGGCGCGAATGTCGCGCCCGGTGCCAAGGACTTCCCGACCGTACCGATCAATCGCATGATCCCGCGTAGCTGGATGACCAGCCCGCCCGATGGTCAGGCGATCGCCTATGAAGCGTCGATCCCGGTCGGCGGCATCGCAATGGGCGGCGATTGCGGCGTCGCCAAGGTCGATGTGTCGTCGGACGGTGGCCGCACCTGGTACAGGACGACGCTCGGAGCGGACGAGGGCAGGTACAGCTTCCGGCGCTGGGACGGGCGGGTGCCGCTGAGACGCGGGCCTAACCCCATCATGGTGCGCTGCTGGAACACCAACGGTGTCGCTCAGCCGATGAAGCCGATCTGGAATCCCGGCGGGTTCATGCGCGGCAACATTGAAACCACCACCATCATCGCGGCCTGAGGAGCGAGCAAATCATGAAGACTCCGTCTCCCGGCATGATGGCTGCTGGCCTGATCGGCCTGACCGGCATCATCCTCGTCTCGATCGGCGCGCCGAGCAGCCGCAAGGCGCCCGTTCCGATCTCCGAGATGTCTGAGCCGGCACCGGCCGCCAGCGTGTCAGCGCGCGGCTTCTCGCTTGCCTCGACCAGCGTCGACCTGCCGGCCGACGACGCGACCTACCCCGACGGTCCGCACGCCGACGTCATCAATGCCAATTGCACCTCGTGCCACTCAGCCAGCATGGCGCTGACCCAGCCTGCGCTATCGGCGGATCAGTGGAAGGCGACCGTCACCAAGATGCGTGAGGTGTATAAGGCGCCAGTGGCCGAGAAGGACGTCGATGCGATCGTTGCTTATCTCACCGCTATGCCGAGCCAGAAGGTGGCACCCGCGACCGGCAAGGCGCAGGACCCGGACCCCAAAGTGGCTCCTGATGTCTCAGGTGGAACCGGCTAACCGATCTACTTCCATAATCCCGAAATACCATCCCAATCGGGACAGGCGGGCCAGAGAGCGTAGGTTTCTTAACAGCCCCCGTCGTTCTCCGCGGCTTGGGTGGTGTTAATCGGACCCCCCTCTGGGAGCCGCTGGGTGGTGTTAACCGGGCTCCCCTTACCTCCGAAGCTTCGGTGTTAATCGGACCCTTTTGCAGGGATAATTGGTCGCCGCCTTTTGGGGGGTATGCCCCCCGCCCGCTCCTCACTTCGCTCGCCCTTCATGCTGCGCGCGACTTCCCACCCAGCATCGTTCAGGACTGACCATTATCGTCCGGTTGCGGCCGGTCCGCGCGACCTCGCATTTGCATGGGTTTGCAGGTGTCAGAACCGCGTGTCGAATATGTCAGCTTGCGACAGCCTGAGGTAAAAAAGGTCTACCTTAGCAATCAGCATCACGCCGCTTCTTGTTTTTCTACATCGATCGATGTAGAAAAATCGGAAACGAGGGGTGTGCGATGCTCAAGACCATGATCCATGACAGGCCGGAAGAGGTCGATGCGGCGCTGGCGCGTCTCGGGTTGACGGCATCGCCGTTGATGCGGGCGGTTCGCGCAGGTTATTTGTCCCGAATTTCCCGTACGGCGAATGATGCACCGATCGCGGCTGGCTTCTATCATTGGAACGAGACGCTTCGGACGTTGCGTGACGAGCTGGTCGTGTTGGGATGGACGCGGGTGGATGAGCAGATGTTCTCCACCATCCTGAGTCCGGACGGCCGCATCGCCATCTCCGTGTCGTCCGGCGATGAGGCGACAGGTAGCGCACGTGGATTTCCTCGCACCAAGCGGGACAAGGGGCCGCGCACAGCTGATGTGATCCACGCTAACGTGGAGCAACTCGACCTTTTTGAAACGACCCCAGAACCGGCTCCTAAGGAGGAGGCAGAATGCCTCACCTATGTCCTGCTGTTTCATGCCGACGCTACGGAACTTCGAGCCGAGCTGTCGTTGCCGGTGAGCATGGACGAAAAGGATCATATCGATAGCTGGCGCGAGCGTATTATTTTAGGCTCCCAGCCACTCGACCCCGAAGGCGCTAGGATGCCGGCACCGGACTTTGGTCCGGACATCGACATCGACGTTCAGCGTCGCGCGTGAGGCAATGTTTTCCCCTTCGCGTCTTAGAGTGGCCCGCAAACGGCGCGGGCTGAACAAAACCCAATTGGCTGAACGTATCGGCGTCGATCTGCGCAGCGTCACAGGATATGAGCGCGGCGATTACGAACCAAGCGGTGACACGCTCGGCCGTATCGCTGTGGCACTGCGCTTTCCGGCCGCTTTCTTTGCCGGTGCCGATTTGCATGAGCCGACCAACCGCACTGCGAGCTTTCGCTCTATGGCGCGCATGGCAGCGTCGCGTCGTGAAGCCGCTCTGGCTTCTGGCGCTTTGGCGTTCCTATTAAACGATTGGATTGAAGCGCGTTTCGCGTTGCCGCAACCTGATCTGCTTGATCTTCGGGAAGAGGACCCGGAGACGGCCGCCATGGTCTTGCGTCAGCATTGGTTGCTCGGCGAGAAGCCAATCCGCAACGTCGTCCATCTGCTCGAATCCAAAGGGGTTCGAGTCTATTCGATGGCAGAGGATACGGCGGAGGTAGATGCATTCTCCCTCTGGCGGGAGGCGACGCCATTCGTGTTCCTGAACACTCAAAAGTCGGCGGAACGCAGCCGGTTCGATGCTGCGCATGAGCTTGGGCATCTCGTTCTTCATCGGCATGACGAACCAAGAGGTCGTGAGGCCGAGCAAGAGGCTAACCGATTTGCATCGGCATTTCTCATGCCTCGCGGGAGTGTCCTGGCGCACGCACCGATGATGCCGACGCTGGAGACACTTATACGCTTAAAGCATCACTGGATCGTATCCGTGGGAGCCTTGGCCTATCGGTTGCAGGCGCTTGGGCTTCTATCGGAGTGGAATTATCGCGGACTGTGCATCGATATGGGTCAGCGCGGTTACCGCACGGCGGAACCTGAAGGTGCTCAGCGAGAAATGTCTTTGGTGATCCCGAAAATCTTCGCGGCGTTGCGCGAGGATGGGATGACGAAAGCGGATGTTGCAGCGGCTCTTCATATCGAGCCGGACGAACTTGACCGCCTCGTCTTTGGGCTGGCGGTGATGGGATTGCATAGTGATGCGGTGCCATCAACGACCGCACCACGCACACCTAAGCTTCAACTGGTACGCTGACAGACAAACAGCTAGACACCATAATTAGACCTACACGGAACCGCATATGTCCTCAGGACATATGCGGTTCCGTGTGGCATGTGTCAAGAGAGATGTGGCGGCGAGGGGAGAGCGCAAAACCGTTGACTGCTAGTAGCGATATCCCTATGTCCTTAGGACATAGGGATATCGCTACGGTATGAATTTCAATGATGGCCTCGATAAAGCCCTGCTCGAGCATGATGCGCCGATCGTCACCGATTACGAGTTTTTTACCCTCGGCCGGAAGCTGTTTGAGGCCAAAGAGTGGGCCGGTGAGCCGTTAAAGCGGCTACCCGCTGGCTGGGACCAGACCCGTGCGCGGAACTCTCTCCGCCGCCTTGAAGCTCGTAAGTCCCTAACGGCAGATGCCGACTTTCACTCTGGCGTTTGGCGTGTGGTTCAGTCCACGCGGAATGGGTCGGCTGAAGAGGTGGCCTGTATCGTTGATCCCTTCTGCTACGTTTCTCACCTTTCGGCGATGCAGCGCTACGGCCTGACTGATCGTAGCCCCGAGGCGTTGCACCTCACGACGCCGGCAAGACCCGTTTGGAACATGCTGCGCGATCGGAAGATGGTTGAGGATTTTGGCGGCCCACCTGACGAGGGGCATCCCCTGCTACTGCGCTTGGGGTTCAAGGGTGAATTGCGTCGTCGACCAGTTATCCTGCACCAATCTAGCCACCCTGCAACGCCTGTAAAAATTCGCGGGGAGCAGACACGAATCACATCTATTGGACGCACCTTTGGAGACATGCTCTCTGAGCCGGCGCTGTGTGGCGGTATCCGCCATGTGATCAACATTTGGGAGCAGGAGGCCGAACAATGGGCGGACCAGATCATCGATGAGGTCGAAAAATTCGATTCCAAAATGGTGAAGGTCCGCGCAGGTTACTTGCTATCCGAGGTACTGGAGGTTGAAGATAGCCGGATCGACGGCTGGGAGCAGTTCGCCCAGCGTGGGGGGTCAAGGAAACTCGACCCGGACGCACCATATGCTCCGACCTATTCCGAACGATGGATGATTTCTCTGAATGTCTGAAATTGACGAGGCTCCCGAGGGAGAGCGAACCGAGATTGTTGATGTCGACGTGCGCGCTTGGGTGGAAGCTGCAAAGACCGACCTGGTTCGCTATCGTGACCGGCAGGTGACGGAAGTCGTCCTGGCCGCGATCGGCGTCGCGCCGAACCTGAAAGAAACCCTGGTGCTGAAAGGCGGGGCGGTCATGGCGCTTGCCTTCAAAAGCGAGCGGGTGACGGGGGATGTGGATTTCAGCGCGGACGCTGATCCCGAGACTTTTGCCCAGCTCATCGTCGAGGAGCTGAACGCACTTTTGCCGAGAACGGCGATCAGCCTCGGTTATGTCGATCTGCTATGTCGTGTGCAGGCGGTCAAAAAGATGCCGCGAGCTAAGAACTTCGAGCAATATGACTTTCCAGCATTGCTTGTGCGGATCGGCTCGGCGGTGCGGGGATCAGGAGAGGAAAAATGGCTCGACGCTGGCCAGGCTACTCGCGTTTTGGATATGGAGATCAGCTTCCGCGATCAGGTCTATGCCTTTCAAGAACTGAGCCTCACGGATGCCGGCGTTGCTGTGCGCGCGTTCACTTTGCATGAGCTGATCGCCGAGAAGTTCCGGGCCTTGCTCCAGCAGCCCATTCGGAATCGATACCGGCGTCAGGATGTCTATGACATCGCATTCCTTGCTGAGACTAATCCGCTGACCGACAGTGATCGGGCAAAGATACTCACGACGTTCGTGGATAAATGCCGTACCCGTAGCATCGAGCCTACCATAACGTCGATCGACGATCCGGAAATTACAAAGCGGGCGCAGGCTGATTGGGATACGCTCAAGCTGGAATTGTCGGACCTGCCTGCGTTCGATGAACGGTTCGCCATTGTCCGAGAACTCTATGTGTCCCTACCGTGGTAATCGCCATTAAAATTCTGGGGTGAAGAGATCGGGGCGTAAAGGCGAAATGGACCAAAGCGCACCAGACGATCTCCGGCGCATATGGAGGCAGAACCAAATTCCGGTCATTGTCCGCAAAGGCAAAGGCTACAGGCTCATTGTCAAATTGCCGCACTCCAGCAGAACCTTTGAGGACCGGCGCTTAGCACGTGCTTTCCTGCAAGTAGTCCGTCCAACGGGCCGGAGTCCGGATTGGCTCGAACGTTATAAAGGGTGGGAAGTGGCGCAAGATTGGTTCAGCGATCTCGTGAATCACATTCTTGGCAAATATTCGAAGCTCTACATCATCCAGCCCTATCGTGAGCAGGAGAAGTGCGCGTCGCAATGCATGAACGCGCAAGGGCACGAATGCCAATGTTCATGCATGGGTGCATATCATGGTGCCGGGGGGCCGGGCGCCGGGTGGTTCGAGGTGTCGGAGACATTTGCGACCCGGTGGGGCGAGTCATATCTCGCATGTCGGTTGATGGAACGAACGCCCGGTTCGCAGCCCCTTTGATCGGGCAGTCACGAGCCACCTTTCCTCACCGGCTATATATGATAATGTCCTTTATCGGATGTAGGAGGTACTTTTGCTATGATGGACGAAGCCGCCAAATTGATGGTCGATACGGCCATGGCGCTGCGGACGCCCGGGCGACCAATGCAAGGCAAGATCCGGGACCTCGATAACCTGACGGACGAGGAACTGCGTGCACTGATCAGTAACGTCGCCGGTTTCGCTAACACGGCCGGCGTGACCCTCAAGGGGGTTCATGCAGGAGGCGACCTCTATATGCGGTTGGGCGGTACAAATACCATCTACGCCAATGCCCGAAGCGAAGCAGGGGTTTTCGTGGTGCAGACAGACAATATTGGTGAGTTGGTATTCCTTTTCGAATGACAACGCAGCTTGCGCGCCTCGGGCCTACCCTCACCCTCCCTACCCTGGTCGCATCGGCCGAGGCACATGCGCAGCGGCGCTTCCTTGAGTTTTTCGCCGTGGCGATCCGTAACGCTCATACGCGCAAGGCCTACATGCGTGCCGCCAGCGACTTCCTGGTTTGGTGCGATGCTCGTCAGGTGCGGGCGCTGGCCGATATTGAGCCGCTACACGTCGCTGCATGGATCGAGGAACTAAGGAGTGCAGTGAGCGCGCCGACCGTCAAACAGAAGCTCGCTGGCATTCGGCATTTGTTTGACTGGCTGGTGATTGGCCAGGTCGTGCCGGTGAACCCGGCCGGATCGGTGCGTGGGCCGAGCCATAGTGTGAAGCGGGGCAAGACGCCGGTGCTGGCGCCTGAGGAGGCGCGCCGACTGCTCGATAGCATCGACGTGACCACGCCGGCGGGGCTGCGTGATCGAGCGTTGATCGCGTTGATGGTGTTCAGCTTCGCGCGGATTGGCGCTGCGCTCGGGATGCGGGTCGAAGACGCCTATGTGCAGGATCGGCGCCTTTGGGTGCGGCTGCACGAGAAGGGCGGCAAGCGGCATGAGATGCCTTGCCACCACAGCTTGGAGGCATACCTGTACGCCTATATCGACGGGTGCGAGCTTGGCGACGATCGCAAGGGACCGCTGTTCCGGACGATCGCGCGGGGCACGGGTCAGCTAAGCACAACCCCCCTGCCCCAAGCCAATGCGTTCCAGATGGTGAGGCGTCGCGCTTCTATCGCCGGGATCAGGACCGCGATCGGCAACCACTCGTTTCGGGCCACTGGGATAACCGCCTACCTAAAGAATGGGGGCACGTTAGAGAAGGCCGCTGCCATGGCGAACCATGCCTCTACCCGGACAACCCAGCTCTACGATCGGCGGCACGATGCGGTCAGCCTGGACGAGGTGGAGCGCGTACTGATTTAACACCCGCGAGTTGCTCCGTCGCCGCGCGGCGGGATTGAAGTAGGGCGCGGAGGCCGGTGACTGGCCCCGCTCGCTTTCAGTGGCAGGCCTGTCCTCCCTGGGTTGTGCTAATCTGCTATCCTGCATAATATCAAAAAGACATAATTGAAGGTGTGCACACGTGCAGATAATCACGCTTGCAGCTCAGAAGGGCGGCGTTGGCAAAACGACGCTAGCGGTCAATCTCGCGGTTGCGGCCCAAGCGGCCGGGATCAAAACGGCCTTGTTCGATCTTGATCCGCAGGAGAGCGCGACCGCATGGAGCGAACGGCGGACGGCCGAACTGCCCCATGTCGAACCAATCAGTGCGCGCAGGCTCAACCAGGCGATCGACGCGGCTGAGGCCAACGGTTTCGCTCTTACCATCATCGACACGCCGCCAGCTGCCGGTTCAGAGGCCGCGGCAGCGGCGCAGCGTGCTGACCTCGTCGTCATTCCGTGCCGCCCCTCGCTGATCGACTTGGACGCGATCAAGCGGACTGCGCAGCTTATCACCAGCACCGGGAGAATGGGTGTGGTCGTGCTGAACGCGGCTCCTCCAACGGCAACTACGCTGCTGGATGATGCTCGGACACTTGCCGAAGCGACCGGATTGCGTGTGGCACGCGCGGTATTGCGGGAGCGGAGTGCCTACCGAGCAGCATGGCCTTACGGTCTCGGCGTCATCGAGCATGAGCCCAAGGGTAAGGCAGCGCAAGAAGTTGCAGCCTTGCAAAAACACATATTTGATGATCTGATGCCTTGCACACCTGCAAATGTGAAGGCTTGAACATGGCAAAGCGGACTTCCTTGCTAGCCCCAGCGATGACACCCCAATCGCGTCCCGAGGCCGAGCAGGAGAATGTGTCCGCTCCCTCGGCACCGCCGGTGAACGCAACGCGATCAAGCGGCAAGCGACCTGGCAAGTACCACCTAGGAGCCTACTTTGATCCGGCCGATCCCACGGCCGAAGCCTTCAGGGTGCTGGCGGCGAGAACCAGGCGCAGCCACCAGGACCTTCTTGCCGAAGCGATCAGTGAGCTAGTCGCGAAGTATGAGGCCGATAAGCAGTTCGGTCGTTCTTGATAATGTGCACACCTGCATAAATGCAGAACGGCAGGATTGATGCTAAGTGACCAAACGTCAAAACCCTAACCCCGAGTTCGACCTTTTCATCCCGTTGATGGGCGATCTTCCGCTCAAGGATCAGCGGGAGACTATGGAACGACCGTTCTTCTCGCTCCAGAAGCGTAAGCGAGTGAAGCCGATCGAGTACAGCAGCCCGGACGGCGAGACGTGGGTGAAGATCGAGGCGATCCCGGCCTACGGCATGGCGACCATCTGGGATGCCGACATCCTCATATGGGCAGCCTCCACTCTTAATCGGATGCGGGAGCAGGGGGTAAACGACCTTCCTCGGACCCTCAAAACCACATCCTACGACCTGCTTCGAGCGATCAAGCGCGATACCAGCGGCCGAGCCTATCAGGAATTGCAAGCGGCGCTGCAACGGCTCCAGACGACCTCCATATCCACTTCGATCCGCGCTCCGAAGCGGCGTACCAAGGCCGGCTTCAACTGGCTCGACAAATGGACGCTGGAGGTGGACCCTGAGACGGACCAGCCCCGGGGCATGACCATTACCCTGTCCGATTGGGTCTATGAGGGCATCATGGGAGAGAGATCGCTTCTCACCATGCACCAGGACTACTTCCTGCTCACTGGCGGATTGGAACGCGCCCTGTACCGGATCGCGCGCAAACACGCCGGTAACCAGAAGGGCGGGTGGACATGCCGGGTGGAGGTGCTGCGCGACAAGACCGGCAGCGACAGCAAGCCTAAGGAGTTCAACCGGATGCTCCGTAAGGTGGTGGAGGCCGACCAACTCCCCGATTATGCGATGGAGCTGACGACGACGATAGATGGTAGCCCTGCTGTGCTGTTCCGTCTTCGGGGGGAGGCAGAGGCGTTGGCGTTGACAGCCAGGTTGGAGGCCGAACAGGAACGGCGGCATCGCTTCGACGCCGATCGCCGCCGCGCGACCGAGGTGGACGACCTTATGGATAGGCTCGCCGGCGGACGCTGACTATCGTGGTTTCACACACCGTCGTGAGCAGGGCACGATCCGAACCGTCTCGGAGGGAACGGTAGGAGTGCGGAATTGACAGTAATCGCGGTGCCAATAGCCAATTGATTATCGTGGGATCACACACCCAAGCATCGTGGGATCACACACCGAGCTATCGTGGGATCACACACCGAATCACGTGGGATCACACACCGGACCTATCTGGAAAGCCGCAGAAGTCCTCGCTTTTTTGGCTCATTTTTGAGCCTTAACCTTCTTAACGATTCCTATTTAACAGAATCATTTAACCGCGACACACCGCTCAACCAACGAAAGAAGGGCATGCGGAATTGGCCTACAGGCCAATGCACCTTTGATGCGTGCCGGCTAACGCCGTCACAGAGGCGGCCTATCGGCCGCAGGCTTTCCGGGAAAAGCCAAGCCGATTCGGCGGTGTGTGACTGTCAGCGTCGCGCAGATTGAGGGGCGGGAGGGGCGCTATCCCGACGCCTATCGTCTGGTTTTCCGGTGTGTGGGATCATGTCGGATCATAGAGCCCGGCGAACTCGCGCTCCGCATAGTAACGGATTTTACCGACGACGAGCGGATGCTGCCCCTGCCGCAGCAGCAGGAGATCATCGGAATTCATCCGCATGATTTCATCGGGCGTCGCCAATCGGCGGGCCGCGACGTGGCCGCTGGCGCTTTCCGAACGGGTACCGTCGCTGAAGATGCTCGCCGGGCCTGACGTGCCGAACGTCTCATATTCGATGGTGGTGTCGCCGATCGTGCGCGACAGCATGTCGGCGGTGGCAAGGTCGTTGACCCCGAACGTCTGGATCACGCCGGCATTCGACATGAACGTGCCCGCGCGCTCGCCGTAGGTCGCCTTGAGCTGGTGCATGTCCTGAAGGATCGGCCAGAGCTGCATCCCGTAACCCGCCATCAAGCCCATCGCGCGCTCTACAGGATCGAGGCGGCCAAGCGCGGCGAACTCATCGAGCATGAACAGGACCGGGCGTTCCGGCCGGGCAGGGGAGCGTGCCATGTCGGTGACCGCCTGGCTTACTAGCAGCCGCAGCCAGCGCGCATAGGTATCGAGCCGATCGGGCGGCAGGCACAGGAATACGGTGCCCGGCCGCTCTTTCAGGTCCGCGAACCGGAAGTCGGATGCCGACGTGCTGTCCACGATGCGCGGGCTGTCGAGAAAGTGGGTGTGCCGCTGGGCGGACGACAGCACGCCGGCCGCCTCGCGATCGGACTTGCCGAGTTGGCGGTTGGCGGCACGCGCGATCAGGCCGTGCGCGCCGGCGCTGGCCTGCATGTCGGTGAGCAGCGCGGCGAAGCCGGCGGGATCGCGAGTGAGCTTGTCGCGAACCGTCGCCAGCGTGGCGAGGGCAGGGAGCTCGTGGATGACGGTGTGTAGGATGATGCCGGCGATCAGCGCCTTGGCTTCCTCGTTCCAATGCGCCTCGCCCGACTGTCCCGGCGCGTCGTGGACCAGCGCGTCGGCGATCGTCTGTGCATCTTCCGCGAGGTCCGGGCTGGCGGCGTCGAGCCACGCCAGGGGGTTATAGCGGGCCGCAGGACGCCCGGAGACGCCGAAGGGGTCCAGACACCACACATCGCCCTTCCTGGCCCGTGTGCGGGCCGTGACGCGGGCATTCTCGCCCTTGGGGTCGATGCAGATCACCGAGCGGTCGAGAAGCAGCAGGTTAGGGATGATCGTGCCGACACCCTTGCCCGAGCGGGTGGGGGCCATCGTCAGCAGATGGGCCGGACCGTCATAGCGAAGCAGCTTGTTGTTACGGCCCGACCGTCCAATGACGAGATCGCCCGAGCCTTCCAGCTTCGCCAGGTCGCGCCCATCGCCGAAGCGGGCCGAACCCATCAGCGTGTTGCGGGCGCGCCCACGACGATTGAACTTCCAGATGCCGAACAGGACCAGGCCGGTGAGCAGGAACGGCACATCGGTCGCGATTTCGCCAACACCGAAAATGCCTTTGAGCCAGCTATTGCTCGCCATCAGGACGATGAAGCCGATCAGCAGCGCCCAGAGCGGGCCGATCCGCGCCGGCATCAGTGGCTCGCGCCGGCGGGAGTGATCGCCAGCGCGGGATCGGCATCGGGATGGCCGAGCAGTCTGAGAAGGATTTGGGTGGCGAGGGCAGGGGGCACCCGTTCGTCGCGCATCATGTCGAACAGTGCGTCATCCTCAGGCGTCAGCGCCATGCCTTCGATCGCGAGGTTGGCGCGGGCGTCCTCGTCGTCCTCGCGCCACATCGTGTCCTCGGCCGGGCTGCCGCGCACATAGTCGAGCGCGCGGACTTCGCTTCGCAGCGTGTCGAGGTCGATCGTTATCATTCGCCCGTCTCCCGGTCAGCTTCTTCCGCGTCGAACGCCCGCCTGCCGCGGCGCTTCCACAATGCCAGCGTGTCGCCAGCCTCGCTCCTGGCCTTGCCGACCAACTCCAGCAGCGCACCGTAGATCGTCGCGCGATCGTCGTCGGCCAGATCGACCAGCCCGGCCTTCTGGACGAGGCCACCCAGCTCGATCAGGTGGCGGGTGCGCTCGCGGCGTTGCACGACCCAGCCCCTGCTATCCGTTCGCCGTTGCCCCGCTTCCGTCCGCAGCGTCGCCGCGCGGTTCAGTCGCAGCGCCCGATCCGTCGATTGCAGCAGCGCCGCCACCCTTGCGCCCGCGCCGTTGAAAGAAGGCAGCGCCCTTCGCGCGCCATGCCTCCTTCGCGCTCGCATCCTTTGATCCGATCGCGTCGAGCAGCACGCCCGCGAGTGTTTCAGCATCGAGAGCGTCAGCACCCGTTGCGGTGACCAGCGTCCCGAGCTGTTCGATCCGCTTCGCCTTGAGCGCTTTGGCCTTGTCGCCGAGTGCCTTCAGCTCCGCATCGTAATCGCGCACCCTACGCATCGCGATCATCCTCATCGGGTTCATCCGGCGCGGCAGGAATATCCGACCACAGCAGCCCCGATGTTCCGTTTGCATCGACGCCGGGCGGAGCTTCCCCGTTCCACAGAATGCGCCAACCGTAGACCACGCCATCGTCGCTGGCATTCTCGTCCAGATCAAAGGGGTAGTCATCAAGCGTGTCGACGCTGATCCCGAGCGCTTGAGCGACATACGCATCGCGGCGTCGCTCCATCGCTTCCTCGTAGGCACGGCTCATCATGCTCTCCTTGTTCAGGCAGTTTGGCAGAGCAGACGGGGAGCGCAAGCCAAAAGCAGAAGAAGTCAGTCAGGAGATGCGTAGCAGATCGTGAGTGCGCGCTTATACGTCGTTGCCGACGTGCGCTAAGAAGTGCATTATGGCAGTCGCGATGGCAATCTACCATTTCAGCGCCAAGGTCATCAGCCGTGCCAACGGCTCCAGTGCGGTCGCCTCCGCTGCGTATCGCTCCGCATCCGAGCTGCACGACGAGCGGCTGGGACGTGACCACAACTTCTCGAACAAGGCCGGCGTTATCCACTCCGAGGTGATGTTGCCACAAGGCGCACCAAAGCGTCTGAACGACCGCACTGTGCTGTGGAACGAGGTTGAGGCAGGCGAGAAGCGCAAGGACGCGCAGCTTGCCCGTGAGGTGGAGTTCTCGATCCCACGCGAGATGAACGAGAAGCAGGGCGTCGCGCTGGCTCGCGATTTCGTCACCGAGCAGTTCGTAAAGCGCGGGATGGTCGCGGACCTCAACGTGCATTGGGACAAGGCGAAGGATGGAAACCCGAAGCCGCACGCGCACGTCATGTTGTCGATGCGCGACGTAGGACCGGAGGGGTTTGGGCAGAAGAACCGCGACTGGAACAGCGGGGAGTTGTTGCAGGGCTGGCGGGAGGCGTGGGCCGCCCATGTCAACGAGCGCATGGCCGAGCTGGGGCTTGAGGGTCGGATCGATCATCGCAGCCATGCCGACCGGGGCATCGAGCTGGAGCCACAGCACAAGATCGGCCCGGCGGGAATGCGCCGGCTGGAGCGCGGTGAGGATGCCGAGCGTGCTGACGACCACCGGCGGATCGCACGCGAGAACGGCGAGAAGATCGTAGGCAATCCGCGCATCGCGCTGGACTGTATCACCCGGCAGCAATCGACCTTCACCACCCGCGACCTTGCCGCGTTCGCGTTCCGTCATTCGGACGGCAAGGAACAGTTCGACCAGGTGATGGCGGCGGTGCGCGCCAGCCCCGAGCTTGTGGCGCTGGGAAAGGACGGGCGGGACCAGGAGCGCTTCACCAGTCGCGACATGATCGCGACCGAGGCGCGGCTGGAGAAGGCCGGCGACGAGCTGGCGCGCCGTGGCGATCACGGTGTTTCCGATCGGCAGCGAACCGGCGCGCTGGAGGCGACCGAGGGGCGGGGATTGGTCCTGTCGGGTGAGCAGCGCGATGCCTTCGACCATATCACCGGGCGCGACGGGCTGGCGTCCGTCGTCGGCTATGCCGGCACCGGCAAGTCGGCGATGCTGGGCGTCGCGCGCGATGCTTGGGAGCGTGAGGGCTACCAAGTGCGCGGGGCGGCGCTGTCCGGGATCGCGGCCGAGAACCTTGAGGGCGGATCGGGGATTGCATCGCGCACCATCGCCAGCCTTGAGCATGGCTGGGCGCAGGGTCGCGACCAGCTCGGGCCGAAGGACGTGCTGGTGGTGGATGAGGCCGGCATGATCGGCACCCGCCAGATGGAGCGGGTGCTGTCCCATGCCCGTGACGCCGGGGCCAAGGTGGTGCTGGTGGGCGACCCCGAGCAGTTGCAGGCGATCGAGGCGGGCGCGGCGTTCCGATCGATCGCCGAGCGGCACGGTGCAGCCGAAATTACCGAGATACGCCGGCAGCGTGAGGACTGGCAGAAGGAGGCGACACGGGCCTTCGCCACCGGCCGGACGGCCGAGGCGCTGGACGCCTATGCGACGCATGGCATGGTCCATGCGGCCGACACGCGCGAGGCGGCGCGGGCCGAGCTGGTCGACCGCTGGAACCGGGATCGTCAGGCCGAGCCGGACAAGACCCGCATCATGTTCACCCACACCAACGCCGAGGTGCGCGAACTCAACCAAGAGGCGCGCGAGCGGGTGCGGGCGAGCGGCGAGCTGGGCGAGGACCGGACCGTCGCGGCCGATCGGGGCGAGCGCGACTTCGCGGCCGGGGACCGAATCATGTTCCTGCGCAACGAGCGGTCGCTGGGCGTGAAGAACGGCACGCTGGGCACGCTGGAGCGGATCGAGGACGGGCGCATGGGCGTCCGGTTGGACGGAGGGCGCAGCGTCACCTTCGACCTCAAGGATTATGCCGCGGTCGATCACGGCTATGCGGCGACGTTCGGCAAGTCGCAGGGTGTGTCTGTCGATCGCGGACATGTGCTGGCGACGCCGGGAATGGACCGGCACAGCAGCTATGTCGGGATGACGCGGCATCGCGACGACGTGCAGCTCCACTACGGCCGTGACGACTTCGCTGATGAGGGCCGGCTCGCGCGCGTGCTGTCGCGCGACCGGTCGAAGGACATGGCAGGCGACTATGCGCCCGTGCGGAGCGAGCAGGACCATGCCCGCGCCTTTGCGGACCGGCGCGAGATCCGGTTTCCGGAACTCGCGCGCCAGATGGTCGAGAAGGTTCGCGACAAGGCACGTGGCATGTTTGCCGGATTCAGGCCGAAGCCCGGCAAGGAGCAAGGGGGGCCGATTAACACCGGTGCCATGTCCCCCCTTGGTGACCGAAACCGTGAAAGGGGGGCGATTAACACCGATGACAGATCGGGGCTGGGCAATCTGAACCCTGAAAGGGGTCCGATTAACACCGCTGCGTCGTCCTCGCGTGAGATGCCGCCCGAACAGGCAGTGGCGCTCCGGCGCTATGCGCGCGCCGCTGCCGATATCCACCGCATGCGCGAGCAGGGGCTGCCGGTCTTGCCGCATCAGGAGAGTGCATTGCGACGAGCTGGCGAGGGAGTGGATGGCAGTGTTAATCGCCCCCATGCCTCGCATGACCTCGCTTCAGCGCTGGCGCGTGATCCGAACCTGATCGAACAGGCGGCGAGTGGGAACACGGCCGGCGCGGCACGTGCGATGGCCGAGGAGCAGCGTGTCCGCCTTGATCCGGACGCGCGCGCCGATCGGTTTGTCGAAGGCTGGCAGGCGATGCAGCGCCAGCGTGTCGGGCTGGAGCGCGCCGGCGACACCGCCGGTGCCGGACGGTTGCAGGCGCGCATGGAGAAGGCGGCAGGCGGGCTTGCCCGCGATCCCCAGCTTGAATCCGCGCTTCGCCGTCGTGCGCCCGAGCTGGAGATCAGGATCGAGCGCGAGCGGTCGATCGGCGACGCACTGGCGCGGTCGATCGAACCGGGACGGGAGCGCGACAGGGGTATGAGCCGGTAGGGTTCGTGCTTTCGGGTAGGTTCGTGCTTTCGCGCGGGAAAGAGGGGCGACATGGACGAGGACGACCACGAACGGGATGCGGCAGCGGAGGCGTTCGAGGGCGTGCGCGGTGAGCTGGCGTTGCTCCGGCGCGCAATCGAAGGGATCGCTGCCCGTGACGACCGGCCCGAGCCGCCTGACTATAGCGAGACGCTGGGGCAGATTACCAAGCTCGCGACCGCCACCTACCAGCGTGCGGAAATCCTGAGGAAGGCGGCGGAGGAAGAGACGGTCGCGCGCCAGGTCGCGGCTCGGGTCACCGGGGCGGTCGCCGAAGACCGGCAAGCAGTGAAGATCGCGGCCGGCGAGTTACGTGATGCGACGCGCGCCTTGCAGGGCGTCACCGTGTCTGCACGCCGCGGTGACGAGCAGAACCGCTGGTTGGCGTGGACGGCGATCGGCGGGATCATCGTCGGCATGGTCGTATGGGCGGTGTTCGCCGGCATCGTCGCGCGTGCTGTTCCGACGAGTTGGCAATGGCCCGAGAAGATGGCGGCGCGCTCGCTCGCCATGCCGATGTGGGAAGGCGGGCAGCGTATGATGCGGACCGCTGCGCCCGAGGCGTTCGCCAACGTCGCCGCGGCCGATCGGATCGTCACCGCCAATCGGGAGGTGGTAGAGGCATGCAGCAAACGCGCGACCAGGTTGCGCGAGACGGTGCGCTGCACCGTCAACGTGGAAGCCCGGCAAACTTCGCGGTGAGCCGGAAGGGCAGGATCACATGCCGGGTGCGGCGTCCCACCCCCGACATGCTTTGGATCAGTTACTTCGCGCCGCGAGGAATCCGGTTAAGTCCCCACTTAAGAAAAATCAGAAGAGAGCTGCCGAGAAGCCACTTGTAAGAGAAACTACCAAGAGCGATTGTAACGGGTATAGATATAAACATTTAAGCACCTCGAATAAAACATAAGCAAAAATCCTTTGCCTTGTTGATGAAATGCAGTATTGGCCTGCGCCTTGACTGCGACGCCATAATACTGCGGGGGCAGCAACGGCGTCCATATGTTTTTTCGAGATGCTCCCGCACCGCCGCTAACCGGGGGGCAACGATGCCCCCCCGCCCGCATCAGGCGGTAGCGCCATGCCCTTCCGCGTCGCCATCGTGGTCGCCCCAGCCGGCCGCACGGGCCATGCCGATCAACGTTTCGATATCCCCGATAGTGGGGATGCGCGCCTGCCCGCGGGCCGGCTGAAGACTGCCGTCCGGTCGTCGCCAGATGAAGCGATAGCCTCGTTGAAAATCGTCCACGCCGTAATCGTATCGGCCCCATTGGAAGCACAGCACCCATCCTTCCTCGCCTTTCGGCAAGCGGACCTCATCAAACACCGTCACTCTCGTCGCTGCCATGTCATTCTCCTTCACATGCGGCACACATGTGATGCACATGTGATATTTTTCAAGAGATGCCTTGGTTGAAGTTGTGCGCGGGTGTCGGAATCGGTCCGGTTCGGACATCAATGCAGGCATCACCGGGGCAGCACGGCCCCACGGAACGCTAAGGTTGGTGTATCTTCTCTGTGAGGAAGAAGACGCCATGCAGCGTCGAAACCACCATTGACGCGAATACGAACGTCAACCCGAACCCCGCGATGCCCTTCAGAACTAGCCAAGGCCAATGCGCGCCGGTCACCGTATCTAGCGATGTCTGAAGGACGTTCATCGACGGCGCGAGCGCATTCATTGCCAATAAAGCGGAGCAAAGCGCGAATGATACGACAACGAGATACGAGAACAGGTAAGATAGAAAAAGCCGCCGGGTAAGCTTTACCGAAATCCGTTGGCCCCGAACTAGCATCTCAACTTCGGGTGCCGGCGCGGGCATCTCTCGGTCCATCGTCTGATTGCCAAACGTGGCGACCGCTGCAAGGCCGGCGAAGTAGAAGCCTGGTAAGGTCGAAACGAGGGTCAACAGGCTCCCGGCAAGGCCGTTCGAGCCTACAAGCGCCGGCTTGACGGGAAGAACGATGTACACCGCCAGCGAGAGCAATGTGAGGGCGAGCGGGAGCCACGTCGTATAGGTGCGCATCTCACCGTGCGCTATACCCCGGTACGCGAACCCGCGTGAGAGTTCATAGACTAGCTGTTTCAGCACTTTAGATCGTCCGGTTCGCTAAGAATTGCGGCACGGCCAGGTCGCGCAAATGCGGAACAATTTGTACAGCAGATTGCGCCAAAAACGGAAATATGTTCGTCAAATCAAAAGACTTCACGTACATTTCATTAAGTGGCGCGCCGGTGTTAGTATCTATTTCAACGGTCACCGTTCGAGTGGAGTTCGGCACCCGATACTTCACCTGTGCGGTATTGTACGTTTGAGCGTTCTGTTGAAGTGCCTGGCTTAGGGATGCCCACAAATTCGCAGGGAGATTGTTATGATCGATCCCTAGCTTCAGTTCAGATTCGGTCTTCGTGAGATACGGGGCGCCCGCGATCGGCGTGACAGGCTCCGCCTTGATTAGCGAAATGCTTGAAATTCGGCCGGAGTTAATGTCAGCGATAAGCGTGTCGGACGGCCTGCCCCGCAACTCGACATGTGGGCAGCACCGATCCCGGCGCGGTTGGTTCTGTGCGTCGACGCCTCCGGCCGGGTGCGGGTAGGAATAGAAGGCCGGATTATCAGTATACTCGAAGTTCAGCAACTTCGATAGAATCCGCCGCACTAGGTCGAACGGGATACCAGTTATTCGCTCGATCGCGCAGGTGTAGATGTTTGGAAGCCCTTGCTCAGGTGCCGTCGAAATGAGTACGTGACAGCCGTAGTCTGAACCAACGTTGCCGGTTTTTAGGTGCTCGTTAAAGTGACCTGCTGCGGGATCGGAATAAACGCTATTTGGCGCCGCCTTGTCCGAAAGCCGAACTAGCAAAGTAATGAACTGTTGTGCCGCATCTTCCGCCATATCGCCGATCAACATCGTCGCCGTCTGCCCGCGAAGCGAATAAGTCCGCGCCGTATTCTTCATGCCCTGAAGAACCGGAACGATCTCGTTCATCGTCGGGACCGTTGCACCGCCCTTACGCGCGGCCAGTTCAAGGTCGAAGATGTAGAATTGGCGTCGGCTGTTCTGCATATCAGGCAAATTCCCCTAAGCAGGGATTGTCACTGAAATGTCCGAACATCGCAACGGTAACGAGGAAACCGCTATGGACCATGCTAAGCGACGCCCTTCGCACTGGCAGTTTCAATCAAGAACAGCGCCATGCTTCCCGCTAAGTTGACCGCCAGCGCGGCGTGACGCGGCGCCACTTTGACGGGTTTGCGGCCCCCTGACGCGTGGGCATCGCCGATTTTGTTTCGCAGGGTGCCCAAGCCTTCGACGACGCTCGCTGCGCTCCCCAGGATGCGCTTGAAGGCATCTTCGGAATGCTGCGAAGGTGCAATGTTCAGCCGTTCGGACGCCAATCGGTACAGCTTCGGCAAATCGTCTTTCTCGCCGTAATCAGCGTTCCCATCCGCGTCTTCGAGCAAGTGCTTGCATACGGTTTCCAGCAAGGTTCGGGCGGAAGTTATCGCGCCTTCCGGGTCGGTATCGCGTCGAGCTAGAGCCTTGTTCCAAGCGTCCTTGACGCCCAAAGCATCGAACGATGCGATCCCATCGCTTATCATGTCGTCCGCCAACGCCGGGCCGCGTTCTAGGGCGTCAATCAAGGGCGCGAACTCGTTACGCACCATCCGACGGCGCGGCTCCCACTGCCCGTCGAAGTCCTTCATGAATGCCCACATGGCACCGCGATCCTGCGCGGTCTTGACGAACTGCGGCAACAGCGGCGCTGTGATCGGGTCGTTCATGAACTCACGGCGCAACAGCGAATAGACGTTTTCGTCCATCTTCGCCCAACCCTCGCACAACGCGACAAGGCCGTTCCGAAACGCCATGGCACGTTCGAGCCTATCCGTTGGGAGGTCCGCGATCGGATCGCGTGGTTCGATGGTTTCAAAATCCCAAGCCATGCCCCAGCATAGCCGAAGTGAGCGAAGCACGAAACGAGAACGTTCCTATTCCGCACGGTGTCGCGATTTCGATCGTATATCGATGCGAATGACCGGTTTGAGACGGCCAAGAACTTCTCCGGAACAGCAACAAAGGAATGCGAAGTCGCCGATTATCTTGGTGTCACAACCGTCCGGTTATGACACCGGCTGTCGTTCGCCGGCTGGGAAGTGACGGTAGAAGGTCGAGCGGCCGACTTGCAGCAGTTTGGCAACCTTGGCGGGGCTGTCGCCCGCCGCAAGCAGCTTGCGCGCAGTGTCGAGCATGTCTGGCGTCATCACCGATTTGCGACCCCCGCCGGTGCCACCCTTGGCACGCGCTGCCGCTAGGCCGGCGAGGGTCCGTTCTTTTATCAGCTCGCGCTCCATTTCCGCGACCGAGGCAAGGATATGGAACAGCAGCCGGCCCGATGGCGTGGACGTGTCGAACCCATCCGTCAGCGACCGGAAATCGACCTTGCGCGCCGAGAGGTCGGCCGCCAGTTCGATCAGGCCTTGGATCGAGCGGCCCAACCGATCGAGCTTCCAGATGACCAGCGTGTCGCCGGCCCGCACGAAATTGAGGGCCTCGATCAGGCCGGGCCGGTTCAGCTTTGCGCCGCTCACCTTGTCGGTGAACAGCTTTTCGCACCCAGCTCTGGTCAGCGCATCGGTTTGCAGCGTCAGGTCCTGATCGGACGTCGAGACACGCGCATAACCAACCAGCATGAGTCCCGTTATCCCAACTCGAACAGCGAATTTCGGGACTCATATTTCGGGAACATATTTTGGGAAAGCTCCGGCGTTCATCGGGCGCATTTTTATGCCGGTCCGGTCCGTCCCGTTGGAGGTTCCTTTACGGGAACGCCGATCAGGCTCTGGTTAGCTCAGTTTTGCGCGTGATAGTCCAATGCTCCAGTCGTTTGTAGACGATCACCTTGTCGCCGATCAGATCTCCATGCCGGCGACAGAAGAGGTCGAGCTGATCGCGATCGCCGACCAGTTCGACACAGATCGTCAGATGCGGATCGGCAATTTCCGAGCCGTTCTCCCGGATCGGTTCGTGATTGCTGAAGCCGTAATGGGTATTTTGCGCGACGGCGTTGATGATGCCGTCCGCCTTCGCGGTGCGAATCAGCTCGCGATAGAGCGGCTTTGCCCCCCAGAAGCGACGCGGGCCGATCTTGTCGGACGGTTTCAGATAGATGCGCAGCATCCCGACTTCGCGGTGATGGACGGTGAAACGATTGGGCATGACGGGCTTTCGACAGGAAACAGGATCAGGCGCGCGTGCGCCGGCGAGAAGCGCGGTGCGTGCGGGCATCGCGCAGGGTCGCGTCGGGTGTGAGGTGTGCGGCAGGTACCTTTGGCACAGCGACGCGCTGCGACAGGTAGATGCCGTTGTGGCCTGAGCAGAGGTAGGCGACGAAGCACGCGACTGCGATCGGCACCGCATAGGCCGCGCCGAACAACTCGATCCCCATGAACGTGCAAGCCAGCGGTGTGTTGGCCGCGCCCGCGAACAGCGCGACGAAGCCGATCGCTGCGAATAGCCCCGACGGTACTCCGAACATCGGCGCGAGCGCATTGCCGAGCGCCGCGCCGATAAAGAACAGCGGCGTGACCTCGC
>Ga0308156_1001501_pt1 | contig 26630 bp, 21 predicted proteins | sample PhyAR2_FD_201041 | JGI IMG/M metagenome (GOLD analysis project Ga0308156, IMG submission 201041) | Phyllosphere microbial communities from UC Gill Tract Community Farm, Albany, California, United States - DLSL A.R2 | ecosystem: Host-associated > Plants > Phyllosphere > Unclassified | place: USA... | reverse complement strand
GGTGTGGGCGATGAAGTCAGTGGCGTTGCCTCGACCCCGGATTCGTTGCAGCCGTATGAAGGTAAGGCGTCGGGCTATGTGGCGAAAACCACCATGCTCAACTCCAAACCGATGGACGACGGTGCGCGTGTGTTGACCAAGTCAGATATCGGGCTAAGTCAGGCGGATAACACCGCTGACGTTAACAAACCGGTCTCTGTTGACCAGTCTACCGCGATGGATGGGTTAAGTGATAAAGGACACAAGCACACGTTTGCCTCCTTAAACTTGCCGCTGGCAACGAACGCCACTGAGGGTCTGGGACGGTACACCGATTTGGACGATGGATTGTCCGCTGGTAAAGGTGTGACACCGAATGTCCTGAAACGCCTGAGCGATCGTCTGGATGTGATTAGCGATGCGTTGAAGTCGGTGAAGACGGGGGTGTCAACCGACTTCTCCATTATCGATGCCTCAACGTGGTCGGTTGCTTCTGGCCGTATCCTGCAAGTCAAAGACCTCCAGTATTTCTATCTGCGGGGGAATGACCGGGCTGAGGGTAAAGTGAGTGGGTCGATTAACCTCGAAACCACCCCGATGTTCAACTGGTTCAGTCCGAACAACACGATGGAGCGTAACTGGACGCCCGCGGTCAAGAATACCGCCGCGAACTTTGACTTCTCCGCCATTTCCTCCAAACCCAACTTCGCCTTAAAAGCGACGCCTATCGGCTTGAGCGCCAATGGGATGGGTAACCTGTCCGTTATCTCCCTGCTGTCCAAACTACGCTTAAAATCGTACACAGGCACGCTGAGGTTGTATATCGTGGCGGGTGGCAAGGTGACGGTCTATCTGGACGGCCAACAGGTGGGGACGGGGAACTCGCCGTTCTTCTTGGAAGTCGATGTGGACTCCGCAAAACAATCTGCCTGCTTGGGGATTCGTGCGGATTGCAATGACGCGACCAAAGCCGCGGCGATGGCCTTTGAGGTTTACGACGAATCGCTGCCAATTTACCGCAGTGATGTTGGTACACCGATTGCCCAGCTTGGGGAGTTCATGACCCCGACGTTTGGTAACCGCCACTTCCTGTACCTGAACATGGTCACCCAATCCATGTACAGCCGTGCTGAACCGCAACTGACTAATGAGGTTTCACCAGAAACCGCGTTGATTGGCGTGGTTGATGTCCCTGCGGGTGGCATCACTACTCCGACCGTCAGTTTCCCGATGATGCACGATTATGGGATTTCCAATGAAGCGTCTGACCACATTGCCAGTTTGCAGCAGCATATTCCGACAGCCCGTGATTGGACACTGACGGATAATCTGGTGATGCTGCCGATTGGTAAGCTGCGGTTCAATTCACCTTCTGCTCTCTATGGTGAAGTCACTGCTGGCGCTGAGACGGTTTACGGTCTGGCCCAGATGTCACGCAACAGCACCACGAAAAAAGCGTACATGTTGCTGGAAACCACAGAGCAATCACCGCAATGGTGGTTCACCCCGTCCAACCCGAAAGCAAACGGGGCCGCGACGTTCCAAGGCGGGTTAGTGTACGAAGAGTACCAAACCAACGGACTGTTCGCACAACCGTTACCGGTCTTGGTGTTTGCCAGCCCAACGCTTGGGAGTGTGCCTGCGGATTATCGAAACCGTTATCTGCGTGTACCACTCGATGGTGCGACAGAGCCGGACTACGGCTACGTTAACGCCATTGCAACCCATGCAGGTGTCAATACGACATTGCCAACGTTTGAATCTAACGTCCTGTATTCCAAGACGACGTCACTTCGGAAGAACGAAGCGTCCGCGGTCTTGGGGGTGATGGATTTGACCACTCTGAAAGCAGGCTCTCCGAGATTGGCGGTGCGTTACTCGTACAATGTCACCCTTCGGAAACTGTCGGTGTTCAGCGTGTACTTCGCGGGCAATCCAAACGACACGGACGGGACCTTGCTCATTAATGAGTTGGAGATTCAGTTCGATGTTGATGTTCGTGGTCTGATGGGTGGCTTCGTCGGGCTTGAACTGCCGCCATTGGGCGGTGGCGCAAGTATCTGTAGCCTGCTGGGCTCTGTGGCACCACTGGACGGGATTGGGTTTGCTGAAGATACCTACCAGTACCTTCGTTCGCTGTTCGAGTCGTATGCCGATTCCGGTGTGCTGCCAAACACGTCGGTTAAGAATGCGACCGTGGTGTTACCTGCGGGGGTGTTCGTACCAGACGTACGGTATACCGAATACCAGTTAGTCCCGATGGGGTGCCGTTCTTTCCATGCGTCACACGCAGGTTACCTGCCGTTGGCGTTTAACCGGGATGCGCTGCTTCAGTCGGTTCACTCTGTCGTCACGAACGGCAACTGGTTCGGAAAACCCGGCAGCTCTGACGGCACGAACTTCCTTATCTCGGGCATGCTCGTTGAGTACAATCTCCCGCAGTCCTCCAAAGTGGCCAAACTGAAAATCGTCAAAGGCACACAAGCCAATGCGGTACGTCAGCTTGCCATCGGTGGACAGGTGATAAATGTGGCGTACGCTTCATCTCTTGGCGGTGAACTCGGCGTTCCGGTTCCGGCACGTCGTGGGGATTTGAAACTCCAGCTGGCATACTTGCCGGGGTACACATCCGATCCGTTGAAACTGGAATTCACGTACGAACTCTACGATGCGGGCGGTACACTGCTCACCACGATAACGGAAAGTACCGTAGCGGATGCGATGTGGTTTATCGCTGACCGTTATACAGCGAAAAGGATAAACCCGCTGCACATGACCACGAAGTTGTGGAAAGTGTTGCAGGATAAAATGGACGCTGAACGCACCACAGATGGAACTGACTTCGGTCAGTGGGTATAAAGGGGTACACGCTTGCGGGCGTGCTACCCGCAAGCTACCGCCCGAAAGGGCGGTAACCTTTTATCAATACGTAGGAGTGTTTTTTCATGGCGAGCACGAACGTAGCCAAATTTACCGGTACGCTACTGACGACCACGTATCCGAACAAATACAATGTGGTCATCCCTCCTGAGGGGCCGTTCTTCCGTACCGGGCTTGAGCTGAAAAACAGCGCAGGCGTGAAGCTCATTGAGGGTCTGGATTACTACCTCGGCTACTATTATAAAGAAGCCGCTGTCGCGATGAAAGACCAAATCTACGGCGGGGTCATGTTGATTAACGGGGACACCTCCGTTGACTACACGATCTATTCGATTGGTCGCGAGTACCGCGTACCACAGACCGAGATTGGCAAGTTCTTGGTGAAAGAGGACATCAAAGACCCGCGTAACACCGACTGGTCTGAACTGATGCGTTATGCACCAGTGGTGCCTGCAATTGACCCGCCTGCCAACTTAGATGAAGCCCTGCTTCGCGATGAGGTCGTGAAGGCACTGGATGATATCCGTCAAGGTTTGATTAAGCGCGCAGGCGACATGGATGCGGCATACGCCGAAGTCACCGATTTGATTTTTGCCAACGGTAAAAAGATTTTCGATGACAACATGTACAGTCACCACCGTATCAAAAACGCACACCAATACACTGCGGACGAGATTGGGGCGTTAAAGGTATTGACCAAAGCGGTAGACTCGACGAAGGCATTCGGTAAAACGCTGGATGAATTAGTCACTATCATGAAAGCAAACGGCATTCAGCAAGCTCACATCGACACCCTGATGCCTGTGGTGCTTGGTGAATTGCGCGGACGCCTCAAGGTGCTGAATAACGGTGCGTTGACATTCCGTACCGCCGACTCCAGCCATGTCATTACCCTGCAAGGTGATAAGTTCCTCATTACCACCACCCGTGCTATCAACATCACGGCGGATGCGGACAGTAACGAACGGGGCGTGGGGGTTGAGTTGGGTTCGGGGCTGAACACGGCTTACGTCCTCAACGGCGCAGTGGCACCTATCTTTAACGGCGCGTATCTGGTCACACCGGACATGGTCTCGTTGTACCTGTCCGAAGTAAAACTCTTACCGGGGAACGCTTACTTTTCGCCAACCGACACCATCAAGGTGTTCGGTACCGCGAAGCAGACTTCTCCATTGACCATGAACGCGCAACTGCCCACGGCAACCGACAAAGTACCGGGGCTGTTTGCTATCACCAACCTGTCTGCAAATATTTCTTCGGGTACTGCGATTTCGCAGTATGCCGTTAACGTCCTGAAAAAGACGCTGGATGATTACGTGGACAACACGTACACCATTAACGGGAAGAAGTTCATTGATGATGGCACGAAACAGTCCCTTACCTTAACGACGGCCGATTTGGGTGTGGGTAACATCAACAATACCGCGCCTGCTGAGAAACCGTTGACCAACGCCATTCGTGCGGTGTTGGCAAACAAGTCGCTGTCTAACCACACGCACACGTTTGCTGACCTGACGGGTGTACCTACGGCGTCTGATACGGATGCGGGTCTGTTACAGTTGTGGGATGCGATTGATAACACCACGAATAAAGTGGTGACGTCAAAGCAGGGCTACAACGTACAACAGCGCCTGAACGAGTACAAAGGCGTGCTGGATGGACTGATGCCGTCGTGGACGACCGGCGGTGCCGCTTACGGTAACCCCGGCTATCTGCCTATCCCGGCCGTTGGGAACTACGCTGGGTTCGCCAAGCGTGTCACCCCACCACAGTCCTTGGGTGTGATTAAGCAGGAAGCGGATACGGTGTATTCCTTACGGAACGCCAATGATGGCTTACCGAATACGGACCACATCTATTACTCCTACGCCCAGATTGACAGCGCAGGGAAAATGGTTAAACGCCAGCAAACCTCCAACGTTTACCAACCGGCAGGTATGAGTGCATTCCCTGGGGTGCAACTGGTGGCAATCGTTGTGTGTGGCGAAGACGCGATTGTGTGTCTGGGAACGGACAACAAATACTACACCGTCATGTTTGACGGAACGCTTAACCAGAAGAAGCACCTGCGTGTCTGGCAAACAACGTTCCCGACGGACTTACCCGGTTCAGGTTCGACGTTTAACTACACACCGAATCAGCTGACGGATCATGTCGTGGTCTACAAAGACCGCGTGCACATCCTGCGCATGGAACTCAGCAACAACTACTACCGCACCTTTATGTTACGGGGCACGGTAGACACCAACAAGGCGATGGCGTTTGCGTCTGTGGCACTGACTGGCGGTACCAGCCGTCAAGGTGTGTTCGTTAACCTGCGCCAACCGATTGACCCCGGCTCAACCACCGTTGTGGCCAATGGTCTGTCGACTGTAACGGCCGCGGGACTGGCGAAATGGCAGACGCGTAACATTGCACATGGCCCACAAACCCATGTCGGGGCGGCACTGAAAAACGCGACGTTGCGTGTGGGGGTTGTCGGGACGATTTACTTGGCGAATGCCGATGGGTCGTATCCGTTTACCGTGTGGCCGACGTCGTATGTGGTGGATATGGACTCGCTTGCGGTTACGCTTGAGAACCCTGAAATCTTCCCATTAAAGATTGATGTTGATGGGTTGTATCTGGCGACCGGTGAGGAGCTGCGTACCAAAGGGTACCAAGCAAAATGGACGAACGGGTTTGCCAACAACCGTACGCACATTTACCCCATCGAAGACAGTCCGTATTTCTGGACGTACTTTGACCCAGGCGATGCAGTGACCGCGACCGGGATTTCCCGCTGTAAGATAGGGGACGATACCCGTACGCTGTTTGACCATCTGGAGGCCCATTCCAATTATGGCATGAACGCTGTGGATACGTGGTCGTTTGATGGGGGTGTGGGTTCGGTACTGAAAGTGGGGTACAGTGGTGCGGTATACCTTGGCAACAACGCCTACCTGCTGGCACCGATTACCGAGGCCAGTGCAGTGTATGCCGAGGCTGACCCGGATTCCCGATACTCGCCAGACTTTGGTGGCTTAGGCCCGTCCAACGTTCGCCGTGCGTTTGACCTCACGAAGTATTACAAGTTGGGGAACATGACGTGGTGTGCATCCGGTAGCCTGCAAAACGGGAAACCACAAGGTGCCTATTGGACAGCGCCGGGCAGCCAGAACTATCAGGCTGTGGGTGACAGTCCAACCGCTGACGTGCTGACAATTAGTCAGAGTGACTGGAACACGCTTATCAGCACCATTAAGACACAAGCGCCGTCCGGGGCGGCTAACGCATACGCGAGCGAATACATCAACGCAGGGGCCGATCCTCAGTTCTCTGTGTGGGCCATTCGTCCGAAAGATGCCAAGCCGATTTGGTTAGCGCAGGTGGCGGTGAAAAGCGACCGTAACAGTAGCCGTTTTGTCGACTACTACCTGTTCCAGATTTACCCTACCGTGTCAGGTTCAACGGTATCTTTCCCAATCTCCACTCTGGATTTGGTGTACGGTACCAACATTGCTGAGCCGTCCATTACGGCGATGAGTATCACGTACTACCATTACCACACCCAGCGTTACACGCAACCTATCTTCTACGAGAAAGGGGACGGCACAGGCTTCCTGCATTTGCCAAACGTGTATCAGTACAACGTGGTTGGTGGGGCGTCGTCGAAACACTTTGAGATGGTCTTCTCCTTAAACGGGTCGAAGCTCGTCAAAACGAGTGCGACGATGTTGACGTCGGCGTATTACTACAATCCGACGCAGTTGACGATTGTCGGTAATAAACTCGCCCGTACGAACCAAGGTTTCGTTTCAGCGGCGTACCTTGCGGGCCCGGCGGCGACCCCTGAAGACTACATGACAAATGGTGCGGGTTGGGTACCGACCGCGACGCCGTTCGAGATTGTGGCTGGGGTGAAAACGGCAGAAGGGTGGGAGTTGTACATCACCGAGTCTGAGAGCTTACGGTTTGGCTCCGACTATTACACGTTGGATGCGTATAACCAGAACCTCAAGACGTTGTTCCCCGGTGCGTACCAAAACCGTACGTTCTACATGCACGCTGCGGTGGTTAACGGACAACCGGAATACCAGCTTCTGACGCAGAAAATGCCAGATACTGATTCCCGGCTGTTTATCGGTACAGTGGTCACAGACAGTCAGCGTATCCTTTCCTCGGAGTTCACGAAAGTGAAACGCTTGGGTGAATTGAAACAGTTGACGGAACACACCGACACGGTCTACAGCCACGATGTGAATGTGGACAGTGAAGCGCGCCTTTCGCGTCTGGGGTTATTGCGTAAGCAACCCCTTTCTGCTCCGGCGGCTACCGGTGATGGGTATCTGGATGTGTCGCAGATTGGCCCGGTCTTTACGTCTCAAAGCCACAAGGTTCCCATCGAGTTGCTGCGAGATGCGCAGGTCGCTACCTTGCCTAAAGACTACAAGAAGTTCACGATGAAAGGTGCCAACTTTGGTCAGGCTTCTGATGTAGACAATGGGTATTTGGTGGGTATTCCGGGGATGTCAGCAGTCGTCTCGATTGCGTGGAAAATGATTGTGGAGATTACTCCGTCGACCCCGACGGTGAAAATCAAATTGAAGAGTGGTTACTCTTTGGGCCCCGGCACCATCGGATGTACCAACGCCAATCTCGATGTTTCCGCAACGTTTTCTTCTGCGCTGGCTGAGGCCACGCTTGCTGCCGAAGTGGGGGTCAAAAACACATTCGTGTTTAATGGTATCACCGGAGGTCAGGCCACCGCCTTCGCCGCGTTTAGTTTCTCCAACGTGGATAACGGCACAGCGACGGTGTTCTATATCTCCGACGCTGCTACTGTGGCCATTCGTGCCACAACGAACGTACAGGGCGCGGCGGGGCGCATTACTGGTGGCGTGCTTGATGTTTATAAAGTCGCCATGCCAGCAGGCGTTTCCATCGATGATTATTTCCCGATTGTTCATGGGGATGTCATCTTCCGTCAACCGATTCCCATGCTTATTGCCGACAATGCGTTGTATATCGGCAACGGGGTCAACTATTACGGCGGAACGGTCACCCCATCAAAACTGACGGTCAATCTTATGCCTAAGTTGCCGTAACCATCTAACACGTCGAGACAAGGACGTCTCACTAAGGGAGTTTGGCCATGCCAGATATTCTATTTCAATACCCACTTGACCTGACAGGGGCTGCGTCCAGTAACGCGGTCAATGTCCCGGTTGTGTTAGGTGGGGGGAAGGTCAACCGTGCGTTCGCTTTCCCAGCAGGGCCGTTCTATGCGGACACGTTCCGTATGCGGCCTGCCAATCAACCCAACACCATTTATAAACGCGGTACTGACTACGAGCTGATTTACATCCATCCGGCGTACATGAAGCTTGCCAAGAACCGCGAAATCTGTATGGGTGTGGTCGTCACTAACCCGGCGATTCCAACCGATATCGTCTGTCTTGCACAGGTGGTCGGGGGTCCGCAGTCTGCGGTTATCTCTGCGATTAAACAGGCGTTGGCTGATGCTAACCTTGAAGACCGCAAAGTTGACTTCGCTGACCTGCGTAATGTCCCGGATACCTTTGCAGCTGCCCCGGCCTTTAAAGACCTCGGCGACTTGTTTGGTTTCGAATACATCATCACGCAACTCGCGCTGATGACCGATGCGATTAACTCCGGTAACGAAGTTCAGCTCCAACAGATTCTGGCAGCCATGACTGACATGCAGACCCAGATGATGGCGGCGCTACAATCGCACATCGATGCCAAAGGTAACGTTCATGCGCTGGATATTCACCAGGCGAACGGTCTTACTGAAACCGAAATTCGTGCGCTGATTCAAACCGTTCAAACTGCCATCAACGCTGTCCTTGCGGACATCGGTAATTTGAAAGCTGCGGACACAGCACTCGGTGCGCGTATCGACGCGGTGGTCAGTGCACTCGGTTCGTGGAATGACCAACTGAACTCGGTGGCGTTGAACTACCAAAAGGCAGCACTGCAACAGGCCGACTTGAACTCTCTGGTGTTACAACTCCAGAAGATGGTCAACGACCAGAACCAAGTCATCAATGGGCTCAAGCAGCGCATCAGTGATTTGGAATCCGCCGGTTCCGATACGCAGCAGCAGATTCAGGATCTCTCTGGTCAGCTTAACGCACTGAAACAGCAAGTTGCCGGGTTGCAGAACTCCATCAACACCCTGTCGCAGAATCTCCAGAACCACGTTAACGCGGACAACCCACACCCGAACTATCTCCACAAGCAGTACGGTGGTGTGGTTCAGGCGGCAGTACACGTCAACAGCAGCCTGACTTCTCGCGACGACGTACAAGCCGAAGCGGGTTCACGATAACACTTATTACATGAGGTGCTGTCATTATGGCAGCGTCCTCATTTTTTTATTGACAAAGGAAACGTATGGCGATTTCAATGAAAAACATACGCGACCGCGTTAACAATGTGGAAGCAAACTATGCTACCGGACCTCGTGTAGACGGGCAGGTAGCATCGAAGGCTTACAACGCTGCGGACTCTTTCAGCGGGTGGTCTCCCTCCCGTCTGGATTGTGGTGGCAGTTGTAGCTGGTCGTGTTCTAACGGGTGTTCTGCAAGCTGTACTAGCTGTGCAGGAACTTGTACTTCTACGTGCGTGGGTAGCTGTTCTTCTAACTGCGGCGGTGGGTGTTCGGGTTGTTCAGGGTGTTCTGGTACCTGCGCGTCGTCATGCAGTGGTAAGTGTGGCGGCGGTTGCGCCGGGTCGTGTTCTTCTAGCTGCACCGGTTGTTCTGCGTGCTCTGGTCCAAACTAGGGAGCAACAATGGCTATCAACTTACGAAACCTCGCTGATCGCATTGCGGTGATCGAAGCGAACTCCTTAAAAACGGAAGGTGGGGTGCAAACCTACATCCGTGGTAAGGCAACCAATAACGTCGACTTATTCGGCGGCCAAGGACGTGTTCATTACGATTGCGGCGGAACCTGTAGCTGGGGTTGTTCTAGCTGTTCAGGTGGCTGTTCCGGTTCGGCATCAGGGAGCTGCGGTTCCTCATGTTCGTCGAGCTGTACTGCTGGTTGTACCAGTGGGTGCTCAGGATGTTCTGGTTCGTGTTCGGGCGGGTGCTCCGGTTGTTCGGGTACATGCTCCGGTAACTGTTCCGGTTCCTGTAGTTCCAGTTGTACGGGATGCTCTGGCTGTTCAGGCAGTCGATAGAAATCTATCGAGTGAGGACCTATGGCTATCTCATTGAAAAACATTCGCGATCGGGTGCAGAACGTCGAGGGCTACATCACGACCGCACAGGCCAATAACTATATCGCCACACGCGGCACGGTCAGTTCGACCAACAACCTTGCTGGGCTTCCATTGACGCACTATAACTGCGGCGGTAGCTGTAGCTGGACGTGTAGCGGTGGGTGCAGTTACGGCGCGGGTAACCGATAAAGTAAGGATAAAGACACCATGAAGAACGACCTCCATTTGGCGTATCGCACGACGCAAAATTTCCCGTTACACATTTCGTCGTACGACAGTGTGAAAGCACATATCGCGGATGAAGTACGCCTTATCTCGATGCTGCCAGGCGAATGGCCTAAGGTACGTGGGCGGGACATCGTGCGTCAGCAGTACACCGAAGAGAATACCTACTCCATCGGTAAGCACACTGTTCAGCATGTGAAGTTTAATGAAAGCGAGCTGAACTCCAGTGGCCGCCTGATTGACGGTAAGTATTTCTTTACTGATGCAGTCCTGAACCACTCGATGGATTTGGAAATGATCTTCACGCCGTTTGCGGATTTGGACGTCATTCCCATGGTTCGTCGCGAATGGAGCTGGGACTATCCGTCGTCTAACCCGTTCTGGTACACCTTAGTACCAACCGGCACGACGGAATATAAAGGTGTGGAAAAATACCACCACATCCTAGGTTATGAAACGCTCGGTATTCATTGTCTGGCCGACTTGCTGGCATACAGCTACAAGTTCCGCTGGAATGCGGTAGATGAGCAGTTCGAAGCGATTACCGACCCACACGAAATCAGTCGCCGTATCCGCAAACCGTGGATGCAGTTCTTGGTTCAGTGGCGTTACGGTGAAGCGCCGGGCACAGAGGCTGACCTGAGCAAGCTGGTGAGTTTCCTTCTGACGAAGGTCTCGTTAACGGCTGACGAAGAAAAGGCAGTTTCAAACATCAAGTCGCGAATCGTGACCCTCGATGACCTTAAACGGGTTAATGGACGTCATGCGATTCTGAATCAGATTCTCGAAGCCTACCATTCTGACTTTCTTCTGGATGTGGGCGCGAAGTTTGAGGACGACCCTCTTTTCGCGATCTATTAAAAACTGGAGCAATCTGCAATGACCGATGCACCACAAATACGTCCCCCTACCGAGCTGTCGATAGTGACGACGTCCAAGTGTAATTTGGATTGTAGTTTCTGCGGCGGAGCGTATTACATGGACACAAAAGATGTTGGTCGGGAAATTCAGCGTGAAGCGCTGTTTGAGCAACTGGAGAAGTACCCGACTTTACAAGGGATGAATTGGACGGGTGGTGAGCCTTTGATGGCGACCCGCAAGATTGAACCTTTGTTGGCAGAGGTCAAAGCCCGCTATCCACATCTCACACACGAGCTGTACACGAACGGACTGAAAATGCGTCTGGAACATCTCCCGATGTTGCAACAGTTTAACCGTATCTGTGTATCGTTCGATGGATACAAAGCGAGCGAGCGTCCGCTCTGGCGTGTCGTTGAAGATGGTGCATTCGAAGCCTTCGAAGTGATGGCAGCGCTGAACAACGTCCATACGTGGGCTGTGGTCACACGCGAACAGTTAGCCGACAAATATTGGCACACTGATCTGCTGGACTTACACCGTGCACTGTACCACTACGGTTTCAAAGACATGACGCTGCTGTTGGACAACCGCATGAAAAAACCTCTGAACCAAGATTTGGTGATGAACTTCATGTTCGGTTACAACAAGATGGAAGACCAGATTGAACGGTTGAATGTCATGAACAATGGCTCTACCGGGTTCTCCATCAGCAAGTTCTTTGAGCAGTCGTGCAACGCGTGCAGTGGTCTGGTTCGTCTGGACTCTGATGCGTCTGTCGGCTACACGATGGATGTGGACATGGAAATCGATAGCGGCTGTAACATGCTGGCGAAAGTCATTGGGCAAGATGCCTACCGTTACATCAACCGCACGATCCAAGCTCGCAAACATCGCAATGAGGTAATCAAATGAGCGAAGAACGATCTACATCGCAGACGCGTAAACAGCGCCCCACACTCACGTATCAGGTTGTAACTAACCTGTCATGTAATCTCGACTGCTCGTACTGCTACGAGCGTAAGTATCCACGTAACAACAAAGTGGATGACGCCGTCGATTTTATCCATGCGTGTTTTGACCGCGACCGTCACATCGAAGATGCCGAAATCATTATCGACATCATCGGGGGTGAGCCGTTTATGCAGCCGAAGATTCTGAAAGCCGTCTTTGAGACAGCAGAAGAATTAGCGGCGCGCGACAACCGCCAGTACGTATTCTCTATCTCTACCAACGGCACCTTGTTCGACCGTCCCATCAGCAAAGAAATTATTGAACGCTGGAAAGACCGTCTGTCGATTGGTGTGTCCATCGATGGTCTGCCAGAAGTGCACGACCGCTATCGTATCTTCACCACTTCGCGTGAAGGCTCGTACGAGCAAGCGATGCGCGGCTACCAATACCTGAAATCTGTCGGTATTGCAGAACTCGGTATCAAAGCCACATTTACCGGTGAAACTCTGCCGCGCTACGGCGAGAGCATGATTCACCTGATTAAAGAAACGGGCGGTGGTACCATCTCCGGTAACGTCACGTACGAAGACATCCTGACGCGCGATATGTCTCTGGGCATTGCGAACCAGATGATGGACGTTATCGATTATTGGGTTGACAACGGCTATCACACGTCACCACGTAACATCCTGACCCACATCATTCCTGATGGGCTGGATTTCATGGCGACATGGGACCCGGACTGGCGTCAGAAGTTGCTGGACGATGAAGCAACCCGTCTGCACCCAGACCGCGTACGTCCTTACTGCGGTACGCTGACCCACATGACCTGTCTCGGCTTCGACCGTAAGATTTACGGCTGTAATCGCTTCATGTCAACCGTAACCACCCGTTCGGCTGTTGCGGAACTGCGTGGTCGTGAGATTGTGAACATCGACGGTCACAAGCTCCTGAACGAAATCCAGACGCAGTACACTAACTACCCGTCTACCTGCTTAGGTTGCCCGATGAAACACTCGTGCGGTAGCTGTGCAGCCGCTTCTTACGAGAACGGTGATGGTGAGCTGGAAGCGCGCAAAGATTACCACGCTGAGCGTCGCCAGTGTGGTTGGACTACCGCGAAACTGTTGGTGTCCGAATACTGGTATCAGAAAACTGGTACCACGAATTCCGCAGACCTGCATGACAAGTCCATGTGTTATTGCGCGAGCTGTGTACGTGAACGTATGCAGGCAGAAAAACTTAAATTAGAACTCGGAGCCTCGAATGAAGTCATTGCTGATTCACAATTTTACTCGGCGTAACGTTCACCTTGTCGATGCGTTTCTGCGCAAACACAAGCTGTACAACATCCACGCGATCGTGCCGGGTGAAGATTTCAACGATGACACCATTCGTCTGTTGAACCGTTATGGCCTGAACGTCATCCTGCCTTTACAGGGCGTGGAAGATGACCACCAGTCTGTTGTCGAAATCGAGAAACGTAATCCCGGTTTCGAAGAACGTGTGGTGGCTTTCCCAAAACACAAGTTGCAGGTTATGCGTCGCTCTACTGGCGAAGCTGACCCAACCAACGTAGTGGGACTGGCCCTGAACTTCCCCGGTGTGACCGTTCGCGCTCTGCGCGGTACGCATCTGACAGACGCCTTCTACCACGAGTTTGAAGTGGCACGCAAGACGTTGGAAGAGATGGGTGATGAAGCAGAAGAGGCCAAACTGCTCTGGGGTGAAGAGTTGGAAAATGATTTCCAGTTCATTGACTTCGGTCTGCTGGTTGACCTTGGGATTGCAGGAGAATCCGGATGCTTAATAACGACGAAATAAAAGCCCGCTATTTCGAACGGGGCACACGTATCGACCGCTACGGTAATTACGTGGAAGAATACCAAGACCAGATGGAAAACCGCATTGGGTTCTGCCTGCTGCTGCACTACCATCTGATTAACGGTATGAGCGACAAGAAAGCCCGCGAGAAACTCAAAGGCTTCGACCTGTCGCCGGTCGAAATTGAATTCCTGATGAAGAAGACCAAAGAGTTTATTGCCGACGTACTGGGGATTGATTTAGATCAAGTACGTAAAGCACTGACCTCAACGGAAAACTACCTCTATCAGGAAGTCAATGCGATTTATCCAAAGCTGAACGACAAGTATAACGCAGAACGCTATGCACCTATTGCGTTCCGTGACAAGACGTTCCAAGCCGATGAGAAATCGCGCGCATCGATGCAAAGCTACATGCAGTCTGGGGTTGACCCCATGTACTGGATGACGCTGAACAACGAGCCTATCGAGCCGTGGACGGTGGGGGACGTGAAAGCCCTCTATGCGGAAATCATCACGCGTGACAATGACCTGCACATGGTCATGTCTGTGTTGAAACAACGCATCCGTATCCTCACGGAACAAAAAGACTTCACTGCAATCAAGCAGCTTGCTGCGGACAATGGTGTAGCCTAAGCCGTACCCACTCCTTCGGGGGTGGGTCGCTTTTCTTTTTTTCTTACGGTTGTTATGACTGTTGTTCTTTATTAGAGGAAACGTTATGACAACTGTAGATCGTTGGAGTATGGAAGGTATCATTGCTGCCAAAGTAAACATCGAGGCCGGTTATGTGAATAACCCAAACGATTTGGGTGGCCCAACCAACTTCGGCATTACTCAAGCAACCGCGCGTGAAAACGGTTACACCGGTGACATGCGTAACCTGACGCGTCAGATGGCACTGGACATCTACAAGAAAGGGTGGTGGGACCGTATGCGCCTTGACCGTATTCTCGCATGGAATCCGCTCTTGGCCGACCGTATGTTCGACTTCGGTATCAACGCCGGTCGTGCAAACTGCATTAAGTCTCTCCAGCGTATTCTGAACGTGTTAAACCGTCAGGGTAAACTGTACGCCGATATTTCCGCTGATGGCGGTATCGGGCCTGCTACCATGACTGCGCTGGAAGGTTTCCTGAAAGCCCGTGGGCCAGACGGTTTCAACCGTTTGATGTTCGCACTGACATCACATCAGGTGTCTTACTACACCGAGATTTCAGAGAAGCGCGTACAGAACGAAGAGTTCACTTACGGCTGGTATGACCGTGTGTACCGTGAGATGGGTGACTACGCCATCAAAGTGGGCGTCTGCGGAAAATAAGGGGGTTAGCGTGCTCAAGGAATTGAAGTACAAAGTCTTAGGTAATCCGTGGTTTGTGTTAACGGAAGACTATTTCCTCCCCTTTACCTTGCGGGTTTTGTATAGCGGTCACCCCGAATTGGACAAGATGGTTCACTTGACGGGTGTGCATCCTGACACGCTGATGTACATAGTGGCCCCCAGAGGCTTTGTAACGGACTTAGCGAGCATCCCCGATGCACTGAGGCCGATACTCCACCCTGATGGCCCGTGGGCCTTAGCGGCCTGTATGCACGACCTCCTGTACCAACGTAAAGCGTCGACAGTCCCGTACCCGGATACTCCAGCGGGGAATCTGTCGCGTACCACGGATAAGACGTTTGCGGATTTGATGTTTCTGCGTATCATGGAAGCATCGAATGTCGATAAGTTCATTCGGGAATCGTTCTACAAAGCCGTGAAGGAGTTTGGTTGGCCGAGCTACGCAGATGACAATCTGAGTTTGGTGTACCAGACCCCGGTGAAGGAAACATTACAGTATAACCGAAACTACCTTTTCTTCCGGGAAGCGGGCGAGGAGCGGTTACCTGCAATCCCTGATGGTGAGCGTGTGGAGTTAGTTCACGGCACTCCGGTGAATCTCGGCTACCAAAACATCAAACGGCCGTTTATTGCGTTGTTAGATTAAAAAAGAAAAAGCCTACTACCCTTAGGGTAGTAGGTCTTTTATTGTTTTAATTAAAATCGTCAAGCTCACCGTTGGTGGTGCTCAGGTCAGTTTTCTGAACTTCTTCAGTGACGGTGTAAGTCGCCACTTGGCCCGGCAGGTATTTGATGTGGCCAGCTTTGATGCTGATATCAATTACCTTGGCACCATTGTCGCCATCGGTACGGGTAATGGTCAGGTCAGACAGCGCGAACTCATCGCTGGTTTTACCGGCAGTGATAACATCCGCGTTCAGTTTCGCCAGCACTTCTTCGTCGGTGTCCCAATCAGCCTGATCGGCAGTGACTGCTTTTGGACCGATAATACCAGAACTCAGACGAGTAAAGTGTAACTCTTTCTCACCGGTGAAGTGGGTGTTGTCAGCCACCGCAGTGATGGTCAGTTTGGAGTTACGGGTGTCACTACCGTCGCCGGGTGCATAATCTGCAACCGCACCGAAAGTGACGTCAGCAACAGCCAGAGCCTGTGCCAGGCTTGAGTTTTTTGCATTGAACAGGGCAACCAGTTGCGCCTGTGGGGTGATGATGGCCATCGGGTGTTCCTCTTAGAGTTAACAGGTGGTGCATAGAAAATAGAGCACCGCTGCACTTTCTTACGAACGTGGCTTGTTATATGACGTTTGTCACTAATAAAATCGAAATTGTGAAAGGTAGGGAAAAGATGCGTAAACTTCAAATGATGCTCGTCGCGCTGATTATGCTGGTTGCGGGCTGTGCGATAGCACCAAATTCAACGGGCCAATTCGGCACGATTCCTGTGGCTTCAACGGACTTCTCGGTTTACCAGTGCAGTGCAGCAAAAGAGACGTTTGTGAAGTACCAACCGCAGATTGGTAAACTTGAACTGATGCCGTTCTCAGTTACGGTTGTCGATAACGGGGCCACATGGCACGCCAGTTATCCGAGTGGTGATGTGCAGTCGCCTCAATTGTTTAAAGACCTGCTCGGTAAAATCGACGGCAGTGTCGACCCTCTTACCGGCACCCGCTATTATCGTTTACACGGTAGCCAAGGTAAGAATGCCACCTATTCGTATTCCACTGTCGACCCCAGCACCGGAAATGGCGAAGGGATGACGTTCTTCCAATGTGTGACGGAAGGCCAACCCTCGTTGAATACAACCGGTTTACTGGTCACGAAATAAAAAAGTCCTACTCTCCTTTACGGGAGAGTAGGGTCTTTATTTTTTAAGGCATAATCAGTTCAAGCACAACTGCGGTGGATATGTTACTGGTGATAGCGGCGGCACCCAACGTTGCCGGTGCGCCCGCAGGTGCATACGCTGCTTGTGTTGCCGAATACAAATGTTGTCCTAACATAATCGGCAACGTCGTCCCATCACCCAACCGACGAAGTGCCCCAGCCTGCGTTTCAACCGTCGCACGCAAAGTGCGGGTGAGTGTGGAGCGGTATTCGCTGGCAATGGTATCGTCTTGGAGTGTCAGGTACTTGCTCAGGTCGATATCAGACAGTTTCGCCAGACGAACAATGTATTGCAATCCGTTGATTTCCACTACCCGCTTCTGATTAACCGAACCCGGCACCCCCGCAGGAGTCTTTCCGAAGTCGTCGGTACCGAACACCATCCCCGCCTCGTAGAAGCGGTTCCATGTCGTGTTGAACATCGCTGTGTCTGGGAAGAACAGAACGCGCCCCTTGTACGCAAATTTGAACCAGCTGCTCGGCGAACCCGGATTCCCACTGTAAATCAACCCCGTGAGTTTAGCCGCCAAATCTGGACCAGTGATGAATGACGCGCTCGGCACACGATCCATGAACCCGGAGTTCCAACTCCCGCGAGCAATGGTACTATTACCCGGACCGGTTTCCGAGAAATAGCCGGTCAATTGACTATTACCAAAAGAGCGCTCTGTTCCTTTCTTCGCGGCCAGACAGTAGTAGTAGAGATTCTTGTTGACCGCCGTGAAATCCTCATAGGACGTCACGCTTGGGTCTAGTGTTGCCAACGGTGTGCCGGGGTTAGCAGGATCGATTTTAGTCTTGCTGCGATAGACCTCAACCGCATCCAACCCTTTCCCCGCTTGGCTATCCCAGCTAATTTTAACACCCATTATTCTTTACCCCTTAGTAACGGTAACGCTGTCTTCAACCAACTCCAGCACCGGCATCCAATAACAACTGATGTTGCCCGCGTTATACGCCATCGCTGATAAGTGGTCAGCTGTGTACGGGTACGCTGTTGCACCATAAACTGCTGAACGCACACCTCTCGCACAGACTGTCGACGCCGCAGCGGTGGCGACGGGATGACGTTCCTGACACCAGATACGGTTGGTTAACGTCAGGTTGTTTGCTGTCGTAGAGTCATACGCATTCCATGGCGCACCCAGAAACGCATCCGGCGCATCTTCGAAGAGATTTGGCAGGCGCTGGTACTTCAGCGGAACTGGCCACATCAACGGGTACACCAAATCGTTAAACTCGTTATCCTCAGGCGCAGGCAATTGTTCCTGATTACTCTTTTGGGCGTTCCAAAGGTCAAGCGTCAGCGGCCGGTCGGTGATACCTCGCAACATCCTGACTTTGTATTTGTAACCCTTGAAGTCGATAACGCGGTTCTGGTTAGTCAGGGTCAAACCCGCCAATGCGGCATCAGCAGGGCCGTTAGCATCCACACCATACACAAAACCGGCCTGATATAATGCTGTCCAAGCCGTGGTACCGAATGTACGATCGGGAACATAAATGATTTTACCCTTACGGATAAACTTGTTCCACACCGGCGTGAATGTGGTGCCCGGTAAACCCGACGTGGTCGCCGCTACTGCAAGGATGTGGGTTGAGTTCACGAAATCGGAAGATAAGACCTGTCCAAAGAAACCTAGACTGTCATCGCCGAGTAACAGGGTAGACGGCCCCACACCACGGTTATCCGCAACCAGAATCTTTTGGTTAGGGGTCAACACTTCGTCAAAATCAGTTTTGCTACCGAGGATGTAGTAATACGTGTTACCGAACTTCGCGCCGTTATCTACCCACTCAGTAACCCCAGCGTCGAGCGTTACCAGTGGAGCGGGTAGGTTGGTGTTATCCAGTGGCGCGTCACCACGGTAAATTGTTGTCTTAGTGGTGACAACATTGGGGTTATCCCATTTTAATCTTAAAGCCATGATATCACCTATTGAAATTCAGGGAGTTCGCCATCGAGGCTACTGAGCGGAATCTTCGAATTGACGTCCACGGTAATCTTCATGTACCGGAAGCCACCGTTCGGAATGGCCGCTTTCAGATTGATTGGAGACCGTACCGTGTCCTGCGCTGCTAGACGTGGAAGCTCCATCGTGGGTGCAGTAATGCCGCGTTGGAATGTGCCCAAAATGTTAATCATGCGCACAGGCATACTTGGGTCACGGGTCTGGTCGATACTCATGGCGGGCGGCACAATACGTCCGAAAGACTCGCCTTGCACGTTACGTAGCGGAATCACAACGGCTTCACCCTGCACCAGTTTTAGCATCGGTCGCCAGTTATACGCTGCTGCTTCCTTGACGCTGGTTACTGTCGCTTGGTTCATCTGCCCAGCATAAACCGAATCTGTTGTCCCATTATCGTAATGGTTCATCCAGATGAATAACGCGCTTAGGTCAAAAGCCAGACTGTCCCACTCTTTGGTGCCGTAAGCGTTCGCGTGCAGCTTATTAAAGATACGCGCCGACACGCTCCCTGCCTCATTGCGCACTGGACCCATTGGATCTTCCGAGCTTGAACGTGGTAATTCCAGATTAACGAACGTGTTGTTCCCGTCACCGGTTTTCACCACCCACGGATACTGGCTGTCGCCGTGTACCGCCCCAATAGCATTCAACGCATTCCATGCTACCCCCGTCATTAACGTGGTGCTTGGGAAATAATAAATCTCGCCATCCAAGGCAAATTTAATCCAGAAAAGACTCGCGTTGACAACTGGCGTGAAGTTACCCAACGTCGCACGGTCACTGTCGTACAGGTCACCGGGTGTCATGAACTCTGCTTGCGTTACCGTACCGAAGTACCCCGCATTCATGTCACCGATTAACATGGTTTTTGAACCCGGCCCAGAATCAGGATAGTAACCGGATGGCTTACGCGTCCACGTCACAGACAGAGAACCGGTGTATGCCAGAGATGAAGCTGAAATAGTAATCGGTACGATGGTCGGTTGATACGCGTAGGACAACGCCGTGGAGCCGTTTGAGATGTCCTCCGCTTCCAAACCTAACCCATATTGTTCATTCAATGCGGGTAGCAAGTCTGCAACTGTCGCAGCTGTACCATCCGCTTCGAACACCACCGTGATGCCCGTAAAGAGCTTCGACAAATCGAGTCTGTCGTAGAAGAACTCTCTGCGTCCTGTAAATCCTGCCCCGGCTTTCCCGTTCAGAACAAGGCGGGTTTTACGCCCGCTCGTTCCAAGGTTCGTGGTGAAAGGTCCGCCGAGCACAAGGATATTATCTTTGGTCAGCGGAAAGGGGAGATCAGGGTTGTCACGGAGGATTTGCTGACACACTAAGTCGAGTGAGTTTGCAGCATAAAGCCCCATGGTGATACTCCGTTATGGTAAGACAAGTTCAAAGACGTAGCGCATGTATATACTGGTGGTTACGCCAGCGTAAGACGTAAATGTCATTGGGCGGTAACCGTATGCGTAGTAAAAACCAGACGTGGAATAAAGCGGGATAAGCCCAACCGCCCCGAGGTCTGTCGGGGAGGCACCAGTGGATAATATCGGTAAGTCATTCCAGAACGGTTGACTGACGCCCAGGTCCGCCACTAATCCGTCGGCACCGTTGGTGCCAGAACCACCATACATACGGCCCATGGTATTAAACCACTCGCCCTTTGGACCCCAGCCGTTCGCTTCGCCGGGAACGTTCCCCCACGGCATACGGAGAATGTACTGACGACCATCTTTCTGTACACGCACATTTTGTGGTTGTTTCGCGCCCCCACCGGGTATCAACGTCAACTCGTCAGCTCCCGACATCAACCCCACGTTATAAACAGTCTGGTATGTTGCGTAACCTTGGTTGGTTTCTGGGAAGAACAGAATTTTCCCCCGGTAGACGAACTTGTGCCAATACTGCACTTCGTACTGGTAAACGTTCTGTTGCGCGGTAGTTAACTGCGCAATCACTTCCTGACGATTAAAGAACTCGTCTTTCGATAAACGACCGAAGTATCCACAAATCCAGTCCCCGCGAATTGGGACCTGTCCCCCCGGCCCCGTATCCAGATAAAACGCTTGGACAATTTTAGACCCGATAAGACGCTCATCACCCTTTACCGCTGCAACCCAGTACGAATAGATGGTTTTTTCGGTCAGGTCTTTGAGGTCTTCGGTGTAGGACGTGGCTCCGGCATCCAGTACCTTGTAAGGCGTCCCAGGGTTCACCACATCAAGCGTTGCGTTCCAACCCACCTTACGGTATAGCTCAATGCTGGTTAAGCCCTTAGAAGCCTGTGACGGCCATTTGATTTGGATGGTCATAACCGCTCCTACTCTTGCAGTTCAATGATGGGGATATAACGACAGCCCTGCGTTGGTGCAACGTATGTAATTTTCTGCATAACGTCGATGGCGGTCTGCGCGGTGGTAGAAGTGAACAACCCGCGGGCCAGTGCCCGTTTGGTCAACGTGTCACGTTCTTGACAGGCCACACCACCATTAAAGGCAACGTTTGCCGCGGAGAACGAGATGTTGCCGAGCATAATGGTCGAGTTAGTGCGGTTGACAGGCGCACGGCGGTTAGCTGGGAAACCCAACACCTGCGTATAAATCAAATCGTTAAATTCGTTATATTCAGGCTGTGGTACCAGCTTGTCGTGGTTTGTTCTGTCCAACGTATTGTCGAACGGGAACATCAGGGATTCTGAGAACGTTCGCAGGCCACGAGGAACGCGCAGACGATAGATGTCACTATTGTGAATAATCTTCCCGCCTTGGTCAGTCGGCTGGGAATCACCCCAACAACCATCTGGTCCCGGCCCGTCAACACCATAGATTAGCCCGCCAGTGTACAGGGTGTTCCACGGCACGTCAGCAGGGTAAATAGGGTTGCGGTCAATCAGATAGAGAATCTTACCGCGGTAAGAGAACTTCATCATCGGGATGCGGTCTGTGAACGGTGTGCTATTAATCGCATTAAAAGAAGCCGGGAACTGCGACTGATCCATCTGCTCGGCATACGGCACCAGACCCATGTAGCCGTATTCGTCATTACCCCACAAGAAGGTCGTCGGACCAATACCTCGCTTCACCTCGATGGTGTAACTTTGCTGTGCACCGTAGACTGTCTTGCCGTTTGCGGTAACCGAAAGCAGGTAGTAGTACGTTCCGCCTTTTAATGCGGTAGTATCCCGCCACTGCGTCTCCCCGTTCGTGAGCGTGGCAATTGGTGCGGGCAATGAACCCGACACCAATGCTTTTGTGTCCCGGTAGATGTTTACTGTAGTGGCGAGCTTGTTAGGGTTCGTCCAACGTAAGATAAACGCCATGTGTATTACCTCTTAAAACCCATCCAATTCGCCATTGGCATCAGAAAGGTCAGTTTTCGAAATGGTGCGATTCGCCGCTTTGGCCACAATCGGTTTATAATCGACTGTTTTCGGAAGACCCATCACGACCGGATGGAGTTCTGATAACAATGCAGACTGTGCAGTGACTGGTTGGAACTCAATCGTTTTCGGCACGCCTAGGGTCGGCGGTGTCAATCCTTCGGTTAACGTACTGACGGCAGGCAGTGTAACCAGCGTGTTTTCAAGTTTCCCGTTTAACGATTCGAGTGGCACCACGGTGTTGTTGAGGTCAACCAATTCTAAGACAGGCCACCAATACTGCGATGTCCCTAACCCAGTTTTTGATCCAACCGTCCAGTTAGTGCCAGTCATCGTTGATAAGCGGAAGTTGTTCGCGGTGTTGTTACTAATGGTGTCTTGCATCATACACCATTGGCCCCATTGCGAACCGTTTTCGTTACCCCACAACCCGCCCGTAAACAGGCGAGTCATGAGATCTAATTCTGACCCGGCGTAATTACCACTTCCAGGTCGCCCTACAAAGTAGCTATCTGGTTCGGTTAACGACGCTCTCGGCGTACGCAGCCGGAAATAGCTCGTCACACCTGCCTTTTTCAAACTGACTTGTTTTGATTGGCTGACCGGTGTCGCCGTTGGGTATTTCCCTACACCCTCTATCCCGTACATGTAACCCAAGTTATACAAATCATTCCAACTTAGGTTGCTGGCTGTCGGGCCCTGCGGCATGAAAATTACGTTGCCTTTATAGAAGAATTTGAACCATCCCTCCACAAAAAGCTGCCGGGTTGCAGTTGTTCCTTTCCCCAAGAATGTGACATTCCACAGTTCTAAGTTAGTGAACATCTCCGTGGTATCGACTTTCCCAAAGTAGCCAAAGTTCTCATCACCTAAGAGCAAATACTTCGAACCCGGACCAGACCATCCATAGAACGTCCCACGTTCCAACTGATAGCTGAAGTGCAATGGACCGATGTAGGCTGGGGAAGTGTTCGCGATACCAATCGAAATATCTGTTGGTGTACCCGATGGCGCAAGTACCGTCGTTGGTGCGGCTAAGTCCTCAACCGATAACGTAATCCCGAGCGTGCTGTTAATGTAGGGCAACGCGGCTTGTAGCGTGGTGACTGTCTTCGGTAAATAGATCGTTGGACGAAGTGTCGAGACGAACATGTACGGCAGTTGAACACGATCAAAGTACAACACGGATTTACCGTAATATCCTCGACCCGGTTTCCCCACGACCGTTATCGTACTGTTCCGTCCAGATGTATTGGCGGATTTTACAGTACCATTGATGGCCACCGTAGTATCGCTAATCGGTACAGGGAGGTTCGGGTTATCGCGGTTCACCTGACGGTAAATAAGTTGCAACGCCGCTTCGGAATAGAATTGCATAATGACTCCTAAGAACCACCGCGAACAAAAAAAGAAGGGCCAAATGGCCCTTCCGTTTTAGTTGTTGTAGTGGTAGTACGCGACGCCCTTTGCCCCGGTCTCATCGATACCTGTCTGGATTACCACGCGGTCATAGTCCTTATTGGCGTACTGTGCAGACGTGGTTGGGACATCGGACACGTAGTTACTGTTCAGCGGCGCAGAATACGCCGGAACACCTAACGAATCCAATACCGCACGTAAACCGCCCCAGTTCGGCAACCCTGCCGAGGTAACATTTAACAGGTTCTTGTACGCCGTGAAGTCGATGCCAAAGGTGTGTAAGTCCACACACTTCTTATCGGTCAACGGAATCGGGTGGTTCAGCTCAGTGAGTGTGTCCACCACAATCGACGTATCCAACACAGGCAGACCACGCATCAAGTATCCAGTTGACGAACCGACATAAGCCGGTGACGTGGGAAGGATGCTGATGTTGTAGTTGTACGCCTGATTCGGCTGACTTACATACGGTAAGCTACCATTGCTGATATCCTTCGGCTGGAGGTTAATCCCGTACTTGTCGAGAAACGACGGCAACAGCTCGTGGATAGAGGCTGCGGTGAAGTTCGTAATACCCGAGGCGACGCGTGTGGTGCTACCGAGTTTCCACCACGGCAGAATACGATCGATGTTGATACGATCGTAATACAGGGTGATGGTATCACGGAAACCCGCTTGTTGTTGACCACGTAAACGCGCAGAGGTGTTACGGAAGTTATTCGCGGTAGTCGCTGACACCTGCGTAATCTTCTCGATGATAACGTTGTTCGCATCGATAGGATACGGCAGATTTGGGTTGTCGCGGTTAATCAAATCAAAAACCAGAAGGTCAGAGACTTTACCATAGTTCAGTGACATGGATTACACCTCATTCGGGTCATCAGGTTTATTGAATTGCAGATACATGGTACCCACGACCGCGGTGTTGGTAGCAGGCATTTTCAGCCTCAACACTTTCTGGTACTTGCCGTTGGTTGGCATAGTGGTTGCATCGTTTGCGCCGATAGACAGAATCTCAGCGCCAGACAGACCCCACGTTGCGCTGTTGGTAGTATCCCATGTGCCGTTTGTCACACTGTTCATCACATTGACCAGTGTAGACAGCGTGTCGCCCGTCGCGACACCGATAGGCAAGGCAACCAGTTTGTCGTGCTGCTGCGTGAAGTCGAACGGATAAGAATAGACTTCCGCCATGGTACCTGTAACTGTTTCGGAACCCATCTGACCGTTCGGGTATTTCAGACCCGTCAGTACGTTAGTGGTGACTTTCGATGGCAGAGATTCATCGCCTTTCAACACTTTGAAATCGGCTTGGCCGTACCATCCTAGTGACGTTGGGTTTGCACGTAAACGCAGCGTACCTTGTGTCAGATCATCGTTCCACTCGATAGGTGCGTCGAGGAAGTCAGCCTCTTCAAACACAAACCCGTAACGCAGGTTCAACGCAGGGATAGCCACGAACAGAGATTTGTTTGATGGACCGATATAGATGCTGTCGCCGAGCAGGACAAGCAAATCTGCTAAGTTGCGGCGGTTGTAGTAAACGTTTTTCTTACCCGACCACGTTGACCCCACCACACCATCTGCCGTCACCTTGATTTGGGTGTTGCGGTTGGTGGTGATGCCTTTGTCGGTCCCGCTGATGTCTTTTGGCGCACTGTACACAATGTCAGTGGCTTTCACCTTAATGGAGTTCTGGGCGTTGATGGCAGCCAACAGAACATCCTTAGAGGGTTGATAAATTGCCATGATTTATTCCTAGTTGTTGTAGTGCAGCAGCCAATCGCCACCCACAGAACCGTCGGTATACCCTGTGATAACAAGCACATTATCGAAGGCGGTGTTCGCACGGCTTTCGGCCGTTGTTTTTAGGCGTGTAATCGTGGCTTTCGTGTAGTCGAACGCCGGGAGACCCCGACTGGTCAATAACGCAATCAGGTTATCGGATGCGCCGGTGGTAAAGTTAGCCCCGACATCCATACGCCCATTGACAAACGCCTGCATGACCTGCGGTTCATCGGTGAAGTCAAACCCGTAAGAGAGTAAGGTTACACACAACTTGCCATCGGTGGTCGGGATAGGGTGGTTCATCTCTTGTAAGATGTCATCCAGAATACCTTCTTCCAGACTGTTCTTGCCACGGACAGAATCGAAGGTAATCCCTCCAGTATACTGCACACAGGTCTTCAACACATTCACGGTGTTCTTTTGGTTCAACCACACGTACGAGTCAGGAATGTCATCCGGCTCAAGGTTTAACCCGTAGCGGGCATTCACGTTTTGTGTAAATGCTAACTTTTTCGCTGGGGTGTTCAGATAACCATAAGCGTTTGGAGACGTGACCTTCGGTACAATGTTCTTGAACAAGTCATTCAACGACAGGCGAGTGTAGCGGTAGGTTTGCCCGCCAACATAACCACGACCTTGACGACCCCTCAGGGTAATCTCAGTATTGGCACCACCATTCACTGTCGGTGTAATTGCTCGCGGTTCCCCAATCAGGGCATTAGCAAACCCAGCGGGTGTAATCGCACCGGGGTTTTCCGCGTTAATCGCATCGTACAGATATTGTCGCTGAGACTGACTATAAATCGCCATAGCAGACTCCTCGGCAGATAAAAAAGAAAACAGGGCCAGGAGGAGGATTGGCCTCCTCCCAGCACGCCGTTACGCGTTGA
>Ga0308156_1001497_pt1 | contig 26771 bp, 31 predicted proteins | sample PhyAR2_FD_201041 | JGI IMG/M metagenome (GOLD analysis project Ga0308156, IMG submission 201041) | Phyllosphere microbial communities from UC Gill Tract Community Farm, Albany, California, United States - DLSL A.R2 | ecosystem: Host-associated > Plants > Phyllosphere > Unclassified | place: USA... | reverse complement strand
CGCCGCCTCTCCGGCCGCAGCGCCGAGTACGTCGAGGGCCACCGCGACCAGCTCACCGCCTACGAGTCGTTCGCGAAGGAGCTCGGCCACACCCCGGGCGAGCTCGCCCTGGCGTGGTTGCTCCACCAGCCGGGCGTCACCGCCCCGATCACCGGCCCGCGCACCATGGAGCAGTGGGAGTCGGCGGTCCGCGCCGTCGACATCCGTCTCGACGAGGCGGCGCTGGCGCGCCTCGACGAGATCTTCCCGGGGCACCAGACCTCGCCGGAGGACTACGCCTGGTGAGTCGCTGACGCGACCACGGACGGGAGGCGCGCTGCGGGTCCGACCCGCACCGCGCCTCCCGTCCGACGGTCGCGTCAGCGACTCACCAGGCGTAGTCCTCCGGCGAGGTCTCGTGCCCCGGGAAGATCTCGTCGAGGCGCGCCAGCGCCGCCTCGTCGAGACGGACGTCGACGGCGCGCACCGCCGACTCCCACTGCTCCATTGTGCGCGGGCCGGTGATCGGCGCGGTGACGCCCGGCTGGTGGAGCAGCCACGCCAGGGCGAGCTCGCCCGGGGTGTGGCCGAGCTCCTTCGCGAACGACTCGTAGGCGGTGAGCTGGTCGCGGTGGCCCTCGACGTACTCGGCGCTGCGGCCGGAGAGGCGGCGGGACCCGTTCTCGGTCTTCTCGATGACGCCACCGAGCAGGCCGCCCTGCAGCGGCGACCACGGGATGACGCCGAGGCCGTACTCGCGGGCGGCGGGCAGGACCTCGCGCTCGACGTCGCGGACGACGAGGTTGTAGATCGACTGCTCGCTGACCAGGCCGAGCGTGCCCCGGCGGGCGGCGGCCTCCTGCGCCTGGGCGATGTGCCACCCGGCGAAGTTCGAGGACCCGACGTAGAGCACCTTGCCCTGCTGCACGGCGACGTCGATCGCCTGCCAGATCTCGTCCCACGGGGTCGCCCGGTCGACGTGGTGGAACTGGTACAGGTCGACGTGGTCGGTCTGCAGCCGGCGGAGGCTGGCGTCGAGCGACTGGCGGATGTTCAGCGCGCTGAGCTTGCCGCCGTTCGGCCAGTCGGTCATGTCGCCGTAGACCTTCGTGGCGAGCACGGTCTTCTCGCGTCGGCCGCCGCCCTTCGCGAACCAGCGGCCGATGATCTCCTCGGTGGCGCCCTTGCCCACCGAGCCGCCGTAGCCGTTGGCGGTGTCGAAGAAGTTCACGCCGAGCTCGTGGGCCCGGTCCATGATCGCGTGCGAGTCGTCCTCGCTGGTCTCCGGTCCGAAGTTCATCGTGCCGAGCACTGCTCGCGACACCGACAACCCTGTCCGTCCGAGGTGTGTGTAGTCCATGGGTCCGGTCTACGCGCGACGGGGTGTGCGGACCAGGCCCTGCGGGTACCGGTCACCACCGGGGCGTAGAAGGGGAGGTCCCGAAGGAAGGAGTCACCATGCCGGCCAAGGACGAGGTCCCGAGCACCCTGCAGCGGTCGCCGGAGCACGCGCAGGAGATCTTCGAGAAGACGCTCGACTCGGCGACCGAGACGTACGGCCCCGGCGAGCGGGCGCACCGGACGGCGTTCGCCGCGGTCAAGCACGAGTACGAGAAGGTCGGCGACCACTGGGAGGAGAAGGCGTCCTCCGGCCCGTCCGACGACGGCGCGGCCGGGACCCGTGGCTCCGGGGAGACCCAGGGCGGAGTCGACGCGAACGCCACGAAGGCACACCTCATGGACGTCGCGAAGCGGCTCGACGTGCACGGTCGGTCGACGATGGACAAGGACGAGCTCGTCGAGGCGATCAAGCGCGCGAACGACCGCGCGACGGCGGCCGCACGGAAGTGACGCGGTGCATGCCGTGTCCGGCATGGTGGGTCCGGCCGGAGGAGTAGCGTGCCGCGGGTGAACACCCCAGCACTCCGTGGCAGCAGGATCCTCGGGTTCGGCCACCACCAACCATCCCGTGTCCTGACGAACGACGACCTGTCGACCATGGTCGACACGAACGACGAGTGGATCACCACCCGCACCGGCATCAAGACCCGCCACATCGCGGGGCCGGACGACAGCGTGGTGTCCATGGCGATCGAGGCCGGACGCAACGCGATCGCCGATGCCGGTCTGCAACCGTCCGACATCGGTCTGGTCATCGTCGCCTCGACCACGCACCGCGAGCGGTCGCCGTACACCGCCGGCCGGGTGGCGGCGGCGCTCGGCATGGCGAACGGCCCGGCTCCGATCGACATCAACACGGCGTGCAGCGGCTTCGAGTACGCGATGGCCCTCGCCGACCAGTCGATCCGGGTCGGCGCCACCGACACCGCGCTCGTGATCGGCTCCGAGACGCTGTCGAGCATCGCGGACTGGACCGACCGTTCGACGTGCGTGCTCGTCGGCGACGGTGCGGGCGCCGCCGTGCTCGGCGTCTCCGAGACGGCGGAGATCGGCCCGGTGTCGTGGGGGAGCGTGCCGCACCTCAACGAGGCCGTGCTCGTGACGCGCGACCCCGAGTACTTCACGCAGCAGGGGCGTTCGATCTACCGGTGGGCCATCACCGAGGCCGAGGGGCACGCGCGCGCGGTCGTCGAGGCTGCCGGGCTGACGCTCGACGACATCGAGGTGCTCGCGTTCCACCAGGCGAACCTGCGGATCATCGAGCCGTTGGCCGAGGCGCTCGGTGGCGCGGACAAGTACGTCGTTCGGGACGTCGTCGAGTCGGGCAACACGTCGGCTGCGAGCGTGCCGCTCGGGCTGTCGAAGGCGTGGCAGCGGGGTGAGCTGCCCGAGGACGCGCTGGCGCTGCTGTTCGGCTTCGGTGGGGGGTTCGCGCACGCCGGTCAGGTGGTCAGGACGCCGAAGCGGCGCGCGTGACCACGGAGCCGACGACGTGCCGACGACGGACGGGAGGCGCGGTGCCAGCCGGCACCGCGCCTCCCGTCCGTCCGTCAGCGGGTCAGCGCTGGTGGTCCGTCACCGCTGGTCGTCGCGGTGGGGCGTCTCGGCCCAGAGGTCGTCGTCGCCGCGGTCCTTCCGGCGCCACGGCAGGGTGCGACGGTCCGGGTCGCCGGTCTGGTCGTCCCTCGCGTTGCGGCCCGTGCCCTTCGCGAGCTTCTCCGGCTTCGCGGACTTCGTGGGCTTCGCGTCCAACACGACGGTGAAGTGTCGCGGCGGGAGCCCGAAGCCCTCGCGTGAGGCCTGGATGACCCGCTTGCCGAGGGCGTGGTTCCCGAGGCCGCCGACCGCCGCACCGATGCCGAACGGCAGCGCGCGACCGAGCATCGACGTGCCCTGGCGGGCAGCGAAGCGCTTGATGAACTGGTCGCGGACCTTGCCCCCGATGCCGCTGACGACCTGCTTCGGGAGCGTCGACGTCACCATCTCGCCCCAGAAGGCCGTGCGTGCCGGGCCGCCCGCTGCCTGACCGGCGAGCTGCTTCACGAGCTGCGTGCCGGGGGAGCCGAGGATGAGCGCCATCACGAGCGTGCGGGAGCGCTCGGGGTCGTCGAGGGCGATGCCGTGCACCTCGGTGATCGACTGGGCGAACAGGGCGGTGGTCTCGAGGAACCCGACCGTCTCGGCGCCGCTGAGACCGAGGGCCGCGACCATGCCGACGCCGGGGATCACCGCGCTCGCACCGACCGCCGCGCCACCCGTGGTGACGGCCGTCAGGTACTGCCGCTCGAGGATCTGGATGATCTCGGCGGGGCCGGCGTCCGGGTGTCGGCGGCGCAGGGCGTTGACGTGCGACACCACCACGGGCCGTTGCACGGCGATCACACGGTCGAGGATCTTCGTCCACCCGCCCGGTCCGTCCGGCACGGGAGTGCGGTCACTGTGGGAGTCCTGCTGGACCTGGGCGTTCGGCATCGGCACGATCGCCCCGTCGTTGTGCTGTCGGGCCATGCGGACGACCGTACGCTCGCGGGGTTGGAGCGCACCCCGGGCGGCTAGTGCCGTGCGAGCTCGGCGCGCAGCGGCAGGTCCTGGTCCTCGAGGATGAACTGCGCGCCGACCGCCGTGCGGCCGTTCACCACGACGGGTGCGAGCAAGTTGACCGTCGTGCCGCTCTCGCCGGGGTTGGCGACGACGAGCAGCATCGCGTCGGCGGCGTCGGTGAGGCCGATCGTCGCCGCCTGCTCGTCGGTGAGCTCCGGCGCGTAGTCGGGCAGGTGCACCGCCGCGTCGAGCAGGTAGAGCCGGGCGTCGCCGCCGGCGAGGGCGAAGAGCCCCTCGGCGCCGTCGACGGGGGCGAGGGCGAACACGGGCTCCGGCGACAGCCCGAACGGCGGGACGGGGAAGGTCAGGTCGATGCTCATCGGAGGTAGTCCATCAGGGTCGGCTGCAGGACCTTCGCGGTGACGGCGAGGGCTGCCTGGTAGGTGGTCTGCTGCACCTGCAGGTCGAGGACGGCCCCGGCGAGGTCGAGGTCCTCGATGCCGGCGCGGCGGTTCTCGAGGGCGATGCCGGTGCTCTTCAGCGTGTCCTGGGCGGTGAGGGCTGCGGCGTGCCGGACGCCGACGTCCGCCTGGGCCGTGCGGACCGCGTCGATCGCGGTGTCGACGTCGTTCAGCTTCGGGTTCACGTTCACACCGTTCTGCAGGTCCGCGACGATGCGGTCGATCACGGCGAAGGCCGAGGTGTCCCCGGTGCCGAAGGCCGCGGCTCCAGACGTGTCGACACGGACGGTCTGGCTGTCGCCCACGCGGCGCGTGACGGCGGTGGTGGCGGTGGCGAACCCGGTCGCGGGGTCGTACGCGGCTGCGTCCGTGGACGACCCGGCGAACACGGAGCGGGTGCCGTACGTCGCGTTGGCGGTCGCCTCGAGGTCCGCCCTGAGGGCGCGGAACTGCGTGACGAAGGCGTCCCGGTCGGTGTCGCCCATGGTGCCCGAGTTCGCGGCCTGCACGGTGAGGTCGCGGACCTTCGTCAGCACGGAGTACGCGTTGCGGAGGCTGCTGTCGGTCGTCGCGAGCCAACCGACGGCGTCGTCCGCGTTGCGCGTGTACTGCGCGGCGGCGGCCTGCTCCTTCCGCACCTGCATCGACGAACCGGTGCCGACGGGGTCGTCCGACGGCTTCGCGATCGCCTGCAGGGTGGTGGCGCGCTGGGTCGCCTCCGCCACGCGGGCAGCGTTCGCCTGCAGGCGTTCGGTCGCGGACGCGATCGACATCTGGGTGGTCACACGGGTGATCACGGTCAGCCCCTCCCGACGAGTCCGACGCGGTTGATGAGCGTGTCGAGCATCTCGTCGACCGCGGTGAGGACGCGCGCCGCGCCCTGGTAGGCGTGCTGGTAGCTCAGCAGGGCGACGTTCTCCTCGTCGAGGTCCACGCCGGCGCCGGACTGCTGCTGCGTGCGTGCGCTGGTCAGTGCCAGTCCGGTGAGCGTCGTCTCCGACGCAGCCGTCCGGGAGGCGCTGCCCACCCCCGCCACGAACGTCGCCCAGGTGCGGTCCGCACCCCCGGTGGCCGTGCCGAGTCGCGAGAGCGTGTCGGCGAACGAGTCGTCGAGCTGTCCCGCCGCGTTCCGCGTCGCCAGGCCGCTGCCGTCCGTGGGGACGACCGACAGGCCCTGCGCTGCGAGCCCGCCCGCAGCGAGGGCGAAGAACGGTGCGCCGGTGGCGCCGGTCGGGGTCGAGCCCTTCGCGTGCGCGGTGTTGACGGCGGTCGCGAGCTGCGTCGCGACCCGGTCGTAGGTGGCGGACGCCTCGGCGAGGGCACCGCCGGAGCCGCCGGAGGCCGGCGCGAGCAGGGTCAGGGCGCCGCCGATCGAACCGCCGTCGAGCGGGACCGTGCCCGCGCTCCCGGAGGTCCACCGGAGCGACACGGGCTCGCCGTCGGCGAGGCGTGCACCGCCCGCGAGCTCGACGGTCCGCACGGTGTCGCCCTGCACGAGCGGGTTGCCGCCGAGGAGCACGTCGACGGTGCCGTCGGTGTTCGTCCGGACGGTGCCGCCGGCCAGCCCGGCGATCTGCTGCGTCAGCTGGTCGCGGTGGTCGAGCAGCTCGTTCGCGTTGCCGCCCCCGGCGAGCGTGGCACGGATCCTGCCGTTGAGGTCGGCGACCTGCGTGGCGGCGTCGTTGAGCTGCCCCACCTGGGTCGCAGCGGTCGAACGCACCGTCGACCACTGGTCGTCGACGGCCTCCGACCCGCTGGCGAGGGTGCTCGCGACGGTCGACGCCGCGGCGATGACGGACGAGGCCGCGCCGGGGTCGTCGGGGTGTGCTGCGAGGTCGCCCCACGACGACCAGAAGGCGTCGAGCTTGGTGGCGAGGCCGTTCTTCCCGGGCTCCTGGAGCCCGCCCTCCAGGGTCGAGAGCGCGGTCGCCCGGGTCTGCGCCCAGGCCGACGACCCGGTCGCGGCACGGAGGCCGGCATCGAGGGTCAGGGAGCCGAGTCGTGCGATGCCGTCGACGGACACGCCCTGGCCGGCGAGGGCGGCGGTACCGCGCACGAACCCGGTCTGGACGGCGGGGACGGACGACTGCGTGACGCGCTGTCGGGTGTAGCCGACGGTGCCGGCGTTCGCGATGTTCTGCCCGGTGACGTCGATGCCGGCACGCGCGGCGGTCAGGCCGGAGTAGGCGGTCGCGAGGGATCCGAAGGTGCTCACCACGGTGCTACAGGGTCCCCTCGAACAGTCGGGCGCCGTCGGACCGTGATCCGGAGGTGCCCGAGGCGTCGTAGGTCGCGGCGCCGGTGACGGTCCCCGCGAGGGTCTCCTCGGTCGCCTGCGCGGCGGTGCGGAGGAAGCGGTCGTTCTCGTCGCGGAGGGCGCCGATCTGGGTCGTGAGCTCCACCATCGCGGTCAGGTGTGCGGTGAGGAGCTCGCCCCAGGGGCCGTTCGGTGCGGCGGCGACGACGTCGCGCAGGGGAGCGTCCGGGTCGACCCCCCACTCCTCGGCGACGGCGGCGCTCGACGCGGCCCGCTCGAGACCGGTGCTGCGGAGGCGCTGGAGCACCTGCTCGACCTCGCGGCTGGCGTGCGACACCCAGCGGGAGCGGCCGGCGGCGAGCAGGAGCTGCTCCTCCTCGAGCTTGAACGTGAGCAGTTCGAGCAGTTCACGCTCGCGCCAGAGGACGGCGGACAGTTCGTTCACGCTCATGGCTCCTCCCGGTACGGGGTCGGTGTCGGCGACGATCGGGTCGTTCCGGTCCGCCTTCCGGTGGACGTCCGGGACTATCGACAGGCGAGGACCGGTCGTAAGTGGACAGGGGTCCCGACCCGTGCCGCGATCGCCCGTACCTCCCGTTCGCGGGGCGGCTCGGACCCCTCCGGGGGACAAGAACACCCCGCTCCTGCCGCTTGTCCCCCCAAGTGCGGACCGCCTGGAGGGGCTCGTCCCCCCGCACTGGGGACGTTCCCAGCCTCCCCCGGGGAGTTGCCAGCCGATACATTCGAACCGCACCGCGGGGGACACCCCGCACGGCGTCGCAGGGACGCCGGTGCACCACCCGGACGGAACCGGGTGGTTCTTCGACGACTGTGCCGGCCTCCCGAGGGCCGGTGTCCGTCGTGCCCAAGGACGGGTCACTCATCAGGTCGACCAGGGGAACGAACATGGACCGGAACGCACGCAACGCGATGATCGTGGAGCACCTGCCGCTCGTCGGCTACATCGTCGCGGACGTCCGTGCGCGTGCCACCCACCTCGACCGCGACGACCTGGCCGCCGTCGGTTCGCTGGCGCTCGTCGCCGCCGCCGACGCGTTCGACCCCGACCTCGGCGTGCCGTTCGGCGCCTACGCCCGGACGCGCATCAACGGCGCGATCGCCGACGACATGCGTTCGTCCGACTGGGCGTCCCGCGGGACCCGGAAGCGCATCCGCGAGACCCTCGCCACGCAGGAAGCACTGTCCGCCCGACTCGGGCGCTCCGTGGGCGTGCAGGAGATCGCCGACGCGATGGGTGTCGACCGCCAGACCGCGAGCGCGGCGATGGCCGACGCGGCACGCACCGTGAGCCCGATCGACGAGACCGTGCACGACTCGGTCGCCGCCGACCAGCCGCTGCCCGGTGAGGACCTCCTCGAGGCCGAGAAGCGCCGCTACCTCCGCGCCGCCGTCGCCGCACTGCCGGAACGCATGCGCTACGTCGTCGAGAACGTGTACTTCGGCGACCGCTCGGTGACCGAGGTCGCCGCGGAGCTCGGCATCACGCACTCCGCCGTCTCCCAGCAGCGCTCCGAGGCGATGCGGCTCCTGCGCGACGGGCTCGCCGAGCACTACGGCGACGGCACGGCGGTCGAGCCGGTCTCCCGCACCACCGCCGCCCGCCGCAGCGCGTACCTCGCGCGGGTCGCCGCGAACGCCGCCGCCGGGGTCGCTCGCGCGGTGCACGACGCGTCCGCACCGACCGCCGTCGCGGCGGGCTAGACCTTCGGCGAGGAAATTCTCGCCGATCCCCTAACGACCTCGGCTCGACGGCCGAGAGTCACGGATGTCAGCCCATGGACGGGCAGGCACCACCACCCAAGGATTCACGGAGGAAACCACCATGGGTATGTCCATCAACACCAACCTCTCGGCACTCAACACGTACCGGAACCTCAGCTCGACGCAGAACGACCTGTCGAAGTCCCTCGAGAAGCTCTCGACCGGTCTCCGCATCAACCGTGCTGCCGACGACGCTGCCGGTCTGTCGATCTCCGAGGGGCTCAAGTCGCAGGTCGGTGGCCTCACGGTCGCAGCCCGCAACTCGCAGGACGGCATCTCCGTCGTGCAGACCGCTGAAGGTGGCCTCACCGAGACCCACTCGATCCTCCAGCGCATGCGCGACCTGGCCGTCCAGGCCGGCAACGACTCGAACAACGAGGCGTCGCGCAAGGCGATCTCCACCGAGGTCGGCGAGCTGCAGAAGGAACTCGGCCGCATCTCGTCGTCGACGAACTTCAACGGCATCAACCTGCTCGACGGCTCCGCCAACGGCGGTACCGGCAAGCTCGCCTTCCAGGTCGGCGCCAACGGCGACAAGAGCAGCCAGATCGTCGTCGACCTGTCGGCGGCGAACGTCTCGAGCATCTCCAAGACGCTCGGTTCCGGCGAGACGGCTGCAACGGGTACGAAGTTCGCCGTCGCCGTCGGTGACCTCGACGGCTCGGCTGCCAAGTTCGTCTCGACGGACGCGTCCGGCTCGGTCACGACCGTGAACACCGCCGCGCTCAAGGACGCCAAGGGCGACGCCCAGACGACCTTCGCGAGCGTCGACGACTACGCCGCGGCGCTCTCGCGCGACGAGGCGTTCTCGTCGAAGTTCACCGTCACGGTCGACCGTGACGCGAACGGTGCCGGTACCGGCATCATCGTGCAGGCGAAGGACGGCGGCACGCTCAAGACCGCCGACAACGACAAGGCAGGCACCGGTCTGGGTGAGGGTGCCGAGGGCACCAAGGTCACCGGTGGTGTGCAGTTCGACACCGCCGAGCACGCCCAGGCCGCGATCAAGCTGATCGACCAGCAGATCTCCGCCGTGTCGTCGGCTCGCTCGAGCCTCGGTGCGGTCCAGAACCGCTTCGACCACGCCATCAACGTGACGAACGTGGCCAAGGAGAACCTGACCGCCGCCGGCTCGCGCATCACCGACGTCGACATGGCGCAGGAGATGGTCAAGTACACCCGCGACAACATCCTGAGCCAGGCCGGCACCTCGATGCTCGCGCAGGCGAACCAGAGCACGCAGGGCGTGCTCTCGCTCCTGCGCTAGCGGACCTGACGCCGTCGCCCGGAGGAGTTCGAGTCCTCCGGGCGGCGGCGTCGCCGTACCCCCACCTCGTCCACCACCCGACTCCAGGGAGCCACCGATGTCGTCCGTGTCGGGCAACAGTCTCGCGATCGACGGGCTGGTCAGCGGTCTGAAGACCAGCGACCTCATCAACTCGCTGATGACGATCGAGCAGGTCCCGCAGACCCTGCTCAAGAGCAAGCTGACCGACACCAACTCGTTCGTGTCGTCGCTGCAGACCATCAACTCGCTGGTGCAGACCCTCGCCACGAAGGCGGGTGACGCCGCGAAGGCCTCCTCGCTCGACGTGTTCACGGCGAAGAGCTCGTCGGCCGGTGTCTCCGTGTCGACCGACTCCACCGCTGCCACGGGCTCCGTCGCCTTCCAGGTCGGTTCGACCGCGGCCGCGCACGTCGGCGTCACCGGCGCGATGCGCTCGTGGTCGACCGCCGCGGAGCCGCTGACCATCGTCGGTGCCGACGGGAAGAAGACCTCGGTCACCCCGGCGACCGGATCGCTCGACGACGCCGTCACCGCGATCAACAAGGCCGGCGCCGGCGTCACCGCGACCAAGGTCGCCTCGGGCACCGACACCGACGGCACCAAGCTCTACCGTCTGCAGCTCACCGCGACGAAGACCGGGGCCGCGGGAGCGTTCGAGCTGTACCGCGGGACCGGCGCTGACGTCGATGCCGGCACCGCGACGAACGTGTTCGCGCAGCCGGGTGCCGCCGTCGTCACGCAGGGCAAGGACGCGAGCGTCACGCTCTGGGCCGGCACCGCCGCCGCGCAGACCGTGACGAGCGCGACCAACACCTTCGACGACCTGCTGCCCGGGGTCGACGTGACGGTGACCCAGACCACGACCGACCCGGTCACGGTGACGGTCGGACGCGACGCCACGAAGGCCCAGGCGGTTGCGTCCGGTCTGGTCGACGCGTTCAACGCGATCACGTCGTACTACGGCTCGAACACCGCCGTGACGAGCACGACCAGCCCGACGACCGGGACCACGTCGACGAAGGCCGGTGTGCTGACCGGCGACGCCACCACCCGCGACGCGGTGCAGCGGCTGACGACGACGATGTCGACGCCGGTGAACGGGAAGTCCCCGTCGTCCATCGGCATCGTCATCACCAAGACCGGTGACTTCACCTTCGACGCCGCGGCCTTCCAGAAGGCCCTCGCCGACGACCCGCAGGGCACCCAGACGATGCTGTCCGCCATCGCGACGAACGTCGGAGCGGCCGCGACCGCGGCGTCGGACAAGTACACCGGGTCGATCACGACGTCCATCACCGGGCAGCAGTCCGTGGCGAAGGACCTCACCACCCAGATCGACAACTGGACCGACCGGCTGACGATGCGCCGCGCCACGCTGCAGGCGCAGTACTCGGCCCTCGAGACCAGTCTCAGCAAGCTCCAGTCCCAGTCGGCGTGGCTCTCGGGCCAGCTGGCGGCGACGGCGAAGTGACGGGAACGACCATGAACGCGTTCGACCTGCAGTCCGCCGCCTTCCGGCAGGCCGCCCAGCCCCGCACCGTGACCGACCAGCGTCGTGCGCAGTACACGAACGAGGCGGTGCTGTCGGCGACGCCGGCGCAGCTCGTGACGATGCTCTACGACCGGCTGCTGCTCGACCTGCACCGCGCCGAGGCCGCGCAGACGACCGCCGACTGGGAGGCCGCCCGCGAGCAGCTGCTGCACGCGCAGGCCATCGTCGGTGAGCTGTCGTCGACGCTCCGGATCGACGTGTGGGACGGCGGCGAGGGACTGCTCGCGATCTACAACTACGCCTCCACGTCGCTCATCACCGCGAACGTGCACCGTGACGTCCAGGCGACCCGCGACTGCATCCGGATCCTCGAACCGCTCCGACAGTCCTGGCACGAGGCCGCTGCGGCCCTGCCGGCGGCGCAGCCCGTGCAGACCGGCACAGGGGGAGCGCTCGGTGTCGCCTGAGACACCCGCACCTGCGACGGAGGCCGCGCACGAGCAGGACGCGCCGACCGCTGCGCGCGACGCGTGGGTGACCACGCTCGACGCGCTCGAACGCGACCTGTCGACCGACCTGACCACGCACTGGGCCGAGCCGACCGCGCTGGGTCCGGTGCCGCGCGAGCTGGTGGGGCGCGCCTCCCGGCTGCTGGCCGCCCAGCGTGACCGGGCCGTGGCCCTGGAGACGGAGCGACGGCAGACGCTGGAGCACCTCGGTGCCCTGCGGCAGGTCGCAGCGACCGACGAGCCGCGCGGCTCCGTCTACCTCGACGCGTCCGCCTGACGCACCCCGCACCGGTACCCGCCCCCCGTTCGGGGCGAGCACTTACGCGGCCGACGGCGACCGTCGATAGCGCACCCCGAGCACGGATCGCTCACCAGTTCGGCCACGGATCGGCCACCTCCACCCTGCGACGTCGGACGACGTCGCGCACCGAGGGGACGGGTCTCCCGTGTTCGATTCCGTGACGAGCGTCGCGCTGCAGAGTGCGCTCGACGGGCTGTCGCTGCGACAGCGCACCATCGCGAACAACATCGCGAACATCAACACGCCGAACTACCACGCCGAGAAGGTCCGCTTCGAGGACGCCCTCGCGGACTCGATCGTGCACGGGGACGGCCACGCCGCGGCGACGACCTCCCGGAGCCTCGAGCCGACGAACACCATCGGCAACAACGTGAACCTCGACCAGGAGACGCTGTCGAACATCGACACGGTCCTCCGGTACCAGTTCGCGACCCAGGCCGTCGGTGGCGAGGCCACGGCCGTGCGCACGGCGATGCGGACGAACTCGTGACGACCTTCGACGCGATCGGTATCGCGAGCACCGGCCTCACCGTGCACCGGAAGTGGCTCGACGCGATCTCGGACAACATCGCCAACGCCAACACGGTCAAGTCGATGGACGACACCGCGTTCCAGGCCCGCTACGTCGAGGTCCAGGAGGGCGCCGGGAACTCCGGCGCCTACGTCAAGGGCGCCGCGTTCGGCAGCGCCGCCGGCCGTGTGACCTACGACCCGGACAACCCGCTCGCGAACGCCGAGGGCTACGTCCGCATGCCGGACATCGACCTCGGGACGCAGATGGCGGACCTCATCATGGCCCAGCGCGGCTACCAGGCGAACGCCGCCGTGGTGGACCGTGCGAAGACCGCCTACGAGGCGGCACTGCAGATCGGGAAGAACTGATGCCCATCGACGCCCTCAACGGTGTGACCACCAACGCGATGACCCGCGCGTTCGGTGGCATGACCGACGTCACCGCCACGACCGGCACGACCGGCACGGGTGCCGCCAGCGCGACCGGCGACGGCTTCGCGAGCAGCATGACCAACGCGGTCGACGGCCTGCAGGAGCTGCAGGACACCTCGAAGACGCTCGCGCTGAAGGCCGTCACCGGCAACCTGAACGACATCCACGACGCCACCATCGCGTCCACCCGCGCCCAGGTCACCCTCGAGCTCGTCGCCGCCGTCCGCAACAAGGGCGTCGATGCGTTCAACGAGATCATGCGGATGCAGGCCTGATGCCCGCCGCGATGCAGAACACGTGGGCCCGCCTGACGGCCTACCTCAAGGGCTTCTCCGCAGCGCAGCGCACGATCGCCGTCATCGGCATCGCCGCGCTCGTGCTCGGCGGGATCGCGCTCGCGAGCTTCCTCGGCAAGGCGTCCTACGCGCCGCTCTTCACCGGCCTCGCCGCCGCCGACGCGAGCTCGATCACCGACCAGCTGCAGACCGACGGCGTGCCGTACCAGCTGACCGACGGTGGCGCGTCGATCCTCGTGCCGCAGGACAAGGTGTACTCGGAGCGGCTCAAGGCGGCGTCGAACAACCTGCCGTCGTCGAACGAGGGCGGGTACTCGCTGCTCGACAAGATGGGCGTGACGAGCTCCGAGTTCCAGCAGGACGTCACCTACAAGCGTGCGATCGAGGGCGAGCTGGCGAAGACCATCTCGGCGATGGACGGCGTCAAGACCGCGAGCGTGCAGCTCGCGATCCCCGAGAAGACCGTGTTCGTCGCCGAGGAGAAGGACCCGACCGCGTCGGTGTTCGTCGCGACCGAGAACGGCGCGCAGCTCTCCACGGACCAGGTGCAGTCGATCGTGCACCTGACGAGCGCGGCGGTCGAGGGCATGCAGCCCACCGACGTCTCCGTCGTCGACTCGAAGGGGCAGACCCTCTCCGCCGTCGGCACGGGTGCGACCGGCAGCGGTGCCGACCAGGCCGCCGACTACGACGCGTCCACCCGCCAGAAGATCCAGGACCTGCTCGACACGACGCTCGGCTCGGGCAACGCCAGCGTGGTCGTCTCCGCGACCATGAACCAGGAGTCCGGCACGCGCACGTCGGAGAGCTTCGCGCAGCCGACGAGCGGCCCCGTCGCCCTCAACGAGTCGAGCACCACCGAGGAGTACGGTTCCGGTTCCGGTGCGGGCGCCGGTGCGACCGGGGTGCTCGGCCCGGACAACATCGCCGTGCCGAACGGCACCGCCGCGAAGACCACCGGCGGGACCGCCGCCGGCGACGACGGCTACAAGAACGAGTCGGCGACGAAGAACAACGCCGTCGACAAGACGACCGAGACGACGCAGATCCCCGCGGGCGGTGTCGCACGGCAGACGATCTCCGTCGCGCTGAACTCCCGTGCCGCCTCCGTGCAGAACGCGAACCTGCAGAGCATCAACGACCTCGTGGCCGCTGCCGCCGGGACCGACAACGGCCGGGGCGACCAGGTCCGCGTCGCGATGATGGACTTCGACGACTCCGCCGCGAAGGACGCCGCGAAGGCCCTCGAGCAGCAGCAGCAGGACGAGCAGCAGCAGCAGATGTGGTCGATGATCCGCACGGCGGGCATCGCCGTCGCGGTCCTCGCCGCCGCGATCGTGCTGGCGATCGTCCTGGCCCGCCGTGGCCGACGACAGTCCCGTGAGGCGGTCGACGTCGGCGAGCTCGACGCCTTCGCCGGCGAGACCTTCGCCCTGCCGCTCGGTGTCGACGACGAACTGGCCCTGCCGCCCGTCGACGCGCCGACCGTGGCCCTGCCGACGGTGCCGCACGACGACGCCCCGACCGAGCTGCTCACCACCGACGAGATCAGCGCCGAGCGTCGACGCCAGGAGATCTCCGCGCTGGCCGAGCGCGACCCGAAGCGCACGGCCGACCTGCTCCGCGGGCTGCTCGACGACCGGACCTCGGTGTGAGCGCCCTGGTCCCGGTCCCCGCCGGTGGTGGGGCCACCGACCGCGCCCTGACCGGTTCGCAGAAGGTCGCCCTGATCCTCATGCAGATGGAGACCGAGCGCGCGGCCGAGGTGATGAAGCAGTTCACCGAGCTCGAGGCCGAGGAGATCTCCGCGGAGATCGTCCGGATGCGTCGCGTCGACGACAGCGTCGTCGACCGCACGATGAGCGAGTTCCACCGCATCACCCAGCGCGGTCGCGTGCAGAAGCGCGGCGGCAAGGACGCCGCGCTCGGACTGCTCGAGGCGTCGTTCGGATCCGAGCGGGCCGCCGGCGTGATGGACCGGCTGGCGTCGAACCTGGCCGGGCAGTCGTTCGAGTTCCTCGACGACGCCGAGCCGGGTCAGGTCGTCAGCCTGCTCGAGGGGGAGCTCCCGCAGACCATCGCGCTCGTGCTCGCCCACCTGAAGCCCGGGCAGGCCAGCGCGGTGCTCGCCGGTGTCGACGACCGCACGCGCACGGACGTCGCGCAGGCGTTCGCCACCATGGGCACGGCGACCCCGGAGGCCGTCGGCATCGTCGCGGGGGTGCTCCGGCAGCGCGCCGGCGCCGTCGTGTCCCCGCGCGAGAGCGTCGAGGTCGTCGGCGGCATCGCGCCCCTGGTCGAGATCATCAACCGCTCCGACGTCGCGACCGAGAAGGCCGTGCTCGACGGGCTCGAGGCCCGCGACCCGGAGCTCGCCGAGGACATCCGTTCGCGGATGCTCACCTTCGAGGACATCGTCAAGCTCGAGTCCCGCGACATCCAGCAGGTCCTGCGCGGCATCGACGCGAAGCTGCTCGCGACCGCCATGAAGGGTGCGCCCACACCGGTGGTCGAGACCATCCGCGCGAACGTCTCCGAGCGCAACCGTTCGGTCCTCGACGACGAACTGCAGGCCATGGGCCCGGTCCGGGTGTCGCAGGTCGAGGAGGCCCGTGCCGAGGTCGTCCGCTCCGTCCGCGAGCTCGAGGCTCAGGGCGTCATCACGGTCCACCGCGCCGAGGAGGACGAGCTCGTTGACTGACGCCGTCGTCCAGCGCATCGCGTTCCCCGTGCTCGGGAGCGCGACCACGCGCGACCTCGCCGCCGCCGCGGACGTCCGTGGGCACGCGGCCGGGTACGCCGCGGGACTCCGCGCCGCCCAGGCCGAGACCGATGCGCTCCGCGTCCGGCTCGAGGCGGAGCACACCGCACGGCTCGCCGCGATGCACGCCGAGACGGCCCGCCGCGTCCAGGTGCTCGACGCCGCGACCGCCGCGCTGCTCTCGCAGGTCGTGCCGGTGCTCCACGACGCCGAGGAGTCGCTGGTCCAGGCCTCCATCGACCTCGCCGAAGCGATCGTCGGGTACGCGGTGCGCGCCTCCCGGCCGGCCGACGCGACGGTCCAGGACGACGGACGGGAGGCGCTGCCCACCCCGGGCGCGGAGGCCACCGTCCGTCGTGCGCTCGCCTCGGTCGACGCCACGGTCGCCCTGGCCGTGCGGCTCAGCCCGGCGGACGCCGCCCGCGTCGCCGACCTCGACCTCGCGGTCCCGGTCGTCGGCGACCCGTCGCTCCGCGACGGCGACGCGGTGGTGGACCTGCCGGACGGTCTGCTGGACGCCCGGCTCGACGCCGCGCTCGGCCGTGCCCGCGACGCCCTGGGGGTGACCCGGTGACGGCGACGCTCCTCCGGCCGCGCGGGCTCGACGACGCCCTGGTCCGGGCCGCGCCGCAGCGCGTCGGCGTCGTCACCAGCGCCGTCGGCCTCGGCCTGACCGTCGCGGGGCTCGACGCCCGGATCGGCGACGTCGTGACCGTCGGCGCCGAGGACGGGCCGCAGACCGCCGTCGAGGTCGTCGCCACCGACGCATCCGGTGTCCGCTGCATGCCGCTCGGCCGCCTGGTCGCCGTCACCGCGGGGACCCCGGCCCGTCCGACCGGGCGCCCCGTGCTCGTGCCCACCGGTGCCGGACTGTTCGGCCGGGTGCTCGACGGACTCGGTCGGCCGATCGACGACCGCGGCCCGCTCGACACCGACGGCTGGGTGCCGCTCGACCACGCGACGCCGAACGCCATGGCGCGCACCCGCATCGACGCGCCGATGCAGCTCGGGGTCCGGGTGCTCGACACCCTCACCACCGTCGGGCGGGGCCAGCGCATGGGCCTGTTCGCCGGGTCCGGCGTCGGCAAGTCGTCGCTGCTGTCCATGATCGCCCGGGGCAGCGACGCCGCCGTCAACGTCATCGCCCTCGTGGGGGAGCGCGGCCGCGAGGTGCGCGAGTTCCTGGAGGACGACCTCGGCCCCGAGGGACTCGCCCGTTCGATCGTCGTCGTGTCGACGTCCGACGAGCCGGCGCTCATGCGCCTGCGCGCCGCGTTCGTCGCCACCCGCATCGCCGAGTCGTTCCGCGACGCCGGGCAGGACGTCGTGCTCATGATGGACTCGCTCACCCGCGTCGCGATGGCGCAGCGCGAGATCGGCCTGTCGGTCGGGGAACCGCCGGCGACCCGGGGCTACCCGCCGTCGACCTTCTCGGTGCTCGCCGGACTGCTCGAGCGCGCCGGTACCGACCGCGTCGGCAGCATCACGGGCCTGTACACGGTGCTCGTCGACGGCGACGACCACAACGAGCCGATCGCCGACAGCGCCCGCAGCATCCTCGACGGGCACGTCGTGCTCGACCGGAAGCTCGCCGTCACCGGACACTTCCCCTCCGTCGACGCACTGGGCTCGGTCTCCCGCGTCGCCTCGAAGGTGACCGAGCCGTGGCAGCGCGGCGCGGCCACGGCCCTCCGGAAGGTGATGGCCGCCCGGCGGAACGCGCAGGACCTGCTCGACGTCGGCGCGTACCAGCGCGGGACGAACCCGCTCGTCGACGCCGCGGTCGACCACCAGGACGCCATCGACGCGTTCCTGCGCCAGGGCATGGACGAGCAAGCCGACGCCGGCACGTCGTGGCGTGCCCTCGACGCCCTCGTCGCACGGTTGGGGGTGGCTGTCTGATGGCCCGCCGTTTCCCGCTCGCCGGTCTGCTGCGCCTGCGGCACGCCGAGCAGGACCGCGCCGCCGCAGCGCTGGCCGCCGCGAACGACCGGGTCCGCGACGCCGCCGACGCACGGATCGCGGCACGCCGGAGCCTCGCCGACAGCGAGGAGACCCGGCCGGTCACGGACGCCGCGACGCTGAGCGCCCTCGCCGCCGCCCGGGCATCGACCCGGGGGATGCTCCAGGAGCTCGACGCCGTGGCGGTCTCGCGACGCGCGGACGCCGACGCCGCCCAGGCCGCCTACAGCGCCGCGCGCCGGGCCGCCCTCGGACTCGAGAAGCTCGAGGGGCACCACGACCGCGAGCAGGCCGCCGAGGACCTGCGCACCGAACAGAACGCCCTCGACGAGATCGCGGCACGACGCCGCACGGAAGGTGGTGCCCGATGAGCGTGGACGCCGTGCTTTCCCGGATCGCCGAGATCCGCACGCAGATCGACGCCCTCCGCGGGCCGTCGACCGCCCCCACGAGCGGGTCGACGGCGTCGAGCGAGGCGTCGTCCGGCGCGTTCGCCGACGCCCTCGCCACCGCGACCGGCACCGGCACGCCGTCCGCGACGCCGGCCGTAGCCGCAGCCGCAGCCCCGACGGCGGGCGCGAGCAGGCTCCCCGCGACGTCGGTCGACGCCGGCCGCGGGACCCTGGCGACCGGCAGCGGTGCCACCGGTTCCGACGTGGTCGCCGACGCGAAGAAGTACCTCGGGGTGCCGTACGTGTTCGGCGGCGAGAGCCGCTCCGGCATGGACTGCTCGGGCCTGGTGCAGACCGTGTTCAAGGACCTCGGCGTCACCATGCCGCGCGTCGTCCCGGACCAGGCGGACATGGGCGTGCCGGTCGGCTCGCTCGCCGACGCGAAGCCGGGCGACCTCATCATCCCGAAGGGTGAGCAGCACATCGTCATCTACGTCGGCGACGGCAAGGTCCTGCACGCCCCGCGCCCCGGCAAGGACGTCCGGATCGTCGACAACTGGTACAAGGACGCCGACATCGCCACCATCCGCCGGATCGTGCCGAGCGAGGCCGCCGCACCCGCGGCCACCCCTGCCGCGTCGTCGGCGACGGCGCTGCAGTCCGCGACCGACCTGCAGACGGCGGCCCTGATGTCGATGATGCGGAGCGGGAGCGCAGCATGACCGTCACCGTGAACACCACCACCCCGTCCGCCGTGGGCGGCGCACCGTCGTCGTCGGCGTCCGCCACGGCCGCGTCGGCACTGCCCTTCGTGGCCGCCCTCGCCGCGGTCGTCGCGGCGGCCGACGGCACGGCCACGACCGCGACGTCGGGCACGACCACTGCGTCGGGCACGACCACTGCGTCGGACGCGGCGACCGCGTCGGGGCCGGCCGCTGCGGCGCAGCACGAGGACCCGCAGGCGGGCACCACGCCGACGGGCACCGACCCGACGCTGCTCGGAGTGCTCCCCGCGATCGCCGTCGCATCCGTCGCACCCGTGACCCCGCCCGCCGCTGCCCCCGCCACGCTCACCGCCGCGGTCCCGTCGACCGTCGCGGGGGAGACCACCGCCGCGGTCGGCGCCGCCTCCGCGGTACCGGCGACCGCGGACGGTACCGGCGCCGTCGCCGTCGTCGTGGCCGCGAGCTCGGCACGTCCTGCCGCGGCAACGGCCCCCGTCGAGGCCGATCGGCGGGGAGGTGCAGCCGACGTCCCCACAGCGGCACCGCAGTCCGCCGTCGCCACGACCGCCGCAGGGGCGAGCACGACCCCGGCGGTCGGGTCGGCTGCGGTCGCAGCCGTCGCCGCCCTGCCCCACGCCTCCGCGTCCACCGACCCGGGCACGACCGCCGGCACGACGACCGCCGCTCCACCGGTCGGGACGACGACCGCGAGCGCGGCCGCCGCAGCCGCTGCCGGGACGTCCGCGCCGGCGCAGGCAGCGCCGCAGCAGCGCGTCGCCCCCGCGCAGGACCCGGTCGTGGCGGCGTCGGCGCCCGCTCCCGTCACCGTCCAGGGCGCGGCGACCACGGACCCGCGGGCCGACCACGGGGCGGACCGCGGCGGATCCGGTCAGGGTGATCCGGGCCTCCCGTCCGTCGGCACGCCGCGCGCAGGCGAGACCCCCTTCGTCGTCACCGCCCCGACCGCGACCACGTCGGCACCCGCGGCCGGTGCCGCGACCGCCAACGCTCCCGCCCCGCTCGCGCAGCAGCTGGCCCGACCCCTGTTCACGCTCGCGCAGGCCGGGCCGGGGGAGCACGTCGTCACCGTGCAGGTGACGCCGGACACGCTCGGGCCCGTCACCGTCCGCGCGCACGTCACCGCGCACGGCATGCACGTCGAGCTCTTCGCGGCGTCGGACGCCGGCCGCGACGCGGTCCGCCAGGTCCTGCCGGACCTGCGCCGCGACGGCGCGGCCACCGGGGTCACCACGACGCTCGACCTCTCGTCGCAGAACCACCCGGGCGCGCAGCCGGGACGCGACGGCCGTCCGGCGGTGGCCGTGTCCCGACCGGACGCCGGCCAGGAGGCCCGCCCCACCACGACCGTCCAGGTCGCCACCCGACCGACCACCGTCCGATCCGTCGGACTCGACGTCCTCGCCTGACGCGGACCCAAGGAGGACAGACCATGCCCCTCGACGGCATCACCGGATCGGTCGACGCAGCGACGCAGGCCGCCGCGCTCGCGCAGACCGCGACCGCGAAGAAGTCCCAGACGATGGACTCCGAGGTGTTCATGAAGCTGCTCGTCACGCAGCTCCGGAACCAGGACCCGTCGTCCCCGATGGACACCAACCAGATGATCAGCCAGCAGACGCAGCTCGCGATGATGGAACAGGTCAGCAACCAGACCACGACGGCCAACGAGAACTTCTCGTTGCAGATGCGCATGGCCGCCGCGAACCTCGTCGGCAAGCAGGTCAGCTTCACCGACGCCACCACCGGGACCGCGGTCTCGGGCACCGCCACCGCCGTGTCGTACGCCTCGAGCGTGCCGACCGTGACCGTGAACGGGAAGGAGGTCGACCTCGACGTGATCTCCGGTATCAAGACCGCCTGACCCCCCTCCTCCTTCCCCCTCGTCTTCCTTCCACGAAAGGTCGCACCATGCTCCGCTCGCTCTACTCCGGCATCTCCGGTCTCCGTTCGCACCAGCAGATGCTCGACGTCACCGGCAACAACATCGCCAACGTCAACACCGTCGGCTTCAAGTCGTCGACCACCGTCTTCCAGGACACCCTGTCGCAGATGACCCAGGGCGCCGGAGGACCGCAGACCGGCATCGGCGGCACGAACCCCGCGCAGATCGGCCTCGGTGTCCAGGTCGCGGGCATCTCGACCAACTTCGCGCAGGGCTCCGCGCAGGCCACCGGCAAGGCCACGGACCTGATGATCTCCGGCGACGGCTTCTTCGTCACCCGCCTCGGCAACGACACCCTCTACTCCCGCGCCGGCGCGTTCGACTTCGACGCCGACGGCCGTCTCGTCACCGCCGACGGCAAGATCGTGCAGGGCTACTCCGCGACGAACGGCGTCGTCAACGACGGCGGCGGCCTGAGCGACATCACGCTGCCGATCGACGCCGCGGCACCCGCGACCGCGACGAGCTCGGCGACCATCAGCGGCAACCTGCCGTCCGACACCGCCGTCGGCGAGACGCTCAACCGCGACGCCACCGTGTACGACCAGTACGGCACGAAGCACACCATGTCGATCGGGTACACCCGGACCGCCGGCGGCTGGTCCGTGTCCGCCTCGAACGGCCAGGGCACCTCGGCCACCGGCGCGATCACCTTCGGCGCCGACGGCAAGATCACCGGCGGACGGACCCTGCAGGTGGGCGGGATCACCGTCGACATGACGCAGCTGTCCGGGTTCGCGTCGCTCAACACCGCGTCGATCTCGTCGCAGAACGGGCACGAGGCCGGGTCGCTGCAGGGGTACTCCATCTCGAAGGACGGCACCCTCGTCGGGTCGTTCTCCAACGGGTCGTCGCTCGCGATCGGGCGCATCGCCCTCGCGACGTTCGCGAACCCGGCCGGGCTCGAGAAGACGGGCGCCTCGGGCTACCGCGCGACCGCGAACTCCGGCACCGCGAACGTCGGCGTCCCCGGGTCGGCGGGCGTCGGCTCGCTCGCGTCCGGCACGCTCGAGATGTCGAACGTGGACCTGTCGCAGGAGTTCACGAACCTCATCGTGGCGCAGCGCGGGTTCCAGGCGAACGCTCGCATCATCACCACCTCGGACGAGGTGCTGCAGGAGCTGACGAACCTCAAGCGCTGATGACGGCGGGTCCCATCGGCTCCGCGTGGAGCGGAGCCGATGGGGACCTGCGGTGCCGTGCCCTCCCGGCCGGCGGTCACTGGCGGTCTCAGTCGGTGGCCGTGCGGCGCCCGGCCTGGTCGGTGGTCGGCGTGCTGAAGAGGTTGACGACGTTGCCGTCGGGATCACGGACCAGTGCGGAGCGGTTGCCCCAGGGCATCGTGGTCGGCTCGAGGACGACGTCTGTGCTCGCGAGCCCCAGCGCGGCGAACGCACCGTCGACGTCACCGACCTCGAACTCGATGAACACGGAACGGTTCGTCGCGGGGACGAGCGCGCCGCCGAGCATCGCGACGGTCGCGGTGCTGGCGATCGCGAGGTTCGCGCCGGGGCCGCTGAACTGCGCGAAGACCGGGGCGGGGCGCTCGGCACGCTGCCCGGTGACCTGCTCGTAGAACGCGACGAGACCGTCGAGGTGGTCGGTGACGATGCGGATGGATGCGAACGACACGGGGGACTCCTGTGGGGTGTTGGTGCGGATGGAACACCAGCGTCGTCGGTCGTCGCGACACCGTCCTGTCGGAGTTTCCCGGAGCCGTCGACGGCGTCTCGCTCGTCGGCCGTCTCAGCCGTCGACGACGGACCTGAGTCGTCCGTACTGGATCGCGAGGTCCTCGGCGCGGAGGGTGCGCACCGGCGGCCGCTCGTCGGTGACCGTGATCGTGATCATCCGATCGCCGCGGAACGCCCGCACACCCTGTCGGAGCCGACACCAGGCGACCAGGTACCACTGCCCGTCCTTCTCGATCGAACCCAGCGGTTCGACGTCCCGTGCGGACTCCGCACCGTCGGCGTCCCGGTAGCGCAGCTGCACGACACGGTCCGCGCGCAGGGCCTCGGCGAAGGCGACCGGTGTGGTCGGGTCCTCGTCGCCCTCCAGGAAGTGCACCCGTGACGCGAAGGCGTCGGCGCGAGCCGCGTCGCGGTCCGGCATGACCGCGAGCACCTTCCGGGCGGCGGTCTGCGCGGACTGCCGGAACGGGCTGCGCCGGAGCGCGGCGAGCCCGATCAGCACCGCGAGGGCCTCGTCCACCGTGAAGCCCGCCGGGCCGAGCGTCGCGGAGGCGTCGATGACGTACCCACCGGTCCGGCCGGGCTCCGCCCAGATCGGCAGACCCGACTGCTGCAACGCCGCGAGGTCCCGCTCGATGGTCCGCACGGACACCTCGAAGCGTTCCGCGAGACGACGTGCGCTGCGCGGTCGTGGCGCGACCGCGCGCAGTTCCTCCACGAGACCGTAGAGACGATCGGTCCGGTTCACCGGTCCATCATCCGACACGACGCCTCCCCGGCGCCGGACGGCACTCCAGCGGACTCCCGTGCGGCAGGTGACCGGTCATGTCCTCGTCACCACGATCACGTCGGTCGGCCGGATCGCGGGACGGCCGGGAGTCTGCGGCAGGTCTCGTCGACGCTGGTGGTCACGCGTCAGGTGTCGGAGCCGGTCCGCGCCGCGCGATGACGGCCAGGATGACGGCCGGGATCACGGTCAGGGCGACGATGCCGGCTCCGATGCGGGACGGTCCGGCGACGCCGGTGGTGTCGAGCAGGCCGCCGACGATCGCGGTGCCGATGGCGGTGCCGAGGTTGAACGCGGACACGGTGAACGCCGATCCGAGGGGTGCGGCGCTGCCGGCGGCGTGCACGGCCGTGTGGATGAGGACCCCGTTGGCACTGAGGCCGAAGAGGCCGAGGGCGCCGACGAGGACAGCGGTCAGGACGGGCTGGCCCGACACGAGGCTGATCAGCACGAGCAGGACCGCGCTCGCAGCGGGTGTCACGATGGTGACGAGGCCGGGTCGGGTGTCCCCGAGGCGTCCGCCGAGCAGTGTCCCGATGAACGACCCGATACCGAACACGGTCAGCACCACGGGGACGAGCCGCTGGGGGACGCCGGCCTGGTCCGTGAGCAGCGGGGAGATGTACGAGTACGCCGCGACGACACCACCGGTCGTGGTGACGCATGCGACGAGGGTGAGCCAGAGCCTCCCGGAGCGGAGCCCGGTGAACTCACTCCGGATCGACGAGGACGCTCCGGCGGTGGACCCGTGCGGGACGAAGCGTGCCACGAGGACCGCGAGGACGACCGCCGCAGCGGCGACGGCCCAGAAGGTGCCGCGCCAGCCGACTGCCTGGGCGAGGAACGCCCCGAGCGGGACACCGAGCACCGTTCCGAGTGACCCGCCCGCCCCGACGACGCCCTGTGCACGCGAGCCCAGTCGCGGTCCGGCCGACCGGGCCGCGACGACGGACGCGACCGCCCAGAACGCTCCGGTCGCGAACGCGGTGAGGAAGCGGGCGACCAGCAGGACCGTGAAGTCCTCGGCGATCGCCACGACGATGTGACCGGCGACGAACAGCGCCAGCGCGAGCAGCAGCGCGCGACGTTGCGGCAGCCGGATCGTCAGCAGCGTCATGAGCGGTGACCCGATGATCATCCCGACGGCGAAGACGGTGATCAGCTGCCCGGCGCGGCCCGACGAGACACGGAGGTCTGCTGCCACCTCGGGGAGGATGCCGGCGATCACGAACTCGGTCGTGATCATCAGGAACGTGCCGACCGCGAGCACCGGTACGACGATCGGCAGGCGATCCGGTCGGGTGGCGGCCGGGGCTTCGCGGGTGGACGGTGCGGGCATGGTGGCTCTCGTTCCGGGTTCGTGCGGGCATGTCGCCGTCCCGGCTTCGCCCTGGTCGGCGGCTGCGACGGCGACGGTCGGACTGATCGGTCGGTGGTGAGCAGGATCGTCGTGGCGACCGCTGCGTCACCGGTCGTCGGTGTCGCCCTCGAACTGCTCGTCGGTGACGTGTTCACGCCACGTCGTGGTGGTGGCCGGGTCGACACCGTTCTCGGTCATCGCGATGTGTTCCATGAACGTGCCGTGCGCGGCACCGTGCCAGTGCTCCTCACCCGGCGGGGTGTAGAGCGTCTGTCCCGGGTGCAGTTCGACGACCTCGCCGTCCCGCGTCCCGAAGCGGCCGACGCCCTGTGTGACGTGCAGGTACTGCCCCTTCTCGTGCGAGTGCCACGCGGTCCGCGCGCCCGGCGCGAACCGGACGAGACCGACGGTCATGTGCTGCCCGTCCTCGTGCGGGACGGCGATCATGTCGAGCCAGACGTCGCCGGCGAACTGCTCCGGCGGGTTCTTCCGGCTCGGTCCGATCGGTTCGATGTTCATCGTTCCTCCTCTGTTCCGGTGGGTCCCTGCGTGGTCACGGTCGTCGCACCCGTCGCCCCGTGCCTGTCAGCGGGGGACTGTCCCGTCACTGCTCGGCCTCCCCGTGAGCACGCCGTGCTCGTGTGCGGAAGAGCATCCCGATCGCCAAGCCGTCCGTGGGCAGCCGCACGGCAGCTTCAGCGAGGACGCGCTGATCGCGGTCGTTGTGGCGCGTCAGGTCGTCGATCTCCCGCTCGACCTGCAGGCGCATGCGCAGCCGGTCGGACCACGAACGGCGCGGGTTCGTCGGCGGGATCGTGTCAGGAGTGGTTCCCGGCGAGCCGCCGTCGTGTCGTGTCTGGTCGATCATCGGGCTCCTCCGTCGCATCCGTGCGGCACCGCATCGGCGCCACGACCATGACACCGCGTCCGCTGCGAGGGAGCCAGGGGCTGCCGGACCCTGGTTCCGGCAGCCCCTCCCTCCCGAGCACGAGGAGTCTCGTCATCCCCGGTGGCCCGAACGGCGCGTCCGGGCGGCCAGCACGGCTACGCGGGCGGCACGGCGTGTGTCGGCTGCGCGCTCGGGTGCCAGCGGAACTCGTCCAGCAGTGCTGACAGGACCGGCACCCGGGTCAGGGCGACGAAGATCACGTACCCGAGGACTCCGCCGACGGTGTTCCAGATGAAGTCGTTGATGTCAGCGACGTGGCCGCCCGAGAAGAACCGCTGGGCGGCGAGTTGCAGGAGCTCGATCGTCAGGCTGACGGCCGCCGCGACGACGAGCACCTTCCACCACGAAGGGCGGCGCATGAGGAGCGGGATGAGGATGCCCAGCGGCGCGAACACCGCCACGTTGACGAGTGCATCGTCGACCCAGTAGTCGGAGAAGGGGATGAGCGCCAGCGCGGGTGTCCACGGTTGATCGTTCGGGACCGGGGTGAGGAAGATCGGGAAGATCGTGTTCGCGAAGATCCCGGCGGCGTAGACCGAGATCGTTGCCACGAGTGCTGTGCGTGGCCAGCTCGAACGCCTGCTCCGGAGCAGGAGGAACAGTTGCACGAGGAACACGACGGCGCCGAAGGGGATGGCCACCGGCAGGACAGGAACCTCACCGAACGGGTTGTCAGACACCCGAGCGAGCGTAACCACACGAAGCGACCGCGCCGAACCGGGGCGCGGGCAACGGCAACGCCCCGTCGCGGTGCGACGGGGCGTTGCCGTTCCGGTCTGTCGTGTGCAGCCGGGGACCAGGGGGTGTTACTTGATCTGTGCGGTGATGGTGGCGGTGCCGACGAGGAGGCCGCCCTTGACGGCGTCGGTCTTGAAGGTGTCGTTGAGCAGCTTCGCGGCGTCGTCGGAGACGTGCACCGTGGTGCC
>Ga0308156_1001493_pt1 | contig 26905 bp, 21 predicted proteins | sample PhyAR2_FD_201041 | JGI IMG/M metagenome (GOLD analysis project Ga0308156, IMG submission 201041) | Phyllosphere microbial communities from UC Gill Tract Community Farm, Albany, California, United States - DLSL A.R2 | ecosystem: Host-associated > Plants > Phyllosphere > Unclassified | place: USA... | reverse complement strand
AAGCACGGGCGGCAGCGTGGGCGGTCAGTTCGCCGGGAACATGGCGAACGGCATGCTGGCGGGGCTGAACGACAGCGGCAGCGCGGACTCCACCACGAAGGCGGCGGTGAGCGAAGGCACTATCGTTATCCGCGATAAGGAAAAGCAGAAGCAGGACGCGGCGGACCTCAGCCGCGACGTGGCGAACGCCAATCCGGGTCTGGACGTCATCTTCGACAAGGAGAAGGAGCAGAACCGGCTGAAGGCGGCGCAGCTGATAGGCGAAATCGGGGCTCAGGCGGGGGATATCGCACGGACGCAGGGCCAGATAGCGGGCATGAAGGCGAAGGCCGACCCGGCGGCGCTGGCGGCGGCGAGAGAAGAACTTGCGGGTTCAGGCAAGCCGTTCACGGACGCGGACGTGGCGAAGCAGGCGTACAGCACGGCGATGGCCCCTTACGGCACGGGAAGCGCGCTGCAACGTGGAATGCATGCGGCGACGGCGGTGATACAGGGGCTGGCCGGAGGCGATCTGGCGAAGGCCGCAGCGGGCGGCGCGGCTCCTTATATCGCGAATATTATCGGCAGCAGCAGGCTGGATGACGCCGGTAAAATCATGGCGCACGCAGTGGTGAATGCCGCGCTGGCCGCCGCACAGGGCAACGGTGCGCTGGCAGGTGCCGCAGGCGCGGCCACGGCAGAAATGGCCGGAATGATCGCGCTGGAGGTCTACGGTAAAAGCGCCGGTCAGCTGTCTGAAATCGAGAAGCAGACGGTAAGCGCACTGGCAACGCTGGCGGCGGGACTCGCAGGTGGCCTTGCCGGAGACAGTACGGCGGCGGGTGCGCAGGCCGGTCAGACGACCGTTAGCAACAACTTATTTGGCGGTAACGAAGAGAGCCAGACGAAGTACGTTCAGGAACACGGTAAAGATGTGCTGTCCTGCGCAGACGCTCCTTCATCAGCCAGCTGTCAGCGCGGCGAGGCGGTGAATAAAGCGATTGCAGGAGCGCTGGCAACTGGCGGCGTGGCATCTTTAACGGCTCCAGCGCAGGCGATGTGGGCGCTGGGTGCCGGGGCTAATGCCGGAATGCAGTACATTGACAATGGTGAGATTAATCCGGTTAACTCTGTTGTTGCTGGCTGGGCAAATGTCATTACCATAGGAAATGGCCTGACTGGTACAGTTATCTGGAATGCCGCCGGAGGAGCCTTAACCAATCAGATCAATGGCGATGATCCTCTGACTGGTGCTATTACAAACGGTTTTGGGGCGGGAGCTGGATATGGAGTTGGCAATTACATTGTGAAGCCGATTGCAAATACGGCAGGTAAGTTGATAACCGATGGTTGGAATCCTAAATTTGATCCTAATCTTTTGAAATACACTGAAGTCAAAGGACAACTGGGGATCTCTAAGGAAATGTTGCCGAGTAGCATTCCAGGTGCAGCAGGTAATGTTACTGGCTCATTTAGTTCAGAATATGGAAGCAGTGAGGCTCAGAAAATTATCGATAAGGTGACAAAATGAGTTACCAAACTGGTATTTTTAGAAAGGAATTAATGATCTGCTTCTGCATATTTATAGCTTGCTTTCTGTCAGTTGTTATAGCTGGGTTGTTAATAAAGCTATTTTTTTCCATCATATTATGGGCACTAGACAGCGAGTTTGGGTTATCTTGGTATGAAGTTTTGCGTGGAATAAAAATTGGTGGAGTCGGAGGCAGTATATTGGGTGGAGGAATGATCTTATTCCGCCTTTTAAAAGTAAAAGGCTTTTAACCTCCACTGAAAAGATCCCGGCCACCGAGCCGGGATCTTTTTGCCTGTCACTTAACAGGCTGGATCACCAGTTGCCCCCGCTCCACGGCCACGGTGACCGGCGTATCGGTCCCAAACCCTGCCTCCTCCAGCCAGTTGCCTTTGAGATGCAGGCTGGGCGTGCGGCTGTAGTACGTGGTCATACCGGTCGAACGTTTTTCGTGACGGATGCTGGTATATCCCACCTTCAGCTGCCGTAACGCTTTGGAAACACAAACTTCTGGCTTACTATCATGCTCAGCCATATCAACTACTCCTGTTAGTTGCTTGTGGTCAGCGGCTGAAACGGGCGTCAACCCGTTTCAGCCGCGCTAAAAAATCTCTCGTTACCTTCTCCTTTTCCTGTTTAATCCTGTTCAAATATACACCTCCTTCAATGTAAACTCGCTGAAGGTTATTTAATAAACAGCGAGGAATTTCTGAAAAACGGATTATTTTTCCGGTCGGTAATAATTATTTCCGAGAGTATTCATTCTGGTGATATCTTCGGAAGTAATATGTGGAAATAATCGTTTAAAGTGGAGTGTTCTATTTAATTTTCTCTATGATTAAATTAGTTATCTCAATTAACAGTTACGTTTTATAGGTGAAGTTATTATATTTGTTAACCTAAGTCGTCATATCATAACGCATGATGCAGCAAGGTTAATGGGGTCAATAGTGGTTGGGTGTTTTTAGCAAAAATCCAATCAGGCATGTTAAATGAATGATAATCTTTCAGGGCGATTAAATGTTCTTATATAGTACGCGTTTCAGGGTGTTGTATAATTACTCCCTTATTAAAAGATTGATATAAATAAACGACTGTTGGCTTGTGATATTTTGTATCAAATAAATCATCTGCTCAGGAAGCAGGAAGGGTGCAATGAATAAGGATGTGAGAATCACAGTGTCACAGGGGTCATTCAAAAAAATACGCGAATGGAATTGAAGAAGGAACTACTTTCTCAAAGAGGTGAAACTCGAGGCGAAAATCTCTATTGCAAAGCTTCTCTGGGATAAACGAAATAAAGTGTGCTTTGAACCTGATTCCGTGAAAAGAATACTGCTTGTTCGCAATGAAGGTAAAGTAGGGGATATCATTGTTTCGACTCCACTCATCCGGTCTCTTCACCAGGCTGGCTATACAGTTGATTTACTGGTAACAGAAGCCTGTTACGGTGTGATGCAATACAGCCCTTTTATCAGACATATTTATAAGGCAGCAGATTGCAGTTACAAAAATTATCTGAAGTCTTTAAATCACACCGTTTCAAAGTCAACCTTGAGCTTGCTAAATAAAAAATAAATACGATCTGATTATCGATCCTTGTTTATCTGAAACGCCAGTGCATCGGCTGAAGCTTTTTCGGGATATCAATGCCAGATTCGTTATTGGGCTAAATAAGAAATCTGACATCAGGCATTATACCGTTTCAGTTTCCTACAAAAATGAAAAGCAGCATGTTACAGAGTTACTTTCTTTGATCAGTAAGTGTATTGGCATTGAAGCGACAGGCAATGTCACTTATAGCCTGCATTTTCCTGATGTTGTGCTTGATGAGGTGAGGCACTTTCTTAGTCCCTGGAAAAATAAGAAAAAAATTATTATTAATGCGTTTGCAGGCACGCCGGAAAGGAACTTCTCGCAACAGCAATTGCTGAAGATTATTAAAATGATTAATGATAACAACAGAGAGGTAAAAGTCATCATTCTCGACCATCGCAACGAAATGATGGTGCCACTTCCTGATAATGTTGTGAAAAATCCCTTTTATACATTGCATCATGTGATGGCATTGGTTAAAGAGTCAGATGCAGTTATAACGCCAGATACATCAATTGTACATATCGCTGCTGCGTGGAAGAAACCCCTTATCGCTGTTTATAAAAATTCACCTAATAATAATATGTGGGCACCAGGCTATGAAAAAGCAAGCCACATAATTGTACATGATGATAAAACATCTGATGTTGAGAATATCCCTGAACGTATTCTTAACGAGCTAATCCGCAGGAATTTATTGGGCAAGCGTGAGGTGAACATTCAGGAATCTGTATCAGTGATCGTGTTGAGGGAACCAGCCAGTGCGCAGAGTTATCTTGCTCACGACCTGTGTATCGCCTCTTCTGACCAGCACTACTGCGGACTGGCTAATAAAGCGTAATCCTGCCAGACACCACTGTCCCTCTTAATGAAGTCTGGCTCAGATCACCATTACGTCGCAGGCGGCGTTGTCCGCGCAAAACTCTCGCGCTGAAATAGCGTCTCCGCCAGTTTCACCAGTGCCGGCCGCTCCACGCACCAGTTTGGTACCACCCGCCGGAAATTGAGGTAGCCGATCATGCAGCCGGTGGCGATATCGGCCAGGTTGAGCTGGCCGTTATTGAGCCATTTCCCCTCGGCGGCGATGCTTTCCAGCATATCAAGACTGCGCTGGATTTTTTCCCGGTTACGCAGCAACACCTCTTCCGACTGCTGATTGCCTGGCCGCATCTGCTCACGCACAATTACCAGCGCGGCGTCGCTGACGCCATCCGCCAGTTTCTCCAGCTGGCGGATGTGCAGCGACTGATGAGGATCGGCAGGCAGCAGGGCAGGCGCATCGCCGCGCAGCTCCAGAAACTCTGCAATGATGCTGGAATCGAACCAGATCTGCTGATCGTCAGCCACCAGCGCCGGGACTTTTCCCAGCGGATTGTAGTGCGGAACGTGACTGTCATCGCTGTAGGGCGATGCGTTAACGAACTCAAAGATAATGCCTTTTTCCAGCATGATGACCGAAATCTTACGCACAAACGGGCTGGTATAGCTGCCAATCAGTTTCATCGGGTTTCTCCAGGTTAGCTACGATTCGCCAGGAAACATAAACGGGTTAAGGCTGCTGCGGGCAAAGCCTTCCTGCTCCATCCGGGCATCCAGCACCAGCGACGCCAGATCGTCGGCGACCGGTTCGATAGCCGGGTTCTTTTCCTGATACAGCATCTTCAGATAGGTGCCGCAGTCGCCGCAACTCTCCGCTTTCACCGCCGCGTGCTCACTGTCGAGCGACCAGTAGTGCAGATCGCGGGTCTGTTCGCACTGGGTACATTTACTGCGCACCACGTACCACTCGCTCTCGCACAGGTTGCAATGCAGATAACGTGCGCCATCATGGCTACCCATATGTACCACACTGGCGACCGGCATACTGGCGCAGACCGGACAAAACTGACGCTGGTCGCCCATTTCGGCGCGCGCTTTGCCCGGGATCATCGCGGCCATCTGCGCCCAGTAAAGGGCCAGCGCCGCCCAGATAAACGGCGCCTTGTCGCTGCTGACCTGTGCATATTCGCCGGCGAACAACGCGCTGGCCAGCGTCTCCAGCTCGGTCGCCGAGGCTTTCTCCAGGTTTTCCAGCACTGCCAGCGCCTGGCCACTCATTTCTGGCTTCAGTTCAGCGATCAGTGAGTGCAGCAATCGGTGCCAGTGGGTATCGCGCGGCAGCGTATGGATATTTAGCGGTGGCTTGCCTTCACTGGCACTCTGGACCAGCCGCGCCTGCAGATCCATATGCAGCGGATGGTCATACAGTACAATTTCCTGCGCTTCGGCAATCACTGCGGCAAAACGCAGATAGTCACCCAGTGGATTTTTAGCCGCCAGGTCGCGCAGTCGCGCAGCACGGCGGCTGTACAGGTTTTTCAGCCGTGGAAAAAGTAACGGCGGAATCATCTCCGCCGTCGTTTTTTCGCTCTTCTCCAGCTGATCTTGCGGGATAATGCGAATACTCATCAGGGGCGTTTTTCCTGTTTAAGAGGCTGATTACGCTGCTCACGGTACCAGCGCGGATGATGCTGTCTGGCCCAGTCGGAACTGACCCAACCCTCTACCATCGCCGTCAGGGTGCCTTTGATCCACAGCGCGGCATAAACATGCACCATGATCATCAGGATCAGCGCCGTGGCGGAAACCGAATGCACCACCAGTGCCAGTCTAATCAGCGGAATAGTGAATGCACCGGCGAAGTAAGGTCGCCAGATCACAATGCCACTGACCAGCAGCAGTACTAAGCAGATGATAGCAGCCCAGAACACACACTTCTGACCAAAGTTATATTTACCGGTATCACCGACCTCTTCATTCAGGGCAATACGGTGAATATTTCTGGCCCAGTAGAGATCGTCGCGATTGACCAGATTATGCCGCCAGTAGCGCAAAAACATCAGCATAAAGGCGGCAAACATCACCACCCCCACAAACGGATGCAGAATACGCGCCAGCTGTGGCGTGCCGAATATCAGCATCAGCCAGTTGAAGGAGGGAAAGAAAAAGCCTAACCCGCTCAGCGAAGCCAGCACAAAGCATAAGGCGACAATCCAGTGATTAATGCGTTCTGCCGGGCGATAACGCACCAGGCGATCGGAAGTTTTCATAATTTGCGCTCCTCCGCGCGATCGTCGTCGTCATCATTGTGGTGTTCGGCGACCCGGTTCGGGCCCACGCCGACATAGTGGAACAGCGAGGCGGCGAAGGTGGCGGCAAAACCGACGGCGGCCACCGGTTTCCAGATACCTTTCCAGAAGGTAACGGTCGGGCTGATATGCGGATCGGCCGGTAAACCGTGATAGCGCTGCGGCTGACTGGCGTCATGCAGGACATACATCACGTGGGTGCCACCAACGGCTGCCGGGTTATACACCCCGGCCTGGGCGTAACCGCGCGCCTTAAGTTCAGCCACGCGTTCGGCGGCCAGCGTCAGCATGTCGCTTTTGCTGCCGAAATGAATGGCACCGGTCGGGCAGGTTTTAACGCATGCCGGCTCCTGGCCGACGCTGACGCGATCCACGCACAGGGTGCATTTGTAGACGCGGTTATCCTCTTTATTCAGTCGGGGCACGTTGAACGGGCAACCGGCGATACAGTAGCCGCAGCCAATACACTGCTCTGACTGGAAATCGACGATGCCGTTGGCGTACTGAATAATGGCACCCGCCGATGGACAGGCTTTCAGGCAGCCGGGATCGGCGCAGTGCATGCAGCCATCTTTGCGAATCAGCCACGCCAGCTTGCCGTTCTCTTCCACTTCGGAGAAGCGCATCACCGTCCAGGCTTTGGCGCTTAAGTCGGTGGGGTTGTCATAAATCCCCACGTTATGCCCGACCTCGGCGCGGATGTCGTTCCACTCTGAGCAGGCCACCTGACAGCCTTTACAGCCGATGCAGGTGGTGACGTCGATTAATTTTGCGACCTGGCGCTGATGATCGCGCGCCTGCGGTGGCGGGGTGAATCCGTTGGTCGCTGAGCGACGAATAATATCTTGTGATTGGTAAGCCATCGTCATCCACCGTTACGCTTTTTCCACGTTCACTAAAAATCCCTTGTATTCCGGGGTCTGTGAGTTGGCGTCGCCAACTGAAGGGGTCAGCGTATTGGCGAGAAAGCCTTTGCGCGTCGTGCCTTCGAAGCCCCAGTGACAGGGAATGCCCACGGTATCGACCGGCTTGCCGTCGATCATCAGACGTGGCAGACGGCGCGTCACCACCGCTTTGGCTTTGATATAGCCGCGACGTGACGTCACCCTGACGCTGTCCCCGGCGCGTATTCCTTTCTCTGCGGCCAGTTCGGTGCCGATCTCGACAAACTGCTCCGGCTGCGCAATGGCGTTCAGCAGGGCGTGTTTGGTCCAGTGGCGGAACAGTTCGGTAATCGAGTAGGTGGTCGCCACGCAGGGATAGTCAGCGGCTTCGCCCAGGCTGGCCGCATCGTTGCGGAACAACCGCACCACCGGACTGTGACGCTGCTGCGGATGCAGCGGATTGTCAGCCAGCGGGCTTTCCATCGGCTCGTAGTGTTCCGGGAACGGGCCATCAGCCAGTTTGTCGAGCGCAAACAGATGACCGAGACCATCGGGCTGCATGATAAACGGCCCGGCCTGCTGCTGCGGCGACAGGGTCAGCGGATAGTCCGGTACATCAATGCCGTGCCAGCGTGCGCCATCCCACTCGATCAGGCGGCGCTGCGGGTCCCAGGCTTTGCCATCGGCATCAGCAGAGGCGCGGTTGTAGAGGATGCGCCGGTTAGCGGGCCACGCCCAGGCCCAGCCGGAGATGGCTCCCAGGCCGGAAGGATCGGCGTTATCGCGCCGCGCCATCTGATTGCCCTGTGAAGTCCAGCTGCCCGCGTAGATCCAACAGGCACTGGCGGTGGTGCCATCATTACGCAGCTCCGAAAAGCCGTTAAGCTGTTGGCCTTTTTTCAGCAGCAGCGTGCCGCTGTCATCATAAATGTCAGCCAGCGCCCGGCCATTACTCTCCTGCGCCACCTCTTCCGGCGACGGGTTAGCGGGATCGTGGTAATCCCAGCGCATCGCCATCAGCGGCTCGGGGGCGGTGCCGCCTTCCTGGCGATAAAGATCGCGCAGACGCAAAAACAGATTCCCGAGAATTTTGCCGTCGTGCAGTGCTTCAGCCGGCGGCTCGGCGGCGGCCCAGTGCCACTGCAGCCAGCGCGAGGAGTTCGCTACCGAACCTGCTTCCTCAGCGAAACAGGAGGAGGGCAGACGGAACACCTCGGTCTGAATATTGGCCGGATCGACGTCATTAAACTCATCATGATGCTGCCAGAAGCTGGCGGTTTCGGTACTGAGCGGGTCGATCACCACCATATATTTCAGACGTGACAGGGCGCGACAGGCTTTATTTTTATCCGGGAAGGCGGCCAGCAGGTTGAAGCCCTGAATCAGACAGCCGTTCAGTTCGCCCTGCTCCATCATCTCCGCCTGCGCCATGCAGTCGTAGCTTTTGTCCCACTTCGGCAGCCAGTGGTAACCCCATTGATTCTCCGCGGTGGCGTTATCGCCATAAAAACTCTTCATCATGCTGACGAAAAATTTGTCACTGTTCTGCCAGTAATTAACCTGGCCCGGCAGCGGGGCCGCAGGCGTCGCCTGCTGCAGATAGCTCGCCAGGGTGGGCATTTTCTCTGACGGCAGCGGCAGATAGCCCGGCAGGCTTTGTGCCAGCAGGCCAAGATCGGTAAAGCCCTGCACGTTGGAGTGGCCGCGCAGCGCATTGATGCCGCCACCGGGCATACCAATATTGCCGAGCAGCAGCTGGATCATGGCGGCGGTGCGGATAATCTGCGAACCGTTGGTGTGATGGGTCCAGCCGAGCGCATACAGGATGGTGGTGGTGCGATCGGGCACGCAGGTGGCGGCCAGTTGCTGGCATATGCTGAGGAAGCTCTCCTGCGGTGTGCCGCACAGGCGCGCCACCATTTCCGGCGTATAACGGCTGGCGTGCTCCCTGAGCAGGTTGAGCACGCAGCGCGGATGGCTGAAGCTCTCATCGCGTTGCGCATGGCCGTTTTCATCGAGCGCATAGCGCCAGCTCTGACGATCGTAGTGGCGCGATGCGGCATCGTAGCCGCTGAACAGGCCGTCGCTGAAGCGGTAGCCCTCATCAACAATCAGCGCGGCGTTGGTAAAGGCGCGCACATACTGGTGCTGAATGTGGTCATGCTGCAGCAGATAGTTAATCACCCCCATCAGGAACACCACGTCGCTGCCGGCGCGTAGCGGGGCGTAGAGATCGGCGACCGCGGCAGAGCGGTTAAAACGTGGGTCGACCACAATCACCTGGGCCTGGTTGTGAATTTTGGCTTCAATCACCCATTTAAACCCGACCGGATGCGCCTCGGCCGGATTGCCGCCCATGATCAGCACCACATTGGCGTTTTTGATGTCGTTCCAGTGATTGGTCATTGCGCCGCGCCCGAAGCTCGGTGCCAGTGCGGCAACGGTGGGGCCGTGACAGAGCCGCGCCTGATTCTCCAGCGCCACGATGCCGAGCGCACGCGCAAATTTTTGGTCGAGCAGGCCGGTCTCGTTGCTGGCGGCGGATGAACAGAGCATCGCGGTGGTTGGCCAGCGGTTAACCGTGAGTCCGTCGGCGTTGCTGGTCTGGAAATGGGCGTCGCGATCCTGCTTCATCAGCCGGGCGATGCGCTCAAACGCCTCCTGCCAGCTGATGCGCTGCCATTTATCGCTGCCTGGCGCGCGGTATTCCGGGTATTTCAGCCGCTGCTCACTGTGGATAAAGTCGAGCACGCCGGCCCCTTTTGGACAGAGTGAGCCGCGACTGACCGGATGATCGGGATCGCCTTCGATATGGTAAATCGAGGCGCTGGCATTTTTCGCACCGTCACCCAGGCTGTAGATCAGCATGCCGCAGCCGACCGAGCAGTAGGTGCAGTTATTGCGCGTTTCTCTGGCGCGGATCAGCTTATATTCTCTGACGCTGGCGAGGGCGTTTACCGGGGCAAACCCTAATAGTGCTGCGCTGGTGCCAGCCAGACCGCCGGCACAGATTTTGAAAAAACTCCGTCTGCTTACTTGCATTGATTATTCTTCTTTATTAACTCCATTGCGAATCAATGCAAAATAGCAGCCCTCCCTGTATGCAAATTGACCCGGGTCAACAGGTTAGTCATTAGTAATCCATTTTTTACATAGTGTTAAAATTTCTCTGACAAAAAAGTCCCGTTACTCCCTCTTTATGAGTAGGGGGCAACAACAATCGCGGCCGGAGGCTGGCCGCGTTTAAAGCATGAGGACGAATCATTCTCATTCTGCCGCCAGCGGGCGCGGCAGGCGCAATCTGCGTCAGCGGAATCGCATCAATTGCCCCGTGGTTTATTTGCGCTGTCCCATGCCAGAGGGCAAAATTAGCTGCTGCCGGGCTGTTTTTGAACGACAGCGCGGTCAGTCCTCTTTCATTATTTGTTAACAACAGGTCGTACTCTTTGAACGTTATTCCGCACGCTTCCGACGAAGATTTAACAATTCAGCCCGGCATCAGCGAGGCCCAGGTGTGGCAGCGCGCAGATCTTGCGGTGGCGCAGCCTGACTGGCTGGCGGAAGAGGTCCCGGTGGCGCTGGTCTATAACGGCATTTCTCACGTGGTGATGATGACGACGCCAAAAGACCTGGAGGCGTTTGCGCTGGGTTTCTCGCTGTCGGAGGGGATTATCGACGCGCCGGAAGATATTTTCGGGATGGATGTGGTGCCGGGTTGTAACGGTATTGAAGTGCAGATTGAACTCTCCAGCCGCCGCTTTATGGCGCTGAAAGCGCAGCGTCGTGCGATGGCCGGTCGCACCGGCTGCGGCGTCTGTGGCGTTGAACAGTTGGATCAGATCGGCAAACCGCTGTCGCCCTTACCGTTTACCCAGACCTTTGCTCTCGCACAGCTGGATCGGGCGTTGGGCCAGCTGAAAGATTACCAGCCGGTCGGGCAGAAAACCGGTTGTACCCACGCCGCTGCGTGGATCCAGCCGGATGGCCAGCTGGCGGGCGGCTGTGAAGATGTCGGCCGTCACGTGGCGCTGGATAAGCTGCTGGGCTACCGCAGCCAGGCAGACTGGGGCGATGGCGCGGTACTGGTATCCAGTCGCGCCAGCTATGAAATGGTGCAGAAATCGGCGATGTGCGGCGTCGAGATTCTGTTTGCGGTTTCGGCGGCGACGCGGCTGGCGGTTGAGGTTGCTGAGCGATGCAACCTGACGCTGGTCGGCTTCAGCAAGCCGGGACGCGCGACCGTTTACAGCCATCCGCAGCGCCTGATTTAAACCACTATCACCTGCGGCAGCGCCTGCTGTAAGGCGGCCAGCGCAGAAGAAATCTCACCGCCGCCATCGGTAATCAGCGTGGTAATCACCTGCGGCGCAGCGTACACCGTGCGGCTGACCACGCCCAGCTTGCTGTGGTCTGCCAGTAAAACGGTGGTGGCGGACTGCTGCACCATCGCCCGGGCAATCGCCGCTTCGTGCGGATGAAAACTGGTGGCACCGCGACTGGCGTCAATGCCGACCGGCGACAGCAGCGCAACATCGGCGCGATAACGGACGATCTCTCCGACGGTAATTTCGCCGCGCGTCTGCTGCGCGCCGGCTGACAGTGTTCCGCCCAGTAAAATAATCTCGTTACCCAGCACGTCATGCTCCTCGCCGGCGCTGAGTGCCAGCGCAGCCTGCAGACTGTTGGTGAGGATGGTCAGACCGGAGAGTGCGCGCAGCTCCCCGGCTAACAGGGTGGTGGTGCTGCCTGCATCAATAAACAGCGTCTGTCCCGGCTGCAATAACTGCGCGGCTGCCCGGGCGATGGCGCGTTTTTCTCTGGCCTGCGCGGCACGGCGTACCGTCAGCGGCGGCTCCGGCGGCGTCTCAATGGCTACCAGACCACCGTGGACGCGGCGTGCCTGCCCCAGTGCTTCCAGCTCAATAATGTCGCGGCGCGCGGTTTCGCGTGACACCCCCAGTTCCCTGATGATGCGATCGGTGCTGACCTGATTTAAGGTGGTCAGCAGGGCACGAATGCGCTGAAGACGCGTTTCCTGCAGCATGGTCGGTTCCTTATAGGCGCAGTGCGAAAGTCGGCTGAATCAGTGACTAAGCTTACCTGAGCGCCCGGATGCCGTCATGTGTATTTGGTTGTATTTGTGTATTTGGTTGCATTTTTAGCGCGGGCAGGCATGATGGGCTATCAGCCTCAACCACTTCACCTCGCAACGGGAGTTATCATGGCCACGCGTTCCACTATTATGGATACCAACAGTTTTCGGGCCGAACATGCGGATGCGCTGGATAGCGACACCCGTAAAATGACCGAAAAACGCAGCAAAGTGCTCGGCGAATCCTATCGCCTGTTCTATCGCAAGCCGGTGCATCTGGTGCGTGGTGAGGGGCAATATCTGTGGGACGCGGCCGGCGACAAGTATCTTGACGTCTATAACAACGTGGCGAGCATCGGCCATTGCCATCCGGCGGTGATTGAGGCGGTGACGCAGCAGATGAAAATGCTGAACACCCACACCCGTTATCTGCATGAAAATATCCTCGATTACAGCGAAGCGTTGCTGGCCACCACGCCCGCGGCGATCGATCGCGCCATGTACATGTGTACCGGCTCTGAGGCAAACGATCTGGCGATTCGCGTGGCGCGCGCCTTTAGCGGCGGCAGCGGCATTATCGTCAGTAAAGAGGCGTATCACGGCACCAGTGAGCTGACCTCCGGCGCTTCACCGGCGCTCGGCAGTGGACAGCCGCTGGCGGCGACCACCCGGCTGGTGATGCCGCCTGATGCGTATCGGGTTGATGCGCCCGATCTGGGCGAATGGTTTGCCGATCAGATTCAGCAGCAGATTGATGATATGGCTGCGCACGGCATTAAATTTGCCGGTTTTCTGGCGGATTCCATTTTCTCCTCCGACGGGGTGCTGCCGGATCCGCGCGGCTTCCTGAAACGCGCCGTGGACGTGGTGCATGCCAATGGCGGCATTTTCATCGCCGATGAAGTGCAGCCTGGCTTTGGCCGCACCGGTGATGCCTTCTGGGGCTTTGGTCGTCACGATGTAGTGCCGGATATCATCACCACCGGTAAACCGATGGGCAATGGCATTCCGGTATCGGGCCTGCTGGCCAAAAGTGAGGTGCTGGCAGCCTTCAGCGACTCGATTCCTTACTTCAATACTTTTGGCGGTAATCCGGTGGCAATGGCGGCGGCGCAGGCGGTGCTGAACGTGATCACCGAAGAGGGCTTGCAGGAGCATAGCCGCGTAGTCGGGGCGAAACTGCTGGCCGAACTGCGCAGCCTGATGGATCGCTACGACTGCATCGGTGATGTGCGCGGTGCCGGGCTGTTTATTGGCTTTGAGCTGGTCACCGATCGTGACAGCAAAACGCCTGACAAAGCGCTGGCGCTGGACCTGATTGAGAAACTGCGTGAGCATCGGGTGCTGACATCGGTCGCTGGCCCGTATGGGAATGTGCTGAAACTGCGTCCGCCATTGACGTTCCAGCAGGGCGACATCGACTGGCTGGTCGGCGCGCTCGACAGCGCGCTGCGCGAACTGGGTCGCTGAGTCCAGGCCAGCAGAGCGGCGCTGAGGCTGCCGCCACGTCGCGCAGAAGCAAGGCCAAAGCCGTCTGAAAAGCGTCACATCAGGCGGCAGTCTGTAAAAACAACGGGTTGCTTTTGCCGGATTGCTCAAATCCTTATGGTTAATAGGGCATTGATTACCCTTTTACGCTACATGAATTTAACTATAATGATTCGACTGCTTACGCGGCACGTCCCGAATTCGTCGTGCTGCTCAAATACTAAATGGAGAGGAAGAACATGAGTTATTCACTGCCATCCCTGCCTTACGCATACGACGCACTGGAACCGCATTTCGACAAGCAGACGATGGAAATCCATCACACTAAACATCACCAGACCTATGTCAACAACGCGAACGCGGCGCTGGAAGGCACTGAATTTGCCAATCTGCCGGTCGACGAGCTGATCACCAAACTGGATCAGCTGCCAGCAGATAAAAAAGGCCCACTGCGCAACAACGCTGGCGGTCACGCTAACCACAGCCTGTTCTGGAAAGGCCTGAAAATTGGTACCACCCTGCAGGGCGACCTGAAAGCCGCTATCGAAAAAGATTTCGGCAGCGTGGAAAAATTCCAGGAAGAGTTTGAGAAAGCCGCAGCGACCCGTTTCGGTTCTGGCTGGGCGTGGCTGGTTAAAAAAGGCGACAAACTGGCGGTCGTTTCTACGGCTAACCAGGATAACCCGCTGATGGGCGAAGCGATCGCTGGCGTTTCTGGCTACCCAATCCTCGGTCTGGATGTATGGGAACACGCTTACTACCTGAAGTATCAGAACAAGCGTCCTGACTACATCAAAGCGTTCTGGAACGTGGTTAACTGGGACGAAGCGGCAGCGCGCTTTGCTGCTGCTCAGTAAGTCATCTTTGCGTTAACGTGATGATAATAAACCGGTGGACAGGCTCCGCCGGTTTTTTTTCGCCTTAATTCCGGCCAGGCTTAATTAAACCAAAAATAAACAAACCACAGGTTTAAAGCAGGGCGCTTTTTAACCTTATGCCACATTAACCTGCCGTTGATAATGGTTGTTTTATCCTCAGCGACATTCCTGCTAACTGTGTGTCGCTAACTATGTCAATTATAACTACTCACCAGACCCGCACTGATTCATCTGCTTCGCTGTTTTTTCAGTTAATAAGCGGAAAATATATCCCAAATAAGCTCTGGCTGAGCAAGCGTTTTCGGCTGAAATTTGTGTTAAGGAGCTTAATATCGCCACTGACAACGTTGCGTTATTTACATCAGCTGTCGCATTTACCGCAAATCGGGCTGCTGATGAGTACCCAGGGGCTGCTGCCCGCCAAGCTGCACCGGCCTTATCTGCGGGCCGGCATCAGCATTGCGGCGCGTGCACAGGCGATTCTGGATCACTATACCCTGATGAATAATCTGCCGAATCCGGCGTTACGCCAGCTGCTGCAAAGCGCCGGTGATAATTTACTGGCGTCGCTGAACGGTAAAAATGACGAGACGTTTTTACTCTCCTGCAGTTCGGGTTATTTCGACCGCGAAGGCGAAGTGACGCTGGTGCTGCGTTATAACAGCGAAATTATTGCCTCGCTCTCCTTCTCGATTATTAACGAGAATAAAAAGCGCACCTTATTAATTGGCGGACTGCAGGGGCCGCGTAAACATATCAGCAATGACGTTATTCGCGAGGCGACCAAAGCGGCACACGGTCTATTTCCGAAACGTCTGTTAATGGAAGTGGTGTTTATTGTGGCACGGCAGTGTGGGGTGGAAAATATCCTGGCGGTCGGCGATGAAACCCATGTTTTCCGTAGCCTGCGCTATCGTCACAGTAAAGGGGATAAATTCTTTGCCAGCTACAGCGAATTCTGGCTGTCGCTGAACGGAGAGGCACGCCGGGATGGGATGTTTACGCTGCCGTTAAACCTGCCACGTAAAACCCTGGAAGAGATTGCCAGCAAGAAGCGTGCAGAGTATCGCCGTCGTTACCAACTGCTGGATACGCTGGCGGAGCAGGTTGATGCTGCCGCCGGCGAGCATAGGATCGATCAGGCTGCCGCCTGATCGCCCGATCAGAAGGCCGTTTTAGCGAAGCCGGTCATCGCTTGCAGACCCATTTCACGTCCCAGCGCGGTCATTGGATGCACCACAACCAGGCCGCGCACGCTTTTTTTCAGCGCGCCCAGGTTCGCCTGCTCTTTCTTAGTGATTTCGCGGCTGAAGCCCATCTTTTGCAGCTTCTGCGCTTCGGCACTCAGCTTCTCGACGCGCTGATTACGCAGGCGCTCAATCTCAGTGACCAGCGTCTCTTTTTCTTTCAGCAGTGCGCCCAGTTTCTCAACATCACCCGATTCAAGTAACTGTGGCTCTTTGCGGTTAAGGGCGTCCAGCTGATCGCTGAGACGTTTGATTTCGTTCTTTTCTTGCTCTTTCATGACAACAACTCGTTGAGGAAAACAGGCAAAGGATACACCAAATCGGGCGCATATTCCCGGTGAGGTTACAGCGATATCAGGTGCCGGTCTGGCACCTGATAGATTTAATTGGCGGACTTTTTGAAAGCCTGCTTCAGGCTGATGCGGGAGATCAGCTCGGTGAGCGACAGCACCATGGTGGAACGCACCATCTGCAGATAGCGCTGCTGTTGCATGCTGCGCAGCTCCGCATCCTCCGTGTGAAACACCGGCGCAGGTGGCCAGGCGGTCACGCAGTGTAACTCGCCAAACGGCCCGAGAATCTCATCATCGGTAAAGCGGTAATCGCCGGTGTCGTTATTCAGTTCCTCGCGCAGCGCCAGCAGCAGTTCACAATCTTCATATTCGTGCCGGCTGATGACGCCAAGTCCGTAAATCAGCTTGAGGCGCACCGACAGTTCACCCAGCGGACCATTGCCCAGCAGCAGCGGTTCAACGGCATATTTGACGGCGTAATCGTCTTTGCGGAACACCTGCAACACCAGCAAATTGACCGCTTCAGCCAATAGCTCAACGGCGGCGATCAGAAAGCTTCTCACCGAGCGACCGGCGTTCAGGCGCTCAAGCACCCGGTTTTCAAAAGCTTGCTTCTGTTCCATTATTGCCTGCATAGGTTCAATACCGCCGTTGGGCGCAGGCGAACTGCGCCCGGCTTGCGTCACTAACACGCGCGCATTATGCCATAGCGTGCCAGGCGCTCACCACAGAAGCCACCACTTCGCTGTTGGCGTCCAGTCCGGAAATCTCAGCCAGCGTGGCCTGTGGGCCTTTCTCTGCCAGCAGCGCAGCCAGCTCCTGAGCCTGCGGGTCCTGATCGCTGCGATAGTGCATCGCGGCCGCAATACCCTGTACCAGACAATCGTGCGGCAAGCCATACTCCAGCGTACCCAGCGTCGGCTTGATCAGGCGATCGCCCGCGCTCAGTTTACGTAACGGCTGGCGGCCGACCCGCTCAACATCATCTTTCAGGTAAGGATTTTCAAACCGGCCGAGGATTTTCTGGATATAAGCCGCGTGCTTATCGGCGTCAAAATCGTAACGCTTAATCAGCACTGCGCCGCTTTCTTCCATCGCACCTTTAACAATCGCCCGTACTTTTTCATCAAGGATCGCGTCGCGGATGGTCTGGTGACCCGCCAGCTGGCCAAGATAAGCGGTGATGGCATGACCGGTATTCAGAGTGAACAGTTTACGCTCGACGAAGGCCATCAGATTATCGGTCAGCTCCATACCTGGAATGGCCGGCAGATCGCCTTTGAACTGGGTTTTATCGACAATCCATTCGCTGAAGGTTTCGACCGTCACTTCCAGCGGATCGGTGCTGCCTGCCTCGGAAGGGGGGACGATGCGATCGACCGCAGAATCAACAAAACCGACATGCTGTTCCAGCCAGGCGTGATACTGCTGCGGCAGTGCTTTCAGCACATGCTGTTTCAGCTGGCTGGTGCCGCGCACCATGTTTTCACAGGCGATGATGTTTAACGGACGGAGATTACCGTTGTCGCTGCGTCTGGCCAGACCGTTGGCAACGCTGGTGGCGATGCGTTCCAGAATCTGCGGGCCAACCGCCGTGGTCACCAGATCAACCTCTGACACCAGCGTGATGATCTCATCGCTGGTGCTGTTTACTGCGCTAACGCCTTTTACTCTTTCCACTTTGGCCTGTTCGCCAACCACATGAACGGGATACTCATGACGCGCGTTGAGTGCATCCAGCACCACCTGATTCACATCAGCAAAAACCAGTTCGATACCTGCATCCGCCAGTAATTTACCGATGAAGCCGCGACCAATGTTTCCTGCTCCGAAATGTAACGCTTTCATAATTTTTGACCCATATCAAATGACGAAGGGGCGGGCACGCCCGCCCCAGGAATCGGGACGGGCCTGACCGCCCCAGGGAAAATAATCCGTTTAAATTACGCGGTGGCCGGTTTGCCTGACAGCAGATCCAGCACGTCCTGCACACGGGTGGTATTGGCCAGCTTTTCAATCACGCTGTCATCATCCAGCGCATTGGTCAGGCTGGTGATCACCTGGATGTGCTCGTTATTGCGGGCTGCAATACCGATAACCAGCCGCGCCACATCTTCCGCATCATCACCGAACTGCACGCCTGCCGGATACTGGCAGAACACCACGCCGGTTTTCAGCACCCGGTCTTTGGCTTCAACCGTTCCGTGCGGCACGGCAATCGACTCACCGAGGTAGGTTGGCGTCAGTTTTTCACGTGCCAGCATCGCGTCAATATACTCTGGCTCAACGTAGCCGCCTTTCACCAGCTGTTCACCGGCAAAACGAATCGCCTGCTCTTTGTTGCTGGCGCTCAGGCCGAGGAACACGTTGTCCGCACCCAGTCTGAACAGGTGCGCGTTGCCTTCGTCGTAGCTGTCTGACAGCGCAGTCTGCACCGTTTCACGGTGGACTTCGCTGCGGTTAGCCGCCACCAGACGGTCGGTCAGGGTGCTGTAGAGCGCGCTATCGAGGAAGTTGTTCAGCGAGATATGCTGAGCATGGGGCGCCTGGCGAATCGCGCGTTCGGTCAGGTCACGGTGGGTAATCACCAGATCGACATCACCCGGCAGGGCGTTAATCGCCGTGTTGGTTACCGACACGTTGCTTAAGCCGGCATCCTGCACTTTCTTACGCAGCACACCTGCGCCCATGGCGCTGGAACCCATACCGGCATCACAGGCCACAATGATTTTACGCACGTGGTGCAGCTCAACGCTCATTGCATCGCTGGCAACCGGTGCGCCCGCTGTGGTCTGGCCTTTAGACTGCGCCTTCATATCCTGCATGCGTTTTGTTGCGGCTTCGATATCGTCATCTTCTTTCACTTTGCTGGTTTTCAGCAGGATGGCAGAGACCACGAAGGAGACCGCGAACGCCGCGATGATCGCCGCGATATTGGCGAAGTAAGCGCCTTTTGGCGTCATCGCCAGCACGGCGAGGATAGAACCTGGCGAAGCAGGGGAGACCAGGCCGCCATTCAGCAGCGTCAGGGTGAAGACGCCCGTCATCCCGCCGAGGATCACCGCCAGCAGCAGACGCGGCGCCATCAGCACATACGGGAAGTAGATTTCATGGATGCCGCCGAGGAAGTGGATAATAGCCGCACCGCCCGCAGACTGTTTGGCACTGCCACGACCAAAGAACATGTACGCCATCAACACGCCCATACCGGGACCTGGGTTGGCTTCAATCAGGAAGAAAATCGACTTGCCCGCTTCGCTCGCCTGCTGGATACCGAGCGGCGAGAAGATGCCGTGGTTAATGGCGTTGTTCAGAAACAGGATTTTCGCCGGTTCGACGAAGATGGAGGTTAATGGCAGCAGGTTGTTCTGCACCATCAGATTCACGCCCGCCGCGAGGATGTGCGACAACCCTTCAACCAGCGGACCGATAGCCAGGAACGCCAGCAGCGCCAGCAGCATACCGATAATGCCGGCAGAGAAGTTGTTAACCAGCATCTCGAAGCCGCTTTTGATTTTGCCGTCGACGACCCGGTCAAACGACTTGATCGCCCAGCCGCCCAACGGACCAGCAATCATTGAGCCGAGGAACATCGGCATATCGGCACCAACAATCACCCCCATGGTGGTGATTGCACCGACCACGCCACCGCGATCGCCGCCGACCAGACGTCCACCGGTAAAGCCGATCAACAGCGGCAGCAGATAGGTGATCATCGGGCCAACCAGTTTGGCTAACGTTTCGTTAGGGATCCAGCCAGTTGGAATAAACAGTGCAGTGATGATACCCCAGGCGATAAACGCCCCGATATTTGGCATCACCATATTACTCAGAAAGCGACCAAAGCTCTGTACTTTGACCTTCACTGATGAGGACATAAACCCACCCCTTATTGAGACGCGCTGCAATAGGAGAGCGCGCTTGTTTTTGTTTAGCCACCCCGGCAATCAGCCGGTGGTATTACTGTATGCAGCCGGACTCTACCACGCGAATATGACGCTGCGTAGCGGCCGAAATAAGTGTGATTCAGATCACGTAATGCGGGTGGTAGCGGGGGTATTTTTAGTGACTATGATCACAAAAATAACTCAGAAGAGTCTTAAGGTGGCGGAATTTTAACCGCAAAACCGGCTTATCTGTGACCATTGTCACATTTTACAGGCGGCAGTTTGTTATGACTCTGTGACTTCGATCACAAACTATTTTTGGTCAAAAATGCGCCCGATCACACTTTAGTCAGGCCAGCAGAAAGCAGGGGGAGAGGGGAGACAAAACGGAGTGGGAAAAGGGCAGGCGATCGACGCCTGCCGCTAAATGAGGTTACTGTAAACCACCCTGAACGGCACTTTGTGCCTGGGTCAGCGCCTGGGCATTGGCTGATAAGGTACTCATCAGCGCGTTATATTGCGAAGCCTGCTCCTGGGTCGGGAACTGCACGCCGCCATCGTTAAAACTGACGCGGGTGCCCTGGGTTTGCAGGAAATCACCGGTCTGTACCGCGGCCTGGCTCAGGGCCTGCAGTTGTGGCAACAGTGGGATAAGCTGATTCGCCGGCACGGTGACCACTTTGTTGTAGGCGGTATCGTAGACTTTTTTCAGATCATCAGACTGCTTCAGGGCCGCTTTGCTGCTGTCCGCCTGCATTTTGGCGCTTTCGATCTGTTGAGTGACAATCACCAGCGCGCTGTTTGCCTGGCGCAGCGAGTCGCGACGATTAAGGTAATCCTGCGGCACGCGAATGGCAGAAAGCTCATCCACCACCGGACGCATACCCTGATCGACCGCCTTATTCGCCTGCTGCGAGAAGCCATACAGGATGGCGTAATCACCGGCAAAATTGCCAAAGCTCTGTTTTTGGTTTTCGCTCAGGCTCGGCAGGTGCTCGCCACTGCGCATTACGGTATTCTGCAGAAAATCGATAAATGCTTTGCGCTGCTCGCCTTCTTTATCACCGCATGCGGTGAGTTGCAGCACGATCAGCGCGCCAGCGACTAAAAACGCGCCGCGCGCCCAGAGGCGTGTGAGTCCTAAAGCCATACGTTCAACTCCTGTCGGTGAAACTGGCTGATGTCCAGGTAAGAATGGCCTAAAGAATAGAACAAACCCGCGTCGTGGCACAATGCGAAACCATCAGTGATATGCAGCCGATTGCGGTTGTCTGCTGCCGGGCAGGATGCGCAACACGGTCGATGACGCTGTGCCGGTCATGCCGGCTGCTGTCCGCGGTCATCCGCAACCGCAGACCACGGGCAGCATAACGCTTGGCAGCCGCGCTCAGGCGGCCTTAAAACACCACGGCCTGACCATCTTTACGGCTTTCGGTGGCGGCAATATAGAAGCCCTGCGGATCGCGGACAATCGCCTGTGCGCCGCCAAAATTATAGTTACTCAGCGGATCTTCCAGCACCACCTGGTGGCCCATACGGCGCAGGGTGCTGAGGGTATTGCGGTCGAGAGTCGATTCAAACACCACTTCACGGCCCTGTTCCACTCGCCAGCGCGGCGCATCGATCGCGGCCTGCGGATTTTGCCGATGCAGCATAATCCGCAGCGCCAGTTGCAGGTGCCCCTGCGCCTGCATCGGGCCGCCCATCACACCAAACGACATCAGTGGCTGACCCTGACCATCCAGCGCGAAGGCGGGAATAATGGTATGGAACGGCCGCTTGCCGCCCGCCACCACGTTGGGATGATGCGGATCGAGTGAAAAGCCCGCGCCGCGGTTCTGCAGGCTGATACCGGTATCCGGCACTACCACGCCCGATCCAAAACCCATGTAGTTAGACTGAATAAATGACACCATCATGCCGCTGGCATCGGCGGTGGAGAGATAGACCGTGCCACTTTGCTGCGGAGCACCAAACGCGTAATCACCCGCCTGTGCCGGATCGATTAACCCGGCCCGCTGGCGGATATAGTCAGCGCTCAGCAGCCGGTCCGCCGGGAACTCAAGGTGATCTTCATCACTGACGTAGCGCGTCAGATCGACCAGCGCCAGTTTCATCGCCTCAATTGACAGATGCAGCCACTGCGGTGAGTCGGGCGCATAGCGGCCAATGTCCCACTCTTCGAGGATACCGAGGGCGATTAAGGTGGCGATGCCCTGACCGTTAGGCGGCAGCTCCTGCACCGATCCGCCGGCAAACGGACGTGACAGTAATTTCACCCAGTCAGCGCGATGCTTGCTGAGATCGTCCAGCGTCAGGGCGGCACCGTGCTCGCGGGCAAAGGCCACCATTTTCTGCGCCAGTTCACCGCGATAAAAGCTTTCCCCCTGGCTCGCGGCAATCTGCTGCAAAGTGCTGGCCTGCGCCGGGTTACGGAACAGTTCGCCGATGCGTGGTGGACGACCCTGCGGGGCAAAACAGTCGCTGAAGCCAGGCTGATGCCGCAGCTTGTCGTAGCCGCGCTGCCACAGCTGGCCAATCAGCGGCGAAACCGGAAAACCGTGGCGCGCATAGTCAATCGCCGGCTGGGCTAAGGTAGTGAGCGGCAGCGTGCCGAAGCGTTGGGCCAGCGCCACCCACGCCGAAACGGCACCGGGCACCGTGACCGACTCCCAGCCGATCTCCGGCATCACCTGATGTCCGGCAAAGCGTTGCAGGTTCCAGGCGGCTGGCGCACGCCCTGAGGCATTCAGGCCGTGCAGTTCCTGGCCATCCCAGACAATGGCGAAGGCGTCGCTGCCGATGCCGTTGCCGGTCGGCTCGACCACGGTCAGCGCGATAGCCGTGGCGATGGCGGCATCCACCGCATTACCGCCCTGTTGCAGCATTCGAATCCCAGCCTGGGCCGCCAGTGGCTGTGAGGTAGCGACGGCATTGCGCCCCATCATTGGCACCCGATGGGAGGCATAACTCACATTAAAATCAACTTCACTCATCACTGTTCCTTTTGATTAACTCTTCTGCCATTCGCAGAATCTCTCCGGTGATGTTGTCGCCCGGCGGCGCACCACGACAGCGCAGCGATCTCGCAGAGATCGTTCGCACGCACCTGCATAAGGCACCCGCATGGTGACGGCTGCGCCAGCCGCGGAAAAGGTTACGGCAGAGTAAAAGAATTGTTAGCCCACGGATGTGAGCCACGCCGCGGCCGCGCGGCATATCGCCCCAGGACTATTCTTAATTTGATTAACACAGTGAATATAAATGTTTAAGAAGTGAGCCATTGGCGTATATTTTGCACTCGTTCAGGTGGAAGTGTATTTCCTCACAGAATCGACAATATGCCGACAGAAAGCATGACGGCATCCACATTACTACCAAACATAATTTGATTTTTTTGCCGCTTGCTGAGGTACAAAAGATAGTAGCCTCAACTATTTAGTGGCGCTGGAACTTTTCCGGCTAAGAAAAGATAAAAAAATAATTATAAATTGCGCGGCAAATCGTCAGGTCTCTATCCATACTTAGCTTCCCGGCATTTGTTGCATTGACCTGACATGTTTACAAGCAGTGCACAGCAGGCTGTGTCCCGTAGTGGTTTCTCTCATAACAAAAACAAACCCTTGCGGGATACAGCCTGACCAGGCCCGGTTTCAGAGTCTGACTTCAGACTCGTACCTCTCTACTTTCACGTGCTTCATAGTGAGTTTTTAAGGAGTTCTCTATGGAATTAAAAGACCCAATGTTTGAATTGCTCAGCAGCCTTGAGCAGATTGTTTTGACACGTGACAACCGTCCCGCTGAGATCTCTATTCAACGCCAACCTGCCGTGCCAGAGCCACAGCGTCTGCGCGAAATGACCGGCATGCAGGTTGATGAATTTGCAAAAGTGATGGGCGTAAGCGTTTCTTCAGTAAAAAGTTGGGAAGCCCGACGTACCCGTCCTTCCGCGACAGCACAGAAATTAATGAAGCTGTTGCATGCCAATCCCTATCTGGGTCGGCAACTGCTGGAATAATGAAGAAAAAATCCAAAGGAACCCGCCATGGCGGGTTTTTTTTAGCCTGGCTCGCGGTATCTGGCCGCCTGCTTCTCAAACCAGCTGTCCGGCACGTTGTAGGGTGGCTGTCCCAGCTGGGCAATGCCTGATTCGATAATGGTTGAGGCCTGCTGCCATAGCTGCGCATCACCCTGCTTCAGCAGATCAATCTGCACCCGTTTTTCCACCAGATAGATGCGGGCGAAGTGGGGATCGAAGCGCACGATCGCCCGGGTATTATCGATGATGTCCGCCAGCTTGATGGTTTGCGCCTCCGGACTGGCGCTGGCGGTATGTCGGAAGTGCGCCAGCTTACGCGCTGCCCGGTTCTTTGCGGATGCCGGTGCGCTGTCGGTCAGCATCTCGACCAGACTGGCGACGCGGGCACCAAACAGCGTGTCGATATCGGCCAGCGTGGTCGGCGTATCTTCAACCGTATCATGAAGCCACGCCGCCGCCAGCAGGGCGTCGTCATCGCTGACGCTGCGGACGAGTTCCGCCACCGCCGCCGGGTGAACAATATAGGGTTCATCGGTATATTTGCGACGCTGACCAGCATCGGCATGGGCCTGCGTTGCGTAGCGTCGCGCGTGTTCTTCCAGTGAATTCTGCATGCGTTTTCCCCTGTTCAAAAAGTTTGCTTGCAATTATCTAGCGCGCTATCTATATTTACCACTATGAACAGTGATCAAGATGACAAAAAAGTGAAAACGATGCCACTGTTGGTCGATCAGCAACTCTGCTTTGCACTTTATTCCGCTAATCTGGCGATGAATAAGGTCTATCGTCAGTTGCTGTCCCAACTCGACATTACCTACCCGCAATATCTGGTGATGCTGGTGCTGTGGCAAAAGGACGATCTTACGGTTTCAGAGATTGGCGAGCAGCTTTTCCTGGATTCAGCCACCCTGACGCCGCTGCTGAAGCGCCTGGAAAGTGCCGGACTGATTATGCGTCAGCGCACCCGCCAGGATGAGCGCCAGGTTGCAGTGACTCTGACCGAGGCTGGCCGGGCGTTGCGCAGTAAGGCGGAATCTATTCCGGAAGCGGTCAAATGCGCGACCGCCTGTGACGATGATGCGTTGCTGGCGCTGAAAGTGCAGCTGGACGGTTTACGCGACAATCTGAACCGATCACGATAAATCTTACTGACGGGCGTACCGCGCCCGTTGAACCTCACCGCCTCATTACCGCGTTACAAGTAGTGAGCGATTAAATAGCGTAACGGAGAAATGTCATGTCTTTAGAACAAGTGGTTTACCGTGCAAAAGCCAAAGCAACCGGTGGTCGTGATGGCCGTGCAACCTCCTCTGACGGTGTGCTGGACGTGAAGCTGGGCGTACCAAAAGAGATGGGCGGTGCTGGTGGTGAAGTGACTAACCCTGAGCAACTGTTCGCTGCGGGTTACTCAGCCTGCTTCCTGGGCGCAATGAAATTCGTCGCCGGCCGTGACAAAATCGCGATGCCGAAAGAGGCGTGGATTGAAGGTGAAGTCGGTATCGGTCCGATCCCGAATGGCTTTGGTATCGAAGCTACCCTGAACATTCATCTGCCAGAAATGGATGAAGCCGAAGCGCAGAAGCTGGTTGATGCCGCACATATCGTTTGTCCTTACTCAAACGCGACCCGCAATAACATCGACGTGACGCTGAACATCATTCGCTAAGCGTATCGCGGGCCAGCTATGCTGGCCCGCTCTCTCTTGTCCGCCCGCCACGCTTATCCCGCACTTCTGCCTTATTTGCCTCAGTCGGGATCCGACCGGCAATACCGTTTGTACAAAAAATGTGCTAATCGGCTCGACAAAGATTATTTTCTGGTCTATCAGGTGTCGCCATGTTTTACTGGGCCACCTCGCGTTATAGCCTGTAAATCCGTTCAGAATTCTCCTTCATCTTGTCCGGTCCGCTTATTCAGCGAACTCTGCCGCGTTTCGGTAGTCACATTAAAGATTTGGTAAAGCGCATCATTCCGGGGAAACTCCATTTTTCATGAATTATATTAAAACCTTAACGCAGCAAAAGTTGTCGCTACTGCTCGCGCTCTATCTCGGTATATTATTGAATTTACCGATTTTTTATCGCCGTTTTGACGGTTTCCTGACGAAATCGACGGTGACCAACTGGCTGACTGCCGTGACCGAAGTGGTGGCAATTGTGCTGCTGACTTTCTTCCTGATGCGGCTGCTGTCGCTGGGTGGAAAGTGGTTTTATCGCGTGCTCGCCACGCTTATCGTGCTGATTTCTGTTGCTGCCGCCTATTACATGGCATTTTTTAACGTCGTGATTGGCTACGGCATTGTGGCATCGGTGATGACCACCGATACCGATCTCTCCAAAGAGGTGATTGGCTACCATTTCATCCTGTGGATGGTGCTGGTCAGCGCGCTGCCGCTGTTAATGATCTGGCGTAATAAACTGAGTATGACGCTGAATGAACAGCTGCGTACGCCAGGACAACGCCTGAAACCCACTCTGATTATGCTGATCTGTGTGGCGCTGGTCTGGCTGCCAATTCGGTTTTTCGACAAGCTGCAGAAGAATAATGAAGAGATCACCAACATCGATCTGCCGAGCTACGGCGGTGTGGTGGCGCACTCTTATCTACCTTCGAACTGGCTGGCGGCGGTGGGGCTGTTTGCCTGGACCCGCATAGATGAGTCGCTGAATAGCGAGGAACTGCTCGATCCGGCGAAGAAGTTTACCTACGTCGCACCTGCCGGGCTGGACGACACCTATGTGGTGTTCGTGATTGGGGAAACCACCCGCTGGGATCACATGGGCATGCTCGGCTACGATCGTGATACCACGCCGAAGCTCTCGAAAGAGAAAAACCTGGTCGCGTTCCGCGGTGAATCCTGTGA
>Ga0308156_1001492_pt1 | contig 26922 bp, 26 predicted proteins | sample PhyAR2_FD_201041 | JGI IMG/M metagenome (GOLD analysis project Ga0308156, IMG submission 201041) | Phyllosphere microbial communities from UC Gill Tract Community Farm, Albany, California, United States - DLSL A.R2 | ecosystem: Host-associated > Plants > Phyllosphere > Unclassified | place: USA... | reverse complement strand
GAAGGCCGCGCGCAGTTTCGGCTGCATGTTCACCTCACGGCGCGTCATGCTTTCGGTTTCCGGGACATAAAGACTGTGGCACAGCCAGTTTTCATCATCACGATCCGGGAAGTCGAAGCGACTGTGGGCACCGCGGCTCTCGGTGCGATAGTTCGCCGCCACCGCCGTGGCATACGCCGTCTCCATCAGGTTATCCAGCTCCAGACACTCAATACGCTGCGTGTTGAAATCCGGTGAGCGGTCATCCAGACGGGCTGACTTCAGGCGCTGACGAATCTCTTTCAGCTCTTCCAGTCCCTGCGCCATCGCTTCGCCTTCGCGGAACACAGAGAAGTTGTTCTGCATGCAGCGCTGCAGCGCTTTGCGAATCTCAACCGGGTCTTCACCGGTGGTGTTGTTTTCCCAGCGGTTGAAGCGAGCCATCGCCACGTCAATTTCATCTTCGGTGGCATCGCGCAGTTCGCCCTGCTCCTGGATACTCTCCAGCAGATGCAGACCGGCTGCACGACCAAAGACCACCAGGTCGAGCAGTGAGTTACCGCCCAGACGGTTAGCGCCGTGCACCGAGACGCAGGCGATTTCACCCACGGCGAACAGGCCCGGGATCACCACATCTTCGCCCTGCTCATTCACGCGCAGCGCCTGGCCAGTCACTTTGGTCGGAATACCGCCCATCATGTAGTGACAGGTCGGGATCACCGGAATCGGTTCTTTAATCGGGTCGGCGTGCGCAAAGGTGCGCGACAGCTCAAGGATGCCCGGCAGACGGGATTCCAGCACCTCTTTACCCAGGTGGTCGAGTTTCAGTTTAATGTGCGGGCCCCACGGACCGTCACAGCCGCGACCTTCACGGATTTCGATCATCATTGAGCGCGCAACCACATCGCGGCCCGCCAGGTCTTTGGCGTTCGGCGCATAACGCTCCATGAAGCGTTCGCCATGTTTGTTCAGCAGATAGCCACCTTCACCACGGCAGCCTTCGGTCACCAGGACGCCCGCGCCTGCAATACCGGTCGGGTGGAACTGCCACATCTCCATATCCTGCACCGGCACGCCAGCGCGCAGTGCCATACCGACGCCGTCACCGGTGTTGATATGAGCATTGGTGGTGGACTGATAGATACGGCCCGCGCCGCCGGTCGCCAGAATGGTCGCTTTCGCTTTGAAGTAGACCGTTTCGCCGGTTTCGATGCAGATAGCCGTACAGCCGACCACCGCACCATCGGCGTTTTTCACCAGATCCAGCGCATACCATTCCGAGAAGATAGTGGTTTTGTTCTTCAGGTTCTGCTGATAAAGGGTGTGCAGCAGGGCGTGACCGGTACGGTCAGCGGCGGCCGCCGTACGTGCCGCCTGCTCGCCACCGAAATTCTTCGACTGGCCGCCAAACGGACGCTGATAGACGCGACCATCTTCCAGACGGGAAAACGGCAGGCCCATGTGCTCCAGCTCCAGAATCGCTTCCGGGCCGGTTTTACACATATATTCGATCGCGTCCTGGTCACCGATATAGTCGGAACCTTTGACGGTGTCGTACATGTGCCATTCCCAGTTATCTTCATGGGTGTTACCCAGCGCAACGGTAATACCGCCCTGCGCAGATACGGTGTGGGAACGGGTCGGGAAAACTTTAGACAGCAGCGCACAGCTCTGGCCACCCTGGGAGATTTGCAGAGCGGCACGCATACCTGCGCCACCTGCGCCGATCACCACGGCATCAAACTCTCTGATTGGCAAACTCATTTACACACCCCACACCACAACAAAGCCATAAATCGCATACCACAACAGCGCCACGACAATCACAAACTGCAACAACAGACGGGTTGGCAGCGATTTAACGTAGTCTGTTAACACCTGCCACATCCCAATCCAGCCGTGGATCAGAATAGAGAACAGCGTCAGCAGCGTGAACACTTTGGTGAAGGCGGAGGCAAAGAAGCCACGCCACAGATCATAGGTCAGCGTGTCTGTCATCACCACGAAACCGAGGATGTAGACGATGTAGAGCGTAATAAGAATTGCAGTTGCCCGCAGCAGCAGCCAGTCCTGAATGCCGTTGCGACCCAACGCGGATGCATTGCTTACCATACGAGGACTCCCGCCAGAATTGCCAGCACGACAGTGATCACAAAAGTTACATGCGCTGAACGCTTACCCACCTGCAGCGTTTCAGCCAGATAACCAAAATCCATCAACATATGACGAATCCCGCTCACCGCGTGATAGGCCAGCGCAGTCAGGATGCCCCACATGATGAACTTCGCGAAGAAGCCATCCATAATGGACGCAGCATGCTGGAAACCTTCAGGAGAGGAGAGAGAGAGACCGAGCAACCACAGCAGGATGCCAATGGCAACCAGGGTGATGACGCCGGAGACGCGGTGAAGAATGGACGATATTGCAGTAACGGGAAACCGGATCGTCGAGAGATCCAAGTTGACAGGTCTTTGTTTTTTCACGGTTTTGCCCACACAGCCTTTTTTATTTTGCTTCCTCCGGACCTGAGGCGGAGTCTAATCACAACGCGTGGCAGACTTTAACCGTCACCAAAAAAGCAACATCCAGTGTTAAGTGACGCGGTAATAAACGCTGGGTGGCTCCTGGTGTCAGGGTGTTCCGGAGACCTGGCGGAAGTATAGGAGGATCACATTCTGATTACAATTCCCCTACAAACTCTTTGGTATATTTTGGGTGGAACAGTGATCCGACTCACGATTTTCACAATTGATACAATTTTAATTATCTGATTTGACAATAGTTCAACAATTCAGTTACAAACTAAGCCTGTAAATTCCTATGATGCACAAAAGTTATGGGGATACACTTTCCCCTAAGCGCAAGTTATGTAACATTGCGATAATGAGCATTAAAAAGCATCAGGTTATTGGTTACCAAGAAGTTATATCCTGACCGGATCTTTAACAACCGCGATATGCAGCATGTCCATGGCTCACCGGTTCCTCCCGTGGAACGCGCCGCTCACTCTGTACCCTGCACCCGCTTCACCCCCGCAGAGTGATACTGTGTAGTTTTGCCAACCGCAACATGAACGCGTTTCAGGTGTCTAAAGATCCTTACCTACATAAGGCGCTATGGAGACGAAAATGACAGATAAAAAAGTAACGCTAACCCTGCAAGATGGAACATCTGTGGAGCTGGACGTGCTGAAGGGCACGCTGGGCCAGGATGTGGTTGATGTCCGCGCTCTGGGTTCAAGTGGCCTGTTCACCTTCGATCCCGGTTTCACTTCTACAGCGTCCTGCGAATCTAAAATCACTTTCATCGATGGTGATGAAGGCATCCTGCTGCACCGGGGTTTCCCGATTTCTGAGCTGGCCACCCACTCTAACTATCTGGAAGTCTGTTACATCCTGCTGAATGGCGAAGCGCCAAATCAGAAGCAGTTCGACGAGTTCCGTACCACCGTTACCCGCCACACCATGATTCATGAGCAGATTACCCGTCTGTTCCACGGCTTCCGCCGTGACTCCCACCCGATGGCAGTAATGTGCGGTGTCACCGGTGCACTGGCAGCGTTTTACCACGATTCACTGGATGTAAACATTGAGCGCCACCGCGAAATCGCGGCATTCCGTCTGCTGTCGAAAATGCCGACCATGGCGGCGATGTGTTACAAATATTCTATCGGCCAGCCTTTTGTCTATCCGCGCAACGACCTCTCCTATGCCGGTAATTTCCTGCATATGATGTTCGCCACGCCGTGCGAAGAGTACAAGGTGAACCCGGTGCTGGAACGCGCAATGGACCGTATCCTGATCCTGCATGCGGACCATGAGCAGAACGCCTCCACCTCTACCGTCCGTACCGCCGGCTCAAGCGGCGCGAATCCGTTTGCCTGTATCGCGGCAGGTATCGCCTCCCTGTGGGGACCGGCACACGGCGGAGCCAACGAAGCGACGCTGCGTATGCTGGAAGAGATCAGCACCGTTGAGCACATTCCGGAGTTTGTGAAACGCGCCAAAGACAAGAATGACTCTTTCCGTCTGATGGGCTTTGGTCACCGCGTTTACAAAAACTACGATCCCCGCGCAACCGTGATGCGCGATACCTGCCATGAAGTGCTGAATGAGCTGGGTATGAAGGATGACCTGCTGGAAGTGGCGATGGAGCTGGAACACATTGCGCTGAACGACCCCTACTTCATCGAGCGTAAACTCTATCCAAACGTGGACTTCTACTCCGGTATTATCCTGAAAGCGATGGGGATTCCTTCCTCCATGTTTACGGTGATCTTCGCGATGGCCCGTACCGTTGGCTGGATTGCACACTGGAAAGAGATGCACGACGAAGGCATGAAGATTGCCCGTCCGCGCCAGCTCTACACCGGCTATACCGAGCGCGCGTTTACTTCACAGCTGAAGAAGTAAGATCCGGGGCGGAGCGCAATCTCCGCCCGATGGCTTTGTCATGCCCGGACGCTTCGCGGTACGCCTGCGTTGAGAACGGAAAGTTCGGAATGGGGTGAAAGCCCTTATCCCGGACACGCCCGTTCCGCAGGGCTACGCACCGCCCGGAGGGGCGTCCGTTGCGTGACCTGAAAACGCGCCCGGCGTGTTATTCCGGGCGCGGGACGGCTTTCTCGGCGGCCCCCCGTCCCTGCGCGGCAGACTTCGCCCGTTTTGCCGCCGTCTGATCCTGCGCGTCTCGCTTTATTCCTCTTCTTATCGCTGACAGCCCGGACACCAGTAGAATGGCCGTGACGACAGCGTGCCCTTTTCAACCACCGTGCCACAGCGCCGACATTTTTTGCCCTGGCGATGAAACACTTCAAACTGAAACGCCGCTTCCTCATGATATTTCTTCATGGTGCCGCGCATCCGGTAGGCGTGACGCGGCACCGACAGCAGTGCCTCGCTGAATGCAGTCAGCCGGTCCTCACTGAGATCCTGCGCCCGATGGTGCGGCAGCAGCTGCGCCAGCCAGAGAATTTCGGCGCGCAGGTAGTTACCCAGCCCGGCCAGAAACGCCTGATCCAGCAGCAGGCCGCTGAACTGCCGACGGCGGAAACGGGGCGACAGCAGCCGCTCACGCACCTCTTCCACGGTCAGGTCACGGCTCAGCACATCCGGCCCGATACGGTTCAGGAACGGATGCGCCGCCAGGGTATCGGCGTTAAGCAGTTCAATATCGGAAGCGCTGTAAAGCAGAATCGCTTTGCCCGCCGTCGCCAGTCGCACCCGCAGCTGACGGGTGGTATTGAGCTCAGTATCGGGTTTCACAATCCGCCAGATACCGTAGAGCTGGTTATGGCTGTAGAGCGTCAGGCCGTTGCTGAAATGTGTCAGCAGCGCCTTGCCCCGCGTTTCAATGGCCTGCACCTGCTCACCAATCAACGCCGGTTCATAAGTCTTGAGCTGCGGAAACGCGAACCACGCTTCCGTTAACGGCTGCCCCACAATGGCGGCTTCGAGCTTATCCGCCACGCGGCGGATTTCCGGTCCTTCAGGCATCGATCATCCTCTTAATGGGTGGCACCGCCAGCCTCTTTAATGTCGTCGCCGGTCTCCAGCGTGACCCGAACGGCAATCTCCAGCGCCTGAATAATGGTCGCCAGCGCCATGCTCGGCGCGCCAGGGTGCTTCGCCGCCTGTTCAGGCAGATACGGGATATGGATAAAGCCGCCCCGCGCCGGGCTCTCCTGCTGCTGAAGCCAGTGCAGCAGGCCATACATCACCCGGTTACAGGTAAAGGTGCCCGCCGTCTGCGACACCGACGCCGGAATGCCCGCCTCCCGCACGGCGGAGACGATCGCCTTGATCGGCAGCCGCGAAAAATAGGCGGCCGGCCCGCCAGCCACCACGGGTTCATCGACGGGCTGATGCCCGCGGTTATCCGGAATGCGGGCGTCATCGACATTAATGCCGATACGCTCGACGGTAATGTCGCTGCGACCGCCCGCCTGTCCCACCGACAGCACCACATCCGGTCTGATTTCCGCCAGCGCCTGGTTCAGCACGCCGAGGACCTCACGGAAGACCACGGGCAACTGGCGGATGACGATCTTCGCCCCGCCGATCGCTTTGCCCTCCAGCGTCCGCACCGCTTCCCACGAAGGATTAATCGTTTCACCGCCAAAAGGTTCAAAGGCTGTTATCAGGACCGTTTTCATGCTGCCTCACAGAAACATCAGGAAATAGAGCAGAAAAATGTTAACGATTAACAGTAGCACACCGGTCGGAATCTGAGCCCTGATCACCGCGTTTCGGTTGGGCAGTTCCAGCAGCGCCGCCGGGACAATATTGAAGTTGGCCGCCATCGGCGTCATCAGCGTGCCGCAGTAGCCGGAGAACATGCCAATCGCCGCCATGACCGCCGGGTTGCCGCCGTGCTGCAGTACCAGAATCGGGATGCCGACGCCTGCGGTGATAATCGGAAAGGCGGCGAAGGCGTTGCCCATGATCATGGTTAACAGCGCCATGCCCACGGCATAGACGATGACCGCAATCAGGCGATTGTCCACCGCCAGCCAGGTCTGGGTCAGATGGGAAATCGCGCTGCCGACACCGGCGCTGGTAAACAGCAGCCCCAGCGTGGCGAGGATCTGCGGCAGGATAAAGGCCCAGCCTATCGAGTCCAGCAGGCGGCGGGTCTCCTGCATCGACTGCACCGGTTTTTCGTGGGTCAGTTTCAGGGCCACCAGCCAGCCCGCCACACAGCCGACCATCATTGAAAAGAGCGTCACCAGCGTCGCGTGATTGCCGGGTCCGAACACCGAATCCTGCAAGTCGGGAATATGGTTAAACGCCAGCACGCCGACCACGGTAACCACCGGAATCGCCAGCGCGGGCAGGAAGAGCTTATTGCGCAGACGCTGCGCGCTGGCCTGCTTCTCCTGTTCGCTGCGCTGATGATAGCGTCCCAGCCGGACACCGCCCAGGCCCGCAATCAGCGCCATGATCACCACCACAACCCCGACCGCAATGTGCAGCGTGCGGGTGCCCGCCGCCGCCGATCCCAGGCCGTGGCTCAGCAGATCCGCCGTCCAGTCACCGATCAGAAAGATCAGGCCATAGAGCGCCCAGAACAGGCCGGTCGTCAGGCGACGCGGATTCGCGCGGTCACGCCAGGAGAGGATCGCCACCACCAGCAGCATGATGCCTGCCAGCCACATCAGATACTGTTGCTGAAACATTATGCACCTCCTTTGGCTTTCAGCGCCTGACCGTTCAGCCGCTGCAGCTCACGCGCCAGCTGGCGGTCCAGCCGCACCAGGCGGGCCGAGTGGATCAGGAACGCGGCCACTGCGGTCGGGATGCCCCACAGCGCGATATGCAGCGGTTCGGTCTGGATCCCGGCGGACTCCTGCATGAAGTTATGCATAAAGATAATCGCGCCAAAGGCGACAAAGATATCCTCGCCAAAGAACAGGCCCACGTTGTCGGTCGCCGCCGACATCGCGCGCAGCCGGTGGCGCAGCTCGGGCGTAATCTCGCCGTAGCGGTTTTCTGTCGCCCCTTCCGCCATCGGCGCCAGCAGCGGCCGCACCATCTGCGGATGGCCGCCGAGGCTGGTCAGCCCCAGCGCGGCGGTGATTTCGCGCACAAACAGATAAACGATCAGCAGACGGCCCGCGGTGGCCGTTTTAATCTGCGCAATCCACGCCTGAGCCCGCTCTTTCAGCCCGTGACGCTCCAGCAGGCCAATGACCGCCAGCGGCAGCAGCAGGATCAATGGCAGGTTGCGGGTGTTGAGAAAGCCCGCGCCCAGCTTTTCCAGAATGTCGGCCAGCGGCATCATCGCGGCCAGCCCGGTCACGAACCCGGCGATGATCACCACCAGCACCGGATTGAAACGCAGTACGAAGCCGATCACGATGGCGGCGATGCCCAGTAACGGCCAGAGATTTACAGCACTCTCCATGATTTTTTTCCCTCAGAGTGAAAAACCCGGCACAGGCCGGGTTAAAAGTGGTAATTCAGTCACTGGTGACGCGAATCTGCTGACGGGCAAACGCCTCGCATAACCGCTGCGCGAACTGCAGGGCATGTGCACCGTCACCGTGCAGGCAGACGGTCTGCGCCTTCACCGCTACCCATTCTCCCGTAATACTTTTTACCCTGCCCTGCTGCACCATCGTCAGCGTCTGATCGATCGCCTGCTGCTCATCTTCAATCAGCGCGCCGGGTTCGCTGCGCGGCACCAGCGCACCGGAGCAGAGATAGCCCCGGTCGGCAAAGACCTCTTCCCGCGTGCGTAAGCCGTAGTGCGCCCCGGCCCGGATTGACTCGCTGCTGGCCAGCCCCACCAGGATCAGCTGGCTGTCGACCGCGTGGATCGCGCGGGCGATAGCATCAGCCAGCACCGGATCGGCCGCGGCCTGGTTGTACAGCATCCCGTGCGGCTTAACATGAACCAGCCGTGCGCCTTCGCTTTCCGCCAGCGCTTTCAGCGCCCCGATCTGGTAGATCATCTGGGCGTAGACCGTGTCCGGCGGGAGCTGCATGGCGCGGCGGCCAAAGTTCTCCCGATCGGGAAAGGCGGGGTGCGCGCCAATCGCGACACCGGCAGCCTGTGCCCAGCGCACCGACTGCAGCATGGTCTGCGCATCACCGGCGTGAAAGCCGCAGGCGATATTGGCCGAACTGACCCGCTGTAGCAGCGCCTGATCGCTGGCGCAGCCCTCGCCCAGGTCGGCATTTAAATCAATCTTCATTGAGTCCCCACATCATCTGATCGAGTGCGCGCTGCTGATGCTGACGGGCCAGCATCGCTTCCGGCAGGGTGCAGTGAATAAAGTGAATCGGCTCACCCAGCCGGATCTGCGCCAGGTGATAGAGATCGGCTTCGATGACCGAGGCGATGCGCGGATAGCCGCCGGTGGTCTGCGCATCGGCCATCAGTACGATGGGCTGCCCGTTGGGCGGCACCTGAATCACGCCCGGCATCACGCCGTGCGACAGCAGCTCACGCGGGCTTTCGCGATTCAGTTTGCGGCCCTCCAGCCGGTAGCCCATGCGATTACTCTGCGGACTGAGCTTCCAGCCGGTGCGCCAGAACGCCTGCTGCGCCTCACGGCTGAATTCGTGATACTCCGGGCCAGGCAGTGCGCGGATGCGGTTGCCCCACAGCAGTTGCCGCACGCCAGCCTGACGGTCGAACTGGCGCGTCGGTTTCCCCAGCGGGAGGCGATCGCCATCCCGCAGAGTCCGTCCGTGAAACCCGCCAAACTGCGCTTTCAGGTCGGTGCTGGCCGACCCCAGCATTGCCGGGATAGCAAAACCGCCGTGCACCGCCAGATAGCTGCGCATCCCGCGCAGCGGCATCGCCAGCGACAGCACCTGGCCCCGTTTCACCGGGGTACGCCAGCCCGTCCAGACCGGCTTATCGTCCAGCTGCGCCTGGCATCCTGCGCCCGTCAGCGCAAACCAGCCGTCGCGGGTAAACTCCGCTTTGAACTGGCCGAGCACGATCTCCAGCACGGCGCTGTCCGGCGCATTGCCTACCAGCATGTTGGCGGTCAGCATCGCGGGCTGATCCAGAACGCCGCCCGGGCTGATCCCGAACTGACGCCAGCCGTATCGTCCTGCATCCTGAAGAGTGGCGGCCAGACCGGCTCGCAGAATGTTTAACATACGCCCTCCTGCTGTGGCACAAAGCGGACCCGGTCGCCGGGACGGAGCAGAACGGGCGGTTGCCGTTGCGGATCAAACAGCGCCGTGCGCGTCTGGCCAATCAGCTGCCAGCCGCCCGGTGAGGCGAGTGGATAGACGCCGGTCTGGCTGCCGCCTATGCCCACCGATCCGGCGGGCACACTGACTCTGGGTTCCGCCCGGCGCGGCGTGTGAAGACGCGGATCCAGCCCGCCAAGATAGGGAAATCCGGGCTGGAAGCCGATAAAGAAGACGACATACTCGCTGCTGCTGTGCAGCTCAACAACCTGAGGGAGGGTCAGTCCGGCCTGGTCCGCCACGACCGCGAGATCGGGCCCCGCCTCGCCACCGTAGATCACCGGGATTGCGACCTGGCGTGACGCGGGCAGCTGCGCCTCGCTCTCTTCCCACCAGCGCTGCAGCCGCTCGATGGCGTCCAGCGCATTCTGCTGGGGGTCGCGCAGGATCAGGGTGATGTTGTTCATGCCGGGGATCACCTCCAGCACGCTGTCATAAGATTGCAGCCGCTGGTTCAGTCCCCAGATACGCTGCTGGCTCTCCAGCGAGACCGGCGGTTCCAGCTCCAGCACGACAGCGCGTTCACCCAATAAATAACATCGTGCTCGTTGCAACAGCTACCTCCCGCCTGGTTGAAATCGCGCCAGGCCGATCGGAGACTCAGCCCGGATCGGCTCCTTGCTTATCCACTTAAAGCAAATAGTTATGCGAAAGTGACAGAGATGTGTCAACCAATTTCAGTCCTGCGCAGGCGCGCAGGACCGGGAGGCGGGTCAGGCAGGATTGGGGATATCGATGAAGGTGACGTCCAGATCGTGATGCTGCGCCAGCCACTCGCCCAGCGCTTTTACGCCGCCCCGTTCGGTGGCGTGGTGACCCGCAGCAAAGAAATGCACACCCTGCTCGCGCGCGCTGTGGATGGTCTGCTCAGAGACTTCGCCGGTGATATAGGCATCGACGCCCGCTGCGGCGGCCTGGTCGATAAAGCCCTGCCCGCCACCGCTGCACCAGGCGATACGGCGGATCAGCGCAGGGGCGTTGTCACCACAGTGCAGAGGTTCGCGGCCGAGCCGCTCAGCGATGCGGCGGGCCAGCTGCTCGCCAGAAATCGGTTCAGCCAGCTCGCCGTGGAATACCAGCGGCATTACTTCGCCCCGAACGTCAATGTCCAGCAGCTTCGCCAGCTGAGCGTTGTTGCCCAGTTCAGGATGCGCGTCGAGCGGCAGATGCCAGCCGTAGAGGTTGATGTCGTTAGCCAGCAGCGTCTGCAGGCGACGGCGCTTCATGCCTTTGATCACCGCAGGCTCGCTCTTCCAGAAATAGCCGTGGTGCACGATGATCGCATCGGCCTGACGGGCCACCGCCTCATCCAGCAGCGCCTGACAGGCGGTCACGCCGGTGATAACGGTTTTGATCTCACGGCGTCCCTCGACCTGCAGCCCGTTGGGGGCATAATCGCTGAAGCTGTGGCTGTCGAGATGCTGATTGATCAGCGTCTCCAGTTCGTAATGGTTCATTCAGGCTCCTTCGAAGCCTCAGGCAGCGCTTTTCGCGCGCTCAAAGGCGTCTAATGTCTTTTTACGGGCGGCCTTATGATCCACGATTGGTGCCGGATAATCGAGTTTCTTCTTGTGCTTCTCCGCCCACTGATGCGGCTGGTGAATATCGCTGTCGGGAACGTCGGCCAGCTCCGGCAGGTAGTGACGGATAAACTCCCCCTGCGGATCGAAACGTTCGCCCTGAGTGGTCGGATTGAAGATACGGAAATAGGGTGCCGCGTCCGTGCCGGTTGAGGCGGCCCACTGCCAGCCACCGTTGTTTGCAGCCAGATCCCCATCGATCAGCTGCTGCATGAAGTAGCGTTCGCCTTCGCGCCAGTCGATCAGCAGATCTTTCACCAGGAAACTGGCCGTGATCATCCGCAGACGATTGTGCATCCAGCCCAGCTGGTTCATCTGACGCATGGCAGCGTCCACAATCGGGAAACCGGTCTTACCCGCCTTCCAGGCCTCAAAGTGGGCCTTGTTTTTCTGCCACTCGACGTTGCGCGTCCAGTCAACAAACGGCTGATGGCGGCACAGCGCCGGATAGGCCACCAGCAGATGACGGTAGAATTCACGCCAGATGAGCTCATTCAGCCAGGTAAACGCCCGACCGTTCTCCAGCGCATCAGGATGTTCGTGCAGAATACGGTGCAGACACTGGCGGGGCGACAACACGCCGGTCGACAGATAGACCGACAGACGGCTGGTCGCGTCCAGCGCCGGCAGATCGCGCTGCGCCGGATAGTCGACCACCGGTTTACCCGCAAAGTGGCGCAGCCGTTTCAGCGCGGCCTCTTCGCCGGCCGGAAACAGCGTTTCATCGAACGCTTCACTGGGGCAGTCAAAGGCCGGGATACGGGTGGTTTTCAGCGGCGCCCCTTCGCGCGCTTTTGGCGCAGGCACGCACTCCGGCAATCCCTGCTGCAGACGGCGGACGAAGGCTTTGCTGAACGGCGTAAAAACCTTGTACATCGAGCGATCGCCGCTCTGTACGCTGCCCGGTGGCAGCAGCAGGCTGTCGTCGAAGCCCTGGCAGGTGACACCGGCGTCGTTGAGCCGCTTTTCGGCGTTCGCGTCGCGCTCACGCTCATTCACTTCATACTGGTAGTTGTAGAAAAGCTGATCGACCTTGTGCTGGTCGCAGAACGCCACCAGCGCATCAACGCTGTCGTCAAAGGCTTTGCACGCCTTGTAGTGGAGTTTGATGCCGCGTTCGGCCAGTGCGCCCTGCACCGCCGTCAGGCTGGCGTGAATAAAGGCCGTCTGTTTTGGTGAGATGTCATGCTGCTGCCACTGCTCAGGCGTGGCCAGGAAAAGCGCAATCACCTCTGCCTTGCTGTCCCGGCAGGCGGCATGCAGCGCAAGATTATCGTTGATGCGTAAATCGTTACGCAGCCAGACCAGATGGGTGGTCATATGCCTCCTTAATTACTGTCCGTAGCGTAAGCACAAGGCTTCGGGATAAGGGTCGAAATAGCGTTGCTGGGCCAGCCAGGGGTGCGGATACTCCGCCATGTAGTGCTTGAGAATCGTGATCGGCACCAGCAGCGGCTGCGTTCCCTGACGATAGCGGTCAATCAGCGTCGCCAGCTCCTGACGCTGCGGTGAGCTGAGCTGACGGCGGAAATAGCCTTGCACATGCATCAGCACGTTCGTGTGGTTGCGACGTGAAGCCGGACGGGACATCAGCGCCATCATGCGGTTACGGTACTCAAAGGCGAAGGCGTCCAGCGACGTCCACTGGCTCATCGACGCGACAAAAGGCCCGAGCTCGCGATATTTTTCCTGCGAGTGCGCCAGCATCATCAGCTTATAGCGGCTGTGGAAGGCGATCAGTCCGTGACGGGTCAGGCCGTTTTCCCACATCTCGTTGAACTCATGCAGCGCGCAGATGCGGCCGATAAAATTCTCACGCAGGGCAGGATCGTGCAGGCGACCATCCTCTTCCAGCGGCAGCCAGGGCATCTCACGCTGCAGGAACTCCGCAAAAATGCCGGTGCCGACTTTGCGGTTGTTATTGTTGTCAGGCTCGTAAACCCGCACCCGCTCCATGCCGCAGCTGGGGGATTTCGCGCACAGGATATAGCCAGAGAGATGATGCAGCGATTTCACCCGTTCGGCGGACCAGGCACGCATCTCTTTTGTCACCTCTTCACCGCCATCTTTGCTGAAACAGAGATGCAGTTCGTCATCATCCTGTTTTACCAGCCGTAATGCCGGGCGCGGTGTAGGCAGACCGATCGCCATTTCCGGGCAGATCGGTTCAAAGCGGACAAATGGGGTAAGATCCTGAGTCGCAAAAGTAAGACGTTTATGGCCACCATCAAACCTGACGCTGTCGCCGAGCAGGCATGCACTGATTCCAACGGGGATTTTTTTGCCCATACTTGTACAACCTCCAAAATCTTGTAGAGGTTTAAGTGTAGCGCAAAAGTGACAGGAATAAAGCCCGATTACACCATTCCGTATCGCTTATTCTCAGAAAAAACGCAAAAAAAAGCCTGGTCAACAGACCAGGCCTCTCCGGCGGACGGGCAGATTACCAGAACGCCCCGCCACCGGCTTCAGACTGCGCCAGCCAGACCGGTTTGGCGCTGGTTTTGCACCAGACGCGATGCAGATAGCTGTAGAAGCGCGCCCTGTCCTGGCGGAACAGCATAACAGGCAGGGCCAGCACGCCGAGAAGAACCACCAGCGTGCGTCGTGCGATAATTTTGTAACGTGGATAAGCCTGATACATGGTTTCTCCTCCCGGCAATGATAAGTCTGTGAATGTGATCTGTGTCTGACTTTACGCCAGGTTGTGTAATTTTACTACTCATCTGACCACTTATTTGCTGCGCTTTTTACTGTTTAAGATTCATTCTGTCATTAAGTTACAAATACGTTATCACCCGGTTACAGTGGGGTTTAAAACCGTCTCCGGTTACGCACGCGGACGACGGCCTGAATTATTGATAAAGTAACGCTTCGGCCCTCACCTAAGGCAGGTAATGCGTGACCACGGTTTTAATCGTTGAAGATGAGAAAGAGATCCGCCGCTTTGTCCGGCTGGCGCTGGAAAATGAAGATCTTAAAGTGGTGGATGCCGACACGCTGCAGCGCGGGCTGATCGAAGCGGCGACCCGTAAGCCTGACCTGGTGATCCTGGATCTTGGCCTGCCGGACGGGGATGGCACCGATTTTATTCGTGACCTGCGCCAGTGGAGCGCCATACCGGTCATCGTGCTGTCGGCGCGCAGCGATGAGCAGGATAAAATCGCCGCGCTGGATGCGGGCGCGGACGACTACCTGACCAAGCCCTTTGGCATTGGTGAACTGCTGGCGCGCGTCCGGGTCGCGCTGCGCCGGCACAGCCGCCCGCAGCCGGATGCCCGCATCCATTTTGCCGACGTCAGCGTCGACCTTGCGGCACGGCGGGTACAGCGCGGCGACAGCGAGATCCACCTCACCCCGATCGAGTTTCGTCTGCTGAGTATTCTGCTTAACAACGCCGGAAAGGTGCTGACGCAGCGGCAGCTGCTGAGCCAGGTCTGGGGGCCGAATGCGGTGGAGCACAGTCACTATCTGCGGATCTATATGGGGCATCTGCGGCAGAAGCTGGAAGCGAATCCGACCCAGCCCGCTCATCTGCTGACCGAAACCGGCGTCGGCTATCGCTTTATGCCATAAAAAAAGGCGCCAGAGGCGCCTCTTTTTTCGGCCCGACTTATCAGGCGTTTTTCAGCACTTCGCTGACGATCTCTACGGCTTCTTTCTCGATCTGCGCGCGATGCTCGGCGCCCAGGAAGCTTTCGCAGTAGATCTTGTAGGCGTCTTCGGTGCCTGACGGACGCGCTGCAAACCAGCCATTCTCCGTCATTACCTTCAGGCCACCGATCGAAGCCCCGTTACCCGGTGCCGCGGTCAGACGTGCAGTGATAGGATCGCCCGCCAGGGTATCCGCGCTCACCATCTCCGGTGACAGCTTCGACAGCGCGGCTTTCTGCGCAGAGGTCGCAGACGCCTGCAGACGGTTGTAGCTCGGTGCGCCAAAGCGCGCGGCCAGCTCGTCATAGTGCTCCTGCGGATTCTTACCGGTCACGGCCGTGATTTCCGCTGCCAGCAGACACATGATGATGCCATCTTTGTCGGTTGACCACGGCGTGCCGTCGAAACGCAGGAAGGAGGCACCTGCGCTCTCTTCGCCGCCGAAACCAAAGCTGCCGTCATAGAGGCCATCAACGAACCACTTGAAGCCAACCGGGACTTCCACCAGCTTACGGCCGATGTCGTTGACCACGCGGTCAATCATGGCGCTGGACACCAGCGTTTTGCCAACGGCAACGTCCTGGCCCCACTGTGGACGGTGCTGGAACAGGTAGTTGATCGCCACGGCCAGATAGTGGTTTGGATTCATCAGACCCGCCGGGGTCACAATGCCGTGACGGTCATAATCGGGATCGTTACCGAACGCCAGATCGAATTTGTCGCGGTACGCCAGCAGACCGGCCATGGCGCTCTCGGAGGAGCAGTCCATGCGCACGACGCCATCTTTATCCAGATGCATAAAGCGGAAGGTCTGATCGACCGCGTCGTTTACCAGCGTCAGATCCAGCTTGTAGTGCTCGGCGATGCGCTGCCAGTAGGCAATACCGGAACCGCCAAGCGGATCAACGCCCAGCTTCAGACCGGCTTTCTGAATCGCCGGGAAGTCGATGATCTCCGCCAGGCCTTCAACGTAAGGCTGGATCAGATCTTTTTCGACCACATGACCGCTGGCCAGCGCCTGCTCCAGAGGCAGACGTTTTACCTCCTGCAGTCCCGCTTTCATCAGCTGATTCGCGCGATCTTCCACGACTTTCGTGACGTTAGTGTCAGCCGGGCCGCCATTCGGTGGGTTGTACTTGATGCCGCCATCTTCCGGTGGGTTGTGTGACGGCGTGATCACGATGCCGTCGGCCAGCGCGCCACCCGCTTTATTGTGCTCAAGGATGGCGTTCGAGATCGCAGGGGTCGGCGTGTAGCCGTTGTCCTGCTGTACAATCACATCAACGCCGTTGGCCGCCAGCACTTCCAGCACCGACAGCATCGCCGGTTCGGACAGCGCATGGGTGTCTTTACCGACGTAGCAGGGTCCGGTGATGCCGTTCTTCTTGCGCTCTTCGGCAATGGCCTGGGCGATTGCCAGAATGTGCATCTCGTTGAAGCTCTGACGCCCTGCGCTGCCGCGATGGCCAGAGGTACCAAACTTCACCGCATGTTCCGGGTTCGCCACATCGGGCTTCAGGACATAATATTGTGACGTTAACTGTGCAACATTAATCAAATCGCTCTGCTGGGCGGGTTGCCCGGCACGTGGGTGATTGGCCATTGGCGCTGCTCCCTGACGCTTAAGTTTTTAGATGGTGCCGCAAACTTTCTCGGTCAGTTCCGCAGGGAACTGCATCGAGAGCATGATGTGTTCGACCATGCTGCATTTACGACCCGTGTTGGTATTGGTGATGACCCAGTACGGTGTGCCGGGCACATGCTTCGGCTTAGTATGGGTGCCATTCTGTAACAGCGTATGCTCGTCACCTGCAAAGTAGACGCGGGTGCGGCCCTGCAGAGAAGCAGTGGCTTCAGCAAAGGCTGTGGTATCAAGACGATAGAGCGTTGACAGGATAAGCATAAAGCGATTTACCGCCCGCTTCTGTTCCGCATATTCATCGGACAGCAGCAGCTCACGCACCGCGCGAACGCGATCCTGAGGACGTGATTCCACGGACACAGGCTGAGACGCTTTCGCTGCTTCTTTTGACGCGGGCTGCGCAGGCGAAGCGGGCGCCGTCTGACCGGCGGTGAACTTCAGCATGCGGCGCAGAATGTCGGATGCGCTTTCGCCAATATGTTGCGTGTGGCTGGCAATATAACGGTAGAGCTCTTCGTCAACTTCGATCGTTTTCATCTTATTCCGTACGGTTCTTTCTCATGGCAGAACCACCTGTTTCCTGAAAAGCCCTGAGTATAGCCAGGCAATTCAACGGGTGTGTGGGTTCTAACATCAGGATTATAAAGTTAAATTCAGGCGGGTTGTTAGTAATCAAACGGTTTACGGGCAAAAGTCAGAATATATCCTAATGCCGCCGGAACCGGCGCGCCTGAAAAGGTGAAACCATGATAACCTAAGCTCAGGTCTCAAACTTAAGAACTTTGCTATGATTTTGAACGCCCGTCTGCAAACTGAACAATCTTCTGCTGATTCCCTGCCCATCCTGCTTATTCACGGTCTGTTTGGCAGTCTGGATAACCTTGGCGTGCTGGCGCGCGGGCTGAAAGATGCCGGTCCGCTGCTGCAGGTGGACGTCCGTAACCACGGACTGTCCCCCCGTTCCAGCGAGATGAACTACGCTGTAATGGCGCAGGATATGGTTGATACGCTGGATGCTCAGGGCATCGACCGCGTCGCGGTGATCGGTCACTCGTTGGGCGGCAAAATCGCCATGACGATGAGCGCGCTTATCCCGGACCGCATTGCGCGACTGGTGATGATCGACATCGCGCCGGTGGACTATCAGACCCGTCGCCACGACGACATCTTTGCCGCTATCCGTGCCGTGACGGCGTCGGGCGTGACTCTGCGCAGCGAGGCGGCGCGGGTTATGCGTACGCTGATCGTCGAAGAGGGCGTCATCCAGTTCCTGCTGAAGTCGTTTCAGGAGGGCGAATGGCGCTTCAACGTGCCGGTGCTGTGGGACAACTACACAACGATTTCTGGCTGGGTGCCGGTGCCCGCCTGGCCCCATCCGGCGCTGTTTATTCGCGGCGGGGAGTCCAGCTATCTGGACAATGGCTATCGCGATGCCCTGCTCCAGCAGTTTCCGGCCGCGCAGGCGCACGTCATTGGCGGCGCAGGACACTGGGTTCACGCGGAAAAACCCGATGCCGTTTTGCGCGCGGTTCGCCGATTTTTTGCGCTTTAAAAGCAAATAGATGGCGGTAAAGGTTTAGGATTGGCGTCGGGCGTAAGCGTGAAGTATGATGTCGCGCTAAAATTTTGCCGCGGGTCAGTTTTGCTGCGGCAGCGGCCAATAATTTATAATCTGCGCGGTGAGTGTCTGACACCCGCACCCATTCAGTTTTACTAAGCCATGGCAAAAGAACAGACTGACCGCACGACGCTCGATCTCTTTGCTGATGAGCGCCGCCCCGGTCGACCCAAAACCAGTCCGCTTTCGCGTGATGAACAGCTGCGCATCAACAAGCGCAATCAACTGAAACGCGACAAAGGGCGCGGACTTCGTCGTGTCGAGCTGAAAATGAACAGTGAAGCCGTCGATGCACTCAATACGCTGGCAGAACAGCGCAATCTCAGCCGCAGCGAACTGATTGAACAGATGCTGCTGGCACAGCTCAAACTGGATTAACGCGGGCAAACCGCACGCAGGAGCAAATGTCGAGGCTTTAACCGTTCCGCGGGTTTGCCTCGTCTGCTATTATTCGCTGAATTGTGCTGCGGCACACATCTCATCATCAGGATTTAAGAGGTTATTTTACTCATGGCACTCGTAGGCATCTTCTTTGGCAGCGATACCGGCAACACCGAAAACATTGCAAAAATGATCCAGAAGCAGCTGGGTAAAGACGTTGCAGAAGTGCATGACATCGCGAAAAGCACAAAAGAAGATCTGGAAGCGTTTGATATCCTGCTGCTGGGCATTCCGACCTGGTACTACGGTGAAGCGCAGTGCGACTGGGATGACTTCTTCCCGACGCTGGAAGAGATCGATTTCAACGGCAAACTGGTTGCGCTGTTTGGCTGCGGCGACCAGGAAGATTACGCAGAGTACTTCTGTGACGCGATGGGTACCATTCGCGACATCATCGAGCCACACGGCGCGGTCATCGTCGGCCACTGGCCAACCGAAGGCTACCATTTTGAGGCTTCAAAAGGTCTGGCCGATGACAAACACTTCCTGGGTCTGGCCATTGACGAAGATCGTCAGCCTGAACTGACCAGCCAGCGTGTTGAGCAGTGGGTTAAGCAGATCTTCGATGAGCTGCAGCTGAAAGAGATTCTGGAAGCCTGATCCTGCATGCCTCAATGTGAGCGCCAGCTCACATTGAGGCAATGGAAATTCCTATAGAAATAATAGCCACATTTTTTTAACTTTCTCCGTTTAATCTGTAGAATACCCGCATCGATCTTCCGCGTATTTTCTCAGTCGGTAAGTCGAAGTGATGGTCAGACAGACTCTGCCAGAATCCTCCCCGGCCCGGTGACGAATCCCCTCTCGCCCAGGATGATTCAGGCACGCCCTCTGGTTTTCATTTCATCGCTTCAGCTTTATAATGAGACGCAAATGAGAATAAGCGCAGATCGACATTCAGGGCGACAAGCCACAAAAGTGATATTAGTAACAGGACAAAATCCGCATGACTGACAACAACACCGCATTAAAGAAGGCTGGCCTGAAAGTAACGCTGCCCAGACTGAAAATTCTGGAAGTGCTTCAGGAACCTGAGTGCCATCACGTCAGTGCGGAAGATTTGTACAAACGCCTGATCGATATCGGCGAAGAGATTGGCCTGGCTACCGTTTACCGTGTTCTGAACCAGTTCGACGATGCGGGCATTGTCACGCGTCACAACTTTGAAGGCGGCAAATCTGTCTTCGAACTGACTCAGCAGCACCACCACGATCACCTGATCTGCCTGGATTGCGGCAAGGTTATCGAGTTCAGCGATGAATCTATCGAAACGCGTCAGCGCGAAATCGCGACCCGTCATGGCATCAAGCTGACCAACCACAGCCTCTATCTCTACGGCCACTGCACCGTGGGCGACTGCCGGGAAAACGAAAACCTGCACGACCAGTAATTCTGGCACGGCGGGATACAAAAAAACCGGTGAATGCACCGGTTTTTTTTCGTCCATCGTATGGCCAGGTCAGGCGACCAGCGTCTCCTGCAGATAACGCCAGCGCGGAATAGTGCTGCTGCAATCCAGAATCGCCAGAGAGATACGGCTCTGATTATTACCGTTCATCATCTGCATTTCGCGATACTGCACGGTGATCTCTTTTTCATGATGCGACAGGACCACATGTTCACAGGTGGCGATACGCATCCCCTCCCGCTGCCCCTGCAGCTGCCGGAAAAGATCCTCGACGCCGTTAAGGTTGTACTCTTTGCCCTTCGGCGTCACCATGCGAAATTCGGGATGAAAATAGGACATCAGCAACTCAAAACTGTCATCAGAACCGGCCGCCTGATTAAAAATACGTTCAATGAGCTGATGTAAAACGACGACACTGTGTCTGGCTTCCTGAGCGAGAGCATTCATTTTTTTTCCTTCTGTAACCCGCTTTGCGACCTCTGAGAGCGCATAGCCTACCTGAAAGCGGCTAATTCACACCCTGAAATTGATTAATTTTTTTAAACTCAGATTACTCTCACGGGGGGTGCGGATGCGGTTGCGGTTAGTACAGAATAAATGTCGGTGATGATGAAAATCGGGGCAATAAAAAAGGGCGATAAATCGCCCTTTTGCCATTTTATGGGGTCAGCCCCGGATGCTATTATTCGCCGGTTTTCGCCCAAGTATCGCGAAGACCGACGGTGCGGTTAAACACCAGCTGCGACGGCTTCGAGTAAACGCTGTCGGCGCAGAAATAGCCTTCGCGTTCGAACTGGAACGGTACACCCGGTTCCGCATCGCGCAGGCCCGGCTCGACGAAGCCATTTTTGATGGTCAGCGACGCCGGGTTGATCACCGCCAGGAAGTCCTCGGCCGCGCCCGGGTTTGGCACACTGAACAGACGATCATACAGGCGGAACTCAGCAGGCTGCGCATGATCCGCAGAAACCCAGTGAATCACCCCTTTGACCTTGCGGCCATCGGCCGGATCTTTGCTCAGCGTATCGACATCGCTGGTGCAGTAGATGCAGGTGATGTTACCCGCTTCATCTTTGGCGACGCGCTCGGCACGAATCACATAGGCGTTGCGCAGACGAACCTCTTTGCCCAGCACCAGACGCTTATACTGCTTGTTCGCCTCTTCGCGGAAGTCCGCGCGATCGATCCAGATTTCGCGGCTGAACGGCACGTCACGCGTGCCCATCTCCGGTTTGCCCGGATGATTTGGCATGGTGATAACTTCGTTGTGGCCCGCTGGCAGGTTCTCGATCACGATTTTCAGCGGATCCAGCACGGCCATGGCGCGTGGCGCATTCTCGTTGAGATCGTCACGGATGCACGATTCCAGCGACGCCATCTCCACGATGTTGTCCTGCTTAGTGACGCCAATGCGACGGCAGAACTCACGGATAGAGGCGGCGGTATAACCACGACGACGCAGGCCCGACACGGTCAGCATACGCGGATCATCCCAGCCTTCGACATGCTTCTCGGTCACCAGCTGGGTGAGTTTGCGTTTTGACATCACCGCATACTCCAGATTCAGACGCGAGAACTCATACTGACGCGGATGCGCCGGAATGGTGATGTTATCCAGTACCCAGTCGTAGAGACGGCGGTTGTCCTGGAACTCCAGCGTACAGAGCGAGTGCGTAATGCCTTCCAGCGCATCGGAGATGCAGTGGGTGAAGTCATACATCGGGTAGATGCACCACTTGTTGCCCGTCTGGTGATGCTCCGCGAACTTGATACGGTAGAGCACCGGATCGCGCATCACGATGAAGTTTGAAGCCATGTCGATTTTAGCGCGCAGGCAGGCGGTGCCTTCGGCGAACTCACCGTCACGCATTTTCCCGAACAGCGCCAGGTTCTCTTCCACGCTGCGATCGCGATAGGGGCTGTTTTTACCCGCCTCTTTCAGGGTGCCGCGATATTCACGGATCTGATCCGGGCTCAGCTCATCGACGTAGGCCAGTCCTTTAGAGATCAGCTCAACGGCGAAGTGATAGAGCTGATCAAAATAGTCTGATGAGTAACGGACGTCACCGCTCCACTCAAAACCCAGCCACTGGACGTCACGCTTGATGGATTCAACGAACTCGATATCCTCTTTGACCGGATTGGTATCGTCAAAACGCAGGTTGCATTGACCCTGATAATCCTGGGCGATGCCAAAATTCAGACAGATCGATTTCGCATGACCAATATGCAGATAGCCATTGGGCTCTGGCGGAAAACGGGTATGCACGCTGCTGTGCTTGCCGCTCGCCAAATCTTCGTCGATGATCTGACGAATAAAGTTAGTTGGGCGGGCTTCAGCCTCACTCATCTCAAAAATCCTCAATACGAATAACGGGTGATTTGTACCACGAAGTAACGGAGTATGATCCACAAAGCGTCTGAGGGAAACAACCGTTTGTTAAGCCTTTAAAACAAAAAAGGCAGGAATCGCTTCCTGCCTGTGGGGTTCTGTTGCGGGGATTAGCCTTTCACTTCGTACAGCGGGGTTTCGCCTGCCACGACCTGCCCCTGGGCCAGCAGCGTCAGACCGGCGAAATCATCGCTGTTGCTGACCACGACCGGACTCACCATGGAGCGCGCGTTGGCGTTGAGGAAATCCAGGTCCATCTCCAGCACAGGCTGACCGGCGACCACGCTGGCCCCCTCCTCCACCAGACGGGTAAAGCCTTTGCCGTCCAGCGCCACGGTATCCAGCCCCATATGCACCACAATCTCCACGCCGTTGTCCGTTTCCAGGCAGAAGGCGTGATTGGTGTTGAAGATTTTCACCACGGTGCCCGCAATCGGCGCCACGACACGCTTGTCGCTGGGTTTGATCGCCAGACCGTCGCCTACCGCTTTGCTGGCAAAGGCTTCATCCGGAACCGCTTCCAGCGCCACAACTTCACCGGAAACCGGTGCCAGCAGGGTCGCGATAACCCGCCTCTCACTGTTCAGCACCGCCTGCGGTTTGACTTCCGGCTCGGCTGGCGCGCTGCCGGCCGCGGCCGCCGCAACCGGCCCCTTGGTCAGCACTTTTTTCATGGCGGACGCGATGCTTTCAGCCTGGGTGCCGACGATAATCTGCACGCTCTGTTTGTTAAGGCGAATCACGCCGGAGGCACCGAGGCGTTTCACCACGCCCTCATTCACCTGGGCGGAGTCGTTCACGTTGAGGCGCAGACGGGTAATACAGGCGTCGATGCCGGTCAGGTTGGTCGAGCCCCCTACCGCACCGATGTAGCGGCGCGCCAGAGATTCGGTCGCCGTCTCATCGCTACCGGTTTTGTCTACGTTGACGTCATAGCCATCACTTTCATCACCCGCTACCGCCAGCTCACGGCCTGGCGTCATCAGGTTGAATTTTTTGATGGTGAAGCGGAAGACTACATAGTAGATGGCGAAGAAGACCAGCCCCTGCGGGATCAGCATATACCAGTGTGTGGCCAGCGGGTTGCGGGTTGAGAGCACCATATCCACCAGCCCGGCGCTGAAGCCAAATCCCGCGATCCAGTGCATGCTGGCGGCGATAAAGACGGAGAGCCCGGTCAGCACCGCATGGATCAGATAGAGCACCGGCGCGACGAACATGAAGGAGAACTCCAGCGGTTCGGTGATGCCGGTAAAGAAGGCAGCAAACGCCGCGGCCAGCATGATACTGCCCACTTTGACGCGGTTCTCAGGACGTGCGCAGTGGTAAATCGCCAGCGCTGCACCCGGCAGACCAAACATCATAATCGGGAAGAAGCCCGCCTGATAACGACCGGTGATCCCCACGGTAGCCGTGCCGTCCGCCAGTGACTGCGCGCCGCCGAGGAACTTCGGAATGTCGTTAATACCGGCCACGTCAAACCAGAACACGGAGTTCAGAGCGTGATGCAGACCAACCGGAATCAGCAGACGGTTAAAGAAGGCGTAGATACCGGCGCCGACAGAGCCGAGTTTCTGGATATGTTCCCCGAAGCCGACCAGACCGTTGAAGATCACCGGCCAGATATACATCAGGATAAACGCCACCAGAATCATCAGGAACGAAACCAGGATCGGCACCAGCCGGCGTCCGCTGAAGAAGGAGAGCGCTTTGGGCAGTTCGACGTGGCTGAAGCGGTTATAGACCTCAGCCGAGAGGATCCCGACCAGAATACCGACAAACTGGTTGTTGATCTTGCCAAAGGCCACGGGCACCTGATCGACCGGCATCTTCTGTATCATCGCCACCGCAGCGGGTGAGCAGAGCGTGGTGACCACCAGGAAGCCGACAAAACCGGTCAGCGCGGCTGCACCATCTTTATCTTTTGACATGCCGTAGGCGACACCAATCGCAAACAGCACTGACATGTTTTCGATAATGGCGGCACCCGACTTGATCAGCAGTGCGGCCAGCGCATTGCCCGCCCCCCAGCTGTTCGGATCAATCCAGTAACCGACCCCCATCAGGATGGCTGCTGCTGGCAGGGTTGCCACCGGCACCATCAGTGCGCGCCCCACCTTCTGTAAGTAACCTAACATACCCCTTCCCCCTATGAACCTGACTTGTCGCTTTGCGCCGCTTAATGTTGTTATGTCAGCTGCAAAGATCGTTAATACACTTCATATCACGCAGCGAAGTGTAATGATAAATTAATTCGCCTCGCAAATTAAAACCCTGGTAAATGTGATTTTTATCACTAAAAAACATCGTATCACACGGCAACATCTGGCTATGGCCGCAAACTTATTTTATTATTCGAAATATTGAATTCTGCGCGGGCCGTCGCGAGAATAAGCCTCAGGTTCAGGCTGATGAGTAACGCAACGGCTTAGCACTCCCCCTTTCTGTTTTCAATGAGGTGAAACATGAGACTGATTCCTTTAGCGACCCCGACTCAGGTAGGCAAATGGGCTGCCCGACACATTGTTAACCGCATCAACGCGTTTAACCCGACGGCGGACAGGCCGTTCGTCCTGGGGCTGCCGACCGGCGGAACTCCCCTGGAGGCGTACAAGCACCTGATCGAGATGCACAAAGCGGGCCAGGTCAGTTTTAAACATGTCGTCACCTTCAATATGGATGAATATGTTGGCCTGCCAAAAGAGCACCCGGAGAGCTATCACAGCTTCATGTACCGTAATTTCTTCGATCATGTTGATATTCAACCGGAAAATATCAACCTGCTGAATGGTAATGCACCGGATATTGACGCAGAATGTCGCCAGTACGAAGAGAAAATTCGCGCGCTGGGTAAAATACACCTGTTTATGGGCGGTGTTGGCAATGATGGCCATATCGCCTTTAACGAACCGGCTTCGTCGCTGGCTTCCCGTACCCGCATTAAAACGCTGACCCATGACACCCGTGTGGCGAACTCTCGCTTCTTCAACGGCGATGTTGATCAGGTGCCTAAATATGCGCTGACGGTCGGCGTCGGCACGCTGCTGGATGCCGAAGAAGTGATGATTCTGGTGACCGGCCATGTGAAAGCGCAGGCCCTGCAGGCGGCCGTCGAAGGCAACGTCAACCACATGTGGACCATCAGCTGTCTGCAGCTGCACGCAAAATCGGTGGTGGTGTGTGATGAACCCGCCACCATGGAACTGAAAGTGAAAACCGTGAAATATTTCCGCGAAATGGAAGCGGAAAATATGAAAGGCGTGTAACAGAACATTGCCATGCCCTGCTGTTACCCTGTGTGGCAGCAGGCCTGGACGGGAGAAAAAAGATGTACGCATTAGTAAACGGCCGAATCTACAGTGGCCACGAGGTTCTGGATAATCACGCGGTCGTGATTGCTGACGGACGGATTGCGCGCGTCTGCCCGCGCGAGGCGCTCCCGGCCACGGTTGCGCAGCGGGATATGGCGGGCGCGCTGATTGCGCCCGGCTTTATCGACCTTCAGCTCAACGGCTGCGGCGGCGTGCAGTTCAATGACAGCCTTGAGGCGCTCAGCGTGGAAACGCTGGAAACGATGCAGCGCGCGAATGAGAAGTCCGGCTGCACCAGCTTCTTACCGACACTCATCACCAGCAGCGACGCCCTGATGAAACGGGCGATTGAGACCATGCGCGCCTATCTGCAGAAGCATCAGCATCAGGCGCTGGGCCTGCATCTGGAAGGTCCCTGGCTGAGCAAGGCGAAAAAAGGCACCCACGATCCGGCGCTGATCCGCCTGCCCGATGCAGAGATGGTGGCCTATCTCTGCGCCAATGCGGATGTCATTACCAAAGTGACCCTGGCTCCCGAAAATGCCGGCAGCGACGTGATTCGTCAGCTGACCGACGCCGGAATCATCGTCTCAGCCGGTCACTCTAATGCGACTTATGAAGAGGCGAAAGCGGGCTTTTCTGCAGGGATCCGATTCGCCACCCATCTCTACAATGCGATGCCCGCCTTTGCCGGACGTGAACCGGGCCTTATCGGTGCGCTGTTTGATGCGCCTGATGTATACTGCGGCATCATTGCAGATGGTTTACATGTACATTACGCTAACGTGCGTAATGCAAAACGTATTAAAGGTGACAAACTGGTGCTGGTAACCGATGCCACCGCACCGGCAGGCGCCGACATCAGCGAGTTTATTTTTGCAGGTAAAACAATCTACTATCGTGACGGGCTCTGTGTTGACGAAAACGGCACACTGAGCGGTTCTGCCCTGACGATGATTGAAGCGGTGCAGAACAGCGTTGAGCATGTGGGTATCGCACTGGATGAAGCGTTACGCATGGCAACCCTCTACCCGGCACGGGCGATGGGCGTGGAAAGGCAGTTAGGCTCGATCGAAGCAGGAAAAATCGCGAACCTGACTGTGTTTACGCGCGACTTTAAAATCATTAAGACGTTTGTCAACGGAGACGACGTCCTGAGCGAGTAAGCACTGAATGACCACTGG